>ERZ761607.4317-NODE-4317-length-12689-cov-6.377869_pt1 | contig 12689 bp, 10 predicted proteins | sample MGYA00511164_ERZ761607 | MGnify/ENA primary metagenome ERZ761607 (study PRJEB28899, sample SAMN02445080) | bioreactor sludge metagenome | biome: EBPR sludge | place: Australia: Brisbane, Thorneside Wastewater Treatment Plant | collected 2011-06-22 ...
GATTTAGGTGTTTAGGCGAAAAACTCGAGCGCCCTCGTCGGTGCGCCGCGCGCATCGCGGTCGTTGTTCGCCGACAGATCGCTGAGCAATTCCTTCATGTCGAGAATCAGCACGATCTGCCCGTTCGACAGCGTTGTCACGCCAGCCACCCCGCGCGGACGGAAATCGTCGAGCGCCTTGATCACCGCATCGTCACGCCCCGCGAAGTTGTCGACCGCGAGAATGAAGCTGCGCTCGGCGGTCTGCATCAAGACCCCATACTCGGGGCGCTCGACCTGCGGCCAGCCAAGCAGGCGCGACAGCGCGATCACCGGCAGGATCTCGCCGCGTACGACGATCGTCTCCTTGCCGCCCACTTCCTGCATTCTTTCGTGGTCGATCGGCAGGATCTCGCGCACCATGGACAGCGGCAGGGCGAACGGCTGCTCACCGAGCAGCACCAGCAACACCGGCAGGATGGCCAGGGTCAGGGGCAAGGAGATACTGAACACCGACCCCTTGCCAAGCTCGGAGCGAATCTCGATCGAACCATTGAGCTTCTGGATATTGGTCTTGACCACGTCCATCCCGACGCCGCGGCCCGAGACCGCCGAGGCCTGCGCCATGGTCGAAAAACCGGGCAGAAAGATCAGGTTCAGGCTCTGCCGATCATCAAGCGTATTGGCCTCTTCTTCGCCGATGATGTTCTTCTCGATCGCCTTGGCGCGGATCTTCTCCGGGCTCATGCCGCGTCCATCATCGGCAATGATCAGTAGAATGTGATCGCCTTCCTGGCGCGCTTCGAGGCGCACGACGCTCTTCCCCGGCTTGCCGGCCGCTTGCCGCTGCTCGGCCGACTCGACGCCGTGATCGACGGCGTTGCGAATCAAGTGCACCAGCGGATCGGCCAGATCCTCGATCATCGTCTTGTCGACTTCGGTCTCTTCGCCCACCAGTTCCAGCTCGACATCCTTGCCCAATTGCCGTGCCAGGTCGCGCGCAATGCGCGGGTATTTCTGGAACAGGCGACCAATCGGCTGCATGCGCGTCTTCATCACCGAGTTCTGCAGGTCGGAGACCAGCAGGTCGAGCTGGCTGACCGCCTGATCGAGCGCCTGCAGCGTATCGGCATCGGTGCGGCCAGCGATGATGTCGGCCCGCAGGCTGGTCAGCCGGTTCTTGGTCAGGCCGATTTCGCCCGACAGGTTGAGCACCTGGTCGAGGCGGGCCGTATCGACGCGAATGGTGGTCTCGCGAACGGCCGCCCTTTCTTCACCACGCCGGCCGCCAGGTGCCGCACTGGCGACGGCGCCGGGCTTGTCGTTGGCACGGCGACCTTCCGGCGGAAAATGTGGCTGCAGCTTGGCTGCGTCCACGGCCACCGGCGCCGGCTGTGGCGGCGCGCTGACGGCCGCCGCGCCAGGCGACGCCGTAGCCGACGGTGACGGCGACGGCGGCACAGCGACCGACTGCCCGGCTTGCGGGCCGACCACAGCCTGGTACAGCAGCTGCCAGTCGGGACCTGCAGCCCCACCCTCCTCGACCACAGCTGGCGACGCCTGTGGCGCGGCGGCCATGGCCACCGCTGCTGTTATATCCAGCGGCGTGGCAAGCGACCCTGCCAGGGCAGCGCGCAAGCTGCCGCTGACATCAGCCGGCGCCGGAGCCGGTTGCCGCCCCTGCCCGATCTCGCCAAACATGTTGCGCACCCCCTGCGTCGCCGCCATGATGGTGTCCATCAGTTCCGGATTCAGCGTCTGCTCGCCGTTTCTAAGTTTGTCGAAAAGGTTTTCGGTCAGGTGGCAGAGCTTCACCAGTTCGCTGGCGTTGAGAAAGCCGGCGCCGCCCTTGATGGTGTGAAAGCCACGAAAGATATCGTTGAGCAAACGACTGTCGCCGGGACTTCTCTCCAGATCGACGAGCTTGTTGTCCACATCCGACAGCAGGTCACCGGCTTCCTGCAGAAAATCCTGCAGCAGGTCTTCCATCCCGGCAAAATCACTCATCTTCCATCTCCTAGAAGCCCAGGCTGTCGAGCAGATCGTCGACCTGCTGCTGCGTGCCGACGACGTCACTGCGCCCTTCTGCGTTGATCACCGGTCCGTTGAGCAGGCTCATCACCGATTCGGTGCGCCGCTCGCCGGGCATGGTTTCGATCAGCACATCCATCAGTTGTGCCTCCAGCTCCTGCGCCACGGCGATGGTCTTCTTGATCACCTGTCCGGTCAGGTCCTGGAAATCCTGGGCCATCATGATTTCGAGCAGTTGTGCCTTGGTCGCGCCAGTGTGCTGCGGCAAACCCTGCTTGAGAAAGGAACGTGTTTCGTCGGCCAGCTGCTTGAACTCATCGACGCCGATCTGGTTGGCATACAGCGCATCCCATTTCGCGGCCAGGGCCGCGGAACTGGCCTCGAGCTGATCCTGCAGCGGATTGGCGATGTCGGTGGCGTTCAAGACCCGGCAGGCGGCCTTCTCGGTCAAGGTGGCGATGTAGTTGAGGCGATCCCGGGTATCGGGAATGGCGGCAGCGGCCGTGCCGAGTAGCTCGTGATAGCCGAGTTCGCCAAGGGTATCGTGCAACTGCCGGGCCATTTGGCCAACGCGTCGAAACACCTTGTCCTTGTCATTGCCACCGTCTTCTTCGCCGCCCTCACCGCTCTCGTCAGCGGCATCCGCAACAGTCGGCGCGCGCGCAGCGGCGACGGCTTCGAACAAGGCCTGCAGTTCGTCGCTATCGTCTTCCTCGGCTTCGACCTCGCGTAGTTGCTGCAACAGGGAAGGCGTCGCCGCAGCTGCGCCGGTCGAGGCAGTAGCGGCAATGCTGTCAAACAGGGCTTCGAGCTCTCTCGAATCACCCGAGCGATCGGCGTCGGTCATCTCAGCCCCCCATCTTGTCAAAAATCTTCTGCAGCTTCTCGGCCAGCGTCGCCGCGGTGAACGGCTTGACGATGTAGCCACTGGCTCCCGCTTGCGCCGCGGCGATGATGTTCTCCTTCTTGGCTTCGGCGGTAATCATCAATACCGGCAAATGCTTGAGCGTCGGCGCGGCGCGAATCGCCTTAAGAAGTTGCAGGCCGTCCATGTTCGGCATGTTCCAATCGGTGACGACAAACTCGAAGCCGCCAGCCTGCAGCTTCTGGAGGGCAATGGCGCCATCCTCTGCCTCGTCGACGTTGGAGAAGCCCAGTTCCTTGAGGAGATTCCTGACGATGCGGCGCATCGTCGAAAAATCGTCCACCACCAGAATTCTCATTTTTGGATCAGCCATTCTCTACTCCTGATTCTCTTCTGATTTTTCTCTTAACGTTCGAGCAACGGACGCAAGGTGTCGGCAAGAACTTCCGCGTCGAACTTGGCAACGTAGGCATCGACGCCCACCGCCTTGCCCATCGCATGATTGGCCTCGGACGACAACGATGAGTGCATCACCACCGGAATACCCGCGAAGCGTGCATCGCCCTTGATGTTCTTGGTGAGGACGTAGCCGTCCATCTCCGGCATTTCGGCATCGACCAGGATCAGGCGGATCTCGTCACGGACGGCGGCGCCGGTCTGCGTCGCGTGCGCGCCGATAGCCTGCAGACGGCTCCACGCTTCGGCGCCGTTGGTGGCGTGTTTATGCTTGACGCCCAGTCTATCCAGCACCTCGGCGATCTTGCGCCGGGCGACAATCGAATCGTCGGCGAAGAATATCCCCACATTCTCACCGACGTTGGCGCGCTGGATATCGACGATCAGTGCCTCGCCAAAGGCGTTGGCGAGGATCTGTTCGACATCGAGAATCGACACCAACTTGCCATCGTCGAGTTCGGTGATCGCCGTGATCAGCCCCTGATTGCTCGACAGGACGCTTTCCGGCGCCTTCACTCTTTCCCAGTCGACGCGGATGATGCGATCGACTTCGTGCACCAGGAAGCCCAGAGTGCGCTTCGAATACTCGGCAACCATCATCGTCTTGCCGTGCTCCTGCGGTTGCTCCTTGTGTTCGAGAAAGGAAATCAGGGACAACACCGGAATGACGTTGCCGCGCAGGGAGATCAGGCCTTCGACGCCACGCGGCATGTTTGGGGTCTTGGTAATGTGCGGCGTTCGCCCGACTTCGCGCACCTTGAAGACGTTGATCCCGAAAGTCTCGCGCGTTCCGAGCGAGAACAGGAGGATCTCCATCTTGTTGGAACCGGCCAGAAGCGTGCGAGCGTCTATGCCCTCGAGCAGGTCTTTTCGTTCTGCCAAATCCATCATCTATGATCGCTCCAGAGGTCGCGGATTCATTCAGCTAGGCGCTCAGCTGTACCGCCGGAAGCCCACCCAGCAACCGGCGCGTCAGCGTCTCCGACAAGCGCTGCGGTTCGAACTTGGGCACGTACTCATCGACACCCACCGACTTGCCCAGTTGCTGGTTCGACATCCCGGAGAGCGAGGAATGCATGATCACCGGCACGCCCGCGAAACGCGGGTCGGACTTGATCTTCTTGGTGAGAATGTAGCCGTCCATCTCCGGCATCTCGATGTCGGTCAGGACCAGACTGATCAGCTCGCTCACCTGTTGCCCCGCCGTCTGTGCCGACGCGGCGACTTTTTCCAGCTCGTTCCAGGCTTCGCGACCATTGATCGCGGCCACGTGCTTGACGCCCATCGCGTCCAGCGTACGTTCGATCTGCTTGCGCGCCACTGCCGAGTCATCGGCAAAGAAGACCGTCAGTTCCGGATTGTCGAGCGACTTGATGTTGCGATAGACGATCTCGTCATCGTAGCGAGTGGTTTCCGAGAGAATCTTCTCGACGTCCATCAGCATCACCAGGCGACCGTCGGGCAACTCGGTGACCGCCGTCACCAGCCCGCCGAGTTCCGCCAGCAGCATCGCCGGCGGCACCCGCATCTGACTCCAGTCAAGGCGCAGGATGGTATCCACCGCCTCGACCAGAAAACCCTGCGTATGACCGGCGTACTCGGTAACGATCATGATCGAGCGCGGTGTTTGCGTATCCACCCGCGCGTAGCGCGCCAGATCGACCACCGGCACCAGCGCGCCGCGCAGACTGACCATTCCTTCGACCGAGGCCGGCATTTCGGGTGCTGCCGTGATCGGCGGCGTACGCATCACCTCGCGAACCTTGAAGACATTGATGCCGAAGGTCTCCTGGCGCCCGGTACGCGCGTCGCTCCCCAGCGAGAACAGGAGAATCTCCAGCTTGTTGGTTCCCGCCAGCTTGGTGCGCGCGTCGATGTTCTTCAGCAGATCGGACATGGTTCATTCCCTTCGCATGGCGACGAGCAGCGGCCCGGCGACAAGCATCTTAAATCAATCGACGCCGTGGCGTCATGCGCGAGCGGCAGCCAACGGAAGCCGCCCGCCGCTCAGACCTCGGTCTTGTAACCGATGCGGAAACCGCCCCAATGGCGGCCCTTGACGTAGATCGGCGCCGAGATGTCGTGCATCACCTCGCCGGTGTCGCGACGATAGGTCTGCAACAGGAAGGGCTGTTCGTGCGCTCCGCAGCGCTTGCCCACCGGGTCATCGAAGAGGCGCTTGCTGCGGTTATTCACGAAATCGATCTTCTCGTTGCCGGTCAGCGGCTGCGAGAACTTGCGGTTGTGAGTCGGCACGTAGGCATTGCGGTCGATGGAAATCGCATACACCGCCGCCTTGCACTGATCGAGCAGGTTTTCCTGCACGGGCGACAGGTTCTGATCGGTGAAGTCGTCGAAACGGGTCTTGTACTTCTGCGGCCGCGTATTGGCGATCGGCTGGTAGCGGTCGTCGAAAAGATCGTCGACCTTGATCTTGCCCGCATCGACCGCCTTGTCGAAGAGCTGCCCAATGCTTAACGCCGCCTGCCTGACGATCGCCGGCATGCGCGCGTGCGTGGCCAGCGCCTGCTCGCCGGCCGGGCCGAGCTTGAAGACGTTGCTAATTTCGCGGAGATTCTCGGCCAGGCATTCGACATGGTCGACGGCCACCAGGGTCTCGGCGGCGACCGCGTTGTTGGCGTCGGCCATGTCCTTGATGCGCCGCACGTGATCGGCAATGCTTTGCCCGGTGCGACTCTGCTGGGCCACGGCGGCGGCGATCGAGTCGACCTTTTCCATCGTCGCCCGCGCGCCGCTGTTGATGCGCTCCAGCGATTGCGCGGCCTGTTGCGCCAGCTCGGCGCCGTTGCGCGCCTGCCCGCTGCCGGCTTCGATGCTGGCAATCGCGCTCTGCGTCTCGCCCTGGATCGCGGAAATCATCTGGCTGATCTCGCCGGTCGCCTGCGAAGTCCGCTCGGCGAGCTTGCGCACCTCGTCGGCAACGACCGCAAAACCCCGCCCCTGGTCGCCAGCGCGTGCCGCCTCGATGGCCGCATTGAGCGCCAGCAGGTTGGTCTGGTCGGCGATCTCGCGAATCGTCTGAACAATGCCGCTGATCGCCTTCGAGCGCTCACCGAGCGCGCATACGACCCGCGCCGACTCGGTGACCGAGGCAGCGATCTGCTCCATTTCTGCCGAGGCGCTATGGACGATCCTCATGCCCTCGGTTGACAGACCGCTCGATGTCTCCGAAATGTCGGCCGTTTCGCTTGCGCTCTGGCTGACCTGGTTCATGTTCTCGGTCAGCTCGCCCATCGCCCCCGCCGTGGCCAGGGCCGCGTCACGCTGCTGGTTGGAGCCCGAGGCGACGCGATTGGCGTCGCCCATCAGCTGTTTGGACGCATTGACCACTTCCACCGAATTGAACAACACCTTGCCGACGATGGTCGAGAAGCTGCCGATCAGCCGGTTGAAATCCTCCGCCAGACCGGCGATTTCGTCTTTCCCCTCCAGCACTGCGCGGCGGGTCAGGTCGCCATCGGCGTACATGCCGGCGATCACCGCGCGCAGGGCATTGAGACGGCCGACCAGGCTCTTCTCAAGGATCACGCCGAGCAGCAGTGCCAGCAGCGCCAGGAACCCGAGTGCCATCAGCCAGGCGTTGAGACCGCCCCCGAGAACGCCATTCGCCAACCAGGCGGCAAGCGCGGTCGCCGCCACCTGCAGCAGCATCACGGCGCGAATCTTCCAAGCAACTCCACCCATTCTTTGCTCCTCCTGACGATTGGCGATCTTGTAGTTATATAGGGACACCTACGACACAACTTACGCCTTCTTTAGGCTGTTGAAAAAAAAAGCCTCGAAAGAGCGTCCAAAGCAGCCGCATCGCTCACCCGGCGAGCGCTTCGTGGATGGCCACCGGCGCCTTGCGGCCGCGCACGGTGACCTCGTCCAACTGGCGGCAGGGCCAGTCGCCAAGCGCCTGACGAGTCGCTTCACCGATGATCACGCCGGCCCCGTACTGAGCAGACAGCCCCTGCAGGCGCGATGCCAGATTGACCGCGTCGCCGAGCACCGTATAGGCGCGCCGATGGCGCGAGCCCATGTCGCCGACAACCATGCTGCCGGTGTTGATGCCAATGCCGATCTGCAACGCCGGCCAGCCGCGCGCCACGAAGTCCTGATTCACCCGCTGCAAGGCTGCCTGCATGGCCAGCCCGGCCATGACCGCGTGCCGCGCGTGCTGCGGATCGGCGACCGGCGCACCCCAGAAAGCTACCACCGCATCGCCGATGTACTTGTCGAGAGTCCCTCGATGCGCACGGATGACGTCGGTGACTGCCGACAGGTAATCGTTCATCAACTGCGCCAGCTCGCCCGGCGGCATGCTCTCGGCAAGGGTGGTGAAGCCGCGCACGTCGGCAAAAAGAACCGTCAGCTCGGCGCTGCGCCCGGCCATGCTGTAATGCTGCGGATCGCGGCTCATCTCCTCGACCAACTCCGGCGGCACATACTGGCCAAAGAGCCGGGCCAGACGCCGCTTTCCCCGCTGTTCGAGAAAATAGCCGACGAACAGCTGCAGGGCGAACAAGCCGAGCACCAGCACCAGCAGCCCGGCGATCGGCAAGAGCAGTTGCGCGAACGCCCAGACCGCCAGGTTGCCGAGCACGATCAGCAGCAGGCCGGCCGCCGCCACCGGCGTCCAGGCGGGCGACTGCAGCAGGCGGCCGTCGAGCATCGCCGACAACAGGTTGGCATGCGCCTCAACGCCCGGGTAGGCCTCGCCCAGCGGCGTGACGCGCTGGTCAAGCAGCCCCGGCGCGGTCGTCCCGAGCAGGACGACACGGCCACGCAGGCGCTCATCGGGCAGACGAGCGGCCAGCACATCGGCGGCGGAATAGTAGGCAAAACTTCCCTCGCGGCCCCGAAAAGGCAGCAGAACCCTAGCGTGGCTATCGCTGGCGATGCGCAGCGTGCCACGCGCACCGAGCAGCTCCAGGGCCTCGATCGCCGTCCCCTTGCCGCCGCCTGCCAACCACGGCGGCGGCGCGGAAAACTGCAGTTGTAGTCTGGCATTGCCGATTAGAACCTGCGCCATGGCCAGTGCCAGCGCCGGATACACCCGCCCTTGAACGCTGGCCAGCAGCCAGGCGCGCCGCGTCACGCCATCGCCATCGACCGGCGCATTGAGAAAGCCGGCGCCCATGGCGGCTTCCTGGAGAGCCGGCAGGTTGCCGCCGTAGCCCGTCCAGCTGCCGAGCGATGCCAGAGTGCCCGGCGCGAGGTCGCTCAACACCGGCGTCGGTAGCGCACCGCTGCTGGCCGCGGCTGCACCGCTGGAAAGATGGAAGCCGAGGATCACCGGATAGCGACGAATGGCGTCCGCCAGGCGAGCGTCGTAGTCCAGGCTCGGCCGCAAATCCTCCAGTGCCGCCAGAAAGCCGGCATTGCCGCGCAGCGCGCCACTCGCCAGCGCCTGCAGCGAAGCGAGGCCAGAACTCTCGTCCGCTTCGGCCAGGATCACATCCAACCCCAGCAGCAAGGCGCCGTAGTCGGCGAAGATACGCTCGACCAGCTCGGCCAGCCGCGCCCGGCTCCACGGCCAGCGCCCCAGCTCGGCCAGCGAACGCTCGTCGATATCGACAATCACGATCCGTTCGTCGATCGGCGCCTGCGCGAAAAAGCGCACGCGGGCGTCGTAGAGCACCGCTTCCAGGCGTTGCAGCGGCGCGATCTCCAGATAGTGCAGGCTTTGTGCGAGCAGCACCGCAAGCAGCAGTACGCCCGGCAGGTAGCGCAGAATGATTGCGGTCAGGCGTCGCCGGACCTCGCCAAGCCGCTTGCTGTGAGTCGCATGCGCGACTTTCACATTAACGGTCATGACCTGGCGAGATACCCCGGATCATGAAAGTCATGACCGCCCCCTCTTACCCCGGCCCTTCTCCCGCAAAGGGGAGAAGGGCGTTTCGTGAGTCGCGTACGCGACTATCGCATTAGCGAAGCTTTATTTCAACGCGCCGGTTGCGTGCTTCGGCAACCTCGTCGGCGGTCATGAACGCCGGCGCACGCTCGCCGCGTCCCACTACCGCAATCGCCTCCGGGGCGATGCCGGCGCCGACCAGCATGTCGCGTACCAGGGCCGCGCGTTGCAAGGACAGCCGGTCGTTGGCCTCGAGCGCACCGACCCGGTCGGTGTGCCCGACGACCACCGCCTCGCCCGCGGGCAGGGTCGCCAACTGCGCGCGAATGCTTGCCAGCAGGGTTTGCGACGCCGGTGTCAGCACGCTCGTACCGGGGTCGAAATGGACGACGAACAGGCGTGGCCGGGCAGGCTGCATGGCGAGCAGCGCACCGTAGTCATCGGCAACCATTCCCGGGCTGGTCTTGAGCAGATGGACCTTGCCGTCGGCAACCTGGGCATCGGCATAGGGCTCGCTAAGCACTTTTTCTTCACCGTCGGCACTGACCAGCACCGCACCGGTACGCCCGTCGGGCCCGGGTAACAGGACCACGCGATCGGAGAATGGCGCGCATGCGGCCAGCGTCAGGGACAAGAGCAGCCCGCACAGGCAGCCCGCGCTTCTCATTGGCCTTCTCCACGCGTTTCGATGATGAACTCGGTACCCCTGACGCCAAGCACCACGTTCGGCGTCTTGAACTGCACCTTCTCCGGCGCCTGCTTGGCAATCAGGCCGGTGACCACGCTCAGCGTCCCCTTGACCAGGGTCGCCAGCAGGCTGCCCTCCTCGGTGGTGCTATTGAACTCGAACTCGTTGATCAGCAGGGTGCTGTTTGGCCCGGCGGTGAGCAAGGTATCGTCGGACAGGGTCACGCCGACCGCAGCATCGCTGCCGGTACGAATACGATCACCGACGAAGACCGGGCTACCGACCGGCAGCGGCTGCGTCTGCCCGGCGTGATCGACGCTTACGCTGCCCTCGCTGCGCTTGACCTTGCCGGCCGGTGCGGGGGGCGCTGCGGCTTCCTCCGCCGCATCGGCAGGGAACGCGGCAAGCAGCACGGCTGCCAAGACGAGCAGTGCCGAAGCGCGCCTGGCGATGGCCGGCATGGCGCCGGCCCTTGCGCTGGCGCCCATCAGCGCGCGCGGTAGAGCAGCGTCGGATGGACGTCCTGCAGGACCTTCTGCATGCCGCGCCGATTGCTCGTGTTGAGAATGATTGGCGAGCGCGTGTTGGCGGCGATCTTGCCGCCTTCCGCCGCGTTGCGGTAAACGATCAGCGCCACGCTCGCATCGTCGGCGTTTTCGAGACCGAGCAGGGCGCAGTCGGCGTCGGACAGCTCGATCTGGTATTCAAGATCCAGGCTCTGCGGAGGCACGATCGGAAAGCTCAAGTCAGCATCGTCGAGCGACTGCAGCCAGAACACAGTCGCCTTGCCTTCTTCATGAAAAACCTTGAACTGCCGGCAGTCGGGAAAACCGGCCAGCCCCTCGGCAAAAGTGAACACGGTGTCCGGATCGACGGCTACATCTTTCAAACCAAAGCGCTCGATATCGATTTTCATGAGGTTTCCCTGAGCGGCGGCTGCGGCGAGCAGCCAAGAGTCGCAATTTAACTCCATTCGCCAAGCAGCGGCAATTCGATCGGCGCGCAGCGCAGCCGTCGCCGTGTCGCCCGCCTTGAGTTCTGCCGCCTGATTCTGCATAGTGCGCGTCTTTTCCGCCAGCCCAGCACAGCCGATCACCGATGCCATCAACAAACACCGAACAACGTATTGCTGCAAAGATTGCCGAAGAAATCGGCTGCCGCCCACAGCAGGTCCAGGCCACCGCCGCGCTGCTCGACGAAGCGGCGACCGTGCCGTTCATCGCCCGCTATCGCAAGGAAGTGACCGGAGGTCTCGACGACATCCAGTTGCGCCTGCTCGACGAGCGCCTGAGCTATCTGCGCGAGCTCGAAGAACGGCGCAGCGCGGTCCTCGCGTCGATCGAGGAACAGGGCAAGCTGACGGACGCGCTGAGCGCCGAGATCAAGGCCGCGGAGACCAAGCAGCGTCTCGAAGACCTCTACCTGCCGTTCAAGCCGAAGCGGCGCAGCAAGGCGCAGATCGCCCGCGAAGCCGGCCTTGAGCCGCTTGCCGACGCCCTGTTTGCCGACCCGACGCTGTCTCCGGAAAGCGAAGCGGCGCGCTACCTCAACGCCGAGGCCGGCTTCGCCGACGTCAAGAGCGTCCTCGACGGCGCCCGCCAGATCCTGATGGAGCGCTTCTCCGAAGACGCCGCGCTGCTCGGCGAGCTACGCAGCTACCTCGAAGCGCACGGCATGCTGCGCGCCAGCGTGGTCGCCGGCAAGGAGAACGAGGCGGCCAAGTTCCGCGACTATTTCGCCTACTCGGAAAGCATCCTGGCGATTCCCTCGCATCGCGCGCTGGCGCTCCTGCGCGGTCGCAACGAAGGCATGCTGCAACTGGCCCTGGTGCTCGACAGCGAGGAGCAGGACAAAGCCAACGGCAGCAACCCCTGCGAGGCACGCATCGCCGCGCGCTTCGCGATCGTCGACCGGGGCCGCCCGGCCGACAAGTGGCTCGCCGATACGGTACGCTGGAGCTGGCGGGTCAAGGTCTCGCTGCACCTCGAACAGGAACTGATGACCGCCCTGCGCGAGCGCGCCGAAGCCGAAGCGATCCGCGTTTTCGGCGCCAACCTGCACGACCTGCTGCTCGCCGCGCCGGCCGGCAAGCACGCCACCATGGGCCTCGACCCGGGCCTGCGCACCGGCGTCAAGGTGGCCGTCGTGGACGCCACCGGCAAGCTCCTCGAGACGGCCACCATCTACCCGCACGAACCGCGCCGCGACTGGGACGGCGCGCTGCAGCAGCTGGCCCTGCTGGCCGGCAAACACCAGGTCGACCTGATCAGCATCGGCAACGGCACGGCCTCGCGCGAAACCGACCGCCTGGCCGGCGAACTGATCGGCCGGCACCCCGATCTGCGCCTGCGCAAGATCGTCGTCTCCGAAGCCGGCGCTTCCGTCTATTCGGCCTCCGAGTACGCCTCGCGCGAATTCCCGGACGTCGACGTCAGCCTGCGCGGCGCGGTATCGATCGCCCGCCGCCTGCAGGACCCGCTCGCCGAACTGGTCAAGATCGACCCCAAGTCGATCGGCGTCGGTCAGTACCAGCACGACGTCAGCCAGACGCGTCTGGCGAAGGCGCTCAACGCTGTCGTCGAGGACTGCGTCAATGCCGTCGGCGTGGACGTCAATACGGCCTCGGTGCCACTGCTGACGCGCGTCTCCGGACTGAGCGCGACGCTGGCAGCGAACATCGTCGCTCACCGCGACCGGCATGGCGCTTTCGCCAACCGCCAGGCGCTCCGCGAAGTGCCGCGCCTGGGCGACAAGACCTTCGAGCTCGCCGCCGGCTTCCTGCGCATCAACGACAGCGACAATCCGCTCGAC
>ERZ761607.4319-NODE-4319-length-12687-cov-8.188015_pt1 | contig 12687 bp, 13 predicted proteins | sample MGYA00511164_ERZ761607 | MGnify/ENA primary metagenome ERZ761607 (study PRJEB28899, sample SAMN02445080) | bioreactor sludge metagenome | biome: EBPR sludge | place: Australia: Brisbane, Thorneside Wastewater Treatment Plant | collected 2011-06-22 ...
CGTGTTGATGTACCAGCTCAGCGACCAGGGCGCTATCGTCGGGATCAGCATCACCGGCGCCAAGTATTACCCAGACGCCAATCTGAACTGACGTCGCCTGAGCGGCGGTGGCGTGCTGGTCGCGTCAGGCCCGGCCCAGGACGGTTGCCGCCGATGACGGGCGGGGTTGCGCCTATAATGAGGCCCATCGCCCATCGGAGGTTTCCCGCATGTTAGGTGTGTTTCTCGACCGCGACTCGCTCGATCGCGGCGATTTGGATTTCGGCGGTCTCGATCGCGTGCTGCCGAACTGGCGCCATTACCCCGCCACCGCGCCCGCCGAGGTCGCCGGGCGGATCGAACAGGCCGAGGTGGTGATCAGCAACAAGGTCGCGCTGGACGCCGCCACGATCCGGCGGGCGCCGCGTCTGCGGCTGATTGTCATCGCCGCCACCGGTGTCAACAACGTGGACCTGGACGCGGCGGTGGCGCGCGGCGTCACCGTTTGCAACTGTCGGGGTTATGGCACGCCGGCGGTGGTCCAGCATGTGTTCGCGCTGCTGCTGGCCCTATGCACCCGCTGGCCGGAATACCAGCGGGCGGCGCGCGACGGCCGCTGGCAACGGGCCAGCCAGTTCTGCCTGCTGGATTTCCCCATCCACGAATTGGCCGACAAGACCCTGGGCATCGTCGGTCATGGCGAACTGGGCCGGGGCGTGGCGCGCGTGGCCGAGGCGTTCGGAATGCGGGTGCGGATCGCCCAGCGACCCGGCACGGTGGAGACCTTGGCGGATCGGACGCCGCTGTCGGCGCTGTTGCCGCAGGTGGACGTGCTCAGCCTGCATTGCCCGCTGACACCGGCGACCCGTGGCTTGATCGGGGCCTGGGAGTTGGCGCTGATGCGGCGCGACGCCATCCTGATCAACACCGCCCGGGGCGGGCTGGTGGACGAGGCTTTGCTGGCCGACGCGTTGCGCCGGGGCGCGCTGGGCGGGGCGGGCGTGGACGTATTGAGCCTGGAGCCGCCGGTGAACGGCAATCCGCTGCTGGCGCCCGATATCCCCAACCTGATCGTCACCCCACACTGCGCCTGGGGCAGCCGCGAATCGCGCCAGCGCCTGGTCGGGCAACTGGCGGAGAATATCGTGGGGTTTCTGGCCGGAACGCCGGTGCGGGTGGTGGGTTGACGTTTACGGCAAGTGCGGCCGCTCCAGGTATTCGTGCGACTGCATTTCCTGTAAGCGGCTGGCGGTGCGCTGGAACTCGAACCTCAGCTTCTCGCCGGTGTAAAGCTCCAGCACCGGCGCGGCGGCGGACAGGATCAACTTGACGCCCCGGTCGTAGAACTCGTCCACCAGATTGACGAAGCGTCGCGCCTGGTTCTCCATCTGCCAGTCCATCACCGGCACGTTGGAAATCAGCACGGTGTGATAGCAGCGGGCAACCTCGATATAGTCGGCGGTGCCGCGTGGTCCATCGCAGATCGCCCGGAAATTGAACCAGACGATGCCGTCCGCCTCGCGCAGGGTGGGAATGAACCGACCCTCGATTTCCACGTCGCCGCCGCGATGGCCCGGTTCCGGCGCGATATGGGTAAAGGCGTCCGCCAAAATCTGATCGGCCCGCTCGTCCAGCGGGTAGTGATAGATTTCGGCCTTTTCCAGGTAGCGCAACCGGTAGTCCACGCCGCCGTCCACGTTCAGTACGTCCAGATGCTGCTTGAGCAATTCGATGGCGGGCAGGAACCGGGCGCGTTGCAGACCGTCCTGGTACAGACCGTCCGGCTCGATGTTGGAAGTGGTGATCAGGGTGACGCCGCGGGCGAACAACTCCTGCAACAGACCGTACAACAGCATGGCGTCGGTAATGTCGGACACGAAGAATTCATCCAGGCAGATCACCCGCGCCCGGTCGGCGAAGTGGCGGGCGACCACCCGCAGCGGTTCCTGCTGGTGGCGCAGTTGCTTCAGCTCGGCATGCACCGACCGCATGAAGCTGTGGAAGTGGATGCGCTGCTTGCGTTCCAGCGGCAAGGCGTCGAAGAAGGTATCGACCAGATAGGTCTTGCCGCGTCCGACGCCGCCCCACAGATACAAGCCGCGCACGGTGGGGCCCCGAGTCGTGGCGGAGGGTGGATCGCGCCCGACCAGGCGGGTGAACAACCCCGGCTTCTTGCTCGGAGCCGGCTCGGGCTGGAGCAGCAGTTGCTCGTAAATTTTTTGCAAATGCTGGATGGCGCGCTCCTGGGCGGGATCGTGCCGGAAACCTTCCCGTTGCAAATCGCGGCGATAGCGTTCGTAAGGCATGGCGGAGCTCGACGGCGTGGAATGCTAATGGCTGGGCAGGAACAACGGCCGCCCGCGTGGATGGGGTGGGGGCGGCAGATACCGCGCCCAGTCGCGGGTGGGATCGCCGAAGGCGAAGAAATCCGGATTGATCAACACCGGCCGGGCGTTGTAGCGCAGCGGCCGGAGCTGGGTGTCGGTCAGATAGCCGCCCGCTTCCTCCAACAGGATCTGGGCGGCGGCGGTATCCCATTCGCCGGTGGGGCCGAAGCGCGGATAGAGATCGGCGCGGCCCTCGGCGATCAGGCAGGATTTCAGGGCGCAACCGAGGGCGATATGCCGGTGCGGACCGAGCAGACTGAGATAATCCTGCAAGCGCCGGGTACGGTACGAACCCTGGCTGCTGACCACGCGCACCGGGTAATGGCAGACCCGCGCGACCCGGATGCGCTGGGGCGCCTCGCTGGCGGGTTGCCTGAAGGCGCCACCGCCGCGCCAGGCGTAGTAGCAGGTTCCATCGACCGGCGGCAGGATCAGTCCCAGCACCGCCTCGTGGCGGTGAATCAGGGCGATATTGATGGAAAATTGGTCGCTGCGCTGGATAAACTCGCGGGTGCCATCGAGAGGGTCCACCAACCACAACCATTCCCAGTGGCTGCGCTCGGCGAAACCGACATCGGCCGCTTCCTCGGACAGGATCGGGATGCCGGGCGTCAGTTGCGCCAAACCCCGCAGGATGCAGCCGTGAGCGGCCAGATCGGCCTCGGTGACCGGACTTTGGTCCGCTTTTTCGGTCACGCTGAAACCGTTGGCGTAAACGTCCAGAATACGATGCCCCGCTTCCCGGGCGATGGCCTGAACCGGCTCCATCAGGGCGGCCAGGGCGTTGTCGGGAACGGTGAGCATGACGCGAAAAACCTCAAGGACTGATGGGCGCGCGAAGACGGCGCGATCTGCTTTAATTCTACAACAATCCAACCCCACGCCGTTTACTGGTGAAGCTTCCGACCATGACCCCGCGGTTGCCCTGGCCGCTGATTCGCACCGTCCTGCTCGACATGGACGGCACCTTGCTGGATTTGCGGTTCGACAATCAGTTCTGGCGAGAACTGGTGCCGGCGCGCTACGCCCAGCGCCACGATCTGCCGCTGGCCCAGGCCCGCGCCGAGGTGGCGGCTCGTACCCGGGCGGTGGAAGGGACGCTGGCCTGGTATTGCCTGGATTACTGGACCCGGGAACTGGCGCTGGACATCGTCGCCTTGAAGGGCGAGATCGAGCATCTGATCGCGGTGCATCCGCACGTGCTGGAATTTCTGGACGCGCTGCGCGCCGCCGACAAGCGGGTCGTGCTGGTCACCAACGCGCATCGCCACAGCCTGACCCTGAAGATGGAGAAAACCCGGCTGACCGGCCATTTCGACGCCATCGTCTGCGCCCACGATCTCGGCCTGGTCAAGGAGCAGCCGGAATTCTGGCCTCGACTGCGCGAGCGGGAGCCGTTCGATCCGGCCACGACCCTACTGGTGGACGACAATCTGGCCATTCTGCGCGCCGCGCACGCTTATGGAATCGCTCATCTGGTCTCGGCGCTGTGGCCGGATTCCGCCCATCCGCCCCATCCGGCGGGCGAATTCCCGGCGATTCACGACTTTTCCGAGTTGTTACCCGTGAGCGAATGCGCTTGAACCGGGATGACGTGAGGTAACAAGGTCATGCAGGAACTTCAGCCTGGACAGAACCGCCCGCTCGGCGGCGGGCGCGTGAAAATCGGCGTGGCGGGCGAGCCACGCGAGGACTTCGTCGCCCGGACCCAGATCGGCGCGGTGCTGCTGGCCGCCGATGGGCGGGCGCGGGATCTCGCCGACCTGATCAGCGCCGACCAGCCACGCTCCCGCGACGGCGCGGTGGCGTTCGCCGACCCAATAGGCGGGTTCGAGATCGATCTGGACGCCGTGCCGACGCCGGTCGCCCGCGTCGCTCTGGTGTTGACGGTCAGGCCGGGGGCGCCGCTAGGCACCACCTTCGGTGTGTTCGCCACGATCCACGCCTGGGTGACGGACGCCGCCAACGCGCCGCTGCTGGTGTTTCCGTTGCCGCCGACCGGTCGCGGCGAAACCGCGATGATCCTGGCGGAGCTGTACCGCCACCAGGGGCAATGGAAGTTCCGAGCGGTGGGGCAGGGGTTCGCGGCGGGCCTGGCGGCGCTGGCGGCGCATTTCGGCTTGCCGGTGCCGGAGCCGCCCGTCGCGGGTCCAGGCGCGCGGGGCGGAGCGGGCCAGGCCGGCGAAGCCGCCTTCAGCGGCACCGGGTTTTGCGTCCATCCGGATGGCTATGTGTTGACCAATCACCACGTCATCGATGGCGCGCGGGAAATCGTGGCCCGTTCGCCGCGCCAGCGGTGCGCCCTGGAGCCGGTTTTTTCCGATCCGACCAACGATCTGGCGCTGTTGCGGGCCGCCGCGCCCCTGACCGGGGTGGCGACGTTCCGCGACGGGCCGCAGGCGCGGCTGGGCGAAGCCGTGATGGTGGTGGGCTATCCGTTGGGCGGGCTACTCGGGTCGGGGCCGCAGGTGACCACGGGCAACGTCAGTTCGCTGATCGGTCTAGGCGACGACACCCGTTCCCTGCAATTCACCGCGCCGACCCAGTCCGGCAACAGCGGCGGTCCGCTGCTGGATGGCGATGGCGCGGTGGTGGGGGTGGTCAGTTCGAAGCTGAACGTGGTCCGCGTTCATGAGATGACCGGGGATATTCCGCAAAACGTCAATTTCGCCATCAAGGCGGCGCTGGCGCGGGGCTTCCTTGAAGCGGCCGGGGTGGATTATCAGAGTCGGTTGCCGCGCGCCGCCCGCGCCACCGCCGACATCGCCGCCGAGGCCCGCGACTTCGTGGTGAAGATCGAGTGCCGGGGATAAGTGGGCGCGATGCTTCACGAGAGCAAGTGAATCGATACCCGCGGAGCTTTCCCCGTCGCGCGCTCGGCGGCGCACGGCGCGGCGTTGCCGGGACGCGCTCCCCTCACCGGCAAACGGCCACTGCCTCTCCGGTGAAGCCAGGGGCTTCCTGGATTCGACCCCTCTAGCGCCCCATACCCTTCGTGGAATTTCCAAATACCGGAAGTACCCAACATGTTGACGTCCAAAACGCTGAAGGCGGAAAGCCTGTTGTTGCTGGCGGCGGTGATCTGGGGTTTCGCCTTCGTCGCCCAGCGGGTCGGGATGGACCATGTCGGCCCGTTCACCTACAACGGCGTCCGCTTCGTCCTGGGCGCGCTGTCGTTGCTGCCCTTGCTGTGGCTGGGTCGGCGTTCCGCCGCGCCCATCGCGCCCGGCGGCTGGCGGCCGATCCTGGGCGGCGGCTTGCTGGCCGGCCTGATCCTGTTCGCCGGCGCTTCGCTGCAACAGGTCGGCATCGTTCACACCACCGCTGGCAAGGCTGGCTTCATCACTGGCTTGTATGTGGTGATCGTGCCGGTGCTCGGCCTGTTCTGGGGGCATCGCACGCCCTGGAGCACCTGGGCCGGCGCGGCGCTGGCGGTGGCCGGTCTCTATCTTCTGACCCTGACCGACGACTTCACCCTGGTCGAAGGCGATGGCCTGGTGTTGCTCGGCGCCTTGTTCTGGGCGGGTCATGTGCTGGTGATCGGCTGGCTGTCGGGGCGACATATCGAACCGGTGCTGCTGGCCTGCCTGCAATTCGTCGTCTGCGCCGTGCTGAGTCTGGCGGTGGCGGTGGTGACCGAATCGATCACCCTGGCGGGGCTGTGGGGCGGGGCGATGCCGATTCTCTACGGCGGCCTGCTGTCGGTGGGGGTGGCCTACACCCTGCAAGTGGTGGCCCAGCGCGACGCCCCGCCGGCCCACGCCGCGATCATTCTCAGCCTGGAAACCGTGTTCGCGGCGCTGGGTGGCTGGCTGCTGTTGAACGAAATCCTGTCCGGTCGCGGCTTGCTGGGCTGCGGGCTGATGTTCGCCGGGATGTTGCTGTCGCAACTCGGTTTGGGCAAGGCCGCGCCCTCGCCGACCGAACCGGCGGCGCTTCCCGATCCGGCGCTGGTCGCCGACAAACGGCCCTAAAGCGGTTTCCGCCCGATATCGGTTCCTTTCGCCGGCTGGGCCTCCTCGCCGGACGCCGGCGCGGGTTCGTCGGACGCTTCCGGCTCGTCGCCCTGTCGCGCTTCGTGCCAGCACTGATAGCACAGCCGCAAGCCGTCTTGACTGAAAATGCTGGCGGGCGGGCCGAACCGTCCGCACAAATCGCAAACCAGATAGCTGCTGACCATGACCGCCTCCTCGCTGAATCTGCCCGCCGGCTGCGAACCCCGCTGTCCCGGCTGCACCCATCGCATGTTAGACGCCACCGCTAGCGAAGCGCAAAAAATGGACTGGCTGCGGCGGACGCTCGCACCCTGGGCGGATCGACTGTCCCCGATGCGGACGGTTGCGGGCGAGGCGCGCTGGGGCTATCGGGGCAAGGTTTGCCTGTCGGCGGTCTGGAGTGGGGCGGAGGACTGGAATTTCGGTCTGTGGCAGCGCGACGAACTGATTCCGATTCCCGACTGTCCCGTTCACACCAGCTTGGTGCGGGCCATGGTTCGCTGGCTGCGGGGGGCATTGCCGCCGGGAGCGATGTTTCCACTAGCCTTTTACGTTCAAGCCGGCGCGCAAGCGACCCTGATCCTGAAAACCTGTCGTATGCCCAATTTGGATTGGCTGGACGAGGAACGGCGGGCAGGGTTGGCGGGTATCGGGCTGGAGGGATTGTGGCTGCACTTGCATCCCGCCGCTGGCCGCCGGCTGTTCGCCCGCAACGGCTGGATCCTGCGGTGGGGACAGCCACGCTCGCGGGACGTTTTCGGGCTGGAATACGGACCGACCGCCTTCCAGCAACTGATTCCCGCGCTGTATCGCGAGGCGCTGGACGCGGCGGAGGCTTTTCTCGCGCCGGAGTCGGGCGACAGCCTGGCCGATCTTTATTGCGGCCTTGGCGCCAGCCTGGCGCGCTGGACCCGGCGCGGGGCGCGAACGCTCGGCGTGGAACTGGGCGGCGAGGCGGTGGCGTGCGCCGGGCTGAACGCTCCGACCGCGACCGTGTTGCGGGGCAAGTGCGCGGATCGGATTCCGCAACTGCGGGCATGGACCCCCACCACGGGAACCCGGTTGCTGTACCTCAATCCGCCGCGCACTGGTTTGGAGCCGGCGGTGCTGGCCTGGACGACCGACGAGTACCGACCCGAGCGGTTGGCCTATCTGTCGTGCAGCGCCGGGACGCTGAGTCGTGATCTCCGGGAATTGACCGAGGCCGGTTATACGGTGGAGCGGCTGATTCCCTACGACTTCTTTCCCCAGACCCACCATGTCGAAACCTTGGCGCTGCTGGGGCGTGGGGCGTATGGTTACCGGGCAATCGAATCTGATCGAGCGGACCGTGGACACTGTCTGCGATGATTGGCGAGGTCATCCATGACGCTGCCGGCGGTCAATTTGAGGGTGGGCGATATATCGTGTCCCGCGCTGCTCAAGCCCTTCGCGGTCCAGGTGTTGCAAGTATTGAGGATATGGTATCGACCCATACCCTCGTAAAACTGGGCGTCTCCGTAAATGCCTGGCGCGATGGAAACGATTTGGCCGGCTTCATCGTGAAACAGGCTGTTTGAAATGAACGTCATCAATGAAGCAAGCTCGGCTTCGGAAACGCAAGTGTCCACTATCTGGCTGCGCGGAAATGACTCGTGGGGAGAGTTGGGAACGGCAACAAGGTGAATGATGGTTCCCGTGGACCAGAACATGGCTTGTAGCGTAAGGCCCGTCGTGATCTCCTTGGCCAGATAAAAGCCCTTATCGCCCCAACCGATCTCGTAATAGGCGGGATGACCGAACCGTTCGGCCAAGGCGGGAATGCTTTGGTGCAGGTCGGAAGCCGGAACGACCAGCCCTGTATGCCATCCATGACTCACGACATGGATTCGATGCGTCGGCGGAGTATCCATCGCTTGCGGCTGAACGGCGTAAGGTACGCCTGAACAGGCGTATAGCAAGGCCAATGTCAAAAACAGCGCAAGGGGTTTAATCATTCAACAAATGAATTTCACGCCGTTTCAAATTGAAACGAGTGTGCAAACCATCTCCATGGTTCCAGCAATCGCCAGATACCGGTTCATGGAAATTCGTGTCTTCGATCGTCGCCGCTTTCATCCAGCAGCTGGCGAATAATCACCCCCGCCACCATCATCCCGAACAGCGCCGGCAGATAGGAAATCGTGCCGTTCACCGCCCGGGGTCGTCCAGGCGTCTCGCCGCCGACCGGCTGATGCGGCAGGGGCGGACGGCGCGGCTCGTCGCTGTAGACCACGGGATAGTTGAGCGGTGAACTCAATTCCCGCAGCTTCCGCCGCAACTCACGGGCCAGCGGGCAGACCTGGGTCTGATTCAACCGCGCCACCCGTACCCGGCTCACGTCCAGACAATTTCCCGCGCCCAGCGCCGAGATCACCGGTACGCCACGGCGATGACAGGCCGCCACCAGCGCCGCCTTGCAGGCGATGCTGTCGATGCAGTCGGCGACATGGTCGTGGGGCGTGGCGGCAATCAGCGTTTCCGCCGCTTCCGGCTGGAGAAAATCGCCGATCAGGGTCAACTCGATGGCGGGATCGATGTCGCGCAGGCGCTCGGCCATGACTTCGACCTTGGGCCGGCCCAGCGTCGAGCGCAGCGCCAGCAGTTGCCGATTGAGGTTGGAGGGCGACACCACGTCATGATCCAACAAGGTCAGCCGACCGATGCCGGCCCGCCCCAGCGCTTCGGCGGCGTAACCGCCCACGCCACCCAATCCGGCGACGAGCACATGCGCTGCTCGCAAGCGAGCCAGACCTTCGGTTCCGATCAGAATTTCAGTGCGGGCCTGGGGATGCGGCATCGGGTAGCTGGAACAAGCGACGGGCGTTCTCGCTCGTGGCGGCGGCGATTTCCACGGGGTCGGCGCCGCGCAGTTCGGCGACGCAGGCCAGCACTTCCGCCAGATACGCCGGTTCGTTGCGCGCGCCGGGATGGCCGCTGGGTGGCTGATCGGGCGCGTCGGTCTCCAACAGGAACCCGTCCAGCGGCAGAACCTTGATCAGACCGCGCAGCCGGTTCGCCCGGGGATAGGTCAGCGGCCCGCCGAAGCTGAGCAAAATCCCCAGGTCCAGCAACCGCCGGGCCTGATCCTCGCTGCCCGAAAAGCTATGCACCATGCCCCGCACGCCGGCGAACCGCCGCACCAGCTTGATCACCTGATCCACCGCGTAGCGGGCGTGGATGACGACCGGCAGGTCGTGGCGGCGAGCCAGGCGCAACTGGCCGGCGAAGTACTCCACCTGGAGATCGGGATCGAGGTCCGGCAGATAGCCATCCAGCCCGCACTCGCCGATGGCGGTCGGCCGTTCCCGCGTCAGCCAGTCGGCCAGTTGGTCAAGATGCTCCGGCCGATGCTCGGCCAGATAGGTGGGATGCAGGCCATAGCAGGGATACAGCCCCGGATAGCTGGCCGCGACCGCCTTGAGCTTCGGCCAGAGCCGGGCGCTGACCGCCGCCAGCACCTGCGCCTCCACGCCGGCGGCCCGCGCCCGTCGGTAGGTGGCGTCGCGGTCCGCGTCGAAACTGGCGTCGTCGAAATGGGTGTGACAGTCGATCAGCGCGAGCATTGGGGCGCGCATCAGGCGATCACGATCTGGACGTTGGCCGAGCGACCAAACACCGAGGAGGGCGTGATGCCGAACATGTTGCGAAACGCCCGGCTGAAGTGCGAGGAGTCGGCGAAACCCGCGCCCAGCGCCGCGTCGGTGAGGGTATCACCCTTGGCGACCAGCGCCGCCACCACCCGCATCCGATGCCACTGCCGAAAGCGCCGAATCGGCGCCCCAACCTCTTCCTTGAACAGATGCACCAGCCGGGTCGGCGACAGGTTCACGTATTCGGCCAGCTCGATCATCGAGTAGCTGTGCGTCAAATCTTCCTTCATCAGCCGAATCACTCGCCGAATCCGATGATCCAGCGGTTGCTGGCGCTCCCCGGAAACGGGCGGTGGGATCAAGCGGTTGAGCAACTCGTGTGTCGTGGTGGCGTCGGGCTGGCGTTCCCAAACCTCGCCCAGCGCCACCAGCGCCTCGGCTTCGTGCGCAAGGCGGTACAGGCATTGCCACTCGCCATCGAGCATGGCGTTCTGGATCGCCAGATAGTCGGGGCTTTCCGGCTCGAGGAACAGAATCGCCATGATCGCGCCGCCAATTTGCAGTTCGTTCAGACAGCCAGGCGGGACCAGCGCGCTCCGGCATTCCTGCCAGACATTGCTTTCGCTCTCTAGCAGTCGGAACGGTTTGTCGATGCCCAGGCAGAGCGCCGCCGAACCGAGCCGGTGTTCGGAGATATCCGGCAGGTGGCCGATGAAAAGACCGCGATTTTGCCAAACGTACAGTCTGTTCAAGGTCTTGCCTTTCTGATGGTGGAACGGGACCGGATCGCGAATGGGGCAAACCGGGTTGGGACCGTCTCCTGGCCGGATTTCAGCCGGAAACAGTCATGAAAGTGTAATGCGCGCGGGCGGCGCTAGCCAGTTTCGCCAAGTCGTCGCCATTTTCGACAAGCCGGGTTCGAGCCAAGTGATTAGGCTTGGCCATCCGCGACTTCCGTCGCCCTTGCGAATAACCGTCCGGCCCGGCGCCGGACCCTGAGGATTGGGAGCCATGTACGACACCATCATCGTGGGCGCGGGTTCGGCCGGCTGCGTGCTGGCCAACCGGCTGTCCGCCGACCCGACCCGACAGGTTTGCCTGTTGGAGGCGGGTCCCGACGATACCAGCCCGTGGATTCATATCCCGGTCGGCATCTTCTTCATGATGCGCAGCAAGACGCTGAACTGGCGCTATCGAACCGAGCCGCAGCCGCATCTGCATAACCGCCGGCTGTTTTGGCCGCGCGGCAAGACCCTGGGCGGCAGCAGCTCCAGCAACGCCATGGTCTACACCCGCGGCCATCGCTGGGATTACGACCACTGGGCGGAACTGGGCAACCGGGGCTGGAGCTACGCGGATCTGCTGCCGCTGTTCAAGCGGGCGCAGAATCAGGAACGCGGCTCGTCGGAATATCACGGCGTCGGCGGGCCGCTCAACGTCGCCGACCCACGCCAGCGCGGCGAGATCAGCGCAGTGTTCATCCGCGCCGCCGGCGAGGTCGGCTATCCGCTCAGCGACGATTTCAACGGCGCCGAGCAGGAAGGGGTCGGGTTCTACCAGTTGACCCAGAAGGACGGCCAGCGGTGCAGCAGCGCCCGGGCTTATCTGCATCCGGCGCGCGCCCGCCCGAATCTGACCGTGATCACCCGCGCTCTGGTCAGCCGGGTGTTGTTCGAGGGTCGGCGGGCGGTGGGCGTGGCCTATCGCGACCGGGACGGCCGAACGGTGGAGCTGAAGGCGCGACGGGAAGTCGTTCTGTCCGGCGGAGCGATCAATTCGCCGCAACTGTTGCTGCTGTCCGGGGTCGGGCCGCGCGCCGAGCTGGCGAAACACGGCATTCCCCTGGTGCGCGACTTGCCGGGCGTCGGCTGGAACTTGCAGGATCATCTGGACGTGATCGTCGCCCACCGCGAGCGTCGGCGGGCCTCCTATGGCTTTGCCCTGTCGTTCCTGCCGCGCCTGGTCAAGGGGATCATCGACTACCACCGCCACCGGCGCGGCTTCCTGACCAGCAACCTGGCCGAGGCCGGCGGCTTCGTCAAATCCGACCCCGCCTTGCCGCTGCCCAATCTGCAATACCACCTGACCGCCACCATTCTCGACGATCACGGCCGGCGTCTCTGGCACGGTTACGGTTATTCGCTGCATGTCTGCGACCTGCGGCCCAAGAGTCGCGGCCATTTGATCCTCAAAAGCGCCGACCCCTCGGCGCCACCGCTGATCCAGCCCAATTACCTCGACCATCCGGACGATCTGGAAACCCTGGTGGCGGGGGTCAAGACCTGTCGGAAAGTCTTGGCGGCGCCGGCGTTCGACGGCTATCGGGGCGAGGAGCTGTTCCCCGGCGCGGCGACGCAAAGCGACGACGCGCTACGGGAGTTCATTCGCCGCCGGGCCGAAACCATCTACCACCCGGTCGGCACCTGCAAGATGGGCCACGATCCCATGGCGGTGGTGGACGATCGACTGCGGGTGCATGGCCTGGCGGGGTTGCGAGTCGCGGACGCCTCGATCATGCCGACCCTGGTGGGGGGCAACACCAACGCGCCGACCATCGTCATCGGTGAGAAAGCGTCCGATATGATTCTGGCCACGTCGGACTGAGCGGGTTGTAACCGTTCACTCCCCCTCCCGGCGGGGGAGGTTGGGGGGAGGGCAAGTCGTTGGCGCCACTCCGTTTCCCCCCTCCCAACCTCCCCCCGCTGGGGGGAGGTG
>ERZ761607.4323-NODE-4323-length-12674-cov-34.933117_pt1 | contig 12674 bp, 11 predicted proteins | sample MGYA00511164_ERZ761607 | MGnify/ENA primary metagenome ERZ761607 (study PRJEB28899, sample SAMN02445080) | bioreactor sludge metagenome | biome: EBPR sludge | place: Australia: Brisbane, Thorneside Wastewater Treatment Plant | collected 2011-06-22 ...
ATGTAAAAACTTAGGCACACCATCCAAGTTCATGTGAATTTGTATTAGATGCAATCATCTGGTTTATGAATGTCGGTTTGTCCGCTTTGGTTTTCAGCGAGATAGCAGCGAACGCAGACAACCTTCTCTGGTTATTGATTTTTTTGTATGCCCTTTGGTATTTTGCTTTATTTAATTTAGATTGAATCTAAACAAACAAGAATCATTATAACGACCGTACTGTCATGAAGCAATACATCTTATTTATAGGCCTAAGCCTCGTTCTTATGTCCGGCTGTAAGCCCGGCGGCACTCAAACAACCGATGAAAAAAACTTAGTCCTTTACGCCGGACGCGGTAAAGAATTGGTGGATGGTATCATCGAGCGCTTCATGAAGGAGTCCGGGATTAATGTACAGATCAAATATGGCAAAACGGCAGAATTGGCACTGATGCTCCAACAAGAAGGCGTCAATAGCCCTGCGGATATTTTTTGGGCACAAGACGCCGGCTCTTTGGGCGCAGTCATGAAAGCCGGACTATTGGCTGAGCTTCCACAAGAGCTCACGGAAGCGGTCGCTCAAACTTTCCGGAACCCACACCATCAATGGGTGGCCCTTACTGGACGTGCTCGCACTTTAGCGTACTCGCTTAAACGGGTTTCTGCTGCCGATCTGCCACAAAGTATCTTTGATCTGTCTAACCCGAAATGGAAGGGGAAAATTGCTTGGTCTCCCGACAATGCCTCGTTTCAGTCTTTTGTAACAGCACTCCGCAAAACACAGGGCGAAGAAAAAGCCCGCGATTGGCTCTTGGCCATGAAAGCCAATGAACCCAAAGCCTATGCCAATAATGCGGCCATTATAGAAGCGATCGCTGCCGGAGAAGCCGATCTGGGCTTGCCCAATCATTATTATTTATTATCTTTTACCGATAAAGACCCTAAGTATCCCGTAGGGCAAACGGTTTTCAAAGCGGGTGATGCCGGAAATCTGGTGAATGTTTCGGGTGCGGGCATACTCAAATCTGGCAAAAACCCAGAGGCTGCAAAAGCCTTTCTCAAGTTCATTTTGTCGCAAGCGGGACAAACCTACATGGCCAACGACGAATTTGAATACCCCGTTACGGAGGGCGTAAAACGCCATCCTAATTTGATGTCAATGGACGAATTGGGTAAACTAAAACCATCGGTTGACCTTAATTCACTCTCAGACTTAGAAGGAACCCTTACCTTGCTCAAGGTCATCGGTATTTTATAAGCAAAACTATGCAAAACCGGAGCCGTTCCCCCATCTGGTTGTTTTCCGCATTACTCACGGCGGGTATGCTGCTCCCTTTGCTCTTTTTACTGCTCAATGCCCTTCGAGCAGATGAAGCCACGTTGGCCGAAGTATTCACGGCGCGGACGTGGCTGTTGTTTCGGGATACCTTACTGCTCATGTTGGCAGTAGTGGCCTTCGTAATGGTTTTGGCATTCCCACTTGCTTGGATTACAACCCGCACCAATATGCCCGGCAGGCAAATACTTACTTGGCTGGGGGCTTTGCCGCTCGCTTTTCCCGGATATGTGATGGCGTATGCCCTTTTGGCGATTGGTGGGGACTATGGGATGTCTGCTCAACTACTCAATATTTCGATCCCGCGTTTTTACGGATTTTGGGGCGCCTGTCTTGCCCTTACGATCACTTTGTATCCTTATCTTTTTTTAAACTTACGTACGGCCCTGCTCGGTTTAGATCCTTCAATTGAAGAAAGTGCGCGATCGTTGGGCATGAGCGTCCAACAGTCTTGGTTTCGAATCATCCTGCCGCAATTACGTCCAGCACTCTTGTCTGGCAGTCTCTTGGTGGCACTCCATGTTTTAGGGGATTTTGGGGTGGTTTCGCTGATGCGTTATCGCACCTTTAGTTTTGTATTGTATCAAGCCACCGAGATGAGTAATCCGGTAGCGGTTGCATGTTTGGCCCTAATACCACTCGGTATAACCTTGATTTTATTGTGGATAGAATCCCGGCAACTCAAAGAACTCCGCTTAGACACCTCTTCCCGTGCCACCAAGCGCCGTTTCAGGTTACACGAAATAGGGTACTTCCGATGGCTTGCTTGGGCCGTTTCCGGCATAATGGCGTTTATAACGGTGGTTCTGCCCCTTTTGTGTATTGGATTTTGGGGCCTCCAATCGCGTGATACGACCCAATGGAAGGATTTATTGACCTCGCTATGGGCATCAACTTCTGTGGCCCTGCCCTCTGCCGTTAGCGGTGCTTTGTTTGCGCTTTTACTGGCGTATGGCGCAGTTCGGTATCCCTCTTTCCAAACCCGCTTATTCGAGCGACTGGCCTATATGGGTTATGCCACACCACCTGTGGTATTTGGTTTGGCCTTTATCGCCTTTGCCCTGGGGGCCGTTCCTTTTTTATACCAAACCATGATTCTATTGGTATTCGCCTATGTATTTCATGCACTTGCCGAGGCGATTGGCCCTGTACGTTCTTCACTTTTTCAAGCATCCCCTCGGATTCAAGAAGCCGCACGTTCATTGGGCGTTTCAGGATTTTCGGCATTCCGGAAGGTGACACTACCCCTACTTAAACGGGGCTTGCTAATGAGCATGGCTTTCGTCTTTTTGTCTATCATGAAGGAATTGCCCATCACCCTCTTATTGGCCCCTATCGGCTTTGAGTCTCTTGCCATGAATGTCTGGCAATATACCACAACCGCCAATTTTGCCGCCGCTGCGCCATATGCCCTCGCCATCGTAACGCTTTCTTCCATCTTTGTAGGCCTACTCCTCCACCGCGAAAAAGCCTGACCGAATGAAATTTAAATGATTCAACAACTGATTGGTTACATTATGGTCATCTACAAGGCTAAATTACAAGTTCGTTAAAAACATCTTCTTTTTATGGACACAACGCCCCTGTTACTGGTACAAGACCTACATAAGTGTTATTGTCCTGCCGAAGGCAAGGTGGTAACGCAGGTTTCTTTTGCGGTGCAAGAAGAAGAGATTTTCGCCCTATTAGGTCCAAGCGGTTGCGGTAAAACAACTATTCTACGAATGATTGGAGGGTTTGAACGACCCGACCAAGGACGGATCCTACTTAAAAACCGTATCCTTTCGGATGCACATACGTGGGTAAGACCAGAAAAGCGCGGCGTTGGCTTTGTTTTTCAGGAATATGCCCTATTCCCGCATTTAGATGTGCGGGCAAATGTAATGTTTGGCTTGCATCACCTCCCCAAGTCCGACCGCCCCGACCGCGCCGACGAAATGCTCCGGCTTGTTGGCTTGCAAAAGTTGGCGCACAGAAAACCACACGAACTTTCCGGCGGACAACAACAACGGGTAGCCCTTGCACGTGCTATGGCGCCCAAACCACAACTCATTCTATTAGACGAACCCTTCTCGAATTTAGACGCCGTCCTCCGCAACGAAACCCGCGACGAATTGCGGCTTTTGCTGAAAAAAGCCAACATGAGCGCTATCTTGGTCACACACGACCAAGAAGAAGCGTTTTCATTTGCAGACAGAATCGGTGTGGTGCAAGAAGGTCACCTCGAACAATTGGGTACTCCAGAGGAACTCTATTACGAACCTAACACCTTATTCGTTGCCCAGTTTCTCGGTAAGACCAACCTATTCTTTTCTGAGGCAGCCGGAAATACAGCCCAAAGCCCAGTTGGAACCATTTCCCTGAAGCGTGCCGCCAAAGGAGATGTTTTGGTCGCACTCCGGCCAGAACACTTAGACATCCGTTTGGTGAACGAAAATGATCCCATCCATGCGGAAATCATTTCTAAGGATTTCCGTGGCCACGACATCACCTACCGCCTCCGCCAAAAAGAGCTAGAATTTCTGGTACATACCGATAATCGGCACCACTTTAATGTTGGCGATCGGGTTTCGGTAAAACCTATTGAGCCGGGTGTAGTTCTCAAACGCGCTTAAATCATCACGCTAAAATGCCAAGCCCAACGACGGTTCATGCGTTAACTGTCCGTGAATAGTAAACACCTATGCCCTATTTCTGTAAACGGCGTGAACCTTCCAAATGGTTTCGGGTTTTTTAACCTTTACATGCACCGATATTCCCAAACCCCGCCCATGAATTCCCCTTCCATCCATACCCTTGGCGAATTAAAAAAGTCCGGATACGTCTTCCGAACAGTGAAAGAAGAACTACGCCACAACCTGATCCTAAAGCTCAAGGCAAAACAACCCGTCTTCGAGGGGATGATTGGCTATGAACGAACCGTCATTCCGCAAATTCAAAATGCACTTCTTGCCCGTCATGATCTCATCCTGCTGGGACTACGTGGGCAAGGCAAGACTAGGATCATCCGGATGCTGGCTTCGCTCTTAGATGAATACATTCCTCTTATCGAAGGCAGCGAACTCAATGAAAACCCACTCCACCCGCTCACAAAATATGGCAAATCGGTTGTTGCCGAAAAAGGAGACAAAACACCTATCTCGTGGCTACGCCGCTCCGAACGATACACCGAAAAACTTGCCACCCCAGATACCAATATGGCAGATCTGATCGGAGATATTGACCCCATCAAAGCTGCTACCCGCCGTTTGACCTATGCCGATGAAGAAGTGATCCATTTTGGATTAATCCCAAGGGCCAATAGGGGAATCTTTGCTATCAATGAATTACCAGACCTCCAGCCACGGATCCAAGTGGGGCTTCTGAACATTATGGAAGAACAAGATGTGCAGATACGGGGATTTAACCTACGTATTCCGCTGGATCTGCTATTGGTTTTCACCGCGAATCCAGAAGATTACACCAATCGTGGTAGCATCATTACCCCCCTCAAAGACCGGATTGACAGCCAGATCATTACCCACTATCCCAAAAACTTAGAAACGGGAATTGAAATTACTCGCCAAGAAGCCTGGCAAGAACGCGGCGGCGTGCAAGTAGAGGTTCCACACTTCTTTCGGGAAATCATTGAACAAGTGGCTTTTGAGGCCCGTACCAGCGAATACATAGACCAAAAGTCTGGTGTTTCGGTTCGGATGACCCGCTCCGCACTCGAAGCCCTAATTTCGGCTGCCGAAAGACGTGCCCTCTTCCACCATGAACACCAAACTACTGTACGGATTTCGGATTTGTTGCAGGTTGAACCTGCCATCACCGGAAAAGTGGAGTTGGTATATGAAGGGGAGCAAGAAGGTGCACAAAGTGTGGCCCGATTACTCATCGGAAAAGCCGTAAAGGCCATTTTTCTGCGCTATTTCCCTGATCCAGTAGATAAGAAGTTAGGAAAAGCCGCTTATAAAGAAATACTGAATTGGTTTGCGAAAGGAAATAGTCTTACTTTTCGTCACGACATGAGCCAGCCAGATTACCATAAAGTCCTTACCAATATTCACGGACTCGGTGAGCTGGTACAAAAAACCGTCCACACCCATCGGGAGGCGGAAAAACTGGTGATGATGGAATGGGTGCTGGAAGCGTTGCACCAACACTCACTTGTTGGAAAAGACTATTCAGAGTTCTTTGCTTCCTATAACGACATCGTGGGGTCTATGCTATCCGGTCTTGGGAATTTATCGGACGATGACGACGAAGATTGGGACAACGACACCTATCGCCGCCCCCGAAAATAACGGCTATGTAGGCATTTGACGTACAAGACATTGCGCAAAAGCCTATTGGACAAACTTCAATTAACTGAATACCTTAACCAATTAATGCTTATTGTCTCTAAACGAGGCAACCCTCTTACTCTTAAAACACAAAATCTCATGCAAGAAAAACTCAACCGCAGAGACTTCTTATTCAAGGCTGCCATGGTTGGCGCTGTCGCACCTGCCTTAGCAGGAACTTTGGCTGCCTGTGGTGGCGGTGGCGACACTGCCGCAGCAGGTTGTAATGACACAACTGGCCTTGCTCCTGCGGACATCACCATGCGTCAAACTCTGAAGTATGTAGATGCAACAACAGATCCAGCGAAAGCTTGTGACGGTTGTCAACTCTATATTGCAGCAACCGGTGGTGCGGCTTGCGGCAAATGTAGTGTGGTAAAAGGACCTATTGCACCCAAAGGCTATTGCACCAGTTGGGTTAAAAAAGCTTAATCATAGCCGATTCCATAAACCTGTTTTCCCTGCCCGGAGGACGGGTTTTTTGATGTGTTAAAAATAATGCCTATTTAGACTAATTCCAAATAAAAAAATCCCCACAATCCCTTTTCCAAAAATCACTTTCTCCCAGATTCAGATATAAAACCACATATAACCCCTTTACCCAACCCGTCGGTTATACTTCTTTACGCCCCTTTAACAATACCGCGCAGAAGCTTCTTGGTACAATACATGAACCTATGGAGTTCAGCAGGCCGTACTCTACGTATCGTATCAATCATCCAACATTCAACCGTTGTTGTTTGGAACATACCTCGGAAAGCTATGTGGCAGAATGTCGGTCGGGTATATCATCGGTTTTGTGAATGCCAAGCCAAATCAAGTTCACATAATGGTTTTAGGTTGCATTTCCACGCTGTTCTAACCAACCTACCACATATTTTCCAAGCAAGTCAAACTCTACATTCACCATCGTACCCACTTGCCAGTCTGATACCACTGTATGATGAAAGGTATAGGGAATAATTCCGACCGTTAAGACCTCTTCTGACAAGCGTGCCACCGTCAGACTGATTCCATCAATGGCAATAGAGCCTCGCGGGATCACCATTGCGCCATATTGCGGCCCAAAACGCATGGTAAACAGCCATCCAGTTTCTTCTGAGACCACGCTTTCTATAATTCCTGTTGTATCCACATGCCCTTGAACGATATGACCATCCAATCGCGCAGACAATAACATGGCCCGTTCCAGATTCACCCGTTGTCCCACCTTCCATCCGTCCAAGGTGGTTTTACGCAAGGTCTCTTCGATCGCTTCTACGAAAAACACTTGTTCTTCGAGCGCCACAACCGTTAGGCAAACCCCATTACAGGCGATGCTCTGATCCACTTTAAGCATTGGTGCTACTCCGGATTGAATCCCAAAACGGCGCCCGCCACCCAGCTCGGTGATGCTTTGAACGGCTCCAACGTTTTCGATAATGCCTGTGAACATGAGATAAGTCTTGCAATTTTATGGATTAAACGTAAACGATTTGGCAAAGGGTTTTGTCGCTCCCGGCTCAAAAATATGAAGGATCACTTCCTTACTTGGCTTTAACACGTCGGCAAGTGGCTCCAGATTAAACGCAAGGGTTTCATAAATCATTGCCTCGCAAAAGTCGCCATTGGCGTTATGTGTGAGGAAGATGCTGTTTTGAGGAGGCAAAGACTTGGCAATGGCCGGGCTTCCGGCAAGCCCCCAAACATGGGTTTGGCATCCACCAGCACTGGCCACCTTAAGGGTTAAGGTACGGCCTTTCAAAGACACTTCCTCAATACTTGCTATGTCATGCGGTAAGTCTTCCGGATTTAGGTGGTTGTACACCTGGATTTTGTGGGATTCTTGCAAACTTCTGCCCGAAATGGGAAACGGTTCATCTGATACTACGGGCGAACAATCTTTGACACCCAAACACAGACCCGGCACGTCGCATGAAGTGAAGACCAAAGTCGAAAACAGGAGTACAACAGCGGTTTTCATAGCAATATTCCAATTAAAAGATCCGAAGCTATTTTAAGGGAGTACACCGCTTGGGGGGACTTCAACCAATCAAACCCCAATGGGCAATGTGTCGCGCCCATATTGCTTCATTCTGTTCCACGATACGCACCAATTGTACGCCTCCAAAACACCATCCACGTAGCTACCTGTGGTTACAGGAATACCCAATGCTTTCACCGATTCGTGGGCATTCGCAGGTGCAAAAGGAAACCCGACCCGTTTGAGCGCCCCAATGTCCATCCCAGCATCTCCGATATAGGCCATTTTGTGCAATGGAATACCTGTTATCTGCGAAAGCCACAAGAGTCCATCGGCCTTTGTAGTCGCTTTCGGGATTACATCTACCGAATAAGGGGTTTGAAAGGCTATCAACTTCGGGTAATTCTGGAGAATATGTTGCTCAACAATCGGGAAGAAATCGGCCAGAGCGGCTCGGTCTGGACAAACCACGCCCGCTTGTGTACGCTTTCCATAATCATAAGCGATAAGGGACCCTATAATCGCTTGTTGAAGCCAGCGTTGGACTTCCTGAATCTCCAGACTCAACCCCTCCTCAAAAGCGGGATGCCATTGCACTTGCCCGGTCGAGAGGTGGAACATACCAGCGCCCCCTTCAAAGAGCACAGGCTGTGTCAACCCATATAGTTGGGCCATTGCCTCTACATATGGGCCGGATCTACCGGAACAAAGCGACCATTCCGGAAGGACACATTCGGTTCGGGAGCGATCCGAGAAAGAGGCAATGGTTTGAAAAGCCGTGAGATTATGACGCAGATACACTTCCGAGAGGCATCCATCAATATCCGAGATAAAAAGCTCGATCATGCAGTAATTAACCCAGATTTCCTTCGTCCTTCGAAAGTGCTTCTGCCAGCACAAGAATGAGTTCATCCGACATACCGGTAGAGCTAAACCCTCCGTCGTGGAAGAGGTTTTGCATCGTCACCATCCGTGTAAGGTCCGAAAGTAACGAAACCGTATAATCCGCACAAGAAGCCGCATCGGCATTGCCCAATGGCGATACGCGGTTTGCGAACTCAAACATGGCATCGAAGCCTTTAAGACCTTGTCCTGCAACCGTAATGGTTGGGCTTTGAGAAATGGTGTTCACTCGGATCTTCCGCTTACCGAGGTTGTAGCCGTAGGTACGTGCAATAGACTCCAAGAGCGCCTTTGCATCATTCATCTCGGAGTATTTTGAGAAAGTACGCTGCGCGCCAATATAGCTTAGCGCCACCACCGAAGATCCGTCTGCCAATGCTTCGGTATCCAAAGAAGCGCGGATGACACGGTGCAGGCTAATTGCAGAAATATCCAACGTTTTGTGCATGTTTTCATAGTCCAACTCGGTATAAGCAAGCCCTTTACGAATGTTAATGCTTTGCCCGATAGCATGGACGATAAAATCAATTTGTCCACCAAAATGGGACTTTGTTTCTTCGAAAAGTGTCTTCAGGTCTTCATCACTGGTGGCATCCGCATAAATAACAGGGCTATTTCCTGTTATCTCAGACAGTTTGGTTAAATTTCCAAATCGCTTCGTAACGGGCGCATTAGAAAGCACAAACTGCGCCCCTTCCCGATGGGCCGCCTCGGCAATGGCCCAAGCAATGGAGGTTTCAATCATGGCACCAAAGATGACGCCCTTTTTTCCTTTTAAGAGTCCGTAACTCATAATCTGTTATACTTGAGGGGGATTGGGTGTACGCCGAGAAGTTACGATCAACTGTATCCCGGACACAGAAAACAGCCCAAACACACAAAAAAGGTGGTACAAAACGACTTTTTACCGTTTAAAAACATGCTTAAAAGCTTTTCTTATAAGACAGGCAACATCCTATAAAAATTTAGCCTTGGGCGGCTTTATTCGTCTGGAGGATTCGCCGAGGCGTCTCCAAGAAACCAAAACCATTTTGTTTACAATGTACTTATGCGCGGGCAGGTGTATAAGATAACCACTTTTCGAGCGAAGCGATGATTTGTTCCTGTGAAAAAGGTTTAGGCACAAAGTCGGTGTAGCCAGCATCACGACAAATTTCACGATGGCGCTTAAACACATAGCCACTCAGGGCAATAATTGGAAGGTGCGGATGGGTGCGCCTCAATTCCAGAACAGCCTCATCTCCGTCCATACCCTCGCCAAATCCAACATCCATGATTACCGCATCTGGCGGATTTGAACGGACATAGTTTATGGCCTCTTCAGCAGAAGCCAATGTAACGACTTCATACTGGTCTTTCAGAAAAAAATACAGCAATCGGCGAAGGAAAGGATCGTCATCCACAGCCAAAATTTTCATATTATTGGAATCGTTATAAGAGGGCTACATGTAAATAGTGCAATAATCATACCGAAAAAAAACAATCATCCTGTACATAAAAAAGCCCCTTTCATAAAAAAGAGGCTATCATCAAAACCGAGATTAAAGGCTTTATTTGATCAACATCATCCGCTTAGAAATTCGTTGTCCACCCGATTCCAACGTATAGAAGTATAAGCCACTCGGCCAGTTTTGGGCCTGTAGTTGCACTGAATACACTCCGGCTACTTGCTGCTGATTTACTACATTCTCCACCAACCTTCCTAATGTATCATAAACAGTTAGTTTCACATATCCCGATTTAGGCAATGTATATTGAAAACTCGTTTCCGGATTAAAGGGATTGGGATAATTCTGCGATAACACGATACGATCAGGCAAATTTGTTTCGCTATCCACTGCCGAGATTTTACGGATTAAAAATGTAGCCCGAATGGGAAGGGTGGCATTGCTGACCGTTAGGGAAGCAGAAAGTACGGTACCATTTAATGCCCGCCATGCTTTGGAAGCACCCATAAAAAAGGACGTATTTTCGCCACTGAAATATGAGGCTGCAACTAACATGTAATTTAAGTCGCTCCCGGCCTCTCTATACCCAACAAATACGGTGTCTGGCAGGGCACTTAATTGTGCGGCATAAGGAACCAAGTCTATTTCAAAAAAATTAAACCCAACGCGAGGGACATCATACGCACGCGGGTCGGTAACGTCCAATTCAAACAATACATCGCCGGGTAATCCCTTTCCATTACTTTTCCAAACTGTTAATTTCACATCTCTTGGTGCATCCGTAGAAAGCCCAAAACTGGTATCTTGGCTCCGGTAGTACGGCGATAAAGACACTTTTTGTAGTTGTGTGGCATTTAAAGGTTTGATAAAACGGGTTGCAAGGGCATTGCTTTCATTGCCACCAAGAGAAAAGAAAAAATACGACCCTGAATCGGGGTCTTGATAAACCAAAGTATTTTCACCATACTTAAGCTCATTTGAAGTCGTTGCAAGTTCTGCCGACCATGACGTGACAAACCGAACAGCAGGCGTGTATCCCGCGCTTCGGCTGGGGTTTGCATTGCTAATAATGAGCGCCACCGAGGTAAATTCTCCGGAAATAGTCTCGGAAGCGGCCCCCAAGGTCAGGTCTTTTACTTCCGTAACGCCGCCCACAGGTTTCAAAATGAGACGAGCACGGGTAACGCCCCGATAGTCGCTGAGCGTTCCGCCTGCATCCGCTACGGGGTCTATCTGGATTTTAAAGTCTTTCACCGTATTCCACCGAAAATAAGCCACGCCACCGGGCTGTATTTTGGTCGTGGTTTGGGTTTTTTCGGTTCCAACCCCGCCATCAAAATCACCATCGTAACTCACGTTTCGGAAAAAACTCCGGCGGTATCGGTTTTGATAGCCAAATCGCGGGTCTAAGGTGTAGGAATTTACCAAATTGGCGGTGTGCCAGTTGTGTACCAAGGTTTCTAAACTAAGATTATTAGGCGTTTTCCCGAGTACATTGCGGTATCCGGTGATGCCAGTGGCGGTGTCTTGGGTCAAACCTCCGGTTAAGGTTGCACCAATTTGCTCGGCCATATAGGTAGTAAACAAGCCCGCTCGTTGATAGTCATTCTGGGTAAGGTTGTCATCTCCGGAAGACAAAGAGCGCCAATCCAACAGATAAACATTGTTTTCGGCCACTTGCGAAAACCCGATGGTTGGAATAGAAAAAGTACTGAGGTAGTAGATTAGTCGTCCAGAAAAGCCATTATACAATTCTGCCCACTCTGAAAGACCCTCGTCCACAAAAGTAACTTCGAGGTTGTCGTAGTTGATACGGATTAAGTGCTGGTACTCGTGTGCAGCGGTAGCCATCAGTTCTGGAATCCCATTACCTAAACTGGGATAGGTATCTAAGTGGATAATGTCGCGGTTATTGCCATTGCCACCCGATCCGGGCAAGTCTTGTGGCGAAACATATCCCGCTATCGCAGAAGCGTTCCCTTCTGGGTCATAATTATCGGGGATGTTGTATAGCAACGCATCTAACTTCCCGTCATTATCGCTATTGGGAGGCTGGCCAAACAATTCTTGATCGGCTTGAATAATGCCTTTAGTCGTAAATGCAGGCGTTTTAGCCGTCATATAAGCCACTACCGAGTCTAAAGCCGTACTCCGAATACGTTTTGCAGCAATTTCGTCCAATTCCACCCAAAAATTAGCAAGGTCATGTATTCTCTCTAAACGAAATTTCAGGGTGATGTTGCGGTTATTCTTGAAGTCTCGTACCCGAAATGCAAGGGTATCTCCTAGTTTAGCTGGGGATTCTTTTTTAAGTAAAGCCTGCCCGCCATTTTTTTTCCACTCCCGAAATCCGGCAAGGGTACGTTGTCCCTCTTCGCTGTTCACCAACTGATCGGTAATATGCAGATTTTTAGCCATTCTCGCATTAGGCAACCCCATTTCTGCTTTTTTAGCCAAAACAGTTGGGTTCCCTGGTAGCGGTAGGAGTTGTTCTTGTGCAAAAGCCGTACTCGCCCCTCCACCAAGCAAACAAATTAGGAAGAACGCTTTTTTCAACATGTCATTTTGTTTTTTTGATTAAAAATGGTAAGATACTCCACATTCACGAATTTGCTACCACCGCCACCATATTTTGATCTATAGAGCCGCCAGAAACGCTAAGAACGCCACAGAAACGAATGGATGTGACCAACCCAATAAGCCGAATACCACAAAA
>ERZ761607.4324-NODE-4324-length-12672-cov-4.695887_pt1 | contig 12672 bp, 12 predicted proteins | sample MGYA00511164_ERZ761607 | MGnify/ENA primary metagenome ERZ761607 (study PRJEB28899, sample SAMN02445080) | bioreactor sludge metagenome | biome: EBPR sludge | place: Australia: Brisbane, Thorneside Wastewater Treatment Plant | collected 2011-06-22 ...
GCGTTGACGAAAGCCAGGATCCCGGCGGTGAAGACCCCCGGCGCGGCCAGCGGCAGCACCACGCGCACCAGCGCGCCCAGTCGCGTGCAGCCGTCGATCATGGCGGCGTTCTCCAGGTCGCGCGGGATGCTCTGGAAGAAGCTCACCAGCACCAGGGTGCATACCGGCAGGTTGAGCACCGTGTAGGGCACTATGAGCGCGATGCTGGTGTTCAGAAGCCCGGCGCTGCGCATGGTCTCGAAGATCGGCACCAGCAGCGTCACCAGCGGGAACATCGAGCTGGCCACGATGCAGGTCAGGATGAGCTGGCGCCGTCGCAGGTTGAGCCGCGCGATGGCATAGGCCGCCAGCGACGCCACCACCAGCGACAGCGCGGTGGAGCCCAGCGCCACCAGTGCGCTGTTGCCCAGGTATCGCAGCAGGGGCTGGTCGGAAAAAGCGCGCACGTAGTTGTCCAGCGTGGGCGCGTGGGGCCACCAGGTGATGGGCTTGCTGACCAGCTCGGTCTCGGTCTTCAGCGAGGTGAGCAGGATCCACACGGCCGGGAAGAAGCCGTTGATCACCACGATGGCCGCGGCGATCAGGCGCAGGCTGCGCGGCGACAGGGCGTTCATGCGGCGCTGCGCGCCATGTGGCGCAGGTAGACCGCGGTCACGGCCAGTGACAGCCCGAACATGAACACCGCCATGGTGCTGCCGTAGCCCATGTCCAGGTATTCGATGGTGTTCTTGTGGATCAGCATGGCCAGGGTCTCGGTGGCATTGCCCGGGCCGCCCTTGGTCATGGTGTAGGGGATGTCGAAGGTCTGCAGGGCCGTGATGGTGCGGAAGATCAGCGCCACCACGATGCTGGGCATCAGCATGGGGATGGTGATCTGCCAGAACTGCTGCCAGCGGCTGGCGCCATCGACCTCGGCCGCCTCGTACAGGCTCCGCGGGATCATCTGCAGCCCGGCCAGCAGGATCAGCGCCATGAAGGAGCTCGTCTTCCAGATGATGGTCAGGCAGATGGCCGCGAAGCCCCAGCCGGGCTGCAGCAGCCACATGGCCGGGTCGCGCGCGTCCATCAGGCCCAGGCGCCGCAGCACGTCGTTGACCACGCCGTACTCGGTGTGGAAGAACCACGCGAAGATGAGCCCCGCGAAGGCCAGCGGCAGCGCCCAGGGCAGCAGCAGCGCCAGCCGCACCGGCCACTGGCGCTTGAAGGGCAGGTTGGCCAGCACGGCCAGGCCCAGGCCCACCACCAGCGCGCCGGGCACGGTGACCAACGTGATGAGCACGGTGTTGCCGGTGGCGTTCCAGAAGTCGGGGTCCTGCCACACCATCACGTAGTTCTCGAAGCCGACGAACCTGGCACCGCTGCCGCCCGACAGGCGCATGTCGAAGAAGCTGTTCCAGACCAGCTTGCCGATGGGGTAGACGACGATCAGGGCCAGCAGCAGGAAGGCCGGCGCGAGCAGCAGCACGCCGAGCGTCTTCTCGCTCGGGTCGCGCAGCCGCTCGAACAGGCCCGGTGCCGCCATGGCTCAGCGCATCACGCGTTGCAGGCGCGAGCCGATCTCGTTGACGCCGGCCTCGGGCGTCTTGGTGCGCGCCAGCACGGCGCTGGTGGTGGTGCGGATGACGTCGCTCACCTGGCCGTAGTCCTTGCTCATGGGGCGGCTGCGGCCGGCGACGACCACGTTGGCGGCGTCCTTGACCCAGGGCACGGCCTTGACGACCGCCGGGTCGGTGTACACGTCCGGATAGGTGGGCAGCAGCGCGCCCTCGGCCGCGAGGAACCGGCTGGCATCGCGGCTGGTCACGAACTGCACCAGCTTGGCCGCCTCGCCCTTGTGGCGGCTGAAGGCGCTCACTGCCCATTGCCAGCCGCCCACGCAGGTGGCGCTCTGGCCGCCGGCCATGGCGGGCAGGGGCATCACGCCCACCTTGCCCTTGACCTGCGAGTCGGCGTCGTCGGCGAAGCGGTCCCAGGCCCAGCTCCAGTTGATGCCGAAGATCACCTGCCCGGCCTTGAACTCGTTGACCGTGTCGCCGGTCTTCACCTCGGCCACGTTCTTCTTGACGACGCCGGCGTCCACCAGGCTCAGCCACTGCTGCAGGCCCTTCACGGCCGCGGGCCGGTCGAGCGTGAGCTTGCCCGATCCGTCGTTGAAGGCCTTGCCCTGGCTCCAGTAGGGCAGCAGGAAGGTGCACACCGCGCCTTCGATGGGCGCGCCCTGGATCGACAGGCCCTGCAGGTTGGGGTTGCCTTCGGCCTGCATCACCTTCTTGGCTGCGGCGGCCAGCTCGTCCCAGGTCCTGGGCTCGGCGATCCTGTGCTTCTCGAGCAGGTCACGGCGGTAGTACATGAACATCGCGTCGGCAAAGCCGGGCATCGCGGCCAGCTTGCCGTCGACGACGTTGGACTGCGCGTACACCGGCAGGAAGCCCTTGAGCACCGTGGCCGGGTCGCCCAGGTGCGCGTTCAGCGGCTCCAGCCAGCCGGCGCCGTAGTACTGCGCCGGGTTGACGATGTCGATCAGGTAGATGTCGATCGCCGGGTCCTTGGCGTTGAGCACGGTGCTCAGGTACTGGCGCTGCAACTCGCTGGTGCTGCCGCCGGTCTCGATCTCGATGGTGATGCCGGGGTTGGCCTTCTGGTACTGGTCGAACAGCTTGCGCATCAGGTCGGGGCGCTGGTTCTGGCCGCCGGAGAACACACGCAGCTTGGTCTGCGCCAGCGCGGGCTGCGACAGGGCCAGGGCGGCCGCCAGGCTGGCGGCCAGGGCGATGCGACGGGACAGGGTGGCTTTCATCGCGGTCTCCTCAAGGGCACATCAAAGCGCCGCGCCGGTGGCGGCATCGAACAGGTGCAGGTGCTGGGGCAGCAGGTGGACGTCGACCGGGCTGCCCGGCGGCTGGCGGAAGGCGGCGCTGGCGCGGGCGACCAGCTCGCGTTCGCCCCCGCGCAGCGTGACCAGGGTCTCGGCGCCCAGGGGTTCGAGCAGCGACACGGTGGCGGCCACGCGCTGCGCGCCCTCAACCGGCTGCAGCGCCACGTTCTCGGGCCGCACGCCGAAGCTCAGCGAGGCCGCCTGGCGCCCGCGCTCGGCCAGATCGGCCGGCAGCTGCACGAGGGCACCGCCCAGGTCGACCGCGTCGCCCTGCAGGGTGGCGCTGCACAGGTTCATCGGCGGGGCGCCGGTGAAGCCGGCCACGAACACCGCGGCCGGGCGGTTGTAGACGGCCTCGGGCGTGTCGTACTGCATCAGGTGGCCGGCCTGCAGCACGGCGATGCGATCGGCCAGCGTCATGGCCTCGACCTGGTCGTGCGTGACGTAGATGATGGTGGCGCCCAGCCGCTGGTGCAGCCGCTTGATCTCGGTGCGCATCTCGTTGCGCAGCTGCGCATCCAGGTTGGACAGCGGCTCGTCGAAGAGAAAGACCTTGGGCTCGCGCACGATCGCCCGCCCGATCGCCACGCGCTGGCGCTGGCCGCCCGACAGCGCCGCGGGCCGGCGCTCGAGCATGTGGTCGATGCGCAGCAGCTTCGCCGCATCGCCCACGCGGCGGCGGATCTCGTCCTCGGGCGTGTTGCGCAGCCGCAGGCCGAAGGCCATGTTCTCGTACAGCGTCTTGTGCGGGTACAGCGCATAGTCCTGGAAGACCATCGCGATGTCGCGGCTGCGCGGGGGCAGCTCGTTGACGCGCTGGCCGTCGATGCGCACCTCGCCGCCGCTGATGCCTTCCAGGCCGGCGATCATGCGCAGCAGCGTGCTCTTGCCGCAGCCGCTGGGCCCCACGAAGACCACGAACTCGCCGTGGCGGATCTCGAGGTCGATGCCGTGGATGACGGTGGTGCGCCCGTCGTAGCTCTTGCGCACCTGCTGCAGCTGGACGCCGGCCATCGCGGTCAGTAGCCCTGCGGGGCCGGTGGCGGGGGCGCCGGGTTGGCGGCCGGTGCGTCGATGGCGCGCAGCGCCGCCGCCGCGGCCTGGGCCGAGCGCATCAGCAGGCCCAGGTCGGAGGCCACGGCGACGAAGTCGTAGCCGATGGCGCGGTACTGCGCCACCACCTCGGGCGTGCCGCCCACGGTACCGATGGGCTTGCCCACGGCGTGCGCCCGCCGGGCGGCGTCGGCCATCAGCTCGATCACCGCCGGATGCGTGAGCTGGCCCACGTGGCCCATGGCGCCCGACAGGTCGCCTGGGCCGACGAACAGCGCGTCCACGCCCGGCACCGCGGCGATGGCCTCGAGCTGCGCGATGGATTCTGGCGTCTCGTGCTGCAGCACCACGCACACGTCCTGGTTGGCCTGGCGGAAGAAGTTGGGCACGGTGCCGAAGCGCGAGGCGCGGCTCATGGCCGCCATGCCGCGCACGCCTTCGGGCGGGTAGCGCGTGGCCGCCACCGCACGGCGTGCCTCGTCGGCGTTCTGCACGAAGGGGAACAGCAGCGAAGGCGCGCCGGCATCGAGCACGCGCTTGACGTAGACGGTGTCGTTCCAGGGCACGCGCACCAGGGGCGCCATGGTCGTGTTGCCCACGGCCTGCAGCAGGTGCACCAGTTCCATCAGGTCCAGCGGCGTGTGCTCCATGTCGAGCACGGCCCAGTCGAAGCCGGCGTTGCCCATGGCCTCGGCCACGATGGGGCTGGCCGACATGACCCAGGTGCCGATGGGCACCTGGCGGTGGCGCTGCTGCAGCAGCTGGTGAAAGCGGTTCATCAGAAGATCACCGGTTCGGGGGTGGGGTCCGGGCCTTGCAGGAAGTCGAGGTCGCAGCCTTCGTGGGCCTGGGTCACGTGCTGCTGATACAGGCGCGTCCAGCCGCGCGTCGCGGCGGGCGGTGGCGGCTGCCAGGCGGCGCGGCGGCGCGCCAGTTCCTCGTCGCTCACGTCCAGGTGCAGGCGGCGGGCGTCGACGTCGATCTCGATCCAGTCGCCGGTCTGCACCAGCGCCAGCGGCCCGCCCACGGCACTCTCGGGGCTGATGTGCAGCACGCAGGTGCCGTAGTGCGTGCCGCTCATGCGGGCGTCCGAAAGGCGCAGCATGTCGCGTACGCCGCGCTGCAGCAGCTTCTTCGGGATCGGCAGGTTGCCCCATTCGGGCATGCCGGGCGCCCCTACCGGCCCGGCGTTGCGCAGCACCAGCACGCTGCCCTCGTCGACGTCGAGCTCGGGGTCGGCCATGGCGGCCAGCATCTGCGGCTGGTCGTCGAACACCAGCGCGCGGCCGCGGTGGCGCAGCAGCGCGGGGTTGGCCGCGCTCGGCTTGATCACCGCGCCCTGGGGCGCGAGGTTGCCACGCAGCACGGCCAGTGCGCCCTGGCTGCTGACTGGGCGGTCGAGCGGGCGGATGATCTCCGCGTCGAGCACCGGGCGGCCCTCGAGCTGTGCGCGCAGCGGGTGGCCCGAGACGGTGGCCTCGTCCAGCGACAGGTGCTCGCGGATGCGGTTCATCAGCGCCGGCAGGCCGCCGGCGTAGTAGAAGTCTTCCATCAGCGCGTTGCCGCTGGGGAATAGGTTGGCCAGCACGGGCACGCGCCGGGCCATGTCGTCCAGGTCGGCCAGCGACAGCGACACGCCGGCCCGGCGGGCCATGGCGATGACGTGCACCGCGGCGTTGGTGCTGCCGCCCAGCGCCATCTGCACCGCCAGCGCGTTCATGAAGCTCCCGCGCGTGAGGATGTGCTGCGGGCGCAGGTCCTCGGCGATCATGGCCACGATGCGTTCGCCGCAGCTGGCGGCCATGCGCGGATGATTGGCGTCCATGGCCGGAATGCTGCTGGCCCCTGGCAGGGTGAGGCCCAGGGCCTCGACCATGGCCGTCATGGTGCTGGCCGTGCCCATGGTGTTGCAGGTGCCGGGGCTGCGCGTCATGCGCTGTTCCAGCTGCACCCATTCGTCGGGTGCCAGCTGTCCGGCCTGCAGTTCGTCCCAGAACTTTCGGGTGTGCGTGCCCGCGCCGACGGCCTGGCCGCGGTAGCGGTCGTTGAGCATGGGGCCCGCGGGGCAGAAGATCGCCGGAATGCCCATGCTGATGGCGCCCATCACCAGGCCCGGTGTGGTCTTGTCGCAGCCGCCGATCAGCACCGCCCCGTCCACCGGGTGGCTGCGCAGCAGCTCCTCGGCCTCCATCGCCAGCAGGTTGCGGTAGAGCATGGTGGTGGGCTTGACCATCACTTCGCCCAGGCTCAGCGCGGGCAGCTCGAAGGGCATGCCGCCGGCCATGAGGACGCCACGCTTGACGGCCTCGGCCCGTTCGCGCAGGTGCGCGTGACAGGGCGAGAGGTCGCTCCAGGTGTTGAGGATGGCCACGATGGGCCGGCCCATCACGTCGTCGCGGCGCAGGCCCATCTGCTGCATGCGCTGGCGGTGCGCAAATCCGCGCATGTCCTGAGCGGCGAACCAGCGGCGGCTGCGCAGGTCGGGTGAGGGACGGGTCATGCAATGGCCAAGAAGGAGTGTTACCGCTAACATACGAAGGACACCCCGCATCGTCCATTGAGAATTACCCGGTGGCATCCCGACCCCTTGCCGATCCCCCGGCGCGCCAGGCGCGGCGCGGGCACGGCCGCGTCACGCTGCAGCAGGTGGCCGACGCGGCCGGTGTCACCGCCATCACCGTCTCGCGCTACCTGCGCGAGCCTGCCCGCGTGGCGGCTGAAACCGGTGAGCGCATCCAGGCCGCGCTGTCGCGCACCGGCTACGTGCCCAACAAGCAGGCCGGTCTGCTCGCCAGCGGGGTCGGCAACATCGTGGCGGCCCTGCTGCCCAACCTGGCCAACTCGATCTTCGCCGAAACGGCCCAGGGCCTGAGCGACGGCTTGCAGGCCGCGGGCTACGAGCTGCTGATCGCCAGCACCGGCTATTCGCTGGAGCGCGAGGAGGAGCAACTGCGGGCCCTGCTGGGCTGGCATCCGGCTGCGGTGGTGGTGACCGGGCGCCGTCACGCACCCGGTGCCCAGCGCCTGCTGGCCGCGGCCCAGCAGGCGGGCACGCCGGTGGTGGAGATCTGGGATCGGCAGGCGCGCGAGGACGGCCCGTCGCGCGGCCGGCCGGCCTTTGCGCAGATCGGCTTCAACCACGACGACGTGGGCCGGGCGATGGCGGGCCACCTGCTGGGCGCCGGGCACCGGCGGCTGGCCTACGTGGACAGCGCCGTGGCCGAGGACTACCGGGCCCATGAGCGCGGACAGGCCTTCTGCCGCGCGGCCCAGGCGGCCGGTGCCAGCGCCCGCGTGGTGGTGGCGCCGAGCGGCGACGCCTTCGACGCCGGCCGTCAGGCCCTGGATGACCTGCTGCGCGACGGCGACGCGGCCGTCGGCGCCGCCGCCTTCGCCAACGACAACCTCGCCGCCGGCGCGCTGCTCGAAGCCGCCCGGCGGGGTGTGGCCGTGCCCGGTCGCCTGGCGGTGCTGGGCTTCGGCGACTTCGCCATCGCCCGGCAGCTCACGCCGCCGTTGTCCAGCGTGCAGCTGCCGCGGCTGGATATCGGCCGCGTGACGGCCCAGGCCCTGCTGGCGGCGCTGCGCGACGGCGCCGCGCCGCAGGCGGTGTCGCTGCCCTGGGCCCTGGTGGCGCGCGGCAGCACGGCGGCTTGACGCCGCAAGGCGCGCGCCGACGTTGACGGGGCGATGCCGCCGCTCGGGGTGGGCTGGTGGAAGCCGCGGCGCTTCAGCGCCCGGCCCGCTCCCATTCGTAGATCCCGCCATCGGCGAGCAGCGACAGGTACAGCTTGCCGTCCAGCAGCCGGTAGCCGCGCACGAAGGGCAGGTCGCGTGCGATGCGCTCGTCCAGGCGCGGCGGCGGGCACAGCGCCCGCGTGGCGGCCAGCGGGCCGAAGCTCAGGCTGCCGGTCAGGCCGTCGACGGCCGGCTCGGCCTTCCAGGTGGCAAAACCGCGGTTGCAGTCCAGTTGCAGGCTGGCATTGCCGTTGGCGTCGAAGCGCAGCGTGTAGCGCCGCGGCTCGGGCACCACGGTGCGCCCTTGGGCATCGTCCATGGAGGTGACCGAACGCAGCTGCCACTGCGTGCCCGCCAGCCCTTGGCGCGCGTCCGGCGGCGTGGACGTGGCGCAGCCGGCCAGCACCGCCACGGCCACCAGGGCCACGGCCACCAGGGCCAGGCGCAGGGCAGGCGTCAGAGAAGGCGTGCCGGCTTCAGCCACCGCGGATGACGGCCTCGGGGATCTCGTAGCGCTCGTTGCCGGCGTCGATGCGGAACAGGTCCGCCAGCTTGCTGGCGCGGAACGTCATGTTGCCGTCGGCCTGGCTGAGGTCGGCGAAGCTGGCCTTGCCCTTGTCGAAGAAGATCGAGCGCTTGCGGCCGTCGGGCCTGGTGATGACGACGACCGCCGTGCCGTCGCCGGCGCGCGCCACGCCGAAGGCGCACTGGCGCATCGGCTGACCCTTGGCCTGGGCGCAGGGCACCTCGCCGGTGGCATCGAAGCGGCCGGCCGAGGCCAGTTCGGTGGCCTTGGCCAGGCCTGCGTCGTCGCTGCCCGCTGCCGCCGCAGCGGCACCCGTGATGGCCACCGTCAGGCTGTACGAGGCCTTCTCGCCTCGGCGCGCCGCGGACCGTGGCAGGTAGGATGGTGTAGGTGCCGTCGGCCGGCAGGGCGCCGCTCCAGGCCTGGCGGTCGATGGCGTCGGGGATGGCCTCGGCCTTGGACCCCGGCGGCAGCACGTTGAAGGCCAGGCCCGCATTTGCCGACTTCAGCTCGACCTTCATCGCCTGCCCGGCCTTGGCACGCAGCGTGTGATCCACGGTCTGCGAGCCCTGCACCTGGCCCTTGACGGTGCCCGACGACGCGCCGCGCGCAAACTGCACCGGGCGGGCGACGATCTCGTCGGCGGCCGGCACCGCCGCGTGCCAGGCCGGCAGGGACAGTGCAAAGGCCAGCGCGCGAGCCGTCGGCCGCCCGATCACTTGCCCGCCGCCTTGAAGCGCTTGTCGGCTTCGGCCATGGCGGTCTTGCGCTCGGCGGCGGCCTTCTTCAGCGCGGCGTCGTAGTCGGCCTGCGTGGCCTTGCGGGTCTTGGCTTCGGCGTCGCGCTTGGCGACCAGCGGGTCCTTGCCCTTGGCGTCGGCGTCCTTGACCGCGGCCTCCACGGCGGCCTGCACCTTCTGGCTGCGGTCGGCGTAGAGGTTGATCAGGGCCACGGCATAGGCCGCATTGGCGGCCCGCTGGTCTTCGCGCAGCTGCACGAACGGGTCCTTGGCAGCCGCCTGGGCGGCCGTCTGCGCCAGCGCGGGCATGGCGAAGGTGGAGGCGATGACAGCGAGGGCAACGAGCTTGTTCTTCATGGTTCGGTCCTGGATGGGCGACGCCGATCGTCGAGCGCCTGGGGGCGCTCTGAAAAATGACGCGCTGCATCATTTCAGCGACCCATTTGGGTGCCTATCCAGAATCCGAACCGCCGCCGCGGGACTGGCGACCGCCGGCGAGAATCGGTGTCAGGTCCCGCCTCGATCAAACAGGCGCTAGCCGAGGTGGCGGGCGCGCCAGCCGGGCACGTGGTCCATGCGCCACTGCCACCAGCGCGGCACGGTGGGCGTGAGCGCGCGCTGCACGTAATAGGGGACCATGGGGCGGAACCAGTCCCACAGGCGGCGCAGCTCGGCCTCGGGCTGGTCGTGCAGGTCCACGCGCAGGTCCACCAGCGGGAAGGGCTCGGCGCCATGAACCAGCAGCGCGGCGGAGTTCTGCCCCTCGGGTTGGCCGCCGGCGTCGCGGCCGGCTTCCACGGCGCGCATCAGGCGCTCGGCCAGCGGCTCTTCGGCCGAGGCTTCGAAGGCCGCCGCCATGGCCTTGGCCACGCCTTCGCCGGCCAGCACGTTGCCGGCCACCGAGTAGCCCTCGCTCGCGAGGTGGCCACACCAGGCGGGGTTGCGTTCACCGGTGAAGCCGTGCGCGCGGCCGTAGACGTCGACGACGTGGATCTGGCGCGACTGCGGGTAGGGGTCGGCGGCCAGCAGCTCGGCGACGATCTTCTCGGCCGACAGCGCCGACTCGATCAGCCGACGCGCCATGGGCAGCAGCCAGGGGTTGGCCACGGCCTGCACCGAGCAGGCGCCGCGTTGCGGTACCACCACCGGACAGCGCACGCCCACGTTGGGCGAGTAGGTGGCGATGCCGACGCCGTATTCGCCGCTGCGCGGGCAGCGGGCCACGATGGAGAAGGTCATGGTTGGGTTGCCTCGGGGCGGTTCATTCCATCTTGATGCCGGCCTCGGCGGCCATGCGCTTGTAGTTGTCGTGCTCGGCCATGGTCAGCCGGCCCAGGGCCTCGGGCGTGCCGGGGCGGACGATGGAGCCGGTGTCCTCGATGCGCCGGCGCACCTCGGGCAGCGCCAGGATGCGCAGCAGCTCGCGCGAGAGCCGTTCGATGATGGATCGCGGCGTGCCGGCCGGCGCATACAGCGCGTTCCACGAGGTGAAGTTCAGCCCTGTGAGGCCCTGCTCGTCGAGCGTGGGCAGGTCCGGCGCCGTGGGGATGCGTGCGGGCGAGGTGATGCCCCAGACCTTGAGCTTGCCGTCCTTGGCCAGCGGCATCTGCGTCGGCAGGGTGCCGAAGTAGATCTGCACGCGGTTGGCCAGCAGGTCGGTGTTGACCTGCGGCGCGCCGCGGTAGGGGATGTCGGCGATCGGGGTGCCGGTGATGCGCGCCAGCGTGAGGCAGGCGAACTGGTTGCTCGAGCCATTGCCGTGGTGGCCGCAGCTGAGCTTGCCCGGGTTGGCCTTGACGTGGGCGACGAAGTCGGCGGCCGTGCGCCCCGGCACCGAGGGGTGCGTGGACAGCACGATGGGGAGCTCGGCCACGTAGCCGATGGGCTCGAAGTCCTTGGGGCCGTAGTTCACGCCCTTGTTGAGCGCCGGGGTGATCGCCGTGGGTGCGCTGCCGCCCATGATCAGCGTATGGCCGTCGGGCGCGGCTTTGGCCACCGAGGTGTGGGCGATGGCGCCGCTGGCGCCGGTGCGGTTCTCGATCACCACCGACTGGCCCAGCGCCTTGGCCAGTTCCTCGCCGACGATGCGGCACAGCAGGTCGGTGATGCCGCCGGCGGGGTAGGGCGAGACCAGGGTGATGCTGCGCGTGGGCCATGCGTCCTGGGCGCGCAATGGCCAGGGTGCGGCCACGGCGGCGGCGGCCAGCAGGCAGTCGCGGCGGCTCGGCGGACGGTGGTGGGGCATGGCGGGCTCCGCGATGAAAATGATTTCATAACAGTCTAGGCAGGAGCTGACATTCGGTCAAGAAATAATGGTGAAAGTACGGATGTGCAGTGTGATGAAACGATTTCATCCTTGAGCACATGAAGACTTCGGCAAGCACCCCGCCTTCGGCGCCATCGGTGGCCGACGTGGCGCGCCTGGCCGGCGTGTCGCCGGCCACGGTGTCGCGCGCGTTCAATGCGCCGCAGCTGCTGGGCGCCGGCACGCTCGAGCGCGTGCAGCGCGCGGCGCAGCAGCTGGGCTACCAGCCCTACGGCCTGGCGCGATCGCTGCGCAAGCGGCGCTCGATGGTGGTGGGCATCGTCATGCCGTCACTGCGCTACGCCTACTACGCCGGCACGCTGGAGCGGCTGCAGAGCCTGCTGGCGCAGGCCGGCTACACGGTGCTGCTGATCAGCGCCAACTACGATGCCCAGGCCGAGCTCGACGGCGTGCGCGCGCTGATGGCCCAGGGCGTCGACGGCGTGGTGCTGTTCGGCCGCCCGCTGCACGACGGAAGCGCGCCGCTGCTCGCCCTGCGCGGCGTGCCGCACCTGCGCTGCTGGTCGGCCCTGCCCGACGAACCGTCGGTGGCTTTCGACCACCAGGCGGCCATGGCCGACGTGGTGCACCACCTCGTGGCGCTGGGCCACCGGCAGCTGGCGGCGGTGATCCCCTTCAAGGCCCTGGGCGACCGGCTGCGCGGGCGGCTCGCAGCCCTGCGCGAGGCGCTGGCCACCCACGGGTTGGCGCTTCATCCGCAGGCCCTGGTGGACGATGGCGGGCTCGACGCGCTGGCCGGGCGCGAGGCCCTGCGCAGCCTGCAGGCGCGTGGCGTGCCGGCCACCGCCGTGGTGTGCAGCAACGACCTCATCGCCGCGGGGGTGATCCTGGAGGCGCAGGCCCAGGGCCTGCGCGTGCCACAGCACCTGTCGGTGACGGGCTACAACGACACGTCGCTGGCGCGAGCCTTCGAGCCGGCCATCACCTCGGTGGACACGCCGGTGGAGCTGCACGCGCGCGAGGTGGCGCGGGTGCTGCTGGCGGCCCTGCGCGACGGCACGCCCATCCCGCGGCTGCGGCTGCCCTCCGAACTGCGCGTGCGCGCCAGCAGCGGGCCGGCGCCGGCCTCATGAGTGCGCGCGCTCGGCCTCCTGCAGCGCCCGCCACATCACCTTGCCCGTGCCGCTCCTGGGCAGGGCGTCGACGAACTGCACGATGCGCGGCACCTTGTAGGCTGCCATGTGCTCGTGCGCCCAGTCGGTGATCTGCTGCTCGGTCACCTGGCCGGCAAAGCCGGGCTTGAGCACCACCACCGCCTTCACCGTCTCGCCGCGGCGCGGGTCGCTGGCGGCGATGATGCAGGCCTCCTGGATGGCCGGGTGCTGGTACAGCAGCGCCTCCACCTCGGCCGGCCAGACCTTGAAGCCGGCGGCGTTGATCATGCGCTTGAGGCGGTCGACGAAGAAGAAGTAGCC
>ERZ761607.4325-NODE-4325-length-12671-cov-4.621671_pt1 | contig 12671 bp, 7 predicted proteins | sample MGYA00511164_ERZ761607 | MGnify/ENA primary metagenome ERZ761607 (study PRJEB28899, sample SAMN02445080) | bioreactor sludge metagenome | biome: EBPR sludge | place: Australia: Brisbane, Thorneside Wastewater Treatment Plant | collected 2011-06-22 ...
GATTCACGCGGCGGGCGAACGCCCGCCACTCTTTGCGGTGTGCGGCCTGTTCGGCCATGCCCTGCGCCTGTTGCTGGTTGGCCGCGAACTACCGGCGGCGCAACCGATGATCGGTCTGGAACCACCGGGCATGGATTGGACCAGCATCAGAGCGTCCACCATCGAGGACATGGCGGATTGGTACGCCGGGGAGATCATGCGGCGGCGACCCGACGGTGTGGTGCGCCTGTTCGGCACGAGTTTTGGCGGGATCATCGTGCACGCCGTGGCCTGCCGGCTGCAACGCGCCGGACGCACCGTGGACCTGCTGGCCATGGTGGACACCAATCCGCCGGATCTGCTTACCGACACCGGACTTGATCGCAGGCCGCCGCGCGACTTCGCGGAGGGCATGACGTCGGACGATCCGATGGTCCAGGCCGGCATCCGGGTCGCTCGCCAGCACGGCGCCGCACTCGCGCGCCATGTATCCACGGAGCGTTTCGCGGGCGTGATCACCTACTTCCGGTGCGACGAGGTCGAGGATCCCTCCGCGCGCGACCGGCGCGACCTCTGGCATTTCGCCGCCACGAAAGGACTGGATGTCATCCCGGTGCCCGGCCACCACGGCCACTTCCACATCGAGCCGCAACGGTCAGCCGTCGTGCGCGGCCTCTGCGAACGCTTGTGCTGATGCCGCGATCGCCCTGCCCATTGTTCCAACCCCTGGACACACCGCCCGCCGTATTGTCCATCCCTTGCACCGGTGGATGTGCTACCGTACGACCATGCCCGAACGCCCATCCTTGCTGTCCGCGCCCGTACCGGCCCTGGTGCGCTCCATCGCCGTGCCGGCCAGCGTCGGCTACCTGTTCAACACGCTCTACAACGTGGTGGACACCTGGTACGCGGGACGGTTGTCGACCGACGCGCTGGCCGCGCTCGGCCTCTCCTTCCCGGTGTTCTTCGCGGTCATCGCCGTGGCCTCCGGCCTCGCCACCGGCGTGTCCGCCCTCGTGGCGAACACCATCGGCAGCGGCCGCCCCGACGAGGCACGCACCCTCGGCGCCCAGGCCCTGACCTTCACCGCGCTCGCCTCGCTGGTGTTGAGCATCGCCGGCTTCGTGCTGGTCGACCGCGTATTCACCTGGATGGGAGCCGCTCCCGGCCCCGCCGCGCTCGCCGCCGACTACATGCGCATCGTCTTCGCGGGATCGATCTTCTTCAACCTCACCCACGTCCTGAACGCGCTGCTCGTCGCACGCGGCGACACCCATACCTACCGCACCGTGCTCGTGCTCGGCCTGCTGCTGAACGTCGTGCTCGATCCGTGGTTCATCTACGGCGGCTTCGGCCTGCCCGCCCTCGGCTTCGACGGCATCGCCTGGTCCACCGCGCTGATCCAGGTGATCAGCGCCGCCTACCTGTACCGTGTGGTGCGGCGGCGCGACGCCCTGCCCCGCCTCACCCGCGTCGCCCTCGCCCTGCCCGCCCGCACCGCCGCCGACCTGCTGCGCCAGAGCGGACCCGCCATGCTCAACATGGCCACCATCGGCCTCGGCATCCTCGTCATCACCTATTTTGTCAACCGCCACGGCAGCGCCGCCGTGGCCGCCTACGGCATCGCCACCCGCATCGAACAGATCATCCTGCTCCCGGCCATCGGCCTGAACATGGCGGTGCTCGCCATCGCCGGCCAGAACAACGGCGCGGGACGTCCCGACCGCGTACGGGAAACCGTACGTGCCGCCTTGCGCTTCGGCCTGCTCACCCTCATCCCGGCGCTGGCGCTGATGCTGGTCTGGCCGCGGCAGGCCATGGCGCTGTTCACCCGCGATGCGGTGGTCATCGCGGTCGGGGCCGACTACCTGCGCGTGGCCAGCGTGCTGGTCTATGCCTACGTGCTGCTCTTCACCCTGACCGCCGCGCTACAGGCGGTGAAGCAGCCGCTCTACGCGATCTGGATCGGCCTCTACCGGCAACTGCTCGCCCCGCTGGCAATCATCCTCGCCCTCGACCACTGGACCACCCTCGGCCTCTGGGGCATCTGGATCTCTATCGCCTTCACCACCGGATCGGCCGCCCTGTTCACCCTCTGGTACACCCGCCGCACCCTGCCCCGGCCCCCCACGACACCCCCGGCCTGACCACCGCGATTTCGTCGTATCCATGCACCCCCTTCCCGGGTACAGTAAACCCGAAAAACAACATTAGAACCACGGATGAACACGAATGGACACAGATTCACGGGGGTGGACCCTGAATACAACGGCACTGAAAAGGACGGGGCTCCTTCCTATGATGAACCTGTCCTGATGCCATTATCCGTGTGAATCTGTGTTCATCCGTGGTTCCGTCAACTCCGGTTTTCGGAATAAAAGGATTCGATGAAAGGATGGATCTACCTGTTCGGATGCGTGCTGGCCGCGGCGTTGTCCGCGCACGGGCAGTCGTCCCGTCCGGGCTGGGGCGCGACCCCGTACGCCGGCACGGGCGGCACCGGCGTGACCTTCCGCACCTGGGCCCCGAACGCGAGCAGCGTCCACGTGGCCGGCGCCTTCAACGGCTGGAGCATGACCTCGCTGCCGCTGACCTCCGAAGGCAACGGCGTCTGGTCGCGCGATGTGACCGCCGCCTCGCCCGGCCAGCCCTACAAGTTCGTCCTGAACGGCAGCCTGTGGCGGCGCGATCCCTACAGCCGGCAACTCGAGGGATCCGGCACCCGCAATTCGCTGATCCACCAACCCGCCGCCTTCAACTGGGGCACCAACACCTTCGCCATGGCCCCGGCCCACGAGCTGGTCATCTACGAGATGCATATCGGCGCCTTCCACGACCCGGTCCCCGGCGACGGCCAGCCCGGCCGGTTCACCAACGCGATCCAGAAACTCGACCACCTCGTCGATCTCGGCATCAACGCCGTCGAGCTGATGCCGATCAGCGAGTTCCCCACCTCGACCAGTTGGGGCTACAACCTCTCCTACCCCTTCGCCATCGAATCCACCTACGGAACCCCCGACCAGTTCAAGGCCTTCGTGAAGGCCTGCCACGAGCGCGGCATCGCCGTGCTGATGGATGTCGTGCACAACCACTGGGGCAGCGACAACGACGACTGGAGCCTGTGGCAGTACGACGGCTGGAGCACCAACGGAAACGGCGGCATCTACTTCTTCAACGAGCCCGCCTACTGCTGCACCTGGTGGGGCCCCCGCCCCGATTACCGCCGCCCGGAAGTGCGCGCCTACATCCTCGACAACTTCCGCATGTGGAAACAGGACTACCGCATCGACGGATTCCGCTGGGACGCCCCCCAGTTCATGCTCTACAACGACAACACCCGCACCGTGGTCATCCCCGACGCCTCCAACCTGATCCACACCGTCATCAGCACCCTGTCGAACGAGTTTGAGCGCACCTTCCACATCGCCGAGGACATCAAGGGTGTCATCGGCTTCAACAGCCACTGGGACATGTCGTACCAGGGCACGATGCAGGGCATCATGAGCACCGGCAATGACAACGACCGCAACATGAGCACGCTCGCCGGCGCGATCAACAGCGACCCGCAACGCATCATCTACAGCGAATCGCACGACTCCACCGGCGACCTGAACAGTTGGGCCATCCGTTTCCCCAACGCGGTGGACGCCACCGCGCCCGAAGGCTATTACGCCCGCAAACGCTCGACCCTCGCCGCGCTGTTCACCCTGACCGCCCCCGGCACACCGATGCTGTGGATGGGCCAGGAGATGCTGGAGACGAACCTGTTCAGCGACGCCCGCGCCCTCGACTGGTCGCGCACCAACACCTTCGCCCATGTGACCCGCCTGTACCGCGACCTGATCCACCTGCGCCGCAACCTCGATGGGGTGTCCGGCGGCCTCGCCGGCCCCGGCACCGGCCTGGTGTTCCTCGACCAGGCGCTGAAGACCATCGGCTACCGCCGCTACGATCCGGCCACGCCCGACCAGGATGTCCTCGTCATCGCCAACCTCCGCAACACCCCGCGCCTCGGCTACACGATCCCGATGCCCGAGGCCGGCACCTGGTACATCCACGTCAACACCGACCTGCAAAAGTACGGCGAGGACTACGAGGATGTCGGCGATACCCCCTCGATCACCGCGTCCGGCAACCCGCCCACCGCCATGATCAACCTCGGCCGCTACAGCGCCCTCGTGTTGTCGCGCCTGCCGATGAACGGCCTCGCCGTGGATTCGCTCGCCGTGGACGACACGACGCTGGGCAACGGCAACGGGCGCATCGATCCCGGCGAGTCGATCCTGATCACGCCGACCCTGCGCAACCGCGGCCAATTCGCCTACGCCCCGGTCGCGGTCACCCTCGCCGCGCCGGATCCGACCATCGCGATCAACCAGCCCTTCGCCTCCGTACCGATGCTCGCCGCAGACACCAGCGCCGCGACCGATGTCGCACTGATGCTGACCGTCCCGACCAACTGGACCTGCGGCACCCCGCTGGAGATCGATCTCGCCCTCGAAGCCGGCGATGTCGCGCTGAACCAGCGCCGCACCCTCGCCGTCGGCGCGGTTGCCGCCGGCGATGTCGTCACCAACACCATCGCCAGCGCGGACGTGCCCCAGCCGATCATCGACAACCAGAGCGTCTTCTCCGACCTCGTCGTCACCAACACCCAGATCGGCGACCTCACCGCCATCCGCCCATGGATCCGCCTCAACCACACCTGGAACAGCGACCTCGTCATCGCGCTCCAGCACCCCGACGGCACCGAGGTTGTCCTCGCCAACCGGCGTGGCGGCAGCCGCGACAACTTCGGTTCAGGCACCTGCGGCGTAAACGTCGTTTACACCGTGTTCGATATGACCGCGACCACCAACATCGGCGCCAACACCCAGAACGCCCCGTTTGCCGGGCGCTACGCGCCCGACGGCGACCTCGCCGCCTTCGCGGGCAAACCGGCAGCCGGCACCTGGCGGTTGCGTGTCACCGACCTGTTCACCACCGACCAGGGTACCCTGCTGTGCTGGGGCCTCGACCTCGAAGCCAACGCGGAAACCGCCGAGTGCACCACCTTCACCGGCGTGGTGCTTGATGCCGACGGCGACGGAATCCCCGACTGGTGGGAGGCCTCCTACAGCGGAAGCGCCACCGGCCTGATCGCCACCGCCGATGACGACGGTGACGGGTTCTCCAACCTCGATGAATTCAAGGCCGCGACCCATCCCGGCGATCCAGCCTCCTTCCTGCGCGCCGACACGGTGCCGATCCACGACGCCGGCCAACCCTTCACCCTGCGCTGGAACAGCGCCGCCGACCGCACCTACCGCCTCTGGTTCCGCGAAACCCTCGGCGACGGCGCCTTCACCCCCGTCGCCTCCAACATCCCCGCCGCCCCGCCGGTCAACACCTGGACCGACCCCGACGCCACCAACGCCCACGGCTTCTACCGCATCGAAGTCGAATAAGCCGCCGGAACCAGGCGTAGCGCGCATTCAGGTGTTCGGGTTTCCATCCACGTGCATCCGCGCGATCCGCGGTTTCCGCCTCCGCGCCGTGCCCCTAGGCGAGCAGATGAAACGGCGCGCTGGCCTTGACGGTACCGTTGAGGATGATGTGCAGGTGGTGTTCGCCGGGATGGTGGGTGCGCGTGGTGAGGTTGCGCAAGGCATGACGGCGGGTGAGGGTCTCGCGGGCGGCGACCGGGCGTTCACTGATCTTGAAGACCTTGCGGTGGTGGTGGCCACGCGCCTTGCGGTAGTCGATCGCGTATTCGATCCGCACCGGTTCCAGATCATCGGTGCCGTTGTGGATCTCGAAGGTGAAGACGAGGGCGTCGCCGAGGGCAAGGCTGGGCGAAGCGAGCGCCAGGCGGCGCACGACCAGGGCCGGGTCATCGGCGAATCCGAACAGGGCCAGCGCCTTCGCATCGCCGCGCTTGAGCAGGGTGCGGCAGGCGTGCTTGACCAGTTTATGGGTCTCCGGTTTTTCCTTGAGCCAGCGGCGGGCGATGTCGAGCACGAGGGCCGGGTGGTCCTTGGCGATGTCGTTCAGGTTGTTGGCGACGCTGCGGCGCACGTACTCGCTCGGGTCGGTGCGCAGGGTTTCGAGGATGGGCAGGATCGGTGCGGGGTCGCGCTGGAACTCCGGCAGGGCCATGGCCCAGGGGAGGCGCGGGCGGCAGCCTTCGCTGCTCAGGCGGCGCACGTGTTCGTCGGGGCTTTTCGACCAGGCGCGCAGTTGCTTCACCGCGCGGACCGGGTCGCGCCGGATGAACGGGCGGATCGCGAACTCGGAGCTGCACAGCGGGGTGAAAGTTTCGAGGGCGCGCATCGAGAGGTCCCAGTGGTCGAGGCCGAACTGCTCGACAATGTCCGGGAACAACAGGTAGGGCAGGCCGCGGAAGGGCGGACAGATCCGCATGAGCCGGTTCATGCGTTGCTCGTAATCGCCCGACATGCCGGTGTAAAGCAGCCGGGCGATGTGGTGCATGCGGTCCTTCAGCTCGCGCTGCGGCCAGGTGCGGTCGAACACGGCGTTGGCGAAGACGGCAGGATCGAACCGCCGGTCGACGCGGGCGACCGCGGCGCCGAGCGCCGCGACCACCTCGCGGGTATAGAGTTCCTTCAGCGGCTCGGCCATGCGCGTGTCGGAATCAACGCGCCGGAACAGGCAGATCGTAATCGATGATCACCGGTCCGGCATCCGGCTCGGGTTCCGGCATGACCTCCGGCGCGGCCTCCGGATCCAGTTCGGCGGGGAGCTCGATGGCTTCCGGCTCCTCGGGCAGGATCATGGTTTCCACCTCGACCGGTTCCTCCGCGGGAGCGGTGTTGGCTTCCGCGGAACGTGGGGCGTTCGCGGCCTTTTCCTTCTCCTCCTGCTTGATGCGTTCGATGGCATCGGTCACCACGACCGGGCGGCCTTCGTCGCGCTGCCGGCCGAACAGGCTGTTGCGGCGCGGGAGCGGTTCGTCGTCATCATCGAGGATGTCCTTGGACAGGTCGCGGGTGAACGGGGCGGGGCGGTTCCTCTCCCAGTCGCGGATGTACTCGGCCTTCTGGCGGTCGCTCATCCGGCCAAAGCCGCTGTCGGACCAGCCGGTGTGCCACTCGCGCTGGCGCGAGCTGTTCGCGGAATAGAGGCGGGTCGATTCGGCGCGCGCCTCGGCCGGAGTCATCAGCACATACGGGGTGAGCAGCACGACGAGTTCGGCGCGTTGCTTGGTGGTGCTCTTGAACTTGAACAGGTTGCCGATGACGGGAATGTCGCCGAGCAGCGGGATCTTGGTGTCGGACTTCGCGTTGCGGCTGAGGATCAGGCCGCCGAGCACGATGGTCGAGCGGTCGTTCACGGCGATGGTCGCGTTCAGCTCGCGCTTGGTGATTTCCGGAACGAGGTTGCCGTCGATCAGGATTTCACCGGCCACGTCGTCGGCGGTCTGGGTGACTTCCATGACGACCATCCTCTGGGGATTGATGCGCGGGGTGACGGTGAGGTTGATGCCGATGTCGCGGTACTCGTAGCTGGAGCGGATCGAACCGCCGTCGGTGGTGCTGGTGGTGGTGACGACGGGGCGCTGGGTGCTGGCGATGATCTTCGCCTCGGTGTTGTCGGTGGTGACGATCACCGGGGTGGAGAGGATCTGCGAGTCGCGCGAGTTCTGGGCGAGGCGGATGACCGCGTCGATGTTCAGGTCGTAGAGCGACATATACCAGTTCAGGCCGCCGGAGGTGATGGCGCTCTGGCCCTCGACGGTCGCGGCGTCGCGCGGGATGCCGGCGCCGAACGCGGTGCCGCCGCCCCAGGCGCCGACCGGCTCGCGCACGGTGATGCCGCCGCCGGGACCGCGCAACTGCTCGTTGTACGCGACCATCGACTTCTGGACCCAGTCCACGCCGGACCGGATTTCATCGCTCAAGCCGACCTCGATGATGACCGCCTCGATCACCACCTGGGCGAGCATGATGTCGAGGTGGTCGATCAATTCCTCGAGGATGGCGAGGTCGTTGAGCTTGCCCATCAGCATCAGCGAATTCGTGCGCTTGTCGGCGAGGATCTTGGTGTCGGGGGAGAGGCGCCCGATCGAAGAAGCCTGGGTCGCGGATTCCTTGTTGGCCTGCGCCGGAGCCTGCTGCTCGGTGCGGGCGCGGATGAAGTCGCGCAGGGCCTGGCTGCGGTTGTCGGTGGCGCCGTCGGCGGCGGTATCCGACGGACGGTTGCCGGCCGAGCCGGTGGTCTTCTCGCCGGATGCGGCGCCGATGAATTCGTTCAGGATGCCGGCCATTTCGTCGGCCTTGGCGTATTCGAGGGCGACCACGCGCACGGTGATGGCGGGATCGATCGGGCGGTCGAGCACGGCGACGATCTTGTCGAAGAAGGCGAAGTTCTCGGTGCGCGAGATGACGAACAGGATGTTGGTGCGGTCGTCGGCGATGATGCGGACCTTGCCGGAGATCACGCCGCGTTCGGCCATCTGCAAGGCGGTGTCCACTTCGGAGGCGGCTTGTTCGGCGGCGGCCTGGGCCTGGCGGGCGCGGATGACCCCGGGCGGCGTCGGGATGGCGGGCACCGCCTCGGCGACGTTGATCTGCGGACGGTCCTCCTTGGCCTGCGAATCGGCGATCAGCTCGTTCAGCTTGCCGGCAATCAACGACGCCTCGGCAAACCGGATGTCGTAGATGCGGGTTTCCACCTTGGCCTCGATCGGCTGGTCAAGGAACTCGAGCACCTCGGTGATGCGGGCCAGGTTGCCCTCGGTATCGGTCACCATCAGGCTGTTCGCCCGCTCCAGCGGCTGGATCTTGCCGTAGCCATGCAGCAGGCTCTGGATGATCGGGGTGATCTCGGCCAGTTCGATGTGCTTGACGGTGAAGATCTGCGAAATCAGTTTTTCCGTCTCGCCGAACGGCGTTTCCGGCAATCCGATGTTGATGCGCATGCCTTCCTGCCGGGCGGCGGCGGTCTGCACCGCCTTGAGAAACTTGTCCCCCATCGGCACGAGGGTGATGTTGTTCATGGCCAGTACCGCCTCGATGGCCTGCATGCTCTCGGTGATGTTGAGGCGGCTCTGGCTCTTGAGGGTGATGGTGGCGTTGATGCCGGGTGATTTGATGATGGTCTTGCCGGTGAGGTCGGCGATCAGGTCGAGGACCTGGTCGAGCGGCGAGTCGCGGAAATTCAACGCGAGCAGCTTCTCGTTGCCGCCGGCGCGGCCTGCGGTCATGCCGGGAATGGTTTCCTCGGCGGATTGATCCGGAGCGGCCGACGGGCGCGGGATCGGCGGCTGGGCCAGGACCGGTGCGGCCAGCAGCGATACCGCCGTCAACAGGGACACGGATTGATGGAGCACGCCAGGCCAGGCCGCCCCGAAGGAAGTTGGTTTCGTTTTCATGGTTCGTTCCCGGTACATGTCCGCTTTATCCTTCACGCCACGCCGGTCAGGGCGTTGCGTTCATCATCTCCTCGACCGGCGAGGTCTCGATGCCGGCCGCCGGTTCGGTTTCACCGCGTTTGTAGGCGAAGAAAATCTTGAGGTTGCCCTTGAGCACATTGTCCTGGGCGGGACTGATCGACATCGTGCGGATGTCGAGGGTCGCCCCGGCGATCTGGACCGCGTAGAGGAACCGAACCAGCGGCTCGAGTTCGGCCTCCCACGAGACGTCGACCGGCAATTCGTAGAGGTCGCCGATCTGTTTCTCCGCCTCGGGCACGATGTTCTTGGTGTTGAATCCGTTTTCCTGGGCGAGCTGGCGGACCTTCAACAACAAGGTCGCACCCACCGCTTCGTTGACGCCGTAGGTGGGCAGGGAGGCGCGCAGGCTCACCAGCCTTTCCTCGTAGTCGGGACGGTTCTTGAGGACCCGCGCGGCCATGCCGCGGTCGCGCTCAAGGGTCGCGCGGGCCGCCGAGGCCTCGCGCCAGCGGCGGATCATCGGCTCGCCCAGCAGGTAGGTCAGGCCGAGCAAGAGCACGGCGATCATGATCATGACCATCGAGAAGTCTCGGCGGGTGAAGATCATCAGGCTCCACCCTCCGTGCTTTCCGAACCGGGCAACTGGATGTTGATCAGGAACATGGAACGGGTCTGGCCACCGCGCACCTGGGTGCTGATGCGTTCGGTCTTGACGGCGCGGAACAGGGAGGAACCCTCGAGCAGCTTGACCAGTTCATAGATCGGCGCGTCGGTGTCGGCCTCGCCGCGCAACGTGATCTGCGAGGTCTTGCTGTAGGTGATGCTGGTGATGTCCACCCCGGCCGGAAGGCGCTCGGTGATTTCGCGCAGGCACTCCAGCCCGGACCGGGAGCGGTCGGCGTATTGCTCGAGCGAGGCGACCTGGTTCCGCAGGTCCGTGACTTCCTGGAGTTCGGTCTGCATGCGGATCAGGCCGGACTGGGCCTCGCCGAGCATGGTCTTCTGGTGCGCCGTAAACAGCCACAACCCGAGCATCAACACGGCCCAAACCCCGAACGCGACACCGGCGATCAGGGCCGCCTGGCGCTGGAACCGCTTGGATTGAATGCTGCTGCGCCAGGCTGCGGGGGCGAGGTCGATGGCCGGACGATCCGCCCGGTTCATGCGGCGGCTGATGCCCTCGCTGAGCGGCGGCAAGTCGCGCAGACTGGCCAAGGTAACCGGGAACGGCGCAGCGGACGTCAACGCGGCAACCAGCCCCGGGGCCACCCGGTCATGCGACCACACGGACAGGCCGGCCGTCGGTTGCGAGCCCCACCCGCTCTCCAGCGTCATCAAGGTGTATTCGATTTCCTGGGTGAGGTCGTCCACCGCGGCGGCCGAGGCGAGATCGAGCGCGGGATCCAGGGCCCGGATCATCACCGGCGTGCCGTCACGCACCACGAGCAATTGTGCGCACCGGTCGTCATGGATCACCACGATCTCCTGGCCGCTGGTCCGGACGCGGCCCTGGTCGCTGATCAACGTCCACCAGCCAAGCACATCGACATCGACCGATTGCGGGTAAAGCCCCGCCTGCAACAGGAAGGCTCCGAGCTGGTCGATCACCTGGTGCTGCACCGCCGCGATCATCACCCGCGACACCCCGTCCTGTTCGGCCAGCACCTCCAGCGAGACGGACATCTGGTCGGACGGAAACGGGGAAAACTTGTCCACCTGCAACTCGGCCATGCCGAACAATTCGTCGGGATCGGTGGACGGCAACTCCACCACGCGCAACAAGACCCGGTCGGCCGGAATCACCAGGCCAAGCCGCCCCTTGAACGCCGGCACCTTCGTCTTCAGGAAGGCCGCCGCCTCGGCCGACCTCAGATCGGTGACACCCTCCGGCCAGTCCAATACGACCTCCTGCTGCTGGACGATCTCCGCGCGGTGCTTGCGCTGTTGCAACACCGTCCATTCCACGCGTTTATCGCGCAAAACAAAGGCTATTTGGACTTCTTCCGACATAAAAGCGCAGTATGGTTAAAATCGGTCAACATTCAACCTTGAACATCGCCCGGCAGGGCTTCCCGACCGGCAGTTTGCCGCGAAAACACGCAGGACGCTCCTCGCATGGCGGCGGGCTGGTTGCGAATCCCCCCATCACGGCATCGCCTCCTCGCGCCAGAACACCGGGATGATGTCCCCTTCCGACGCCTGCAGGATGGCCCAGATCCCGTTGCGCACGCCATCGACCTCGCCGATCGAGACGACGCGCAGGTACTTGCGTTCCGTGGTGGTAATGCGGTCGGCAAGCTGCGGGTCGAGGCCGGTTTTCTGGATGGCCTCCTCGATGTCGCGGAAGCCGTCGTCCTTGGTGTTGGCCAGGGCATCGAGGCCGGTCCGGTATTCCAGGATGCGGTCGATGACATCCTCCTCGATGTTCGGCAGGGTGAGCAGGACTTCGCGCGACGCCGTGTTGATGTTGACCTTGCCGTCGCCCCAGGTGGTGAGCCAACCGGCAATTCCCGAATACACGACGCTTTCATCGTCCCGGGACGGCCCGCCGTAGAGCAACGCCGGCTCGAACCCCTTGATCATCAGCAACTCGTCCACCGTGTCCAGCGGAGCGTTTTTCACCTCGTACTTGGCATCCTTGTAGAAGATGTCGTCCGACTCGGCCCCGTGCAACCGGTAGTTGTCGTCCTCGTCGATCCAGTCCATGAAGGCGTCGATCAGGTCCGGCCAGCGGGTGTTCTCGACCCCGGCCTGGTCGAGGATCTCCTCCCAATCCTCCTCCGTGAGGGTGTTGACGTTGCGGCGGCTTTCCTCGGGCACGATGTCGATGATGAACTTGCCGTCGCCAAAGGTCTTCTCGATCCCGGCGACACCAACCCCGCGCGACAGGTTGATCGAGGCGACCACCAATTGCTCGTCCTGGTTGGGTTCCAGCACCAGCTCCTCGTCCATCGATTCGGTGACCCTGCGGGACAACACCGCCATCGTCCATTCCATCCCGGCGCGCGCAAGGTACTGCGACTTGGTGCGCTTGCGCTGAAACGCCGCGACATTGGCCTCGACCTGCATGTCGAACGCCATCGAGCTGATCAACAAGGTAAGGATCAGGATGACCCACACCGAGACGATCAACGCCGCGCCCTCGCGGCCGCACCGCGCCGGTTGTCCAATCCCCGGAACCTCCGCCGGCCCGGTTGTCCAATCCCTGGACGATGACGTCTCGCGCTTCATCCGGCCCCCCCCGGCGGCGGTTGCGCCCCCGGCGAAATGATGCGCGGCCCCCCGCCCTGCCCGCCCC
>ERZ761607.4327-NODE-4327-length-12668-cov-4.579402_pt1 | contig 12668 bp, 7 predicted proteins | sample MGYA00511164_ERZ761607 | MGnify/ENA primary metagenome ERZ761607 (study PRJEB28899, sample SAMN02445080) | bioreactor sludge metagenome | biome: EBPR sludge | place: Australia: Brisbane, Thorneside Wastewater Treatment Plant | collected 2011-06-22 ...
GGCCGACATCATCGCTTCGGTGGCGCGCGGGCTGTACGCGTTCAACTTTGGCGGCGGACAAGTGGATATCACCTCCGGCAAGTTCGTGTTTTCCGCCAGCGAGGCATATTTGATCGAAAACGGCCGCGTGACTCGGCCAGTCAAAGGCGCGACCCTGATCGGCAGCGGCCCGGACGTGTTGACCCAGGTGTCGATGGTCGGCAACGACCTCAAGCTCGACGCCGGGGTCGGCACCTGCGGCAAGGACGGTCAGAGCGTGCCGGTCGGGGTCGGTCAGCCGACCCTCAAGGTCGAGGCGCTGACCGTGGGCGGGACCCGAGCTTGAATTCGCGCGGGCGACCCACACCAGCCGCCGAGGGATCATCCATGTCCGCAGCCATCGCGCAGCAAACCGCCGCTCCGCTACCTCCGCAAAAGCAACTGGAAACCCTGGTCGCCGACATTCTGGCGGAGGCGCGCGGGCAAGGTGCCACCGCCGCCGAGGCGGCCGTCAGCTTCGGCAGCGCCTTGTCCGTGACCGTTCGTTTGGGCGAGGTCGAAACGCTGGAGCACCACCGCCAGCGGGGTCTGGGGGTCACGGTCTACATCGGGCAAAGTCGCGGCTCCGCCAGCACCGCCGACTGGCGGCCGGAGGCGATCCGCGACACCGTGCAAAGCGCCATCGCCATCGCCCGCTACACCGCCGCCGATCCTTGCGCCGGGCTGGCCGATCCCGAGCGGCTGGCGCGGGCGATTCCCGATCTCGATCTGTATCATCCGTGGCCGCTGTCCGCCGAGGAGGCCATCGCGCTGGCGCGCGAGTGCGAAGCGGCGGCGCTGGTGCACGATCCGCGCATCCGCAACTCCGAGGGCGGCAGTGTCGCCACCCATGCCGGGCTGGTGCTCTACGGCAACTCGCACGGCTTTTGTGGCGGCTATCCGACCACTCGCCACTCGCTGAGCTGCTCGGTGATCGCCCAAGACGAGAGCGGGATGCAGCGCAACCACTGGTATACCGTGGCCCGCGACCGCGCCGCGCTGGAGGCGCCGGCCACAGTCGGGCAACAGGCCGCCCGGCGGGCGCTGCGCCGGCTGGGTAGCCGTCGGTTGGGAACCCGGCAGGCGCCGGTCTTGTTCGCGCCGGAGCTGGCGCGCGGTTTGATCGGCCATTTCATCGCCGCCATTCGCGGCGGAGCGCTGTACCGGAAGGCGTCGTTTCTGCTGGATCGCTTGGATACGGCGGTTTTCCCGGACTTCGTGACGATTCGCGAGCGGCCGCATCTGCCCGGCGCCTTGGCCAGTGCTCCGTTCGACAATGAGGGCGTGGCCACCGCCGACCGCGATTTGGTGGCGGGCGGGGTATTGCGGGGCTACGTGCTGGACAGCTACTCGGCGCGCCGGCTGGGGATGGAGACGACCGGCAACGCCGGCGGTACGCATAATCTGATCGTTGAACCCGGCCCATTGGGTCATGAGGCGTTGCTGCGGCAATTGGATCGCGGACTGTGGGTGACAGAATTAATGGGCCACGGTGTCAATCTCGTCACCGGCGATTATTCGCGCGGTGCTTCAGGGTTTTGGGTGGAGAACGGCCAGATTCAATATCCCGTCCATGAAATCACGATTGCCGGGAATCTGAACACGATGTTCAAGGGTATCGTAGCGGTGGGCAGTGACGTGGATGTCCGGGGCGGCATCCGTTGCGGCTCGCTGCTGTTGGAACGGATGACCGTGGCGGGAGAATAGTAAACCATTCTGGCGCCTCCGCTTTAATCCAGAACGGCTGCTTTCAGTATGCCCGGCTCGACCTGGAGCGGCACGACATTGACGCTATCGAGCCGGGCGCAATAATCTAAATCTTCCCCGCAGCCCAATGCGGCCAAGCCGCGTCCGTGGTGGGCGTAGCGCAGCAATTGCGGTAAGCGGGTTTCCCATTGTTCGAATAGCGCCATGGCGGCGATGGATTCGTCATCGCCCGCGCAGTCGCTGTCGCGCTCGACACTCAGTCCACACGCGATGGCGCCGGCGCAGATCGTATCTTCCAATGAAAACCCGCCGCGCCAGCCAGCGGCGACGATCCATACCGTATGTGGCTGATGCTCTAGCAGGTAGCGCACCACTGCGGCCCGGTTGGTCAGCGACGCGGTCAATAGGATCGGGACTTGCCGCACCCGTTCCAAGGCGCGGGTGCCGTTGGTCGTGCTCATGAACAATCGCTTGCCGCCGACCCGTTCTGGCGTGCATTCCGCAGGTGAATTACCAAGATCGAAATCTTCCAGTTTCTCGCCACCCCGCTCACCGGCCAGTAACCGCTGCGCTGCTGGCCAACGCTTGCTGATCTGGAATAATTCGCTAATGTCATCAAAAATTTGAATAGCTTCCGCGCCTGATTCCAGCGCTGTGGCCATGGTGGTGGTGGCGCGCAGCACGTCGATAACGATGGCACAAGCGGGCATATCGAGTTCGAGACCGCCCTTGCGAGCTTTTTTGCTTAAATCCGGGACTTGGTCGGGGGTGTGGTAGACGAAGATTTCCATGGCAATGATTCTTATGAACTGTTGTTGGTTTTTTAGTTGGGTCAGGGAAAATGACCAGGGTATCCACTCCTTCCATAAGGTTAATCCACACCGGCATAAATCGCTATGCATACTTGTATCGGTTTTTTGTAGGGGGCTTGCAGCGCGCTATCGGATAAAAGCTAACCCGGACTGTCCTGCATCCCGTGAGCAGGGGAAAGGGATCCGTTCACTGTAGCAGCCGCTTGAGCCGCTGTGTTTCATTGATGATCAGTTGCCGGCGGACAAAGCCCCGTGCCCAGGTGCGGGACGCAGCACCTGCTACGGAATCGTCTAGCCAACGCCGCCGGCCCTGCTTATCGAGAGGTTGCGCAAAAAGTTTCTAAGGGGCTTTGGGTTATTTGGCATAAAAAACCTCAGGCGGAAATTTACCTTCGCCTGAGGAGAAGTTTGGGAGCTGCGGCTCCCGTAGTTGCACCCACCACCTGAGGACCGGTCTCAAAATCATGGAATACATCCGCTACATTGTCTTGAAGCAGTCGATGTACCTGAATTCTTATCGGCCATCGTCATCATTTTTTTAGGCACGCCTTACGCTAAAGCGTATAGCGCGCCTGCCAATTCAGTGGACGCAGGTTGCGTGCCGTTAGGTTACGGCCTATGGCCCAACCCAGCGATAAAGCATGAAGGGGGTTCATTTAGCAATAAAAAGCCCCCAGGCGGAAGTCTACCACCGCCTGGGGGAAGGTTTGAGAGCCACTTCTCCCGCCTAGGTTTTACCTTTCATAAGGTTTGCGCCGGCCAATTCCGGGGTTGCTGGAGTCTCCAAGGGGCGCTTGAGGAAAAACAGCGCGCCGGTGGTGATCAGCAAGCCGGCGACAATTGCTAGCAAATAAAGAGCCAAGTTTGTCACGGCATTGGGGATGGGCAACACGAACACGCCACCGTGTGGAACCCGTAATTCACAACCGAACACCATCGACAACGCACCGGTCACGGCGGCACCGGCCATCAGTGCAGGAATCACCCGCAGCGGGTCCTTGGCGGCGTAAGGAATCGCGCCTTCAGTGACAAACGCTAGACCCTGCACGGCAGCCGCGCCGCTGGCTTCACGTTCGTCCAAAGAAAAGCGGTTCTTGAACAGCAAGGTAGCCAAAGCAAGACCGAGCGGCGGGACCATGCCAGCGGCCATCACCGCCGCCATCGGCGTGTAGACGTCGCTGACAATCAGCCCGATGGCGAAAGCGTAGGCTGATTTGTTGACCGGCCCGCCCATGTCAAACGCCATCATCGCGCCGAGCAGCAGGCCGAGGAAAATGGCGCTGCTGCCCTGCATTCCTTTGAGCCAAGCGGTGATGCTGGCCAGGGCGGCGGCGGCCGGTTCGCCTACGGCGAAATACATCAGCAAGCCGGTCACCAGCGTACCGAGCAACGGCAGAATCAGCACCGGCTTGAGGCCGTCCAGGGTGCGCGGCAGGCGGATATAGCCGCTCATCCATTTGACGCTGTACCCTGCCAGAAATCCGGCGGCGATACCGCCGGGGAAACCAGAGCCAATGGTGCTGGCGATCATGCCGCCGGTCATGCCGGGTGCGATGCCGGGCCGGCCGGCGATGGAGTAGGCGATGTAACCGGCCAGCACCGGCACCATCAGCGTGAATCCAGCTTTCGCGCCGATTTGGAACAGCGTCCAGCCGAGTGTTCCCGTGTTGGCATCCTCGAAGACATTGATGCCGCCAATAGCGAAACTGATCGCGATCAGCAAGCCGCCCGCCACCACGAATGGAATCATGCAGGACACACCGGTCATCAGATGTTTGTAAGCGCCGGTGCGGGTTGCTGCCTGCTGTGTCTTAGCCTGCGTGACCGGTGCGCCGTAATCCGCGCCGCCGGTTTCAGCGTCCTGCATGGCGGCCTGTTCAATGGCGGTTCGCACCAGCGCTGCGCCATCATGAATCGCCGCCTTGGTGCTGGCTTCATGCAGGCGTTTGCCGGTAAAGCGGGTTTTGTCTACTTGCGTGTCGGCGGCGATGATCACCAGGTCGGCGGCAGCGATATCCCCGGCAGTCAAGGTGTTTTTTGCCCCGACCGAGCCTTGGGTTTCCACTTTAATGGTGTGGCCTTGATTCATGGCGCCCTGTTCCAAACCCTCCGCTGCCATGAAGGTATGGGCGATGCCGGCCGGGCAGGCGGTGATAGCGACGATCTTCAAGGCAGCAGCGGGCAAAGTGGCGGGTTTGGCTGCTGCCGGAACGCTGGCCAGCGCGGCATTGATGACACGCGCGCCGTCACGAATGGCGGGTTCGGTGGTGGTCTCATACAATGGTTTGCCGGCAAAACGGGCGGCGTCCACTTGGGTATCGGCGGCGATAATCGCCACGTCAGCAGCGGCGATACCGGCTTCGGACAAGATGTTGCGCGTACCCGCCGGGCCTTGGGTTTCGACCTGGATATCGTGGCCGAGTGTTTTAGCGGCTTGCTCCAGTCCTTCAGCGGCCATGATGGTGTGGGCGATGCCGGTGGGGCAGGCGGTGACAGCGATGATTTTAGCCATGGTGATTCACCTTAATTCTCTGTTTTTCATAGTGAATTAGGAGGGTGGCTTTAGTCAATGACCGATACAGTGACATGCCCAGCCAAGGCGCGGACTTCCGCTAGAGGGGGTAAATGAGGTCCCCGCCGCGTGAGCTTGGCGGCGGAAAAGGCGGTGGCTAGTTGCGCGGTTTCGATCAAGGACCGGTCTTCGAGACGGGCGGCGATCAGACCAGCGACCATGGCGTCACCCGCGCCCACCGTGCTGGTGACCGCTACTGGCAAGGGATGGGCGTGCAGCGTCTGCTCGCGGGTCAAAAACAATGCGCCATCGCTGCCGAGCGAGACCACGGCCCATTCCGGCGCTGGCGAGCTATGCAACACTTCCCGTCCGGCGGCCACCAGCGATGCCAGACTGTCGAGCGGCCGGTTCAGCAATTCAGCCAGTTCATGCCGGTTCGGTTTGATCATCCGGGGGCCGGTGGCCAGTGCCGCTTTCAACGGGGCACCGCTGGTGTCCAGCAAGACCGGTATGCCTGCCGCCTGCATCCTTGTGATGATGGTCGCGTAGGCATTGACCGGTATCCCTGGCGGCAGGCTGCCCGACAGCACGATCCAGTCAACGTGTTCCGCCAGCCGTTCAAGCCGCTCCAGTACCTGGTTCAGTAAATCCGCTGCGGCGCCGGGCGTGAATTCCGGCCCCGGCATGTTGAGATCAGTGGTCTCGCCGGTGACGGTATCGGCCAGCTTGGTATTGACACGGGTCAGGCCATCGAGATAGCAACAATGGTTGGCGATCTTCTTGCGCTGAAATAATTCTTCAAACAGCACGGCGTTGCTGCGGCCCAGTTGACCCGCGACGGCGGCGTGTACGCCGGAATCCGACAGGCAAGACGCCACATTGATCGCTTTGCCGCCAGCGTCGATCCGCATGCGCAGGGCACGATTGACCGCGCCAGGTTGCAGGCCGGCGACTTCAATGGTTTGGTCCAGCGCTGGATTGAGGGCCACGGTGACGACACGAGGAGGATGCGTAAAAGAGTGCAAGGGATTCATAGCGCGCGCACCTCATCCGCCGTGTGAGCACGCAAGGCGCGCTGGGCCAGTTCCTGCATCGCCGTCCACGATTCGCCGCGCAACGCAGCCTTCACCGGCGCGATATCTTGAGCGCTCATGCTCAATTCATCGACGCCAAGACCGGTCAAAATCCGCGCACCCAGCGGATCGCCAGCCAGCCCGCCGCATACCCCGGCCCAGCCGCTGCCGCCGGAACGGCTGGCGGTTTGCGCGCCGCGCACCGTGGCGTCAATCAGATTCAGTACCGCCGGATGCAGGCTGTCGGCTTGGGCGGCCAATTCTGGATGCTGACGATCGATAGCCAGAGTGTATTGGGTCAGGTCGTTGGTGCCGATGGAGAAGAAATCCACTTGGGCGGCGAACCGGTCCGCCATGATCGCCACGGCTGGGATTTCCACCATGATGCCGAGCTTGAGCTTAGGGCCACGGACCTGCTGGCGGGCGCGTTCGCAATGTTCACGCAACGCTTTGATCTCGCTAGGATGGGTGACCATTGGGAACAGGATCCACAACGGACCGTGCTGCGCAGCGCGGTACAGCGCCCGCAACTGGGCATATAGCAAATCCTGGCGCTGCAACAGCAGCCGTGCGCCGCGCACCCCGAGGCATGGGTTTTCTTCATGCGGCAGGTTCAGATAAGGCACCTGTTTGTCGCCGCCGATGTCCAGCGCCCGGATGATCAACCGCCGTCCAGCCAGCACTTCGGTCATTTCGCGATAGACCTGGTACTGTTCTTCCTCGTCTGGGGCATGGCCGCGTTCTAGAAACAGAAACTCGGTGCGCATCAAACCAATCCCTTCAGCACCGGCATCGAGGGCCGCCGCTGCTTGCTTCGGGCTGGCGGCGTTGGCAGCGATTTCCACGGTATGCCCGTCGGTGGTGGCCGCTGGCTGGTGACGAACGGCGTGTAATGCCTCACGGGCAGCCTGCTGCCGGGTGATCGCTTCGGCGGCGCGCTGTTGATCTTTCTCGTTGACGTCCAGATACAGACAGCCACTGCTGCCGTCGATGATCGCCTGGCTCCCTTCCGGGGCAGTCAGTAGTGCGGGACCTGCCGCGACGATGGCCGGTAATCCTAAAGTTCGCGCCAGAATCGCGGTATGTGAGGCCGGACCGCCTACGCTGGTGGCCAATCCCCGGATCAGGCGTGTATCGAGTTGCAAGGTGTCAGAAGGCGTCAGATCTTCCGCAACCAGAATCGACGGCCCGGTGAGCACCATTTGCCGCCGTTCGATACCGAGCAATTGGACTAGCACTTGTTCGCCCGCATCGCGCAAATCCAGTGCCCGGGCGGCCAGCAAGGGATCGGCGGCTTGTTGCAGTTTCTCGATCCGTGCCCGCAAGGCCCGTTGCCAGGACCAGGCGGCACCGTGGCCCTGCATGATCGTGGCCAACGCATCGCGCACCAGGATCGGGTCGGCCAACAGTTCGCGCTGCGCAGCGAAAATGGCGGCTTCGGCGGCGCTCAACCGCTGACGGGTGCGCGCCTCCAGCACTTCACGCCCGGCGCGAACTGCCAATAGCGCCTGTTCCAGTGCTTCGCCTTCGGTCACGACATCGCCGGGCTGGTCAGTGATCTGGAAGCGGTGGGAGATGTGGCGCACGAGTTTGCCGATTGCCAGTCCGGGGCTGGCACTGATGCCGTAGAGGGTGGCCGGTGAACCCGTGGGGGTCCATTCCAGTGCAGTTTTCCGGGTGGTTAAGGCGTTGCGACGGGCGCGTTCGGCGCCGGCTTTTTCTTCAGCGGATAAGCCGCGCACTGTTTTGTGCAGGGCTTTCAACGCTCGTTGTGCATCAGCGCCCCGAGCTGCCAAGCGCAGAGGGTCACCGCACGTTACGCCTAAAGCCAGCAGTCCGGTCAGCGCCTTGGCGTCGGCACATTCACTGCCTTTGTAGATGCGCAGTTCGCAGGAGAAGCGTTTGGCGGTCTCGACCCAGCGTGTTGCGGGACGTGCGTGTAAACCGTTGGGATAATCCATGATCCAGCCGGTTTCGGCATCAGCCGGCCCGGCGGGTTCTACCGGTGCCGCCACAACCGGCATCTGCTCTGTGGCGTCGCTCAGCGCGGCCATCAGTACCAGCGGATTTTCGGCATGGAACAGGGTATCGAGCGCTTCGGGTTGCTGCATCAATCGCGTCAAACGGCGCAGCAACGCGATGTGTTCATCGGATTGGGCGGCGATGGCCACCACTAGATAGGCTTTTTGACCGCCGTTCCATTCCACCCCGGCGGGTACTTGCACAATGGCAATGCCGGTGTGATGGATCAGATGGCGATCTTCGAGCATCCCGTGCGGAATGGCGACACCGCTGCCGAGGAAAGTATTAGCGGCCTGCTCGCGTTTCAACAAGCTGTCGATGTAGGCGGGTTCGATATAGCCGGCATTCACCAGCAATTGCCCAGCGTGTTGGATCGCTGCATCTTTATTTTGCACGCGAACATCTAGACGGATGCAAGATTCAGTAATCGTTTTCATATTTATATATTACGTTGGTTGCTTTTTTGATACGATAAATTTGTAAACGATTACATTTTGAATGTCAAGCAAAAATTTGCCGGGGCCAAGAGGCGTTGAGAGGGAATAAGTGAATGACGGCACGCCATAATCTGGCGTGTGTCCGTATCAAGGCAGACCGATGCGGTTTTCAAGCAATTGATTGCCATTCTACTTGGAGAATCAAGTGCGTTGAGGGGAGCCGTTAAACACTGAGCTGCTCACACAGAAAGATTGAGACGAAGGTTCGCCAGAGGCTTGCCCAGCGTTGCTCAAAACCCGCATCCGCCTTCTCCAGTGCCGAGACCACCATGATCTTGGTCAATTCACGGCAAGCCGCTACTGCTTCCTGGCCCAAAGGGTTTTGCCAATTGACCGAGGCTTTCTGATCCAAAGCATCGTGGCCAGGCCATGAATCATGGGCTGTCTTATTTTTTTCATCGTAAACATGAACATGAGTGATCACAAAATCCATTCCTCTCTTCATGCGGGTCACATGGGCTGGAGCATACGAATCCTGAAGCGCATGGAAAGCGTATCCTAATGGTCCCGCAATGAAATTCTGATTAAAGTTCCGGGTTGAGCCGAGCTTGAGCAGTTTTCGCAGGCTGATGGCGGCTTCTTTGCCATTGTGGGCAATCCATCGCTTGCCCAGCTCGTAAGCTTGCCGTTCGGTTTGACCGCCAGCCCGCATGAAATGGTGTTTTTGTCCGCCTGAGCGCCCATGGCCCGCCGTGATCACATCGAGTACATCGCGATTGAGCGCATGATGAACGGTATGCTCAGTCAGCAAAGGACCGAGAAATTTGAGGTTAGGGGGTAACCCCTTTACGAATTGGGCAAGTGCTTCCCGGCTCATCGCTTCGTGGCCGAAGAGTTTCATGAGAACCTCCTTGAGGTCCGATCGCCCGGACCTCGCTGCCGGTTGATATGGCGGATTACGGACGCAGCTCGGCTCGTAATTGAGTAATGCTGCTGCGCTGGTTATTGCTGTACACGGCAAACCACCAGGTGCCAGCAGTCAACGAAGGGTTGGTGGCGCCGGTGACCATAACCTCGGGAGCATTGGTTCCGCCTGCGCTGAAGTCGAACGTGTATTTGTCCGGCGGAATGTCTCGCCGCACATAAAGCGCGATGTCATCAGGTGTCTGAGCCGTTATCCGCAGATTGCTATAGCGGGTGCCAGCCGGTACCTGGATGGCGAAAACTAAAGGATCGGCGTCATATACGTAGATGTTTTGCATGGAAAATACCTGCTCGCCGCTGGGCAGTGTCTGTGTCGTGAGGCCATCCGACCAAGTGGCGGTTACCTCATAGGCCGCAGCGCTGTATCCGTATACGCCAATGTACACGGGATGGGGCCACGGGCCGGGCAGGATTGCCCATGGAGAACCCAGGTTGTACGCGAGATGCTCCTGAGTACGTCCCCGCTGCCGGCTGGATGTCGTTGTCGTTCTCAGGGTAGGCCGCTGGCTGCCATCGTAATAGAGATCACCGTCGCCGGGTCCGTTGCCAGTGAGCGTGATTTCCAGGCGGGTGGCGTTCACCGGTAGATTGAGGGTGTAATACTGCCAATCTCCAAACCAGACCGAACCGGTGACCGGCACCCCGTTGGCAAGCGGAATGTCACCGGTAACGGTTGGCGCACCGGCGCAGCAGGATAAGGTCGTGGTCAACTCAAAGCCGGTGTCCTGGGGTCCCGGAGCCTGGATGCCAACATACCATCGGCCGGCGGTCAGCGGCGGATTGCTGGTCCCATCGATGGATAGCGTATGAACGATGTCATTGTTTTGAATCTGGAACAACGCGTTATTGAACCAGGGTGGCGAATCTTTTTGCACGTAGAGATGCACGGGGCCACCGTGGGTGCGTTCGGCTTCGATCTGTAAACCGGCGGCGTTCGCTGGCACGTTGAAGGCGTAGAACTGCCAGCCGCCAGGCTGGACATTCTGCCAAGGCGCGCTGGTGACGGCGCCTGGCGGCGGCGTAGCACCCGTATGGGAAGGATGAAGCAGGTTGTGCAAATTCTGCAAATCGTAGACCGCAAAGGCTCGCACGCGATAGGGAACCACCGAACCGGCGCTGTATTGCACGATAATCCGCCACTCGCGATTCAGCAGATTGCGATCGGTAATCGTGATGCTTTCATCGCTGGTGCCAGGTGTGGCGCGATTGGCATAGAACACCCAGCTGTTGGACGAATACGACCAATAGGCCAGTTGCAAATCGGCGTCGCCGGGACCGGCGCTTTCCATTTCGATATGTAAACTCTCCAGGGCGGGAAATGCTGGCGTAAACCGGTACTCGTTGAGGTTGCGTGCCAGAACGGGCGAGACCGAACCGTCAACCGTGACGGCATTTTCCAGAGTGACCGGCGGTGGTGGTTGAAAAAAGCCGGAGAGATCGAGGCGATAATTCTTGATCAACCGGTACAAGTTGCGTTGTAAATTGCCCAGATCCAGATTTTTTGCGGCCGCTTTGTTTTTCTGGGGCGCGGCATCTTGGTATTGCGCCAAATCGGCATCGGTCAGAAGCCAGTTATATACCTCACCGTCTTCCTGCTTGATGAGCAGTGGACCTTCCAATTGAAGCAGTTTCTGCAGGGCTGCCAGCGCAGGATCATCGATGCCGGTGATATTGAGTTGGCCACCCACCAGCAAATAGTCATTTTCAGGCACTGCAACGGCGAGGTGATCCAGGAGATCATAGGCTTGTGCTAAGCGTTGTTTGGGGTCCAAAGAAAAATGGGTATTGATGACCCACAAATCTTTTTTGCCGGGCAGATCGATATGGGCATACAGCGAACGGCCATCGCCCGCCTTGGTTTCCAGATTGTTCCAAACCCCGTGTTTGATAATGCTGAAGCGGCTGATCACGCCGCTGGGGATGAGGGATTTGGCGTCACGAGCATAGGAAAATTCACCGCCGAAAGCGGTCGTTACCCAATGGCTGATTGCTGCCTCGCTGTTGTCTCCGGCAACGAAATTTTGGAACAAGATAACAGCGGGCTGGTCCGTGGCGTAGTTAGCGGCTGGATCGTTGGCCAGCAGGATGCGTAAGGGCAGTTCATCGGCCCAGACCGATGCAGACAGCGAGCCTAACCACAATGCCAGGCTGATGAATAGTCGACGGCAGGTTTTTAATCGCATCAATTGTGTCCCCGTGGGTTGATTACACAGCAGTGGATTGTCAAACACGGCGGCTTTTTATCGTGGGTGATAACCATCACCTGTTACGGCCGGCGGGTCATTCAGGCACCACCGGAGCGCTGCTTACGAAACGGACGACCGCAAATTAAGTACCAGTTCAGCTTCGCATCCACGGGATCTTGGGAGATCGACTCATTCTGGCGGCGGTGAAGAGACGCGTTTGACTGTGGATTTAAGAGCCATAAACCCTGCACGAAAACCAGCGGATAGCGGTAAGCCAGGCTGGCCGGGTCATATTGATTCGAGAGAGGCCAATGTGAACGGATCTAAATGGTTATCGCCGTGGCGCTAGAAGCGGGACAGTTTTCTTCGAGACAAGGGCCCTTTGGATTAAGGGCTATCAGCCATCGCTGGCCTCATCCTTTTACAAAACCAGCCGGGCTTCGGTGACAGGTTTGATCCATCGTTTGAATGCGTGTCCTTTTCCGTTGAACAGGTGGCAATGTTGCGTGGCCAGACCCAGCGTCAGGCGGCAATGCTGTTGAATTAAGCCTTCGCCATTTGTTTGGCTTTATCGACTTGCCATTTATTGATGGGTTGTTTTGATACGCGGGGTTGCGAGGGTCGTGGCGTTTTGGGTCGGTCATAGCGCACACGAGCGATCTCATCGAGGAGTTCGGTGAATATCAGCAGGGCCAGTGCAGGACATTTTGGCGTCAGGACGAAGGCTTCTTCGGCCAGGGTGATCATGGCATGTTTGAGCTGGGGTTCGGCTCGCGCCGGAGGGTCGGAATCGGTCGTCCAGACCATCAAGAGCCGAGCGATGACGGCCATGATCAAAATGGCGAACAACTCCTGGCGAACGCCGTTTTCGGTCTGGCTATGGAAGGTTTGGATGTCGAGGGAGGTTTTCTCGTCGC
>ERZ761607.4331-NODE-4331-length-12656-cov-4.546861_pt1 | contig 12656 bp, 10 predicted proteins | sample MGYA00511164_ERZ761607 | MGnify/ENA primary metagenome ERZ761607 (study PRJEB28899, sample SAMN02445080) | bioreactor sludge metagenome | biome: EBPR sludge | place: Australia: Brisbane, Thorneside Wastewater Treatment Plant | collected 2011-06-22 ...
CTACATGTTCGATCCGCGGCAGCAGACCTGGCTGAACGTCGCCTCGCCGCCGCCCGGCTTCATGTACGTCGACCCGGTGCCGCTGCTCGCCCGACCCGAGCCGAACGCGCCGCAGCCGACCACCGTCGACGCGGCCCTGGCCGCCGAGGGCATGGCGCTGATCGAGGTGCGCAGCGTCTACGACACCGACGGCCTGGATCGCATGGGCCCGTCGATGCTCGCGGCCTCCGACCTCGCCGCGGGCTGCACGACCGGCATCCCGCAGACCGCGCCGGCGGAGGCACAGGACACCCGCTCGCGCGTGGCCGACCTCCTGCGGCTGAAGAGCCCCACCGACAGCGCCTACCGCTGCACGCCGGTGCGCTTCGTGCGCGCCACGCGCGGCGTGCCGCCACCCTCGGGCAGCACCGGGCTGCGCCGGGCCATCGGCGAGACCGACTTCGAGCAGCAGCAGATCCTCGGCTACGCGCCGGTCGAACCCGACGGTTCGTTCAAGCTGAAGGTGCCGGCCGACGTGCCGCTCGCGCTGGCGATCGTCGACGCCCAGGGCCGGGCCTTCCAGACGCACACCAACTGGATCCAGGTGCGCCCGGGCGAGCGCCGCACCTGCGACGGCTGCCACAGCCCGCGGCGCGGCGGCGCGCTGAACGCCGGGGCGATCGTCGACACGCTGGTCGCAGGCCTGCAGCGCGCGCTGGCCGGCGCGCGGCGCTCCGGCGAGACGATGGCCTCGACCCGCACGCGGCTGGACGCCTCGCTGCTGAACCTGCAGCGCGACCCGCTGTACGAGGACGTCTGGGCCGACGCGGCCGCGCCGGGCGTCACGCCGCGCGATCGCATCGAGCTGCGCTACACGGGCAACGCCGACGCCGCCGACGACCTGCGCACGCCGGCGCCGCGCGACGGCGTGATCAACTACCCCGAGCACATCGCGCCGCTGTGGACGCGTGATCGCGGCGCGGCGACCTGCACGAACTGCCACGGCGACGGCGCGCGGCTGGACCTGCGCCCCACGATCGCCGGCAGCGGCCGGATGGTCTCCTACGAACGGCTGCTCGTCGGCGATCCGCGCATCGACCCCGCCAGCGGCCAGCCGGCGACGCGGCTGGAGGGCGGCGTGCCGATGCTGCAGCGCATGCCCGCGCGGGTCGAGACGAGTTCCGGCGCGGTCAACAGCGTCGGCCAGGCGCGCAAGAGCCGTCTCGCCGAGATCCTCTGGGCCCAGCCGCTGCTCGCGCCGGCCGAGGCGCGTGCCGCGTACCCCGCGCCGCCGGCCGACGCCCCCGACCACGCGCGGATGCTCAACGCCGCCGAGAAGCGGCTGCTCGCCGAGTGGATGGACCTGGGCGGGCAGTACTGGAACGACCCCTTCGCCCCGGGCGCCGGCGTGCGCACGGTCAGCGGGCTCGACGCCGAGTCGTTCGAGGCCGAGGTGCTGCCGGTGCTGCGCGCCAGCTGCGCGAGCGGCTGCCACCAGGCCGTGGGCACCAACGCGGCGCCGCCCGGCACGAGCTTCCGCGAGAACCGCTACGTGCTGACCGGCGACCTCGAGGGCGACTACCACGCGACGCTGGCGATGGTCAGCGACACCTGCAGCCCGGCCGCCAACGCCTTGCTGCGCCGGCCCTCGACCGCACCGCACCCGCAGGGCGCGGCCGGTGGGGCGGCCGTGCTCGCCCCGGGCAGCGCCGGCTACCGCGCCATCGCCGCCTGGATCGCCAAGGGATGCCCCGGATCGTGATGCGCCACCTGCCCACCCTGCTGCCGCTGGCGGCCTCGCTGCTGTCGACGATGCTGCTCGTCGCCTGTGGCGGCGGCGGCCCGTTCGACAACCCGCCGCTGGTCGACAACCCGGCGCAGACCGCCGGCCGCAAGCTCTCGTTCGCCTACTACCAGCAATGCGTGCACCCGATCCTGCTGATGCAGCTGAGCGTGGTGCACAACGGCGTGCGCACGCAGAACACCTGCGCCTCGGCCGGCTGCCACGACGACACGTCCGGCACCGGCGGCGCGCTGCGCCTGCGCCCCGCGGCGGCGCCGGTCGACCTGGCCGACGCGGCGCTCACGCCCGAGCGCATCCGCGACACCGACATGTACCGCAACTTCTACTCGGCCCAGGGCGAGGCCATCCCCGGCCAGCCGCTGGCCAGCCGCCTGCTGACCAAGCCGCTGCTGCTGAACGTGCTGCACGGCGGCGGCCTGGTCTTCGACAGCGCCGACGACCCGCTGGTGCGGCGCATCGCCTTCTGGATCGGCCGGCCGATGCCGGCCGGGCAGGACGAGTTCAGCCGTGCGGCCGACTCGATGTTCACGCCGGCCGATCCGGCCACCGGGGCCTGCCGTGTCGACTGAGCGCCGGCGAGGACTGTCGTGGCGGCCGGCGGTGGCCGGGCTGCTCGCGGCGGCCGCCCTGCACGGGGCATCGCCCGCGCGTGCGCAGGCGTCGGATGCGGCGGCCGGCACGACCCCCCGGCTGCAGGTGGCCGATCCGTACCTCGAGATGCACACCGGCCCGGGCCGCGGCTATCCGGTCTTCCATGTCGCGGCGCGCGGCGAGTGGGTCGAGCTGGTGCTGCGCCACACCGACTGGGTCCAGGTGCGCACCGGCAAGGGCATCACCGGCTGGGTGCCGCGCCGCCAGCTCGCCGGCACGCTGTCGCAGGCCGGTGTCGAGCGGACCTGGCGCGATGCCGTGCTCGACGACGTGCTCGCGGGGCGCGTCGAGGCCGGCGGCGCCGTCGGACGCCTCGAGGGCGAGCCGATGCTGCGGGCTTTCGTCTCGGCCCGCCTCGGCGATGCGATCCGCGCCGAGGCGACGCTCGGACAGGCCCAGGGCGCGTACTCCGGCACCGACTTCTGGCACCTGAACCTGCACGTCGATCCGTGGTCCGGCCAGCGCCTGTCGCCGAGCTTCGGCATCGGCTTCGGCCGGTTCCGCAACCTGCCCAACGCGAGCCTGGTCGGCATCGCGGCGACCGACGTGAACCTGGCCAACGTCACGCTCGGCCTGCGCTGGCGGCTGGCCGAGCGCGTCGCGCTGCGTGCCGACGTCGCGCTGCTCACCGCCTACCTCGACGACCGCCGCAGCGCCGAGTACCGCGCCGTCAGCGCCGGCCTGTCCTTCGCCTTCTGAACCCTGGTGGACCCGATGCACCGAGACACTCCCCGCCACCTTCCGACCGCATGGCCTGACGCGGCCGAGGCGCGTTGCGACGCGCACCGGCCTGCGCCGCGCACCCTGCGTCGCGGCCCGTGGGTCGCGCTGCCACTGCTGGTGCTGTCGGGCACGCTCGCCGCGCAGGCCGTCCCGCCGGCGCCGTCGACGCAGGCCCCGGCCACCGCGCCGCCGGCCTCCCCACCCGCGGCGTCACCGCCGGCGCCGGCGGCACCGGCAGCTGCCGAGCCGGTGATCGTCCCGCAGGTCGAGCGCCGCGAGCTGAAGCTGCCGCGCATCCCGTCCCAGGACATCGAGATCGGCGTCTTCGGCGGCCTGTACAACGCGCAGAACTTCGGCTCGAGCGGCCTGGCCGGCCTGCGCCTGGGGTACCACGTCAACGAACACCTCTTCGTCGAGGGCGAGTTCGGCCGCACCCGCGTCAGCGACGCCTCGTTCCGCGCGATCCTGCCCGGCGGGGTCCTGGGCAGCGGCCGGCAGTCCCTGGACGTCGGCACGCTGTCGGTCGGCGTCAACGTGCTGCCCGGCGAGGTCTTCCTCGGGGCCCGCCGGGCACGCCCCTCGCAGCTGTACCTGCTCGGCGGCATCGGCAGCACCGACTTCGCCGGCCAGAAGCGGCAGACCTTCGCGCTCGGCCTCGGGGTCAAGGTGCTCGCGACGCAGCGCCTGGCGCTGCGCGTGGACCTGCGCGACCACGTCTACACGCTGGACCTGCTGGGCCAGCGCGAGCGCACGCACAACCTGCAGATGACGGCCGGCCTGGCCTGGTTCCACTGAGGCGGGCGCGCGATGCGGACGACGACGATGCGCCTCCTGCTGGCCTGGGCGGTCGCCTGCGGCGCGCAGGCCGCGGTCCAGCCGGGCGCGACGCCCGACTTCACGCTGCGCCAGCTCGACGGCCCCAACCTCCGGCTTCAGGAGCAGCGCGGCCGGGTGGTGATGGTCAACTTCTGGGCCACCTGGTGCGGCCCCTGCCGGCAGGAGCTGCCGCACCTGGACCGGCTCTACCGGCAGTACCGGCCGGCCGGCTTCGTGCTGCTGGGCGTCAGCATCGACGACGAGCCGGCCAAGGCCGCCGCGCTGGCGCGCAGCCTCGGCCTGGGCTTCCCGGTGCTGTTCGACGCCGACAAGGGCATCGCGCGGCAGTGGGACCTCGGCGCGATGCCCTCGACCGTGCTGATCGACCGCAACGGCCGCGTGCGCCACATCCACCGCGGCTGGCGCGACGGGCTGGAGACGGTCTACGAGGCGCAGACGCGCGCGCTGCTGAAGGAGTGACGACGATGCGCAACCGACCGGCCCCGCGGGCCGCCCTGGCGATCGTGCTGGCCGCGATGCTCGGCGGCTGCGCGCTGCAGCCCTGGGTCAGGCCGTACGAACGAGAGCGGCTGGCCGATCCGGTCATGGCGCTGTCGCGCGGCGGGCTCGCCGAGCGCCATCGCGAGCATGTGCACGCGGTGCGCGAAGGTGCCCGCGGCGCCACCGGCGTGCAGGGGAGCGGCTGTGGCTGCAACTGACACGCTGCGCCGCGTCCTCGGCTCCGCCGCGCGGCGGCTGCTGCGGCTGCTGCGGCTGATGCCTGCCGTGCCCACGCAGCGGCAGGCCGACGGGCCGTCGCACAGGCCGCCTGCTTCGCGGTCCGGCCATCCGCTCGGCAGGGCCGTCGGCGGCCTGCTGGGCGGCCTCGTCGCCACCGGCGGGGCGAGCGGTGCGACGCTGCCCGAGGATCGCGCCGAGCTGCTGCTGCACCACTACGACGGGGGCGGCGTCAGCGCCAGCGGCCCGGCGGTGTTCGTGCGCAAGGCGCTCGCCGGCCGCGTGTCGCTGTCCGGCACGTTCTACGTCGACGCGGTCAGCAACGCGTCGGTCGACGTGGTCACCACGGCCAGCCCGTATCGCGAGACGCGCCGGGCGGCAGACCTGTCGCTGGCCACCGTCGTGCGCGACGCGACGATCACGCTGGGCGCGGGCCGCAGCCGCGAGCCCGACTACATCGCCGACACGCTGAGCCTGGACGTCGCGCAGGAGTTCTTCGGCGGCATGAGCACGCTCAACCTCGGCTTCACGCGCGGCGCGGACCGCGTCGGTGCCCGCTCGGTCGGCTTCTTCGACCGTGCGCGCCACTGGCAGTACCGCATCGGGCTGGCGCAGGTGCTGAGCCCGCGCTGGATCGCCAGCGCCAACCTGGAGGTGATCTCCGACAGCGGCTACCTCGGCAGCCCGTACCGCGTCGCACGCGTCTTCGGCGCCGCGGTGCCCGAGCGCGTGCCGCGCACGCGCACCAGCCGCGCGCTGAAGCTGCAGGCCGTCGGCGATCTGGGCTCGCGCGACGCCCTGCGCCTCGAGCTGCGCGCCTTCCAGGACACCTGGGACATCCGCGCGCTGACGCTCGAGGCGGGCTACAGCCGCCACGTCGGCGAGCGTTGGCTGCTGGACCTCGGCGCGCGCTGGCACCAGCAGCGCAAGGCCCTGTTCTACAGCGACGACGCGACGGCAGAGACGTTGTACGTGACCCGCAACCGGCAGCTCGGCACCGCGCGCAACCTGGGCCTGAGCTCGCGGCTGAGCTACAGCCTGCCGCGCCGCTGGGGTTTCGTCCAGGCGCCGACGTTCAGCGGCGCGCTCGAACTCAAGCGCTTCGATTTCGAGGACTACACCGACCTGCGCACCGGGCTGCCGTACCGCCATCCGGCGGCCCTGCTGCAGCTGATGTTGTCCGGCTCGTTCTGACTCGAGGAGAACCGTCATGAGGATCTTGCGGCAAGGCGGCATCGTGGCTGCGGCGCTGATGACGGGCCTGCTGCCGCTGGCGGTGGCGCAGGCCCCCACGCGGCCACCGGCGCCGGCAGCGGCGGCGGCCGTGCCAGCGGCATCCACGCCGCCATCGGCTGCGCCGTCGGCGGCGGCACCGGCGCCGGCTGCCGCCCCCCTCGACACGCGCATCCAGCAGGCCAAGGCCGATCTCGTGCAGCTCGAGCGCGATCTGCTGGTCCTCGAGGAAGAGCTGCTGTTCCCGGCGAACACGCAGCTCGCGGTGTTCCTGTCGATGGACGTGGGCCGGCTGTTCCAGCTCGAGTCGGTGCAGCTGCGCCTGGACGACCGGCCGATCGCGAGCCACCTGTACACCCCGCACGAAGTGGCCGCGCTGCACCGTGGCGCCGTGCAGCGCCTGCACCTGGGCCACCTGAAGGCCGGCAAGCATGTGCTGACGGCGTTCTTCACCGGCCAGGGTCCGCACGAGCGCGACTACCGGCGCGGCGCGACGCTCGAGTTCGAGAAGTCGGCAGGTGCCCGGCTGATCGAGCTGCAGATCCGCGACGTGCAAGCCAAGCTGCAGCCCGAGTTCCAGGTCAAGGTGTGGCCATGACATCGGCGCGGCACGGCGCCGCAGACCTGCCGCGGCTCGCCGCGAGCGGCCGCGCGCGCCGACGGCGGCACGGTGCCGCCCGCCGGACCGCCGCGGGCCTGGCGCGCCGTGCGGCGCTGCTCGTCGCGATGCTGGCGGCGGGCGGTGGCGCCTTCGCGCAGCCAGCCGCCGGGTCGCTGCCGCCACAGCCGGTGCGCAACCCGTACTGGGGCGTCGCGCTGTTCGAGCTGTACCAGCAACGCTCCTTCGCCGCGCTGACCTCGCTGCTGGCCTCGCAGCAGTTCGACCGCGTGCCGCTGCACGCCGACGAGGCCGAACTGCTGCGCGGGGCGCTGCTGCTGGACATCGGCGTGCACGACGAGGCCGAACGGGTCTTCACGCGGCTGCTCGACGGCGGCACGACGGAGCCGCTGCGCGACCGCGTCTGGCTGCAGCTCGCCCAGCTGCGTTTCCGCAAGGGCCTGCACGGGGCGGCTGGCGACGCCCTCGCGCGCATCGGCGGCACGCTGCCCGCCGGGCTCGCCGAGACGCGGGCCCTGCTGCTGGCGCAGCTGCAGCTGGCACGCGGCGACCACGCCGGCGCGGCGGCGACGCTCGCCGCGGTGCCGCCCGCCAGCCCGCTGCTGCCCTACGCGCGCTACAACCTCGCGGTGGCGCGGCTGGGGGCCGGCGACGCTGCCGGTGCGCGCACGCTGCTGCAGGAGCTCGGCACGCAGCCGGCGGCCGGCGAGGAGCTGCGCAGCCTGCGTGACAAGGCGAACCTGGCGCTGGGCTTCGACGCCCTGCGCGAGGGCGATGCCGGGGCTGCCGTCACGGCGCTCGAGCGCGTGCGCCTGCACGGCCCGCAATCGAACGCCGCGCTGCTCGGCCTGGGCTGGGCGGCGCTGCAGCGCGAAGAGCCGCGACGCTCGCTGGTCGCCTTCCGCGAGCTGGCTGCGCGCGGGCTGCGTGATGCCGCGGCGCTCGAGGCGCAGCTCGCCGAGCCCTACGCGCTGGCCGAGGCCGGCGCGCTCGGCGCGGCGCTCGACGGCTACGAACGTGCGATCGCCGCCTTCGCGCAGGACCACGCGCAGCTGGACGCGACGATCGCCCAGGCGCGCAGCGGCGCGCTGGTCGAGGCGCTGCTGGCGCCGCAGCCGCCCGGGCGCATGGGCGGCGAGCTGCCGCTGGCCATCGACGCGCGGCTGCCGCAGGCCGGGCTCCTGGCGCCCCTGCTCGCCGAGCACGGCCTGCAGGAGGCCCTGCGCAACCTGGGTGACCTGCGCTTCGCGTCGACGACCCTGGCGCAGCGCGCCCGGCACCTCGAGATCTTCGACGAGATGCTCGCCGAGCGGCGCGCCGGCTTCGAGCAGCGCTCGCCGCAGGTGCGCGAGCGCGCCGACGCCCTCGCGGTGCCGGCGCGTCGGTCGGCGCTGGTCCCGCTGCGCGCCGAGGTCGCGCAGGCGCGCCATGCGGCCGACGGCCTCGCGCATGCCGATGCGCGCGAGACCGCGTTGCAGCAGCGCCTCGCGTCGGCGCGCGCGGCGCCGGCCGCGCAGGAGGGCGATCCCGCCTGGCAGGCCGCCGGCGAGCGGCTGCGCCTGGCCGACGGCGTGCTGCGCTGGCAGCTCGCGCGTGATCACGCGGCGCGGCAGTGGCAGGCCGACCAGGGCCTCGCGGCCCTCGAGGGCCGCTGGGCCGAGATCGGGGCGCGGGCCGCGGCGCTCGAGCAGGCGCAGCGCGACGAACCCCAGCGCCTGCAGGCCTTCGCGCAGCACATCGCCGCGCTGCGCACGCGCATCGCGACGCTCGTGCCGCAGGTGGCCGTGCTGGCCGCCGAGCAGCAGGGGCAGGCTCAGGAGCTGGCGGTGGCCGCCCTCGCGCGCCAGCAGGAGCGGCTCGCCGGCTACACCGCCCAGGCCCGCTGGGCGGTCGCCCAGCTGCACGACCGTGCACGCATCGCCCGGCGTGCCGACGGAGGTGACGATGCGCCGCGCTGAGGCCCTGCCGCGGCTGCGACCGCTGGCGCTGCTGCTGGCCGGCAGCCTGCTCGGCTCGGCCGGGCTCGTCGGCTGCGCGAGCCGGGCGACGGCGCCGGCCGACGACGCGCCGACGCTGAAGCTGCTGGCCGCGCGCAGCGTCGAGCTGCCGGCGGACCGCGGCATCCCGACCAGCGACGAACGGGCGGTCGCCGCCTACCGCGAGTTCCTGGACGCCTATCCGCGGGCCGCGCAACGTCCGCAGGCCATGCGCCGGCTGGCCGACCTGGCGATGGACATCGCCGAGCGCGAGCTCGGCAGCGGTGCCTCGCCGGCTGCCGAGCTGCGCACGGCGATCGACCGCTACGAGGCGGTGCTGAAGACCTACCCCGGCGACCCGGCCAACGACCACGTGCTGTACCAGCTGGCCCGCGCACACGAGCAGGCCGGCGAGCCGGAACGGGCGCTGCAGGCACTGGATCGGCTCGTCGCCGGGCATCCGGGCAGCGCGCACCGCCACGAGGCGCAGTTCCGCCGCGGCGAGCTGCTGTTCACGATGCGCGCCTACGATCGCTCGGAAGCCGCCTACGCGCAGGTGCTGGCCAGCCCGAGCCGCACGCCGTTCCACGAGCGGGCGCTGGCCATGCAGGGCTGGTCGCGTTTCAAGCAGGGCCGGCTCGATGAGGCGCTGCGCAGCTTCCTGGCCGTGCTCGACGGCCAGCTCGCCGGCCGCGGCGACGCGCCGCTGGAGCAGCTGCCGGGCCTGAGCCGCGCGCAGCGCGAGCTCGTCGAGGACACGCTGCGCGTGACCAGCCTGAGCCTGCAGCAGCTGGACGGCGCCGCGTCGGTGCCGGCGCTGATCGACAGCGACACGCGTCGCTCCTACGAATTCCGCCTCTACCGGCACCTCGGCGAGACCTACCTCGCGCAGGACCGCGTGAAGGACGCCGCCGAGACCTTCGCCGCGTTCGCCCGCGCGCACCCCGGCCACGCCCAGGCGCCGCAACTGCAGGCGCGGGTGATCGACATCTACGCCGGGCAGGGCTTCGCGCAGCTCGCGCTGGACGCCAAGCGCGACTACGTGCGGCGGTACGGCCCGGCGAGCGACTTCCGGCGCGCCAACCCGTCGGGCTGGGCACAGGCGCAGCCGCTGCTGAAGCAGCACCTGGTCGAGCTCGCGCGCCACCACCACGCGCGTTTCCAGCAGCAGCGCGACGAGGCCGACGCTCGCGAGGCCGAGCGCTGGTACCGCGAGTGGCTCGACACCTTCGGCCAGGACGCGCAGGCGGCCGCGCACACCTTCGCGCTCGGCGAGCTGCTGTTCGAGGCGCGCCGCTGGCCGCAGGCGGCCGAGGCCTACGAGCGCGCGGCCTACAACTTCGCACCACATGCGCAGGCCGCGAACGCCGGGTACGCCGCCCTGCTCGCGCACGCGGCCCGGTTGCGCGAGCCGGGGGTCGCCACGGCCGCCGCCGAGGTCGCCGCCAGCAGGCGCATCGCCGTGGACAGCGCCCGGCGCTTCGCCGCCGCCTTCCCCGAGGACACGCGCACCGCCGCGGTGCTGGCCGACGCCGCGGAGCAGGCGCTGGCCGTCGGCGACGGCAGGCTGGCGCGACGGCTCGCCGAGGATGTGCTCGCGATGCCGCCGTCGACGCCGCCCGCGGTCCGGCGCACGGCGCTGGGGGTGCTGGCGCGGCACGCGTTCGACGCTGGCGACGACGCGCGTGCCGAGGCGGCGTACCGGCAACTGCTCGCGCTGCCCGAGCCGGCCAGCACGCCGGTCGCGGCGCGCCGCGATCTCGAGGAGCGCCTCGCGGCGGCCGTCTACCGGCAGGGCGAGGCGGCGCGCACCCAGGGACGCCCGCGCGAGGCCGCCGGGCACTTCGAGCGCGCGATCGCTGCCGCACCGCGTGCACCCGTCGCGGCGAACGCGCGTTTCGACCAGGCGACGGCGCTCGTCGAGGCGAAGGACTGGGACGCCGCCGCGCGCGCCTTCGAGGCCTTCCGTCGCGAACACCCGGGCCACGCGCTGGCGGTGCAGGTCACGCCGGCACTCGCGGCGGTGTACCTCGAACTGCAGCGGCCGGGCGCGGCCGCCGCCGAGTTCGAGAGGCTGGCGCAGACCGCGGCGCAGCCCGAGGTGGCCCGCGCCGCGTTGTGGCAGGCCGCCGAGCAGCACGCCAAGGCCGGCGCGAGCGCCGCCGCCACCCGCGCCTACGAGCAGTACGTGCAGCGCCACCCCGCACCGCTGGAGCCCGCCGTCGAGGCCCGCTGGCGGCTCGCGCAGCTCGCTGCCGGGCCGGCCGCCCGCGCGCGGGCCATGGCCTGGGCGCGCGAGGTGCAGCGCGCCGACGCGCAGGGCGGCGAGCAGCGCACGCCACGCACCCGCGTGCTCGCCGCGAAGGCCACGCTGCTGCTGGCCGAACCCCTGCTGCAGGCCTACCGCGAGGTGCGCCTGGCCGAGCCCCTGGCGCGGCAGCTGAAGCTGAAGAAGGCGCGCCTGGAGACGGTGCTGCAGGCCTACGCGGCGGCGTCGGAGTCCGGGGCCGCCGAGGTCGTCACCGACGCGACCTTCCGCACCGCCGCGCTGTACCAGGACTTCGCCCGCGCACTGCTCGCCGCTCCGCGCCCGAAGGGCCTGAAGAAGGCCGAGGCCGAGCAGTACGCGGTGATGCTCGAGGAGCAGGCCTTCCCGTTCGAGGAGAGGGCCGCCGAACTGCACGAGGCGAACGCGCGCCGCACCGCGCAGGGTCTGTGGGACGACGCCATCCGCGACAGCCTCGAGGCACTCGCCCGGTTGCGCCCGGCCCGCTGGGGCCGCAGCGAACGCAGCGAGCGACCGCCCGCCGATCTCGCGGCGCTGGAGAAGGCCGCCGCCGCGCAGCCGGCGGATGCCGAGACGCTGAACCAGCTCGGCATCGCCTACCGGCGTGCCGGCCGCTTCGACGACGCGCTGCAGGCCTACGCGCGCGCCGCCGCGGCGCGCCCCGGTTACGCGACGCCCGTGCTCAACGAGGCGATCCTGCACGACCTCTACCGGCGCGACACCGCACGCGCCGTCGCCGGCTACGAGCGCTACCAGGCGCTGCTGGCCGCGCCCGACCCGCAGGTCGGCAAGTGGATCGCCGAACTGAAGACCCGCAAGCCCGATGTCGCGATCGCCGCGACCGCCAACCGCCCATGACGACCCGACCCCTGACCCGAGGAGGATGGATGGCCCGCATGACCTGTGGACTCGCCGCGCTGGTGCCGCTGATCGCGGCCGCCCAGGACCGCGCCGAACTCGACCGCTCGCGCATCGTCGGCAACCGCGAGTTGCCGAAGGTGTTGCACATCGTGCCGTGGAAGAAGCCGCTGCCCGGCGATCTCGCCGGGCGCCCGCCGGCCAGCGTCATCGACGAGCTGCTCGCGCCCGTCGACCGCGAGGTGCACCGCCGGCAGGTCGAGTACCACGCCCGCTTCGTGCCGGCCGCCGCCGCGGCCACCCCACCGTCCGCCACGGCAGCGCCGGCCGCGCCCGTGCCGGCCGCGGTGACGGTGTCGCCCACGGCCCGCCCCGCCGCACCGCCGCCCTCCGGCTCCCCGTCCACCCGTCCCTGAACCGCCCGCCCCGCAGGAGCAACACCCATGAGTGCCTTCGACACCGTCGTCAAGTTCTTCCACGACAGCGGCCTGTTCATCTACCCGAGCCTGCTGATCATGGCGCTCGGGCTGGCCATCGCCATCGAGCGCTTCGTCTTCCTGCAGCGCGCGCGCGTGCAGAACAGCCGTCTGTGGGAGCAGCTGCAGCCGCTGCTGCGCAGCGGCCGGCTGAAGGAGGCGCGCGAGGCCAGCCTGCAGTCCGACGCCGCCGTCGGGCGCATCGTCGCCAACGGGCTGGAGCGCATGCAGAGCCCGGGCCGCCGCGAGGACATCGACGCCGCGATGGAGGAGGGCATGATGCAGGTCGTGCCCCGGCTGGAGAAGCGCACGCACTACATCGCGACCTTCGCCAACGTGATCACGCTGGTCGGCCTGCTCGGCACGATCATCGGCCTGATCAAGGGCTTCACCGCGGTGGCGGCAGTCAACCCGGCGGAGAAGGCCGAGATGCTGTCGGCCTCGATCTCGATCGCGATGAACAACACCGCGTTCGCGCTGATGGTCGCCATCCCCT
>ERZ761607.4332-NODE-4332-length-12654-cov-8.436701_pt1 | contig 12654 bp, 9 predicted proteins | sample MGYA00511164_ERZ761607 | MGnify/ENA primary metagenome ERZ761607 (study PRJEB28899, sample SAMN02445080) | bioreactor sludge metagenome | biome: EBPR sludge | place: Australia: Brisbane, Thorneside Wastewater Treatment Plant | collected 2011-06-22 ...
TCCTCGCGGCGGTAAATCTTCTCGTCCCAGGGCCGGTCGCCGCGGTCGAAGATCACCAGATGGCCGGACCCTTCGCCCACCCGGTCGAGGTATTGCCAAGTCTGCTCCAGCCCCTCGGTCAGGGTGCGCTCCACGCTTTTACGCAAAATCTTCAGTTCGAGCACGATCCGCTGCACCCCGCCCGGCGCGTGCCAGATCACCAGCAGATCGGTCCGGCCCCGGCCCAGGCCGTATTCGCGCTCCACCCGGCCGCCGCCATTGACGATCCGTTGCAGGAAGGCTTGCATCAAGAGTTGCGGGCCGGCTTCCTGGTAGTCGAACCGTCGCAGCCAGTGTTCGGAGTGTTCGCGGAAGAACTCCTGGAATCCGGCCAGCAGCTTGTCCTCGTCCAGCCGACCGTCCGGGCGCAGGTACCAGGCGGGTTGCTGGCTGGCTTCCAGGTCCAGTTGCTGGACGTAGGTCAGTTGCCGGGGAATGATCTCCCGGTAGGTGGCGTTGGCGATGGCCAGGCGGCCGTCGATCCGGTCGATCAGCCCCAGATCGAGCACGTACTGGATGTCTTCATCGCTGGCAGCCAGTTGAAGCTCGTCACCGCTCAATACCGGTTCGATCACCCGCCGCACCCGCGGTTCGCGCAACTTGTCGGCCAACTGGTCGAGATGGGTTTCCCGGCGCAGGATCAGCGCTTCCTTGGCCTGGTCCAACGCCTCGGCGTCGATCGGCCGGCTCCGGTCCCGCCCGGCGGGCGCCCGAAAGCAGGTCTCGTAGCCCAGGGCGTTGACCAGCCACGGCTGGCCCCGACTGAGCGCCCAGGCGCGTTCCAGCGCGGCGGCGGTGAAAGTCTGGCCGGTGGCGGCGGTGTGTTCGGCGTACAGCGCGGCCATGTCGTCCGCCGTGAAGTTGCCCAGCCGCAGCGATTCGGCCTTGATGTTGAAAGCCGACCCGCCGGTGATGATCTCCTTCGTGCTGCCGGAATGAATCCGGTAGTCCCGCACGTCCCGCACGCCGCAGAGAATCACCGTTTGAGGGAAGCGGACCGGACGTTTGGGATACCCCGCTCGCAATTGCCGCAACACCGCGATCAAGGTATCGCCGATCAGGGCGTCGATTTCGTCGATCAGCAGCACCAGTGGTCGGTCGCTGGCGCCGGCCCAGTCGCTCAAGACCGCCTCCAGCGCCTGATGCGGGCCGTGCCGTTCCAGAATCGCCGGCCAAATCGCGCCTGGATAGCGATCCTCGGCGCCATCCCGCGCCCAGTCGCCCAACGCGGCCAGAATCGCCCGCATCGCCGCCGCCACGTCCTCGCGGGCGCTCTGGGCGATTTCGACGTTGACGTAGACGCAGCGGTAGCGGTCGCCGGCGTTGAGGTGCTCGCGCAGCGCCAACAGGCAAGTGGTCTTGCCGGTCTGGCGAGGGGCGTGGAGGATGAAGTATTTTTCCTGTTCGATCAATGGGAGCAGCATATCCAGATCGATCCGCCGCAAGGGATCGAGACAGTAATGCCGGGTCAGGTTGACCGGCCCGGCGGTGTTGAAGAAGCGCATGGTCATGGAGTTTCTCTGGTGGGGCGGGGTCGAGCGGGCCGAGCGGCACGTATTTGAATATAGCCGTCACCATATCACTAAGTTGACAAAGTGGAGCTCCTTGTCGATATTTTTCCACCGCTATGCTCAAGAATATCACCTGCCGCTTCCCGCGCCGCCCGCCTCCCGGCGGCGTCTGACCGCTTGGCCCAGCCCATGGAGATCACCACATGCGGTCGAACCCATGAAACCGGTCAATCTCCCGGCCACAGCGGTGGCACTGGGCCGTGCGGAGGGCGCTTTCCACCTCGATCAACAGGGTGGCATCCGGCAACACCTGGGTGGCCAACACCCGGACATCAGGCAGATCCAGGGGCAAGCTAATCGTGATCGACATGGTCAGCACTCCACTCGGGTCAGAACCTGCTCAGCGTTCCATCCTTGGGCTGCCAATGCCACACCACTACATCTTGTGGCCTTCACGGGAGACCTCATTGAACCACTTATCCACTTATAGGAGGCGAAGATGAGTGACACAATTATTCAAGAAGCGCGGAATATTCGCGAACGACACGCCGCCAGCCTAGGTTATGACTTGGATCGAATTTACATCGACCTGAAGGCCCGGCAGGAGAAACATGCAGCAGAAGGTTGGGCTATCGTTCCACCACCTGCCAACCCGTCGCCAGAGCCTAACTTGGCGTTGCGGCGGGCTCGCTTCGCTCGCCGCTGAACGCGAGCGTTATCCACCTCTGCCCTGTACGCGCCCCGCTGGCGGCCATGCCGACCACGGCGACGACCACGCCCAGCGCCAGCCGGCCCGGCGTTTGCGACAGCTTCAGGCCGGCCGGCCCGGCGATTTCACACAGGCCGGCCACGATCAAGTAAGGCCAGGCCATACGGTGGTCTCCCCGCAGTCAGCGGTTGCACAGCCAGCCTCAAGACCGGCCGCCTGGAAGTGCTCAAGGACAGGTTGGAGACGCTGAAAGCGGCCTATCGCGGTGGGTGATTGGGGGCGCTTGGGTTGTCCATCCGCCCGCGCCTATCGCGGCAATGACGCATCCATCGACCGCCGCACTTGGGCGACTTGTTCGTCGCTATAGCGGCGGCTGTCGGTCAACTCGAAATCGACCTTCAGATTCAGGCGCCGCACGAAAGCGTCGACCGCCGCATCACGCAACCGTCGGCGCGGTCCGGCGCCGGATGGAATGCCGCCAGCAATCTCCCGGTCGTCGTCCAGCGCTTTTTTGATGGCGTGCAACACGGTCGGCGAGTCGATGTCGCGCAACACCGACAAGAAAAATTCCATGTCGGCGACGCTCGCGCGGTCGATGGTCCGTAACAACGCCTCGCGGGCAGCGCCGTCTCCAAGTTGCGAGAGCGCGACTTGCGCCGGCAGCGCCACCGCCACCACCGGTCCCCAATCCGAGAGTTTGGTGCGTTCCGCGCCGAAACCCTCGACCATGGCGCGCAGCGCCTGTTCGTTCTCGGCGGCGGGGAAATACCCCAGCAACAGGAGGCAAGCCGCCGCGTGATTGCCCGCCAGGACGCTGGCGCGCAACGCCGAACCAGCCGCTTTATCGCGCGCCAGCGTCGTCGGCTTGTAGCGGGTGTAGAGCGCGCGAGCCGCGCGTTCGCGGATATCGGCGTCTGGATCGCCGAGCGCTTCCAGCAGCAAGGGCAAGGCCGCCGTACCACCGACGGCGGCGAGTACCGCGACCGCCTCGCGCCGGATATCCGCCCGATCATCGCGGAGATAGGGCGCCAGCAAGGGAGCCACGCGCGGCCCCAGCGCCGGCAATTGGCTGATGTGGCCGAACTCGCCTTCGCGCGCCGCGCGAAACGCCTGCTCGACCTGTTGTTCGACATCGACGGCCTGTTTTGCCATGAGGAGATTCCCATCGAAAAGATGGGCCGCCAGCACTAGAGCGGGCGCGGCCCAGACCAGCAACGACTTGATCGACCTGGTCGCCAAGTTCTTGTCCCTGCGTGGCTCAAGGATTGGCCGTGTTGGCGTGGTCCTTGGGGATAAAGGAACCGCTGGGCGAACCATCGAACATCAGGTCCCGGCGGTTGTTGGTGTGATCGACGCCCAAATGGTGCAACAGTTCGTGCGCCAGCACCAACCCCGCCGGGTCCAAGGTGTTGTCCTCGAAAATGCAGCTTCCGCCCAGCGTGCCGGCCTCGACGTCGTCGCGCAAGGGCGTTCGATCCTGCTCGTACTCCTTGACGAAGAACACGTTGAAGTCGGCGGTTCTGTCCGCGTGACTGGTCACGATATCCCATTCGTGCTGGCGCGCGGCGACGCCGGGAAGATGAGCGGAAAAACGCACCACCCGCCTCAGGTTCTGCGCGATCCGCAGCGGCGCGGCGCCGTGGCGCGAAATTTCGATGTTGGCCTGCGGCGACAAGATGCGATTGGCGGCGATGATCAAATCGTTCAGGTCGGCGATCTGGCGCGCGGTCTTTTGGACGCGGCCGTCATCGACGTAATGAAACGTGGTCCGCACCGTCCTTTTGTTTTTGACCGAAACGTCGAGCACGGCGTCGAACAACGGCCCTAAACCCACCTGAATCTGACAGGTTCCCGCGCGCACGCCGGTGATCGTAAGGATTCTTAAGCCCAAGATGCTGGAAGTCCGCACCGTGGCGACGGCGGTGTTGCTGCTGGCGACGGAAAGTCCCGCGGCATCCAACAGGAAGACCATTTTGAAGCCGCCAACAGGCACCATTTGCCAGTTTGGCGAAGCAAATCTGTCGAAACCATCGTTCGGGCGAACTTCCGCAAATCGGGCGGCCATAGCGATCTCCACGGTGATGCACGCTCATGCTGACGCTGGTTGAAGCACGCTGCGTGCCACAGGCGGTTCGTTATCCGCGCGTGGTCGATCACGGCGACGGAGGCGACGATCTTGGGGTCGGCGCGGAAGTTCCTCAGGCCAAAATGATCCGTTCGGTCCATTTTGGTGTGAGCCAAACAGCGCGACCGGACCCAACGTCCGCTTGGGGCGGTGGTGGGTCGCACCACGGCAACCGGCGCACCCGCGTGAACGCCTGGGCGCTCGCGCGATGCCGGCTTTTGAACCCCTCGTCGGCGAGCAGGTGACGGGTGGTTTCGATCGTGTACGTAGCCGGGTTCATCGGTGACTCCCAAGGTGGTTGGAGTCACCGATATGGGGGCGACTGGGCTTAACTTAATGGTAGTGACGTTAGAGCGTGGGATGGGGTGCGCACAGTCTCCTTAGGCCTCGGTCGCTTCCGGTTTCAGCGAAGCCATGTCGATCACGAACCGGTACTTGACGTCGCTGCGCAGCATCCGCTCGTAGGCCTCGTTGATTTTCTGGATCGGGATGATTTCGATATCCGAGACGATGCCGTGCTGGGCGCAGAAATCCAGCATCTCCTGGGTTTCCCGGATGCCGCCGATCAGCGAGCCGGCCAGCCGCCGGCGCTTGAAGATCAGATTGAAGACGTGCGGTGCCGGGTGGGGGTGATCCGGCGCTCCGACCAGACACATCGTCCCGTCGCGCTTGAGCAGATCAAGGTAGGCGTCCAGGTTGTGCGGCGCGGCCACCGTGTTGAGAATGAAATCGAAGCTGCCGACATGCGGCTTCATCTCCTCGGGGTTTTTCGACACCACCACCTCGCTGGCGCCCAGCCGCCGGGCATCCTCGGTCTTGCCCGGCGAGGTGGTGAACAGCACCACCCGCGCGCCGAGGGCGTGGGCGAACTTGACCGCCATGTGACCCAGGCCGCCCAGACCGACGACGCCGACCTTCTGGCCCGGACTGACCTTCCATTGCCGCAGTGGCGAGTAGGTGGTGATGCCGGCGCACAGCAACGGCGCGGCGGCCGCCGGGTCGAGCGAGTCCGGCACCCGCAGCACGAATCGTTCGTCGACCACGATCTGGCTGGAATAGCCGCCGTAGGTCATCTTGCCGGTGTATGGGTCGGGACTGTTGTAGGTAAAGACGATTTCGTTCTGGCAATACTGTTCCAGACCTTCCCGGCAGTCGGGGCAGGTTCCACAGGAATCGACCATGCAACCGACCGCCGCTAGATCGCCGACCTTGAAGGCGGCGACCTCGCCGCCCACGTGCGTGACTCGACCGACGATTTCGTGGCCGGGGATCACCGGATAGACCGCGTTTTGCCATTCGTTGCGGACGGTATGCACGTCGGAATGGCAGACGCCGCAATAGAGGATTTCGATTCGAACGTCGCGCGGTCCCGGTTCGCGCCGCTCAAAGGCATGAAGATTCAGCGGAGTGGTTGCGCCTTGCGCGGCGTATCCAAGCGTTTTGATCATGAGGGTCGACCTCGCGGGTGGGAAGTAAGGAGGGGTGACGCGAGTGGGAGTCGCTCCACTTGCGGTTCGCCCCTTTCGATCAACGTTTTTCGATCAACGTTCGATGGTATAGATCAGATCGGCGCCGATCCCGGTGGTGCTGCTGGCCGATACGAACATCAGACGCTGGCTGAGCCGGTATTTGACGTTGAAGGTGTTCACGGCGTTGAGCAGTCCGACGCCGTAGCCGATGTAGAGATTCGGCGCCAGATATTTGCCCAGCATGAGCGAGGTTCCATCGCCACCGTCGCCGGCCGATCCCAGTTGCAGGGCATCCAGACCGAACGCCTCGCCCAGGCTCTGGGTGAACGCGCCGCCACCCAGCCCCAGGGCGCTGGCGGCCTTGAACAGCAGCGCGGACTCGCCACCCGATCCGCCATTTTGCGGCCCCCGACCCAGCACCAGATAGGACAGAATACTGGAGTCGGGCATCTTCGGATCCGAGAATAGCGTCATTTTGGGGTTTTTCAGCGTGCCCCGGATTTGTGCGCCAGCAGTGATGCGCGTGCCGGTAAAGACGCTGCCCGATGACTGCCGCACCACCCGCAAATCCAGACCAGGGTTGTCGAGCGGGCTGCTGCTGAACAGCAGTCGTCCGCGCTGAATTTGAATCTCCTCGCCAAATATCCGGTAATTACCGGCGACGACTTCGATGCTACCGCTGCCTCGCGGGGCCAGTTGCGGGTTTTCCTCGATCAGCAGATTCCCTTGTAAGCGGCCCTTGAAGGCAGGCGTTTCCACCTGCACGTCGTTGCCCAGAATCACCCGGACCCTGGCGAAAACGTCCAGTCCCCTGGGTTTGGGCGGCGCTTCGCCATCGGCGCCGTTGACGATGACGACATCGTCGGACGCCCTGACCGCGCCTGGCCGTTCGCCGCCCGGCCGCAGATAAGCTATTGGAATGGTTACTGTTCCATCGACTTTGACCTGCTGCTGGGTCGCCTCAAGCTGGAGATCGGGGCTGATCTGGACTTGCAGATCGGTGGTTTTCAGCGCCTGGAAATTTTCGCCCCGGACCGTCAGATTCAGTTGTGGCTTCAGCGGATCGACGGTTCCGCTCAGATGCAACTGACCGGGCGCGGAGCGAACCGAACCGGAAAGGCGCAACGGCCCCTGCCCATCGCTGGTGGCGGTGAGCTGGAGATTCTCCAGCTTGATCCCGGCTACGGGAATGCTGGCCCCAGCGTTCTCCAGCCGGATGTCGCCGCGCAGCGCCAGCCTGGGAAGCGTGCCGGCGACGTTGACATCGGCCCGCAGTTGTCCCGTGACGTTTTGCACCTGGGGCGCGAACGCGGAGACGATCTTCAGATCGGTGATCACCGCGTTGATCTTGCCGCTCAGCTTGGCCGCGCCGAACGGGTCTTGCGCTTGCAGGCTGGTTTGCAACTGTCCGGTTTGCGCCAGGTCCAGTCGCGCCTGCCCACTTGCGGTCCGCCCATCGGTTTGCAGTTGCGCGCCGCCGCCGTTGAGGGTGAACCGAACCGGCTGGCCGTTGGCCGCCATGCTCAGACTGCCGGGGGCGATGGTCAGGTTGGCCCTGGCCTGGAGCGCGCCGCCGATCTTGCCGCTGGCGCTGGCTTCGCCGCCAACGCGGGTAACCAGCGTCATCCCGTCGGGCAAGAACCGTTTGAACCGTTCCGGCGTGAGGTCGCTGAGTTGAATCCGGCCGTTGAAAGCGCCGGACTGTTCCCACTGACCTTGCAAACACACGCGGGTCGGGGCGCTGCTCAAACAGGTGGCGTCGAGGTTGGCGGCCTTGGCCGAGGCGCGCGCCAGGGCCGGTTTATCCAGGTTCCAGGTCCCAGCAACCGTGTCCCTGGCGCTGAGTTGCGTGACGCGGCCCTGCCAGAGCAGGGACGGGGTTTGCAGGCTGCCGCTGAGCGCCAGCAGAAAGCGGCCCGGCTCGCCGGCCAGTTCCGCCTTGAGATCGTGCGCGGCGGGCGTGCCGCCGCCGTCGAGGGTGAGCGATTTCCAGTGTTGACCGCCGAGCGTGAGTCCTTCGCCGCTGACTTTCAGGACGGAACGGCTGGCGCCACCGACGTCCACGCGGGCCTCGCCGCGCAATTGCTGAATTTGCGTATCGCCTTGCCGCAGGTCTCGCACGGTGAAACTGGCCGCCACCGCCGGCCGGTCGGCGGGACCGCTCAAGCTGCCGCTGCTGGCGATGGTCCCGCTCAGGCCGGGGAGCAGGGATTTCAGTTGCGGCACATCCAGTTTCCAGCGCAAATCCCAGCGTTGCGCCAGCGATCCGTCGGCTTCCAGCCGGGCGTCGCCGGCATTCACCTTCAGGGCCTTGATGGTCAGATTCCGGTCCTGAATCGCGACATCGGCGTTACCGCGCACGGCCTGCCCGCTCAGCGTCCCGGTCAGTTCCTCCAGCAGGAGATGGGCGCGTAATCCCGCGTTTTCCAGGTTGCCATCGCTTTTGAGCCGCAGGTTCAGCTTGCCGGGTACGTCTTTCCAGTGCGCGCCGGGATTGAGTCCCGCGCCGGTCAGTTCGGTTTGCCAGCGCACGACGGGCAGCCAGGCGACATTCGCATTGCCCTGGATCGTACCCTCCAGCGTCTGGCCGTTCAGCTTCACTTCGCGTATTTCCTGATCGGAACCCTGACCGGTTAGCGTCCAGCGGCCCTTGGGAATATCGGGACCTTGCAGCCCAGCGGCAAGCTGGAACCGGTAGTCGTTGAACACGCCCTCGGCGGCGAAATCGCCCTGGGCGCTTTCCACCTGGGCCGGACCGGTCAGCGGCCAGACCAGGGATTGCCACTGGCCGGAAGCATTGAAGCGCCAATCGGCGAATTGCAGGTCGCCCTTGGCGGTCAGCGCCAGCGGCCGGTCGGCGGTGGTCAATCGCAATTCATCCAGCTTCACCGCCCGTTCGTCACCGGCGGCGGTGAATTTCAGGATGGCGGGACCCAGTTCGGGCAGAGTGGCGCCGATTTCGCCCCGACCCTCGAACCGGGCCAGCACGCCGCGCGCATCGAGTTGCACGGTCAGGGGCTTGCCGGCCAGGTCCGGGAGGAAGGGTTTGAGGTCCGCCACGTCCAGTTTGGCCTGGGCCGACCAGGCGGGTTCCGGGCGCAGCGGTTGGCGGACCTCGCCATTCAGGTCCAGCGTGGCCGCGCCGGTAACATGCTGAGTCAGTCGCAGCCGGTCGCCCAGTTCGCCTTCGATGTTGCCTTCGCCGGTGAAAACGCCATGGTCCGGGGTCGGTGCACGCCAGTTGAGCCGGGCCTGGAGCGGGTAGCCACCGACGGAATTCAGCCGGCCGCTCAACCGCGCCTCGCCCTGGAACGCGCGGACTTCCAGGGTTTCGATGGTTAAACCCTCGGCGTCGGTGTGAGCCTTGAGACCGACGGCGTCGATGACGATGGGCTCGACGCCCGGCGGCTGAATGCGGAGGGCATGGCCTTGCAGGTCGTTGACGTGAATCGCCAGCGGCAAGCGGATGTCGGGCAGGACCAGCGGTTCGGTCGAAGGCGCGGTTTCCTGGCTGGGCGGCCATTGCAGTTCCAGCCCGTCGACCTGGAGGCGATGGACGGTCAGCGCGGCGTCGAACAGATCAGTGGGTTGCCAGTCCAGTTCACCGCGGGCGAACGCCAGCTTCAACCCGCCTTGCTCGTAGCGCAACTGGTCGATCCGCAACGGTCCCAACAGCCGGCCGCTGACGGAGCCGACGCTCAACTGGCCGGGCAAGACCCGTTCAGCCAGTGCCAACAGGCTTTTGAGGCCGGTTTCGGTGGAAACGGCGATTGCACCCGCCAGCACGATCAGGAACAGGAGCAACAGGAACAGCCGGAACGGCCAGAAGAACAGGCGGCGCGCGGCGCGGGACAGGTTCACAGATCGGGTCCGATGCTGAAGGAGAAGCGGAACGTGTCGCCCGGCGGGCGATCCAGGCCGGAAGCCAGGTCGATGCGCACCGGCCCGACCGGCGAGCGCCAGCGGAGTCCGAACCCGACGCCGGTCTTCATGTCGGGCGTCGCTCCATCGAAGGCATCGCCGCTATCGACGAAGGCGGCGAGGCTCCAGCCGTCCCAGACGCGGTGTTCGTATTCCACGCTGCCCACCAGCAGATTCTTGCCGCCGATGACCGTGCCCTCGTCGTCGGTGGGGCCGATGGTGTTGTAGGCGTAGCCGCGCACGCTGGCGTCGCCGCCGGTGAAAAAACGCAGGGAGGTGGGCAGGTTCTCGAAACCCTGGCTGATCAGGGTGGTGCCGGCATCGCCCCGCGCGATGATCCGGCTGGCGTCGTTCAAGGCATACACGCCTTTCAGATGCAAAAGGCCTTGGGCGAAATCGAGATCCGAAAGCAGCGCCGTCGAGGCGCCGCGCAGTTCGAAGCCGAACAGGAGGCCGCGAGTCGGATACAAACGGTCGTCGGCGCTGATCCAGGTCCAGTTCAGGCTGGGAATCAGCAGCAGCGCGCTGGTTCGGGGCTGGTTGCCAACGCTGAATTCCTCGTACTGATAGCTCAGGCTGTAGTTTTTCAGCCACTTGCCGTCTTGCCGCTGCCAGCCGCCGCCGATGATGTACTGATCGTAATCCTGCTGGTTGTAGTTTTGCTGGGTGTAGCCGGCGATCAGGGTGTAGGCGTCGGTGGTGGGGTCTTGGCCGGGAATGGAATACTTGCCGCCGAGGACCACCTTGATCGGCGACCAGAGCAGTTCTTCCTCGGCGTGGTGTCCCCGGCGGTTGAGCCAGCGTTGCTCCGCTTTCAGCCTGACCCGCGCGCCGGTGTCGGTGCCGTAGCCGGCACCGGCGCTGAACTTATGCTGCTTGCCAGGTTCCAGTTCCACCTCGACCGGAGTCGTCTCGGTGGCGGCGTCGGGTGGGGCGTTGACCTGAACCTGACTGAAGTACGGGCTGCTGTTGAGATCGCCTTGCAGTTTCAGCAAGTCGTTGGCGTTATAGGGATCGCCGGGTTTGAAGCGGGGATAGCGATTCAGCAGCTTGGGGGACAGGAAGTCCTGCTTGAAGGTGATGGCGCCGAAACGGTAGCGCGGGCCGGTGTCGTAATGCAGCCGGATCGCGGCTTCGTAAGCTTGCAAGTTGACCTCGATGACGTGCTCGGTGAAGCGGGCGTTGAAATAGCCGCGCTCGGTGGTCAGCCTTTCCAGCCCCTGCTTGAACTGCTCGTACCGGGGTTGATCGAGAACCTGGCCCTGGGCGAGCGGCATGTTGGCCATCGCCTGCTGGAAGGCCGGGTCGTGCTGGCCCTCGCCGAGAATGCGCACGTCCAGCGTGGCGATGCGCAGCGGCCGGCCAGGCTGGATGCGATAGCGCGCCTGCCAGCCACCGGAAATCCGTTCCAGCGACGACTCGATGACGGGTTCGTAGAAGCCGAACGGTTGCAGCGCCTCGCGAATCTGCGCCTCGGCCCGGCCATGCAGCCAGCGCAAGCGGGTTTCCTCGGGCGCGGTCTGGTCGGCGAAGCGGTTGAGTTCCAGCAGGGCCAGCACGTTGGCGCGCAACGGTCCGTCCACGCCCTCGACCGTCACCGTGAGCTTGCCGTTTTCGCTGGTTTCCGTGGCGGTCAGCGGCGCGGCGTCTTCCTGGGCGGGCAGGGGTTTGGCGGCGCCCGCCAGGATGCAAAGCAGTAGCCAGATGAACGCGAGACGCGGGCTGGAACGGGGCATGAGGGGCGGTCGCGGGCGGTGGTCGGCCAGTGGCTTTGACGATTGAACGGCGGGACGCGGGTGCGGTTCCAAGATAAGCAGCGGTTATAATCCGCCAAACGTTATTTAGCACGCTTCGCGGCTTTGGCAAATCCCCGAACGCCGCGATCCCCGAAGACCGCCTGGACTGTCCTTATGCCGCATTCCGATTCTCCCACGCTCGAAACCTTCGTCGGCAACACCCCGCTGGCGCGGTTGCAACGACTACCGGGCCTTGCCACCAACGTCATTCTCGGCAAGCTGGAGGGCAACAATCCCGCCGGCTCGGTCAAGGATCGGCCGGCGCTGAGCATGATCCAACGGGCCGAGACGCGCGGCGACATCCACCCCGGCGACCGGCTGATCGAGGCCACCAGCGGCAACACCGGCATTGCCCTGGCGATGATCGCGGCGATCAAGGGCTACCGCCTGACGTTGATCATGCCGGAAAACCAGAGCGCCGAGCGCCGCGCCGCCATGCGGGCCTACGGCGCGGAATTGATCCTGGTCGGCAAGGACGAGGGCATGGAAGGCGCCCGCGATCTGGCCGCGCAACTGGAACGGGAAGGGCGGGGCCGGGTGCTGGATCAGTTCGGCAACCCCGACAATCCGCTGGCCCATTACGAAACCACCGGTCCCGAAATCTGGCGCGATACCCACGGTCGCGTGACCCACTTCGTCAGCGCCATGGGCACCACCGGCACCATCATGGGCGTGTCGCGCTATCTGAAGGAACGGAACCCCACGGTGCAAATCGTCGGCGTGCAGCCGACCGAGGGTTCCAGCATCGCCGGCATCCGCCGCTGGCCGGTCGAGTATCTGCCCAAGATTTACGATCCCGCGCGGGTGGATCGGGTCATGGATGTCAGCCAGGCCGAGGCCGAGGACGTCACTCGCCGGCTGGCGCGGGAGGAAGGCATTTGCTGCGGCGTGTCGGCGGGCGGCGCGGTGGTGGCCGCGTTGCGCGTGTCGCAAGAGGTCGAGAACGCGGTGATCGTCACCATCATCTGCGACCGCGGCGACCGCTATCTGTCCACCGGGCTGTTTGGGGATGGAGCCTGAGAGCAATGTCGCAACCGTTGCATCAACCATGGACAAATAATCCATGAGTGATTTCCTGCTTCGC
>ERZ761607.4334-NODE-4334-length-12651-cov-18.191807_pt1 | contig 12651 bp, 13 predicted proteins | sample MGYA00511164_ERZ761607 | MGnify/ENA primary metagenome ERZ761607 (study PRJEB28899, sample SAMN02445080) | bioreactor sludge metagenome | biome: EBPR sludge | place: Australia: Brisbane, Thorneside Wastewater Treatment Plant | collected 2011-06-22 ...
TGCCAGACGGGTGCCTATTCCCACTCGATCGTCGCCGGCGGTTTCCCCGAAATGTCGTAGACCACGCGGTTGATGCCGCGGACCTCGTTGATGATCCGGTTCGAGACCTTGCCGAGCAGGCTGTGCGGCAGTTCCGCCCACTGGGCGGTCATGAAGTCCTGCGTCTCGACGGCTCGCAGGGCGACCACGTACTCGTAGGTCCGACCGTCGCCCATGACGCCGACCGATTTCACCGGCAGGAACACGGCAAAGGCCTGGCTGGTCTTTTCGTACCAGCCGGCGGCGCGCAACTCGTCGATGAAAATGGCGTCCGCCCGGCGCAACAGGTCGGCGAACTCGGGCCTCACCTCGCCGAGGATCCTGACGCCGAGACCGGGGCCGGGGAAAGGGTGGCGATAGACCATGTCGTGGGCGAGGCCGAGCGCGACGCCGAGTTCGCGGACCTCGTCCTTGAACAGTTCGCGGAGCGGTTCGAGCAGCTTCAGACTGAGTTGTTCGGGCAGGCCTCCGACGTTGTGATGGCTCTTGATGGTGTGCGCTTTCTTGGTCTTGGCACCCGCGGACTCGATCACGTCCGGGTAGATCGTCCCCTGTGCCAGCCATCTGGCGTTGACCAGCCGGTCCGCTTCGGCCTGGAACACCTCGACAAACTCGCGGCCGATGATCTTGCGCTTCTGTTCGGGGTCAGCGACGCCCCGCAGATGGCCCATGAATTGCGCGGCGGCGTCGACGTGTACGACCTTGACGCCGAGGTTGCGGGCGAAAGTCTGCATCACCTGTTCGGCTTCGTTGAGCCGCAGCAGCCCGTTGTCGACAAAGACACAGGTCAGTTGGTCGCCGATCGCGCGGTGGATCAGCGCGGCGGCCACCGACGAATCGACCCCGCCGGAAAGGCCGAGGATCACTTCTTCTTTGCCGACCTGCGACCGGATTCTGGCGACCGCCTCGTCGACGTAGTCGGGCATGTTCCAGTCGTGTCCGCAGCCGCAGATGTCGCGGACGAAGCGGCCGAGGATCTCCTTGCCCTTGAGGGTGTGGGTGACCTCGGGATGAAACTGCACCGCGTAGAACTTGCGCTGTTCGTCGGCCATCGCCGCGATCGCCGTTGATTCATTGCTGCCGATCAGCTTGAATCCCGGTGGCAAGGCGGTGACCTTGTCGCCGTGGCTCATCCAGACGTCGAGCAGACCGTGGCCTTGGTCATTGCGGCGATCCTCGATGCCCGTGAACAACGCCGAGTGGCCACGGGCGCGCATTTCGGCGTAGCCGAATTCGCGTTTCGTCGAGCTTTCGACGCTGCCACCCAACTGCGCCGCCATCAGGTGCATGCCGTAGCAGATCCCGAGTACCGGCACGCCGAGCTCGAACACCACTTGCGGCGCCTTGAAGTCGTCTACCGCATAGACCGAATTGGGACCGCCGGAGAGGATGATGCCCCGCGGCTTGAAGTCGCGGATGAAGTTCTCGTCGATGTCGTAGGGATGCAGCTCGCAATAGACCTGTTGTTCGCGGACGCGGCGGGCGATCAGCTGGGCAACCTGTGAGCCGAAGTCGAGAATCAGGATCTTTTGATGGGACATGGCGACGCCTCAAATGAAGCGGGCGGCCAGCAGCCGCCCGTCGTAGGTCGATCGGAGCTCAATCGACGTGGTAATTGGGGGCTTCCTTGGTGATCTGCACATCGTGGACATGCGACTCGCGAACGCCGGCCGAGGTGATCTGGACGAAGGTCGCCCGCTCGTGCATTTCGGCTATCGTCCGGCAGCCAAGATAGCCCATCGACGAGCGCAGGCCGCCCATCAACTGGTGAATCACCGCCAGCACCGAGCCCTTGTAGGGGACGCGGCCTTCGATGCCTTCCGGGACCAGCTTGTCGACGTTGGCGGTTTCGTCCTGGAAATAGCGGTCCGCCGCACCGGCAGCCATGGCGCCGATCGAGCCCATCCCGCGGTAGGATTTGTACGACCGTCCCTGGAACAGTTCGACCTCGCCGGGCGCTTCTTCGGTACCGGCGAAGAGGCCGCCGAGCATCACCGCGTTGCCACCGGCGGCGATCGCTTTCGAGATGTCGCCGGAGTAGCGCACGCCACCGTCGGCGATCAGCGGCACGCCGCTCTCCTTGAGCGCGTCGTACACGTTCTGGATGGCTGTGATCTGTGGCACGCCGACGCCGGCGACGATGCGCGTGGTGCAGATCGAGCCGGGGCCGATGCCGACCTTGACCCCGTCGGCGCCATGGTCGACCATCGCGCGCGCGGCTTCGGCCGTGGCGATGTTGCCGCCGATGACCTCGACGTCGGGGAAGTTCTTCCTGATCCAGTTGACGCGGTCGAGGACGCCCTGCGAGTGGCCGTGGGCGGTGTCGACGACCAGCACATCGACGCCCGCCTCGGCGAGCAGTTCGGCGCGCTCTTCGGTGCCGGGGCCGACGCCGACCGCGGCGCCCGCGCGCAGGCGGCCAGCCGCGTCCTTGCTGGCATAGGGATGCTCGGTGGTCTTGATGATGTCCTTGACGGTGATCAGGCCGCGCAGCTCGAAAGCGTCGTTGATCACCAGCACGCGCTCCAGGCGGTGTTTGTGGATCACCGCCTTGCCTTCCTCGACGGTGGTTCCCTCGGGTACGGTGACCAGGCGATCCTGCGGGGTCATGATGTTTCTGACCGGCTGATCGAGATTGGTCTCGAAGCGCAGGTCGCGGTTGGTGACGATGCCGACGACCACCCGGCCATCGAGCACCGGCACGCCGGAGATCTTGTGCAGGCTGGTTAGCGCCAGCACGTCGCGCACCGGCATGTTCGGCGAAACGGTGATCGGATCCTTGAGAATCCCGGATTCGAAGCGCTTGACCTTGGCGACTTCGGCGGCTTGCGCCTTCGGGCTGAGGTTCTTGTGAACGATTCCGATGCCGCCCTCCTGGGCGAGGGCGATCGCCAGGCGGCTCTCGGTGACGGTGTCCATGGCCGCCGACACCAGGGGCAGATTGAGGCTGATGTTGCGGGTCAGGCGCGTCTTGAGGTCTACGTCGCGCGGCACGACGACCGAGTGGGCCGGGACGAGGAGGACGTCGTCGAACGTCAGCGCCCGTTGGATTAAACGCATGGCCTTTGATCCGAGGTCACAAAAACGTATTATACAGTGTGCTCCCCAACCGCTGAACGACCATGAAGCGCATTGCCTTTGCTGCTGCCACCCTGTTTGCCGCGCTGGCGGCGGAAGCGCAGATCTATCAATGGCTGGACGAGAACAACAAGACCGTGATCTCCGACAGACCGCCGGTCGGCAAGGTCAAACAGCCGCGGCTGATCGACGCCGACGCGCCGCCGGCGGGCAGCGAAGCCGGCAAGACGCTGGCCGACCGCGAGATGGACTTCCGCAAGCGCCAGAAGGAGTCGCGCGAGGGCGCCGACAAGGCCGAAAAAGACGCCTACGCGGCGGCGCAAAGGCGGGAAAATTGCGACGCCGCCCGCCGCCTGCTGCAGGTCCTGGAATCCGGCGAGCGGGTGTCGATGCGTGACAACAAGGGCGAACGTTACTATCTCGACGAGGCGCAGCGTGAACAGGAGATTGCCAGGGCGCGCCAGGCCGCGCAAACCAGTTGCAAGTGAGCGGCTCCGCTCACTCGCTGCTGTCGCCGTCACCGGCGCCCTTTTTCATGACCTTGCCGGCGGCGGCACGCTGTTTGCGCACTTCCTTGGGGTCGGCAATCAAAGGCCGGTAGATTTCGACGCGGTCCTGATCGCGCAAGGGCGCGTCGGGTTTGGTGAGCTTGGCGAAGACCCCGATCTTGTTCCTGGCCAGGTCGATTTCCGGATACTTCTGCAGCAGGCCGGACGCTTCGATTGCCTGCCGCGCGGTACTGCCATCGGGCAGCTTCAGGCTGATCAGCTGCTGCTTGCCCGGCAGGGCATAGATCACGTCGATGCTGAGCATTTCAGCTGGTCGGCAAGCCATGCACCTCGTTGGCGCGTTTGACGAAGGCATCGACGAAGGTGTTGGCGATCTGGCTGAAAACCGGACCGATCACTTTCTCGAGCATCTTGCTGGAAAACTCGTACGACAGCTGGAACTCGATCTTGCAGGCGTAATCGGCCAGCGGCTTGAAGTGCCAGAAGCCGTCAAGCCGGCGAAACGGGCCATCGACCAGCCGGATTTTCATCGACAGCGGCGATTCCTTGTCGTTCTCGGTGGTGAAGTGCGAACTCACCCGGCGGTAGTTGATATGCAGCGTGGCGACCGTTTTCCGGGCGTCACGAAACTGGCAGCGCGTCTCGCTGCACCACGGCAGGAATTGCGGATAGTCCTCGACACGGTCGACGAGGTCGAACATCTGTTGCGATGATCGCTCGATCAGCACCGATTTCTTGACCGTGGCCATTCTCTGCCGTACCTCGTCAATCCTGTAGAATCGCGCATTCTAGCACTCCAGACTCCTAATTTCCCGAGAAAAAGCACCATGAGCATCATCGCCAACAAGAAGGCTTTTCATGACTACTTCATAGAAGAGAAGGTCGAGGCCGGGATGGCTCTGGAGGGCTGGGAAGTGAAGGCGATCCGTGCCGGGCGGGCGAGCATCAAGGAAGCGTACGTCCTCGTGCGCAACGGCGAAGTGTTCATTTTCGGGATGCACATCACGCCGCTGATGGCCGCGTCGTCGCACGTCACACCCGACCCGGTCCGCACCCGCAAGCTGCTGCTGCACGCCAGACAGATCAGCAAGCTGATCGGACAGGTCGAGCGCGCGGGCTACACCCTGCTGCCGCTGGACCTGCATTTTCAGCGCGGCCGGATCAAGGCCGAGATCGGCCTGGCCAAGGGCAAGAAGCAATTCGACAAGCGCGACGCCGAGAAGGAGCGCGACTGGGTCCGCGAGAAAGCGCGCCTGATGCGCGCCAAGGTCTAGCGTGCCGGCTCAGCTGAAGTGCCGCAGCGAGCGCTGCTGTCTTTGCTCGGATGCCGCGGCTTCGCTCAGGCGCTGCCTGACGAAGCCGATGTGCGTCTGGGCGGCCAGCCGGGCGGCGGCAGGCTGACGGCTGCGAATCGCATCGCGGATCGTCAGGTGCTGCGCCATCAGTTGCCGACCGGTCTCGGGACTGACCGCGATCTCGCGGAGGCTGCGCCGCACGTGCTCGTGCAGCAGGCGCAGAACGCTGGCCACCACGTGACCGAACAGCGCGTTGTGCGCCGACTCGGCGATGGTCAGATGAAAAGCGACGTCGGCTGCCACCTGTGCGCTGCGGTCGTCGCCCAGATAAGCGGCGTCAAGCCGGCCATAGACCTCGTCGAGACGTCGCAGGTCGGCGTCGGTCGCGCGTTGCGCGGCCAGTTCGGCGGCCGACGCTTCGAGCAGGTAGCGGAACTCGAGGACGTCGTCCTGGAGCAGGGGGTGCTGCTCGAGCAGTTGCTGCCAGGGGTCGATGAAAGTTGCTTCGAGGCGGTCGGTGACGTACGTTCCGCCGCCTTGGCGACTGACCAGCAGTTCACGCGAGACGAGTTTCTTGATTGCTTCGCGCAGCGAGGGACGCGAAACCCCCAGTTCGACCGCCAGTTCCCGCTCGGCCGGCAGGCGATCACCGGGTTTCAGCGATCCTTCGAGAATGCGCGTCTCGAGCTGATGAGCGATGGCGTCGGGGATCCGCGGCAGGTTGAGCTTGCTGTAAGTCATGCTGATCTGCGGGGGCCTGAGATTGGTCGCCGGATTATTGCAGGTATCGAGTGGTCTTACCAGTTTCCGTCAACGTGGGCAAGCGCGAGCCGTGCTCCGCCGTCGATCGTTCCACGGCGGCTGCTCCTGCTGCTAGGCTGCGGGCGAAAGCGATCCGGCGGGCGCCGATTGACAAAGCCCGGGGGCGGAACTAGTGTACGCGGCTAATTGGTCTTACCACTTTGCAGTCCATCGATCAACAGGAGACGCTCATGGATCAAGCAGGGAGCCGCCATTACCCGGACAAACCAGGCAAGGTTTACCTCTTCGGAACCTGCCTGATCGACCTCTTCTGTCCAGACGCGGGAGTCAACGCCGTCAAGCTGCTCGAGCGCGAGGGCATCGAGGTCCACTTCCCGGCCGATCAGACCTGCTGCGGGCAACCGGCGCACAGCAGCGGTTTCCCCGAACAGGCGCGCGCCGTCGCCCTGGCGCAGTTGCGGCTCTTTCCGGAGCCCTGGCCGGTGATTGTTCCCTCGGGGTCGTGCGCCGGCACCATGCGCCACCACTATCCGGAGATGTTCGCCGACGATCCGCGCCTGCAGGCGGAAGCGGCAGCGCTTGGCGACCGCGTTTTCGAACTCACCGAATTCCTCGTCCATGTCGCCAGGGTCGATCTGGCCGACCGGGGCGCGCCGACCCGCGTTGCGCTGCACACCTCGTGCGCCGCCCGCCGCGAGATGGGTACGCACCTGCATGGGCGCTCGCTGCTGGCTCAGCTTGCCGATGTCGAAGTGATCATCCACGAGCACGAAGCGGAATGTTGCGGCTTCGGCGGCACCTTCTCGCTCAAGCACCCGGCGATCTCGTCGGCGATGGCCGGCGACAAGGTCGATGCGTTGCAGGAGACCGGTGCGCAGACCTTCGTGTCGGCGGACTGCGGCTGCATGCTCAGCCTGAACCACACCCTGCAGAAGCGCGGCGATGGCTTTCAGGGCCAGCACCTGGCGACCTTCCTGTGGCAGCGCACCAGCGGTGAAGGAGGGCAGCCATGAGCGCGCGCGACAATATCCTGCGGCGCCTGCGCGCGGCGCCGCAGGGGCAGCCGCCGATGGCACCGGATGTGGCCGCTTTCCATGCCGCGGTCACCGCCGCAGCGGCGCCCAGCACCCGTGCTTCGCGAATCGAGCTGTTCTGCGACAAGATGGCTTTCTGGCATGGCGAGGTGATCCGGGTGACCCGCGCCGACTGGCCGCAGAAGCTGCGCGAGCTGTGCGTCGCCAAGGGCGTGCGGTCGCTGCTCTACGGCGAGGACAGCGCGCACGCAGCGCAGCTCGAGGCCGCCAGCATCGACGGTCTGAGGCCTTACGATCGACCGATCGACGGCTGGAAAAAGGAACTGTTCGAAGACACCGACGCCGGTCTGAGTGCGACCCGAGGCGGCATCGCCGAGACCGGGACGCTGATCGTCTGGCCAGGCGCCAGCGAACCGCGCCTGATGTCACTGGTGCCGCCGATCCACTTCGCGCTGCTCGACGCAAACCAGCTTTACGACACCTTCTTCCAGGCGATGATCGAGCAGCGCTGGAGCGACGGCATGCCGACCAACGCGCTGCTCGTCTCGGGCCCGTCGAAGACCGCCGACATCCAGGTCACGCTGGCCTACGGTGCGCACGGGCCGAAGGAGCTGATCGTCCTGCTGCTGGTCAATGACGAGGAACGGCCATGAACGCACAGCAATTGAAGTTCGTCCCGGCCAGCGAATTCAAGCAGCGCGCCGCTGTTGCCGTCGCCGACGACCATCTGCGCAAGAGTTTCCGTGGTGCGATGGATTTTCTGATCAACAAGCGCGCCGCGCAGTTTCCCGATCCCGAAGCGCTCGAACGTCAGCGCTCGCTTGCCGAGCACATCCGCCAGTACAGCCTGGCGCGCCTGCCCGAGCTGCTGGAGCAGCTCGAGCGCAAGCTCACCGACAACGGGGTCAAGGTGCATTGGGCCGAGAGCGCCGAAGAGGCTTGCGCGATCATCATCGGCATCGCGCAGCGCCACTCGACGAAACTGATGGTCAAGGGCAAGTCGATGGTCAGCGAGGAGGTCGAGCTCAACCACGCGATGGCCGACGTCGGCATCGACGCGCTGGAGAGCGACATGGGCGAGTACATCGTCCAGCTCGACGGCGAGAAGCCCTCGCACATCATCATGCCGGCGATCCACAAGACCAAGCAACAGATCGCCCGGCTGTTCGCCGACAAGGTCCCCGGCGCACGTTACACCGAATCGGTCGACGAACTGATCGGCATCGGCCGCGCCGTCCTGCGCGAAAAGTTCATGACCGCCGAGGTCGGGATGTCCGGCGTGAACTTCGCCGTTGCCGAAACCGGTACCCTGTGCCTGGTCGAGAACGAAGGCAACGGCCGCATGTGCACCACCGTCCCCGACGTGCATATCGCCATTACCGGCATCGAGAAAGTGGTCGAGAAGCTCGAACACGTGCCGCCACTGTTCGGCCTGTTGACGCGTTCGGCGACCGGCCAGGCGATCACCACCTACTTCAACATGATCAGCGGTCCGCGCCGGCCGGGCGAGAAGGACGGCCCGCGCGAGGTGCACCTGGTGCTGGTCGACAACGGCCGCACGCAGGCCTACGCCGACCAACAGCTGCGCTCGACGCTGCAGTGTATCCGCTGCGGCGCGTGCATGAATCATTGCCCGGTGTATACGCGCATCGGCGGCCACGCCTACGGCACCACCTATCCCGGGCCGATCGGCGAAATAATCTCGCCCCATATGATGGGCCTGGCGGCGACGCACGTCCTGCCGACCGCTTCCAGCCTCTGTGGCGCCTGCGGCGAAGTCTGTCCGGTGCGCATCCCGATTCCGGAACTGCTGGTCCGCCTGCGCGAGGAAGCGCAGCACGATGCGCGCCCCGGCCATGCACCGCTGCTCGGGCAGGGCGCTGCCAGGAGCCGCCTGGTCGACGCCGTCTGGTCGGGCTGGGCGGCGCTGTACACCCGCCCGGCGTTCTATCGCGCCTTCGGCTGGCTGGCGACGCGCTTGCGCGCCCTGACGCCGCCGCTGCAAGGCGGCTGGACGGTCAGCCGCACGCCGATGAAGCCGGCTGCGCGGACGCTGCACGAGCTGATGGCGGCGAGAAGCAAGAGGCGCTGAAGCGGTCCAGCGGCGCACCGCGGAGCGGCGAAGCCGATCAGGGTTCAGGGGTCAGCGGCGGCTGTCAGGCCGAAAAGCGCACGCCGGCCATGGGCCAGCCCTGCGCGCTGATCCTTCTCCGCGACGGACACTGCTGCTCGGGCCCGACCCGGCAGCCCGACCGGCGATACGACCACCCGCACCGCTGACGCTTCCTGGTCGGAAGGGAGTGTTGCCCTCGTCTGCGTCGACCACGCATCGCCCGCTGCCGACGCTCACCATCCGTTCCGTTCGCGCGCATGAATGAGCGCGAGGATCGCTTCGTTGACTGGCGTAGCGATGCCGCATGCATGGCCCATGCTGGCGACTGCACCGTTCAAGTAGTCGATCTCGGTACGGCGCCCGGCTTCAACATCCTGCAGCATCGATGAGCGGTGGGCTGCGGCCTTCGGAATGACCAACGGGGTCAAAATATTCTCGACATAGTGCGCACCGCCTTCGGCTGCCTGGTAGTCCCGCGCGGCGGCGAGAACCCGGATCGCCTCATCGGCGAGATCAATGATCAAACGGCGCGAATGCGGGTTGCTGAGCAGTTCGCCATAGGTCTTACCGGTCAAGGCGCCGCTGGCGTTGAGGCAGTTGTTGAACAGGAACTTGCTCAGTATCGCCTGCTCGATCTTCTCGTCGTAGACCATCGGCAGGATACCGTTCGCGGCCGCGGCAATCAGCGCCCGAATAACGTCCGATGCGCTGCCGAACAGGCTGCCGATCCGCACCGGCCCGGCCTGGACATTGATATTGACCTGCCTTGCCGACCGCCGCTCGCTGCCGATCAGCATGACACTTGAGAAGATTGCGGTAGCGCCCGGCATCATCGCTCTCGCCTCGTCAGCCGATCCCCAGCCATTCTGGAGCAGAAGAATCGTGCGAGGAGCCGCTGTGTCTCCCGCCTTCGCTGCGATCGGTCGCAGCACACCGGCGAGCTGATAGGCCTTCGTCGCCACGATCAGGACGTCGCAATCAAGGCTGGCGGCGTCGGGACGATCCGCGTCGTCAATGGCGATCGTTCCCGGTGCGACGGTGTGCGTGCCCAGGACACCGGTGACCTCGATGCCGTCGCGGCGCAGTTGACCCACCGCAGGACCCCGCGCCAGCAGCGTGAGGTCAATGCCCGCCAGCGCCAAGCTTGCCGCCATCACCAGCCCCACCGAGCCACCGCCAATGACCGTCAGGCGCAGCTTGCTCATCAGGACTCTCCTCATTGCCCGTGCCGGTTGGCCAACCGGCCGACCGACCAAGGGTGGCAGCATACGAGGCGTGCCGGTCGGTGTCCACCGGCGACGATCCTTGATCTGCCGGCACGGCCGGTGCCCGCCGGTAGAGCCGAAAATGCCAGGCAGCGGCCGGCAGTGGCACTGGTGCGCCGCTGCCGGGCCACTGGCGCTTGCCAGCACGCCAGCGCTGCTCGATACTCTGGCAATCTCCAGTCCGCACGGCGGCTTCGTGATGCCACAGTCCTCTCTGCCATTGTCGCCAACGCCAGGCCGGTCGATCGACAGCTTCGCGCAATTGCCGGCCGGTTCCGCGACGCGGGTCGTGCAGCTTGTCCTGCTGCTGGCGCTGCCATCGTTGGCCCAGGCACAGGAGGTCTTCGTCACCCGTGGCGCCGGCGGTACGGTTTATTCGGACAAGCCGCAGCCCGGTGCGAAGGCGGTGAACCTGCCGCCAATCACCGTCGTCGAGCCCGTTCCCGTTGCCAAAGACAGCGCCGCTGCCGCCCGCAAGCCGCAGGAATCATCCAGGCCGGTCGCCGCCGGACCGGTGTACCGCAGCTTCAGCATCGTTTCGCCCGAGGACAACGGCAGCGTCGCGGCCAATGCCGCGCCCTTCGAGGTGCGCGTCGCGGTTGATCCGCCGCTGCAACTGGGCGACGGGCACGCGATCATGGTCCGCGTCAACGGCCAACCGGTCGGCCAGCGCTTCACCGCCAGCGAATTCACCATCCCGCCCGAGTTCTGGGGCGATACCCTGCCACCGGCCAATCAGCGCTATCAGCTCGACGCGGCGATCGTCGACCGCGGCGGCGAGGTGCTCAGGAACGCGCCGCCGGTGAGCTTCATCCTGCGCTACGTTGCTGGCGCCTTCCGGCCGCCATGGTACGGGCCAGGGCACCGGCCGAGGCCGACGCCGCTACCGGCCGACAAGCCCAAGCCGCCGCCGGCGCCGCCATTTGATCCATGGGAGAAAAAATTCGAGCAGCAGGGACTGCGTTTCTACCAGCGCTAGCGGCGGCGTCGCCGCGCACGGCGGTGGCACTGCCTTCGCCCTCAGGCGGTGGCTCTGGCGAGAAACTCACCTCCCTGCACCAGCAGTTCGCCGGAACGACCGGCGACGCTGCCCCAGGCGATTTCGTGGCGTGGCAGCCGGTCGGCGTCGAGGCCGGCACGGACCTGGCGCAGGGTGCTCAGCGTATAGCCCTGCTGTTGCCAGCCGAGCAACAGCTTTTCGAGCACCGGCAGCAGCTTCATTCCTTCGAGTTCGGCGTGCAGGGTGAATACGTGGCCGCTGGCTGGCGGGTCACGGGTCAGTGCCAGCAGGTGTTGATCGACGTTTCCTTCGTCGATGCCGTCGATGCCGATCAGTTCGTCGAGCGTCGGCAGGGTCGTCGGCAGTTGCGGGCAGGTGACGATTTCGGCGTTCCATACCGGCAAGAACGGGTGGCGGCCGCGGCAGTCGGAGGCGTGGCTGAAGCCAAGGCGCTGCGTCAGGCGCAGCGCCTGGCCGTTCATCTGCCAGCCGGCGGCGCCGTGGACGGTCGCCGGTTCACCGAAGATTTCCTGATAGCGCTTGCCGGCCAGGGCCATCTCGCGGTCGGTCCAGCGCACGTCGGCCTGGCGAACGCCATCCTGCCAGCGGATGTGGTCCCAGCAGTGGATGCCGGTCTCGAAACCCGCGTCGCGGACGCCGCGCAGGATGTCGGCGCAGCGGCGGCCGATATCCGGGCCCGGCAGCAGGGTGCCGTACAGCAGCGTCTTGAAGCCGTAGTGCGAAACCACCGAGGTTCGTGAGACTTTCTGCATGAAGCCGCGCCGGAAGACGCGCTTGATCGCCCGGCCGGTATGGTCGGGACCGAGCGAGAACAGGAAGGTGGCGTCGGCCCGGTGCCGGCGCAGCAGGTCTACCAGCCGCGGCACGCCGATCAGCGTGCCGCGGTAGGTGTCGACGTCGATCTTGAGGACCAGCGAGGGCATGTGGCTGCGGCCGATCTCAGTCCATCAGCCGGCGCGCGGCGGCGACGTCGCTGCGATAGGCCTCGAAAATCCCGCGCAGTGCGTCCTCGAAGCCGACCTGCGGTTGCCAGCCGAGGTCGGCCATGGTGTTGGTGATCATCGGCACGCGGTGCTGGGTATCCTGATAGCCTTTGCCGTAGTACTCGGCGGAGGTGGTTTCGATCACCTTGACCTGCGCCGCCGAGTCGGCGTACTCCGGGTATTCCTGCGCCAGATCGAGCATCAGCGTCGCCAGCTCGCGGATCGAGTAATTGTTCTTCGGGTTGCCAATGTTGTAGATCTTGCTGTCGGCGACGCCGTCCTTGTTTTGGATGATCTTCATCAGCGCGTCGATGCCGTCGCTGACGTAGGTGAAGGAGCGTTTCTGGGCGCCGCCGTCGACCAGCTTGATCGCTTCGCCGCGGACGATGTGACCGAGGAACTGGGTGATCACCCGCGACGAGCCTTCCTTGGGCGTGTGGATCGAGTCCAGGCCGGGGCCGATCCAGTTGAACGGGCGAAACAGCGTGTACTGCAGCCCTTCCTGCTGGCCGTAGGCGTGGATCACGCGGTCCATCATCTGCTTGGCGCAGG
>ERZ761607.4335-NODE-4335-length-12649-cov-8.738606_pt1 | contig 12649 bp, 14 predicted proteins | sample MGYA00511164_ERZ761607 | MGnify/ENA primary metagenome ERZ761607 (study PRJEB28899, sample SAMN02445080) | bioreactor sludge metagenome | biome: EBPR sludge | place: Australia: Brisbane, Thorneside Wastewater Treatment Plant | collected 2011-06-22 ...
ATTTTATTGGGACAATTTAGTAAAAAAATATAATGAGCTATTGGATGATTGAATTTGTAATAGTTAAAAATATAAATAGTAAATCAGGTTTTAAATCCAGTTATGAATTTAATAACGGTTATTTGTTGCAATGTGAAAAAATTGACAATTACATAGAAAAAGAAGATAAAAAACTAATAATAATTGGAGATTGTATAAATTTCAATGACTTTTCAATTGAACAAATTGGGATCAATGAAATACTTAACAGTTTTAAAGGTAATTTTTATGCTTTTTTGAGTGATGGACAAAATTTATTCATTACAAGTAGTGCTTTTGGGCTTTTACCAATCTACTACTTAAATGATTTTGCTGTTTTATCTTCCTCAGTTAAATTGATTAAAAATGAAGTCAATGGAAAAATGACTGAGAATAAAAAATGGCTTATCAATCAACTGTTATTTAATTATCAATTAGGAACGGATACCATTTTTCAGGAAATTGAATTATTTCCAACAATGTCCTATCTATTTATCTCTAATAATGAAATTAACTTTAATAAATATTATCGCATACGAGATGAGTTTTTAAGTCAACCTATATCATGGAAAAAAGCACTACCAGATTTAAGTGAAAAATTTATTAGATTAGTTGCTCAGTATATCCCTGATAAGAAGGCGGTTATATCTTTCACAGGTGGATTTGATGGCAGAACTCTGGTGTCTATTGCAACACATTTTAGGAAAGATTTTACATCTTTTTCTTACGGAAAGATAACCAATGATGATGTTTATATTCCAAAAGCTAATGCTGAGGATTTGGGAATCCCATATTTTTGGTTAAATCTAAATGAAGATTATTCTAAGCTTGAATATTTTAATTCTGCTTTTAAATTCATTCAAAAAACAGATGGTTCTAATGGGTTTCTTTATGCTCATGTTGAATACTTAGCAACAAAAGTTAAAGAAAAAGGAAATGTATTGCTGTCTGGTATTTGTGGAAGTGAACTTTTTAGAGCAGCTCATTCGTCAGGCGCTGTTACTTCAAAAGCTTTAATCGATTTATTCAGGTTAGATACATTTGAAAGCTATAGAGATTCAGTAATCAATTTGGAAGTCCTAAGATATTTGAAGAATGAGGATTATAATCCATCAATAAATGAAGTATTAAAAGAAGCATGGGAGTTTAAGCTAGACTTAGAGAAAAAACTTGACAAAAACAAGTCATTATATGTATTTGTTTATGAAGAAATTTTTAGAAAATTCTTTGGCCCTTGGGTGAAATCACAAATGAATACGGTTTGTGTACGAACTCCATATATTGATTTTAGTTTCTTTAAAGAAATTATCAAAACGGAACTCTCTGGAGCTTACTCTGATTTCCTTACTGATAATCCAATTAAACGCTATAAAGGCCAGGTGTTTTATGCTGAAGTTATCAGGAAAACTAATAAAAAGTTATTTTGGACAAAAACAGGAAAGGGCTATTCCCCGGCAATTGTAAATAAGCCGATTCTTAGACCTTTTTTAGCAATTCCTTTTTTAAGTAAAAGACTAAACAGAAGAGTTATTAAAACAGATTTTGATAATCTTGGTATCATTACCGGAATTAAGCAATCAATACCTTTCCTTTTTAATATTTCCCATTTGGATATAGATAGCGAATTATTAAAAGATGATTTAGTTAACTTACATAATACTGATAGAGAATCCTATAGGGATACAATTCTTATGTCTTATAGTATATTGATGTATTATAATTATTTAAATAATGAATAATATTAGAATAATTGCGCTTGTTGATTATAAGAACAAGTTTGGCTCGAAGCACTTTGATAATCCTTATCGCAGTGGTATGGATAAGGATTTATTGTCAAAATTATTTGAAGAACATGGATACAATATTGAATTTGAATACTTTCATAAAGTTGATTTAAGAAACGTTGAAAATTATAGAGGCGTTTATATAATTTATACTTCTTCTGAGGATATTGGTTATCATTATAAGTCTTATATTGAGGATATTGTTTTCGGACTAGAACAAATTGGGGCTATATTAATTCCTGAATATAAGCATTTAAGGGCTAATAATAATAAGGTCTTTATGGAGTTTTTAAGAACATCTTTGTTACAAGAAAGTGATTTTTATTCAAAGCATTTTGGGTCTTTAAAAGATCTACTCTTGGATATAAAAAATATTACCTATCCGGTAGTCTTAAAAACCGCTGAAGGAGCCTCAGGAACAGGTGTTTTCTTGGTAAAAGATGAAAATCAACTTATTAAATTCATAAAAAAAATTAAGGATTATAATTACTTAAAAGAGGACATTAAGGATTTTTTTCGTCCTTATTTGCACAAAGGGTATCAAAGGGAGTCTCGATATCGGAATAAATTTATTATTCAGCCCTTTATACCAAATTTGAAAAATGATTGGAAGGTTTATGTTTTTGGTGAGAAAGTATATGTTTTTAATCGGCCTATCCAAAAGGGACGTGGTATTAAAGCAAGTGGTGGAGGTTATGATAATTATTTTTATGGTAAAGAAGCTAATATTCCGGATGGTCTTATAGATTTTGCACAACACATTTTTGATAAACTACAAGTTCCTCATGCAAGTTTAGATATTGCTTATAATGGACATTCTTTTTACTTGATTGAGTTTCAGACCTTATATTTTGGAACAGCAGGAATTCCTTATTCTAATGGACATTACAAAAAACAAAATAATAAGTGGATATTCCAAGAAGAAAAAAGAAACATTGAGGAAGTTTTTGTGGAATCTTACACTTGGTTTTTAAACGACTATTATGAAAATCCTATTCGTCCGTAGTGGTAACCGTGGATTAGACCCAATATCTCAAAATCAGGGTAATAGCCTTTCTGACAAAGGCCTTGATGTGGTTTTTTATGATATTGTTGGAAAAGGAATAAAAGGTTATTTAAGTAATATTATAAAATTAAGAAGTCTTATAAATAACGAAAGACCTGACCTTTTACACGCCCATTATTCTTTATCCGGAATTGTTACTGCTCTTACGTTTACAAAAACACCAATTGTAATTTCTCTAATGGGTAGTGATGTTAATTCTGTATCCAATAGTCAAAAGTATATAATCAAATTTTTTATTAGATTTTTTTGGAAGGAGGTAATTGTAAAATCCAAAGAAATGAAGAAGAATTTAAATTATGAAAACGCACATATAATTCCCAACGGGGTTGATTTTAAAAACTATGAATCTATTGATAAGGTCAAAGCAATTGAAAAATTAGGTTGGGATAAAAATAAAAAACATATTCTATTCTCTTCTAATCCTGAAAGACCTGAGAAAAATTACCAACTAGCTAAGGAAGCAATTGATGTACTTAATATCGAAAATTTAGAAGTTCGCTTTCTAATGAATTTGAGTCAAACAGAGATGCCACTTTATTATAATGCTGCTGACTGTCTTTTACTTACGTCTTTTTATGAAGGTTCTCCAAATGTAATAAAAGAAGCTATGGCTTGCAATTGTCCAATAGTTTCAACTGATGTTGGCGACGTAAAAGAAATTATTTCTGGTGTAGACGGGTGTTATCTAACTTCTTTCGACGAAAAGGAAGTTGCAGAAAAAGTTAAAAATGCTCTTAAATTTAATCAAAGAACTAATGGTTCTGATGCAATAAAACACCTTGATAGCAGAATAATTGCTGACAAATTGATTGATATTTATAATAAAGCATTGAACAAATGAAGGTTGCAATCATCGATTATGGCATGGGGAATCTCCGCTCAGTTTTGAAGGCTGTTGAAAGAACCGGTGGTATTCCATTAATAACACGAAATCAACTTGAGATTGAAGAATCTGACAAAATTATTCTTCCAGGCGTGGGTCATTTTCGAAAAGGAATGGAGAATTTAAAGGAACTAGGCCTCATCGAAATTCTCAAAAATGAGGTTATGGTAAATAAAAAAGCAATTATGGGTATTTGCCTAGGCATGCAATTAATGATGGAACACAGTGAAGAGGGTGATGTTGAAGGTTTATCATGGTTTAAAGGTGATGTAATTAGGTTCAATGTTTCTGATAAATATAAATATAAAGTACCCCATATGGGATGGAATACCTTGAATTATAAAAAGAAAGTAGTTGAAACTAATCTCAATAATGAGTATTACTTTGTCCATAGTTATCATGTGATTGCTGACAACGAAATAGATATTCTTACTACCACTGTTTATGATTATGAGTTTGTTTCTTCAATCGAAAAGGACAATATTATTGGTTATCAGTTCCATCCAGAGAAAAGCCATCTACCCGGTTTACAATTGATTTCAAACTTTATAAATTCAGTCAATGTTTAGACCAAGAGTTATTCCTGTTTTATTGTTAAAGGGTGAAGGCCTTGTGAAGACTAAGAAATTCAAAGATGAAAGATATATTGGAGACCCGATTAATGCGGTTAAAATTTTTAATGATTTAGAAGCTGATGAACTTGTTTTCTTAGATATAATGGCTTCTAAAGAAAAAAGACTGATTTCATTGGATTTTGTTCGTGAAGTTGGTGAGGAGGCAAAAATGCCATTTGCTGTGGGTGGAGGAATTGAATCAATCGATGATATAAGGTCAATCATTAATGCAGGTGCTGAAAAAGTTATTCTCAATTCTGCAGCATTAAATGATCTGAATTTAGTTAAAGATGCTGCAGATACTTTTGGAAGTTCCACAATTGTAGTTTGTATTGATATTTCAAAAAATTTATTAGGAAAACCTAAAGTAAAAAGTCATTCTGGAGTGAAAATAAAATTCGATGATCCAATTGAGTATGCTCAACAAATTGAAAAAGTAGGAGCCGGTGAAATTATTATACAATCTATTGATTGTGACGGTATAATGGAAGGTTATGAGCTCAATATTCTTAAACAATTAAGTTCAAGTGTCACTATCCCAGTAGTTGCCCTTGGTGGAGCAGGCAATCTTAATCATTTGCATGAGGCAGTAAAAGAATCAATGGTTTCAGCTTTAGCTGCAGGGTCTATGTTCGTTTATCATGGTCAACGAAGGGGTATTCTAGTTAATTATTTAACTCAAGAACAAAAAAACAGTTTAAAATATGAGTGATTTAAAAATTTGCAAATTGGGTCTTTGGAACAAAAGTATTCCTGGGATAAAGTTTGATGACCAAGGGGTATCCAATTTTGCTAAAATGCAACTTTCATTAATGGAACAATACCCACGGGGCGAAATGGGGATGGCAAATTGGGAATCTATTGTTGAAAAAATGAAATTAGACGGCAAAGGAAAACAATATGATTGTATAATTGGAATGAGCGGCGGAACTGATAGTTCATATCTTCTTCATATCGCAAAGCAATATGGATTAAGGGTAATAGCTGTTAATCTTGATAACGGCTGGAGTTCAGATATTGCAGTAAAAAACATCAAAGTTGTTACCTCTGCATTAAATTATGATTTGGAAACTTATGTGATTAATTATGAAGAGGTTATTGGAGTTCTTAAAGCCTATATTTTGGCTTCATTCCCATGGATTGATAGTCCAACCGATATTGCTATTAAATCTACTCTCTATAAAATTGCTGCAAGGGAAGGTGTAAAATATGTGCTCAATGGAAGTGATTTCAGGTCAGAAGGAAAGCAGCCATTAACATGGACTTATTCTGATACGAAACAACTTAAGTTTTTAGTGAGAAAATTTTCTCCTGAAACTAAATTAAGAACCTACCCTCTGCAACCCTTGAGCTCATGGATTTATTATGGTTTTATCAGGAAGATAAAAGTAATTCGCCCACTTTATTTCCTGCCTTATGAGAAGAAAGAAGCAAAGAAGCTTTTAGCTGAAAAGTATGGATGGATAGATTATGGAGGTCATCATCATGAAAATATTTTTACAAAGTTCGCAATTTCATATTGGCTACCAGAAAAATTTGGCATTGATAAAAGAATTATAACACTTTCTGCTCAGGTTTTATCCGGAGAAATTTCACGTGAAGAGGCCATGAATCAGATAAATAACCCTTCATTTAACATTGAGACTATTGAAAATGATATAAATTATGTAATTAAGAAATTGAAGCTTAGTAGAGAAGATTTTGAAAAAGCCTTTAAAGCCGAAAATAAATTCTATTATGATTACCCGTCCTATTATCCTTTATTTAAAAAGTTTGCAGGAATTGGTAAAACCGTTTCCATGAAAATCTTTGGGTTTAAACCAGGTATTTTCGAGGCAATTGATCAAAAGATTTAAAGCAACTAATGATTATAAAAGTAAACGATATAAAAACCGACCTTTGGCTTGATTTGTTTCAAAAGTCGGAATATTCTTCCCCTTTTCAAACCCCTGAATTTTTCAAATTTTTCAAATCATTGAATGACTTTTCAGCAGATGTTTTTGGAGTAGAAGAAAGAGAGGAATTGACCTCTTTGATGGTTGTAACCATACAAAAGGAAAAAGGAATAAAAGGTTTTTTCTCTCGGAGGGGAATTATCTATGGCGGACCGGTATTAAAGAATAAATCAGAGGCATCAATAAATTTTTTGCTAAAGTCTGTTATTAATTATTATTCCTCTAAACTGATCTATCTTGAAGTCCGTAGCTATTTTGATTTCAGTTCTGTGCATGATTCGATTTTAGATTCTGGTTTTGAATTTGTGCCGTGGTTAAATTTTCATTTAGATATTACCACTCCGGAACTAATGCTTAAAAGTATGAGCAGTTCACGGGCAAGACAAATTAAAAAAGTAATAAAATCAGAAGTAAAATGGCAAGAAGCTCAATCTGAAAAAGATGTCAATTCTTTTTATGAAATATTGGAAGATTTATATGTTAATAAGATAAAAAAACCCATATTTCCCAAGCAGTTTTTTCTTGATTTCTACCTGCAAAATGTTGGGAAATATTTATTGATATACTTTGAAGAAAAAGTGATTGGAGGTATAATGTGCCCGATTTTGGAAGGTAAATCCATTTATGAGTTTTACGTTTGTGGTCTTGATACAGAATATAAAGATCAATATCCATCAGTTATGGCTACATGGGCAGCAATGGAGTATGCTTCAATTAATAATATTCCTTTATTCGATTTTATGGGCGCTGGAAGCCCACATGAAGATTATGGAGTGCGTGAGTTCAAATCACGATTTGGTGGGCGACAAGTTGAATATGGGAGGTATATAAAAGTTTTAAATCCCATTCTTTTTCAAATAGGTAAGATAGGGTTAAAAATTATACAAAAAATTCGTTAAATGAAAATTTTAATTGATATCGGACATCCTGGACATGTTCATTTGTTTAAAAATTTTGCTTTAAGAATGATCGAAAATGGAAACAGTGTACTTTTTACCTGTAGAGAAAAAGAGTCAGAAATTTCCTTGTTAAAAGCATTTAGTTTTAATTATAGAAGTTTTGGTAAGCATTATAATAATATATTAGCAAAGTTATTGGGTTTAATTAAGTTTGATCTTCAAATGTTAATTACCGCATTAATATTCAAACCCAATGTTTTCTTGAGCCATGGATCAATTTATGCTTCTCATGCTGCCTTTTTATTAAGGATACCAAATATTGTATTAGAAGATACAGGCAACAAAGAACAAGTGGTACTCTATAAGCCATTTACAAAATACATTTTAACTCCCTCTGTATTCCCAAATTTATACGGGAAAAAGCAAATTAAATACGATGCATATCATGAAATAGCATATTTACACCCAAAGTATTATATTCCTGATGAAAGTATATATGAATTTTTAGATAATAGGGATCGATGTAAATTTGCTATTTTAAGGTTTGTATCATGGAAAGCAACCCATGATATTGGTAAAGGAGGAATTGATTTTTTAGTTGCACAAAAATTAATTGATTTTTTCGAAAAACTTAATTATAGAATTTATATTTCATCAGAAAAGAAATTACCTGAAAAGTTTGAAAAATATAAAATTTCAATTCCTTCCCATTTATTTCATCATGCACTTTATTTTGCAGATATTGTTGTTGGAGATAGTCAAACAATAATTGCTGAAGCTGGGATTCTAGGAACTCCAGCAATACGTTTTAATGATTTAGTTGGAACCTCACATGGTTATCATCACGCTGAGCTTGAAAATAAATATAAACTAATTTATAATATTCATACAAAGAATAATGAAGTCTTGTTCCAAGTTTTAGATGAATTAACAGCCAACCCTGAAAATAAACTCAAATGGCAAGAAAGAAAGCAACTACTTTTTGCGCAAAAAATAGATTTGACAGAGTTTTTATTAGAATTTGTAAATAAAAGAAATTATGGAAAAACTTAAGTTTGCATTAATTGGCTGTGGTAGAATTGGCAGTCGTCATGCAATTCATATCTCTAATTACGGAGTATTAAAGGCTGTTTGTGATATAGATGTCCAAAAAGCAATTGATGTCGGTCAAAAGTGTAATGCTTCAATCTATAATGATATTGATTCATTATTTGAAAATGAACATGATATGGATGTTGTCTCTATTTGCACACCGAATGGATTACATGCAGAACATTCAATTAAAGCGCTTAAAAATGGATTTCATGTACTTTGTGAAAAACCAATGTCTATAAATGTTCATGATTGTGGAAGAATGATCCATGAAGCAGAAAGAGCTAACAAAAGGTTATTCATTGTGAAGCAAAATCGTTTTAACCCTCCAGTACAAGTGGTAAAAGGTTTGATTGACGAAGGGAAATTAGGTAGGATTTATAGTGTTCAATTGAACTGTTTTTGGAACCGGAATAAAAACTATTATAATGAATCAAATTGGAAAGGGACTAAGGATTTAGATGGTGGTACGTTATTTACTCAATTTAGCCACTTTATTGACTTGCTTTATTATATGATTGGTGATATAAAAGAGACTTTTTCTTTTACAGATAATTTCCATCATCAAAACCAAATTGAATTTGAAGATACAGGAGTTGTAGCGATCAAATTCTATAATGGTGTTATTGGAACAATCAATTATACAGTTAATTCATTCCAAAAAAATATGGAAGGGTCTTTAACCATTTTCTCTGAAAAAGGTACCGTAAAAATAGGTGGGCAATATTTAAATGAATTAGAATATGCAAGAATAGAGGACTATGAAATCTCAGAATTGCCTCAAGGAAATCCTCCTAATTTGTATGGCGATTATGTGGGATCAATGTCGAATCATGCTCAAGTTTATGAAAATCTTATGGATGTATTAACTGGTAATGGAATAATTGCAACAAATGGGTATGAAGGATTAAAAACAATTGAAATAATTGATAAAATTTACGCAAATGTCAAAAATGCAAAATGAAATTATTTTATCGCAATCTGGAATTGTTGATGTTAGTTTGGGTCATGATGTAAAAATTGTTGAACCGGTTAATATTTATGGTTGCAAAATCGGAAATAATTGTTTTATTGGACCTTTTGTGGAAATTCAAAGAGATGTGATAATAGGAAATGATTGTAAAATTCAATCTCATTCATTTATATGTGAAATGGTTACAATTGGAAATAGTTGTTTTATTTCTCATGGCGTTATGTTCATCAACGATTTGTTTTCATCTGGAGGACCAGCAGGAGGAGATAAAACGAAATGGAAAAAAACAATAATCGGCAATCATGTTTCAATAGGCACAAATGCAACTATTTTGCCGGTTATGATTGCTGATAATGTAGTAATTGGTGCAGGTTCAGTTGTAACGAAAGACATATCTGCTCCAGGCGTTTATGTCGGGAACCCTGCAAGAAAAATTAGATAGTTTCAGTACATAGATATATAATAGTAATTGCATAATTATTATTTGGTTTTCATTTTAGATTCATTAGACATTTTATCGCAAAAAATTATGATAATACCTTTTTTAGACTTAAAAGCTCAGTACATATCAATAAAACACGAGATTGATAATGCAGTTCTATACGTAATAGAAAATTCAGTCTTTATAAAAAGTCAACAAGTAAAAGACTTTGAGAAGGAGTTCGCAAGACTTCATAATGTTAAACATTGTATAGGTGTTGGTAATGGAACTGATGCAATTACAATTTCGTTAAAAGCACTTGGAATTAAACAAGGTGATGAAGTGATTGTTCCTGCAAATTCTTTTATTGCTACTTCTGAAGCCGTTACTTCAGCAGGAGGAAAGGTGGTGTTTGTCGATAATAATCCTGAAACTTACACGATAGATATAGCAAAAATTGAAGAATCAATAACTTCTAAAACGAAGTTTATAATCCCAGTCCATTTGTATGGGCAACCTGCGAAAATGGATGCTATAATTGAAATTGCTTCTAAGTATGGCTTAAAAATTATAGAAGATAGTGCTCAAGCTCATTTAGCAGAATTTAATGGTTCAAACGGATGGCAAAAGGTTGGTAATTTTGGTGATATGGCGACCTTTAGTTTTTATCCTGGAAAAAATCTTGGTGCTTACGGTGATGCAGGTGCAATTTTAACTAATGATGATGAACTTGCTCGCATTGCTAGGATGTATGCTGATCATGGAAGAATTTCAAAGTATGACCATGAATTTGAGGGATTTAATAGTCGTTTAGATGGAATACAGGCGGCAGTACTAAATGTCAAACTCAAATATATCCAAGATTGGACAGAAAACAGGCGAGAAATTGCCTCAATATTTTTAAATGAAATGAAAAATGAAGCAATTGATTTACCCAAAGTCCCCTCGAATGTTAAACCAGTTTGGCATTTATTCGTTTTAAGGTCAAAAAAGAGAGAATATATTTTAAAACAATTAGAATCAAAAGGCATTCAAACAGGAATACATTACCCAATCGCTTTGCCAAATTTGAAAGCATACTATTATCTTAAAGGAAATGGTAAATTTCCTATAGCAAACCAATATCAAAATCAGATATTTAGTATTCCAATTTTTCCTGAACTTTCAGAAAATCAAGTTAATTATATTATCGATACAATAAATGGACTTCACCCTTGAAAACTACAAAAATTTATTAGAAAGCTTGCAAAACGAAGGCTTTTTTTCTAAACCTTTTCAGAATACATTACTGAAAATCCCACCCCACTTGACGAGGACTCACCTCTCCCCACTTTTATAGAAAGTTGCAATAGGGTTAAATTTATTTTGATGTGCTATGGAAAAAAAAGACCTTTGCACAATGCAAACAAAAGAGATCAATTCCGGGAGCTTGCTAAAACAGTTATACACTCTTTTAGTACCCGAAGCGATTTTAGAAGACTTCGAGATAACCGAAATATCAGAGGATGAAGAATCAATAACGATACATTTAGTAGAGACATCGGGTTTTAAAACAGATTTAAGTATTGCCTTGGTACAAAATGGCTTTATGAATGCCAAAGAAATACAAGGTTTTCCATTACATGGCAAGTCATGTTTTTATAGATTAGTCAGGCGCAAATGGAAGGAAAAAGGAAGTGCGAAAGATTATTACAACAGTTACAACTACACGGTAGAAGGCAGTAAAACCACCAAAGAATTTGGTGCTTTTTTAAAAGAACTTGGTTGGTAAACATCCCTTTGATCTAAAGGTAATAAGTACAGTCTTGGGACTAAATTACAGCAAATTCTACCGGTGGTACAAGGACATATTTAGCGAATACAAAACCGAGCGAGAGCAACAAAAGCTACACGAGCACGACATTGGTGAAAAACCGGCTAGCGACAAGAAAACGTTCCGAATCAGGGTTCCAATACTAAAACCAGAACACATGGGTTACCACATGACTATTGATGAAAAACACATAAATGGAGTGTTTTATACGGTATTAACCAATGGAAGTACCGGGAAAGTAGCACTGATGATAGCATCGATGAACCCAAAAGAAATAGGAAAATGTTTATTAAAATTTGGAGACAAATTACAATACGTCAGCACCTTGAGTAGAGATTTGTCACCGGTTTATCATTCAATAGCCGATCAGTATTTTCCACAAGCTACGCAAGTCGCCGATAAATTTCATGTAATTGCACATGCCATAGATAGTGTTAAAGATTAAAGAATACGATTGAAACAGGAAGAACTTAAAAATCAACGCTTAGAGCAAACTCTACACAAACTCAATTACCAACAATTCATTGAAAACAAGAAAGAAGATTCTCAACAGAATAATCCTAAAATACCAAAAACCTTTTACCCGAAAAGGCTGAAAAACGGTGAAACAAAAGCTGAATTGCTCACCCGAAGCAAATACCTACTCTACAAAATGCCACAAAGTTGGAACCCTTATCAAGCCTACAGAGCCGAATTATTATTTGAACAATTCCCTCAATTAGAACAGGCGTACAAGCAAATTAATATCTTTAGAAAATGGTATGAACCTAACAATATTTTGAACGAAACTTGGAGTTTCCTAACTTCTGAAACTGCCCTGCTTGATTTGTTAGATAAAACTGAAAACTCTTCTATTACTGAAATCCAGAATTTTAGAAATACCGTGCAAAATCACGAACAATTTATTGTCATCTACCATCTTAAATACATCACTAATGCTATGGCTGAATCGGTGAATGCTAAAATTAAACTTGCCACCAGAAGTAATAAAGGTACCAGAGATATGGACTTCTTCCACTTTAGATTAAACCAGTCTAGACTTTAGACTCTCGACTCTATACTTCCTATCACGCCACTTTTATTAACTGACCTTTCGCAGGTCAAAAATTTGTATATATAAAAAATAATTAT
>ERZ761607.4337-NODE-4337-length-12640-cov-34.095272_pt1 | contig 12640 bp, 9 predicted proteins | sample MGYA00511164_ERZ761607 | MGnify/ENA primary metagenome ERZ761607 (study PRJEB28899, sample SAMN02445080) | bioreactor sludge metagenome | biome: EBPR sludge | place: Australia: Brisbane, Thorneside Wastewater Treatment Plant | collected 2011-06-22 ...
GGAAATAGCAGCCTATATTTTACATCGTTGGGTATTTCATGGATGGTTTTGGCGGATTCATCGCACACATCATGAAGCGTCACAAGGTGTTTTTGAAGCAAATGATGTCTTTTCGATAGGATTTGCAGCCGTTTCCATTACAATGATGGTGTATGGATGGCGTCCAGAAGTGCCCGATTATTGGTTGGGCATAGGTATTGGTATTGCGGTTTATGGAATGTTGTATTTTATCATCCACGACTTGTTTACGCACAAACGGTTTTGGCCCTTTAAGTCCGATAATAAAGTATTGCAAACCATTCGCCATGCACACCAACGGCACCATCAAACCACCGAAAAAAAGGGCTACGAACCCTATGGTTTGTTTTTATTTCCCTATAAACAATTCCGTACACCTTTCCGGCGGGGCGCTACCTCGCCCAAAAACAAAGCCAATACTTAAGCAACCGAGCGTTTCTGTATTGGTTTAGGACGCTTTTTCAGGTCTCGAAGGCATTCATGGCCGAAAGCCGATACCGAAAGTAGGATCATGATGCCAGCAAAAAGCCAAAGGCCCAGAAAAACGGCAATACCGGCATGTAAGGCAATCATATTAAATAACCAAAAAACCCTGACTCGTGGAATCCACATCCCAATGCCATATAAGGTCTCGATAAATAGCGTCCACCAGCCCAAAAACATTGGAATAAAGGGATAATCCGCCACCCAGTGCATATCTAACAAGCTCTTAAAAAAAGGGTGTGTCATCGAGTACCACAAAATGTCGCCGTTCCACCATTCATAATTCCATATTTTGCCGACACCTGCCGAAAGATAGGCAAAACACATATGGAGTTGTAGAACACGAATCGCTACGCCTGCTCCCCAAGTGGCCTCTGGCGAAACCAAGCCCAACTTAACGTCTAAAGACCAAGCTTTTGAAACAGGAAATACCATTAGGTAAAATAAAGCGATGTGTATAAAGATGTCTAAACCGTAAAAAAAAGTGGGGATACTCGCCATGATCACAATGTGGAGAAACCAAGCCACTATCGCAAAGATTCTCGTGAGTAAACCCAATGTTACCAGTCCCAAAGCACCCACATAGACCCAGAAAAACACATAAATACTATTTTCTTCAGAAATGCCAAACCAACCCAGTAATTGACTGATATGCTCGATATGAACTTCCCAAGGGTTGTTAAGCGCACGAGAAATCTCCCATTGTATCCAGCCATATTTTCCCAAAAAAGCCTCCCAGTCTGGTAACCATAGCAATGCCTGAACGATACAAAAGAGCGAAATGGCGATCCTGAAAAATCCTAATGGGGCGGGAGATTGGGGCGTCTCGAAAAAGGCCGTTATGCGGCTTAGGAGGGCGTTGAAGGAAAATGAAAACATGTTTGTGTTTATTGAGCGGCGAATTCTGCAAAATATACTTCTTTAGGCTGACTTCGCTTCCCTGCCTTCCAATCCCGTAAACTGGGATTTTGCATACCCAGCAGGCTTACATCCACCTTAACTGCTTCCCGCTTTTGATTCAACATCCGAACCGCAACGGTATGGGAGAGCAAGTCCTGGTAGGTGGTGTCTTGTCGGATATAAACGCTTAGGCCATAAAAGCGGTTGTAGGATTCGTGGGCGTGGGTAAAATAGCGGAACCCTTTTTGGGTATCTAAGATTTCCTGAGAACGATCCCACTTGTGCAAAGTATAACGCTCGAAAGCAACACTACCTACTTTTTGCGAAAAGAAGCCAAAACTCCAGTCGCCAAAATAAAGGTCATTCATAACCGCCGTAAAATAGCTAAAGTTCGTGCGTTCCAGTTTGCCCAAAACTTGGAAAAGTGCCAAGGTCAGAAAGCAAAAATGTACAACCAACAGGGTTCTTATGAGGTATTTCATGGGCTGTTTACAAGGATGAGAGCGCTAAAACAAGAAAAGGGAGGCCGAATGAATGGTGCAGCCTCCCCAAAATGGTTCCAATCCGATTTATTGGTATTTATTCAGAATCGTTTGAATTTTTAGGGCTTTTGCTTGACCCACAACCGATTCAAAAGATTTTAGGTCGGATTTGTAAATGAATACATAACCAGGGTCGCGAGTAATGAAGGTCATACCTTGTAACTCTCCCGGGCGACGAATTTTGGAGACGGCTTTCACCTCAGAAAGTCCCATATTCTTGGTTCCGATGGTACTGCCATCCGAAAAGCGGATAAAATATTGATTGGTATTTACTCCTTTCAACAAGTTAATCAATTCAGCCTTATCGCTGGCATCAACTGCGCCACGACCAAGGATAAACCCTTTGTGTTGTTGTCTTAGGTTGGCGATCTTGGCGTCTGTTAGAACTGGTTGGGCGTATGAGACATTTGCCATGACTAAAAGCAGCAAGTATAGGGAGGCAAACTTAGAAAATAAATTGATATTCATGGTTGGACTATTTGATGGGTTGAGACATGTTAAAAACGATTGGCCAATTGTTGGATCTTAAGGGCCTTTTCTTGACCAATTTTGGATTGGAAAGCCTGAAAATCTGAGGTGTAGATATAAATAAATTCAGGTCCTTCTACAATGAAGGTGATACCTTGCGTGCCACCAGGTCTGCGGATTTTGGAAATGGTTTTAACTTCGGACAATCCAAGGTTTTTCTTTCCCATCGTTGTACCATCTGCAAAACGGACAAAGTAGAGCTTTGGATCAACATCTTTAAGGAGCGCTTTTAGTTGGCTGCGTTCAGTGGTCGGAAGGTTGCCGCTACCCAAAAGAAAGCCTTTGTTGGAAGCTTTTAGCTGGGTTACTTGTGCCGCAGAAAGGGGAGTTTGTGCATTTGCCTGACCTAAAAGACCCACAGCAAACGTGAAACATAGGGCCACGCCCAGTTTGGTGATTAATTTCATAGCAATACAGATTGATTTGTGTTGATGAGTATAAGTGGAATGGCGGTTGAAAATGCATTCTCGGCAAGCAATATCGGGAAAAAGGTTTAATGTTTAAAATACGTGAAGATGATGTTTTTTAGTATTCATCTAAAACACACAAATCATTTCATCTCCGAGAGGTGTCTAAGGCAGGAAAACCACAGGGGCTAAGCCCGCAAGGGCTGTTGAGGAATGGAGAAAGGCAAGACACAAAAAAAAGCCGGCTATATAACCGGCTTGGTTGCGGGGGCGGGATTCGAACCCACGATCTTTGGGTTATGAGCCCAACGAGATACCACTTCTCCACCCCGCGATGTAAGATTATCAATATAAGGAAATAAAATCTTAATAGCAACTGTTCCAAATTTGATTCATGATTGCTTAATGTTATTTATCCAGTTTTGGAAAACTTCTTGTTGCTTTTGTTCTTGTATGTGCTGGTCATAGATACGCGCAGGGGCGGCCCGATCGGTACAGGAAAGAAGAGATAAGCTACATCTTTCGCATGTTTCATTTACTTGAACAACAGCGATTGAGGGATCGTTCCAGAATTTAACAACCGATTTGAGCTGATCGTCCATCATCAAACCGATGGAAATGGCGGAAAGATGTCGTTCTTTCAGTAGTAGCCGACGGGAGATGGAAAAACTAAGGAAGCTGGCCTTTGCATCCATAAACTCCAACCGCTTTAGGCTGATGGCCTCTTGGTGTGGGGTAGAGGGAGGGAATTGTGAGAGGGCGCGTAATTGTGCCAATGCTGTCCAGCGCCTGCAATAGTGTTCATTCAGCCCTTTTCCATGATACATAAAAACAGGTGACAGGTTTAACCGCTTGGTCAGTAAAAAATCATCAGAGCCGATAGGATGTGTAAACCGTTGATAATACAAGTGGCGCAAGCCTAGTTTTCCGGGGATGAGTTGGCTTAGTCTATACAAAAATAATTCTGGAGTTACTGCATAATGCGCTTTGATTTGAGAGAAATGTTGGGCGTCCCAGTGCGTTTTGGAAAATAGTTTTTGCAATTCACCCACAATGGTGTCTCCATCCAGCATAACGGCTCCAGCAAAATACGAAGCTTTAAAATACGAGAGTAGGCCTTCAAAAGTTTTAGGAGGCCCTAAGTGGCTTCCGGAAACCACCGGCGCATCCGGAAGTGCCAATATTTTAAATCCCAATTCGCGGAGCAGAATAAAAATACGTTGTGAGGCCCATAATTTTGGATTGATATAGAGCCGCTCTGGTTCCCCTTCGATTCTTACCGAGCGAATTTCCGGCATACTCAGTGTTTCCGGAAGGCCATCAAAGAATACGTGTTGCCCAAAATGTTGCCGGGCAAGTTGTACCAAGGCTTCTCCATCTGGATCGTTTTGTAGAGACCATTGATGGTTTTTTCGGAATTGCTCAGCGGCTTCTTCGAGCTCTGGGAAATAATTTTGCTTCATGGCCTGGAATGAGCGCAGGGCTGCATGGAGGAAGTGGTCTATGTGCATATCGTATTCACCCACAATTTCAGAAAGGGTTTGGATGAGGGCCGAGGCACTATGAGGCTCACCTGCCACCAATTCAAGCAAATCCTGGCCCGTTATTCCAAAAATTTCAAAGGGAAACGAGCGCATCATTTCGGAACCAAGTAGGGTTTTTAGGGGATCCAGTTGGTCCGTTAATTGGGTAGAAACGAGGTTATCAAAGGATAAATCCAGTACTTGAGACAGTAGTAATAATTTTTCCGGTTTTGGGTACTTCTTACCCTTTTCAATTTCGCTAAGGTACGAGATGGAAAGACCCGTTTTTTCGGCCACATCGCGGAGGGATAGGTGTCGCTCGATGCGTTGTGTTTTGATTTTTAGCCCAAGGATGAAGCGGAGGTTCTCAGATGTCATGATTGTTGTGGTAAGCGTTCGCTAATGGCGAAAATACGGCAAATATGGGGGTAGATTGTGAAGAAATTTGGCTAAGAGCAGAAAATTTAGTTATTAGCGAAATTTCGCTTGTGTAAAATGTTTTCGCTTTTTATCTTATTGTTACCGTGATAGTAGCGATTAGCCCAACGTACTTTGGTTATAAACTTGTAATATCTATGAAAGCATTAATGGAAAATGTTGCTTTTATTCCGGAAGCGCTTGCAGATGGTGTAGCGCTTCATCAGCCTGCTAAATCCAAGAAGGCCATTACAATCCTGTCTCCACCTGTTGTTCAACTGCTTCAAAAACTGCATACGCGGTTTCAGCCAGAGCGCAAAAGGCTTTTGGAAGTGCGTAAAGAGCGACAGCTGAGGTATGATGCGGGCGTTTTGCCGGGCTATCTGGCCGATGTAAACCCGGAAGCGCTTTTAGATTGGCAGGTTCCTGTTATCCCAACTGATTTGCAGAAACGACGAGTGGAAATTACTGGGCCGGTAAACAGTGCCAAAATGGTGGTTCAAATGCTCAACCGTAACGAGGCCGGGTATCGGGCCGATACCGCCATGTTGGATTTTGAGGACTCTATGAAGCCGTCGTGGGAAAATGTAGTGGATGGCGTTTTGAACGTGGTTGCTGTTGCCGAGAACCGGCTTCAGGCTGTGGAAAACGGGAAACAATATCTTTTGCATTCAGACGACCGTGCTGTGATGATGGTGCGGGTTCGCGGTTTGGCGCTCGAAGAATCGAATCTCCGCATCAATGGGGAGGCCATTTCGGGCGGGCTTTTTGATTTAGTGTTGACGTGGATGCATACGGCCCAAAAACTGGTTGCACAAGGCAAGACACCTAAGTATTACATTCCAAAGACCGAATATCACGAGGAAGCACGCTGGTGGAATGCGGTTTTTTGCGCTCTTGAAGACGAAATTGGGGTTCCTGAAGGCACCCTTCGGGCCACTTTTTTGATTGAAACCCTTCCCGCTACTTTTGAAATGGAAGAAATCCTGTACGAATTTCGTACCCATGCTGCTGGAATGAATGTGGGGCGTTGGGACAAAATTTTCAGCGACATCAAAGTTCTAAAAAACCATCCCGATCGCATCATGGGCGATAGGGCCACGATTACCATCAAGTCGGATACGCCTTGGATGTACCAATATGCCCGTAGGCTGATTCAGGTTTGCCATAAACACGGTGCATTTGCCATTGGGGGCATGGCCGCTTTTACGCCGGGAAAAACGCCAGAGCTACGGGCTGCGCAAACGGCAAAAGTGGTGGCAGACAAGCAATTGGAGGCTTCGCTGGGGCATGACGGTTGCTGGGTGTCTCATCCATATTTCATTGGCCCGGCCTTGGAACAATTTACGAGGGACAACCAACTGGAGGTGCTTCAAAACGATTTGGAAAACCAGCCGGACTTGTTGCCACAAGGTCGAGGTCCATATACAATCGAAGGGTTACGAACCAATGTCCGTGTGGGCATTGGCTACCAAGAAGGTTGGAACCGAAATGTTGGATGTGTGGCGTGGGACAATTTGATGGAAGATTTGGCAACGCTGGAGATTTCGCGGGCACAGGTGTGGCAGTGGCTGAGACATGGTATTGTTTTGGAAGATGGAAGGGTGGTTACCAAGGCGCTGGTCTCTTTGGTTTTCGAAGAGGAACTTCTGAAGATTGAACAGGAATTGGTGGAAGCAAATGCCAGCATACAGGTTCTTTCGGCCTTTAAAAAAGCCGCATCCGATGCCGAAGCGTTGTTTTTGCAGGAAGACTTTAGGCCACATCTGGCGCTGGCTTCCGATCTGGTGCGGTAATCCTACCAAAAAACCGAAATTAATCCATAAAAAAGACCCCGATAAAACTGCGCAACGACCAAATCCCGCAATTTATCCGAGGTCAACTCTTTTTAACAATTACAAAATAAGGAGTTTTCCCATGGAAATCCAACATTACATGCAAACCGATTGGGTCAATAACCCGCGTTGGGCAGGTATAACACGTCCTTACACCGTTCAGGATGTTCTGAGGTTACGAGGAAATTTTAGAATTGAACATACCATTGCTCGATTGGGTGCAGAACGGCTTTGGAACCTTCTGCATACCGAGGATTTTGTGAATGCACTTGGGGCATTGACCGGAAACCAAGCGATGCAACAAGTACGTGCGGGCCTCAAGGCCATTTACCTTTCGGGATGGCAAGTGGCCGCAGATGCCAACCTTGCAGGAGACATGTATCCAGACCAAAGTCTGTATCCCGCCAACAGCGTTCCGGCAGTAGTAAAGCGCATCAATAATACGCTTTTACGTGCAGATCAAGTCATCAGCGCTGAAGGTGGAACAAGTGATATTCATTGGCTTGCACCCATCGTAGCCGATGCCGAGGCGGGTTTTGGTGGAGTACTTAATGCCTACGAACTGATGAAGGCCATGATTGAGGCTGGTGCAGCGGGTGTTCACTTTGAAGACCAGCTTTCTTCCGAGAAAAAATGTGGACACTTGGGTGGAAAAGTGCTGGTTCCGACCAACGAAGCAATCAAAAAATTGGTCGCGGCCCGTTTGGCTGCTGATGTTTGTGATGTACCGACCTTGTTGGTCGCTCGGACGGATGCTGATGCTGCAACGTTGCTGACAAGCGATATTGACGAGCGCGACCGTCCATTCTGTACTGGAGAACGCACCAGCGAAGGCTTTTTCCGCATCAAAAATGGGATCCCAACGGCCATTGCGCGTGGTTTGGCCTATGCACCCTATGCGGATTTGATCTGGTGTGAAACCTCAAAACCGGATTTAGAAGAAGCAAAAATATTTGCAGAAGGCATTCACAAAGCATTCCCTGGTAAGATGTTAGCCTATAACTGCTCGCCTTCTTTCAACTGGAGCAAGAACTTAGATGCCACGACCATTGCCAAATTTCAGCGCGAGTTGGGCGCAATGGGCTATAAATTCCAGTTTATCACCCTTGCAGGATTCCATGCCCTTAATTATGGTATGTTCGATCTAGCCTATGGTTATGCACGTAACCAAATGTCGGCATTTGTAGAACTGCAAAACAAGGAATTTGCTGCTGCTGAACGGGGCTTTACAGCGGTGAAGCACCAGCGGGAAGTGGGTACAGGCTTCTTCGACGAGGTAACGAATATCGTATCGGGTGGGACGGCTTCCACAACTGCATTGACTGGATCTACGGAGGCAGAACAGTTCCATTAATACATAGTTGACAAGTGATTGGGCGTTATTCCTTCGGGGGTAGCGCCTTTTTGTTTTTTGAAATCATTGTGTCAAGTGCAGATTCTAAGCAGATTCGTCACACGGATGCGCGTACATTCACTGTCTCTATTATCCCCAAAATCCTATGAAAATGATGCATTTACCGCAAGAACCCCTGCGTTGGGGAATTTTAAGCACGTCCCGAATTGGCATGAATGCCGTAATTCCGGCCTTACAAACCAGCCCACTCGCCGAGGTTGCGGCCATTTCCTCCAGAAATCTGGCTCAAGCAAAGGCCGCTGCCGAAAAAGCAGGCATCCCGAAAGCCTATGGTAGTTATGAGGACTTGCTCCACGACCCAGAAGTGGATGTGGTGTATAACCCCTTGCCCAATCACTTGCACCTGCCCTATACACGAGCTGCATTGAACGCTGGAAAGCATGTCTTGTGTGAAAAACCGCTTACGCTTAATACCGAAGAAGCGGTGGAGATGGCCCAAACCGCCGAACAATTCTCCCACCTCAAGGTCATGGAAGCATTTATGTATCGGTTTCATCCACAATGGGGACTGGTGAAAAGGTGGATGCACACCGGACGAATTGGGCGGGTACAAGCGGTTCGCTCTGTGTTTACCTACTTCAACGACGATCCGACAAATATCCGTAATGGAACTTTGCCGGGTGGCGGTGGACTTTTGGATGTGGGGTGTTATTGTCTTTCTGCCATGCGTTTCTTATTGGGTCGCGAGCCGAGGCGGGTATTGGGCTTGGTAGAGGACGATCCGGTATTTAAGGTGGATCGTTTGGTGACAGCGTTGGTGGATTTTGGCGACGTGCAGGCCTCTTTTGTTTGCGGAACCCAAGCCGAGCGGCAACAAGTGGTGGAGGTGATAGGCGCGACCGGACGTATCCTCATAGAAATGCCCTTTTTTCAGTCCGATAACCAGCCCGCTAAGTTAAGGTTGGTGCAGGAGGGGTGGACAGAGGACCACACAACCGAGCCGGTGAACAACTATGTGCGGATGTGCGAGGCACTCACCCAAGCCATTTGGGAACAAAGGCCAGTACCGATTTCCCTTGCAACGTCTATTGCCAACATGCGGGCAATAGATGCGGTATTCCATAGTAAAGCTATAGGTGGTTGGGTGGATCTATAAAATAAGACGTATCGCTCAATAAATACAAAGGCGTAACAACAAACAGATAAAAGTTTTGTACTTCCCAATATGCCCGAAAGCGGAGTATGGCCGATCGAAGGCGTGCCGTCGGATCAGCCATTTATGAGGTGGGGAGTACGAATCATACTTACACAAACGAAAAACCCTGCCATCTAGTAAATATGAGCAATACTTACTAGGATAAATACACCGTTGCTAAAGCGGTTTAGGAATAGATGATGGGAGAATCCTTTCGTTTTTAAGGGAAGAATTTGTTCATTAGGACATAGTCTATATTCCCACTTTGTGTATGGCACGAGATGCAGGCAGCCCCTTTCTGTGAAGCTGAGATCCGCACACTGCCATCGGGATTGATATAGCCCCATACCCATCCTTTTGCGTCTGCATCCGGATGGCCGGATTTTTTATACAGGATGGCATAAAGAGACAAATCGCCTCCGGAAGTGACCAATTCTTTCACGACAACCGAGCCGTCCGGAAATGTGGCGTTTGGTTGCACTTTTCCGGCAGCATCCAATTTGGCAGAAGCGGTTGCATTAAACCGGGTGCGCATCAAAGGGGCAGTATGACCACTTCCTGAGCTTTTTGGTAAGAGAAGATCGGATTTTTTATACCAGACATATCCTGTTGTGGATTTTGCAAAATCGTATAAGGTCTCATCCGTGGTACGTTCATCTGGATCTGGGTCAGGATCGGGTGCTGGTGTGGTGTCACAACCAAAAATAAAGACAATAAAGTAGAGCGACAGAAAGTGTTTCATAGGGAGTCAGGTTTTGAAAGATGGAAGTCAGTATCCCAGTTTGGGTCCGTTTTCCTTAAAATGTTACACATTTAGGAAATGCGCCATTTTTTGGCCAAGTCAAGTTTTCCCCAACGTACATATAGGCGGTTTAGGCGGGACCAGATCTGAATTTGAAAGCGGAGGTTCATCCCCGGTAGTTGTTCTAAGGCGTCATGTGCGGATAAAAGGATTTTCTCGGCGCGTTCCAAGTCTCCTTTTTGCAGGTACAGGTCGGCGAGCAGCCCCTGGGTTTCCAATGCTTCGGGATTGTTGGGGTATGTGGTAATTAGTACAGAGATGTCTTTTTCTAGCGCAGTAAAGATGCTCGGTGTTTCCATGAGGGTAGCAAGGAACAACAAACGGATATATTGGAGGCGTGCTTTGAGGTCGGTGGAAGGTGTTGCGTTAGCTTTGAATAGGGATTTTATTTCGGAGAACGCCTGTTTTGCGGGTGTGAATTCGGATAAGCGATAGTGTAAAAGGGTTCGGTAAAAAGCATTCAATTCCTTTTCTTCGGCTGTGAAAGCGTTAAGGTTTTGCTGGAGTTCGGCAATTTTTTGGTAAGTCCTCAGCGCTTCACGTTCCATGCCCGCCGCCAGTTGAAAATTTCCGAGATAATATAGGCTTAGAACGATTCTTTTGTTTTGCCAGCCCAGCAATCCGGCACGGGTTTCTACGACGCGGGCATACATATCGGCAGCGGGGCGTAATTTTCGTTGCCCGGCATACATCAATCCATGAGAGCCTAAGATCATAGGCGTAATTTCGTGATAGCCATTGTTATACCGCGATGCGGCAGAAAGGGCTTTAGCCAGAATGGGTTCTGCGGCATCGTATTGGCGATTTGTTAGCAAGGCATATCCCCATGAATTATATAAGTTTGCAATGTCTTTTTGAGGAGGATTCGACAGTGACTGGTATCCAGATTCTGCTTGTTGGTATAAGGTAATGGCTTCTGGGTTGCGGTGTTGTGCTTCACGAACGGTGCCCAGATGCATACGAGCATAGAGGGTTTTAGGGTCGTTTGGCGGCAATAGTTTTTCAAACAAGGTTAGGGACCTTGCCATATAATATGCGGCACTATCCGGCATAAACAAATACATGTACGAAGACGTAAGGTCTTCAAAGGTAATGGCAGTTTCTATATGTTGTTCGCCAAAAGTTTGTTGTTTCAGTTTTAGGGCATGAAACCGCAAAGACAAGGCCTTGCGGTGGTTTCCGAGTTGGGTATGGGCGCGTGCAATAACATCCATTAACTGCCCCCGAACCCCCGGATTATATGCCCCAATACGGTGTAATTTGGCTTCGCTTTGTTCCAAAAGCCGCTTCACCTGAATAATACCTCCTCTTGCGGCATCTGATTCTCCCAGCGCGTACATTTCTTCCATAAAAGAAGCGACCAATTGCGCACGTTCTGCTTCTGAGCGAGCGCGGTCTCGTTCTTCGCGAATTTCTCGTTGTTGAAGTGCCATAAAAATGGCTGATCCAAAAGCAATGAGCATTGCAGCGATCCCAATTACAACAGGAAGTCGGTGTCGTGCTACAAATTTCTTGACATGGTATCCGAACGAGTCTGGTTGCGCGGCTACGGGGAGGCCCACTAAAAAATGCTGCAAATCGGTTATTAACGCTTCTACGGTTCCATATCGGCGTTCGGGTTCGTTACGTAAGGCCATTTGGCAAATGGCATCCAGCTCGTGAACGGCAGCCTTGGTAAAGAAAAAACGCCTTCCGATAGGGAAATTCCTTGCCCGATTAGGGGGAGAGGAGTTAGATCTAAGATTTTGTTTTTTATAAGTATGCCCCAGCTCTTTTGTATTTGAAAAATCTTGGTTTGGCGTTAGGAGCTCATAAAGAATGCGTCCTAATTGATAGACATCCGAAGAGGTGGTGATAGATTCACCCCGTAATTGTTCGGGGCTGGCATAAGCGGGGGTTAGCCAAATATGGCGGGAAACGGTTTGGTATTGAGGCGTATCGGATTCAATGAGTTTTGCGATACCAAAATCCAATAATTTAACCTTCCCTTCGGAGGTGACAAGGATATTAGACGGTTTAATATCTCGGTGGACCACCAAGTTGCGGTGTGCAAACCGTACTGCCTCACAGACCTGTAAAAGCAATTGGATTCGCGCCTCCTGTGATAGTTCCTTTTGAACACAATAGGATGTAATGGGTTCACCTTCTACCAATTCCATTGCCAGCCAAGGTAGCCCCTCCGATGTAGTGCCGCCATCCACCAATTGTGCTATATGGGGGTGGCGAAGATTGGCCAGAATCTGTCGTTCGGCTAAAAAACGCTGGTGCAATCCCGGACTCAACGTGTTTTGTAGGACTTTAATGGCCACTTCTTGGTCATATGCCCCATCAATACGCTTGGCACGATACACCGTACCCATCCCGCCTTCGCCTAATAACGACTGAAGCAAGTATGGCCCTATCTGAACATCGGTTCGGTTGGGAGGGCGAATGCTTTTGCGGATGGTTTGTCCGGCTTGTCCCAAATAGGCGTCTGCTTTTTCGGCAGCATGTAAAAGGGCCGCTACTTCTGTCTGAAGTGGAAGAGGCAAGAGGGACAAGGCTTCCGCCTGTGCGTTTTGGGGTAGGTCTAAGATTTCATCAAAGGCTGCTTGAATTTGCAACCACCAGGCGCGTTCATTCATTCCGTTGTTCCT
>ERZ761607.4342-NODE-4342-length-12622-cov-5.578261_pt1 | contig 12622 bp, 10 predicted proteins | sample MGYA00511164_ERZ761607 | MGnify/ENA primary metagenome ERZ761607 (study PRJEB28899, sample SAMN02445080) | bioreactor sludge metagenome | biome: EBPR sludge | place: Australia: Brisbane, Thorneside Wastewater Treatment Plant | collected 2011-06-22 ...
GAAATAGGTCGCCTCCCCGATCCCGTCGATGCCCGCCTCGGTGATGACGCGCACCACGCGGATCTCGCCGTGGTTCCAACGGGCCAGTTCGATCGCCGGAGCGAGTGTTTCGCGGTCCACCGGCCCGCCATCATCGGCGAGGAGGATGCGCTTGGGCGCTCGGTAGACGGCCTTGGCCGGAACGGCGAGCACGGGGAAGGCGCCCTGCTTGATGACGCTCGCGGTGTTGCTGCCGAAGAGCACTTCCTGCAGCCCGCTGGCACCCTGAGTGCCCATCACCACCATGGCCGGCCTTTCGGCATCGGTCCGGTACCGGTCGATGACATTGGGCAGGTCGCCGTGCTCCGCCACGGCATCGAGCTCCAGGCCGGGTTCCGGCACCGCCTTCCGCACCACCTCGGCGAAGGCCTTCACGCCGGCCAGGGCCTCGCGGGCCAGCAGGTCATCCATGTTCCACATGGTGCTTGCGGCGCCATGCGGCATCATGTAGGTGTTGAGCAGCACGAAGCGGTTGCCCTCCACGCCATGCAGGCGGATGGCGTAAACGGCCGCGCTCAGGGCGTTGCTGCTGAAATCGGTTGGGATGAGGATGCGGGCCATGCGGTGGGGTTGGACTAGTGGCCGTCGCTGTGCGCACCGGCCTTCGTGCTGGAGGAATCAACCAGCGCATAGCCGATGAAGAGAAGGGCCATCATCACCAGGAAGCTGATCAGGCCCGTGGTGTTGTCCGCGCGGCCGCTTTCCAGCACCACGGAATCCGTTTCAAGGATGGCGTACCGGAAGGGGATGATGAACGCGAGGATCCACAGGGCCAGGCCGATGATCTTCTTCATGGTGCTAGGGTTTGGTGCGGCGAATGTATAGCCTCTGCGGCAGCCGCTTCGCTGTGCGCGCAGGGGTGCGGACAGCGGAGCGGCCGGGCTTCCCCTCCGCCCCGCTGCGCATTGGCCGGTCGTCTCACATCCGCTTGGCGAGCCACTGGTGGAACTCGCCCTTCAGCTCGCGGTAGAGCTTCTCGAAGGTCTGGAACCGGTCGCGCAGGCCGGCATGGTCGTGATAGTGGCGATGGTCGATGGCCACCGGGTTCTCCTTGCTCTCCTTCTCGAGGAAGTTCTCATGCTCCTTGATGTCGTGGCGGAGCACGTCGATGACCTCCTTCTCGCGGATGAACTGGTTCTGGAAGTGCTCCAGCTCCGCAAGCACCTCGGTCTTGTTGTTGCGGCGCACGATATCCTCCAGGCGGTGCTCGAAGATGCCGACCTCGTCCTTGTAGAACTTGAGGGCATTGATCCACTCCATGTGGTCGAAGTGGAGGTCGGCGAAGTTGGCGTGCTTGGCGGTCTGGGTGGCGGTCGTCATGGATATGGATGTTTGGGGTTCGGGAGGATGGCCGGTTGCGAAGATCGCATCAGGCTTTCAAGGTAAGGGTCGGCAACGGACTGAGGTTCGCGATGGTCTCGGCTACGCTGGGATTCAGGAAGGCATTGGCCCCGGTGCGTCCGTGGGTGACCAGGGCGATGAGGTCCATACGGCCCCTCAAGGCGAAATCGATGGCACCTTCTGCAGCGGTGTAGTGGTCCGTGGTATGGAGGCCCACGGTCTTCGGGAGCTTTCGCGCAAGCTGGTCCAGCTGGTCCATCGATGCCGCACTATCCTGGAACCGGTTCGGGGTGTTCACCCAGAGCAGGTGGAAGCGGGTGCGCGGTCCGGCCACCAGGGCCATGAGCTTCGACAGGTGCCGCTCAATGCCTTTCTCGCCGGGGTCGGCGACCAGCAGCACGCGCTCCATGCGCGGCCCGGCCTTCGTCCGGATCGTCAGCACGGGCACGCTGCTCACGCGGATGACGCGCTGGGCGTGGCTGCCGAGGAAGGCCTCCTTGAGGGCCCCGGCTCCATGGGTGCCCATGATCACCAGATCGGCGCCAAGCTTGCCGGTGGCATCCACCACTTCTTTCCAGGCCGCGTTGGGTACCAAGGTGTACGTAGCCTTGATGCCGCGCTTGGCCATGTTGTTGGTCGCATCTTCAAGCCGCTGACGGGCCGCGCCCACCCGTTCGCGCGCCTCGGGGTAGAGCTCATGCTGCGTCTTGGTCGGCTTGGTGGCCAGCACAGCAGTGCTGAATTGGGCGTCCTGCCAGGTGCTCGGCACATCCACGGCGTGGAGGAGATGCACTGCGGCGCCATGCTCCTTTGCAAGGCGCATGGCAAGCTCAACTGCTCCTTGTGCGGGTGCGCTGAAATCGGTGGGTACCAGGATCTTCTTCATGGGATTCAGGGTTCAACGAACCAAGGCCTTCGGCTCCGCCCCGAAGGAAGCCTGACGAAGCTCAAGGCGGGCTGACGGATATCCTGTTTCCGGGCTGATATCCGTCAGGAAGAAGCTGCACCAGACGCGCTGCCGGAAAGCAGAACGGCCGCCTGCGGGCGGCCGTCCAGGGTCGTCTGCATCCTGCTTACTTGCGGTCCTTCAGCGCCACGTAATCGCGCTTGGTGGCGCCGGTGTAGATCTGCCGCGGCCGGCCGATCGGCTCCTTGTTCTCCACCATCTCCTTCCACTGCGCGATCCACCCCGGCAGGCGGCCGAGCGCGAACATCACCGTGAACATGCGGGTGGGGATGCCGATGGCGCGGTAGATGATGCCGCTGTAGAAATCCACGTTGGGGTAGAGCTTGCGGCTGATGAAGTAGTCGTCCTTCAGTGCGATCTCCTCCAGCTGCTTGGCGATCTCCAGCACGGGGTCGTTCACGCCGAGCTTGGCCAGCACATCGTCGCAGGCCTTCTTGATGATGCGGGCGCGCGGGTCGAAGTTCTTGTACACCCGGTGGCCGAAGCCGAAGAGGCGGAAAGGGTCGTTCTTGTCCTTGGCCTTGTTCACCCATTTCTGGATGTCCCCGCCGTCGTTGCGGATGGTCTCCAGCATCTCGATCACCTCCTGGTTGGCGCCGCCGTGAAGGGGGCCCCAGAGGGCGGCGATGCCGGCGCTCACCGCGCTGTAGAGGTTGCTCTGGCTGCTGCCTACGATCCTCACCGTGCTTGTGCTGCAGTTCTGCTCATGGTCCGCATGCAGGATGAGCAGCGTATTGAGCGCGCTGGCCACCACCGGGTCCACCTTGTACTCCTCGGTGGGCAGGGCGAACATCATGTAAAGGAAGTTCTCCACGTAGCCCAGCTTGTTGTTGGGGTACATGTAGGGGTGGCCCAGGTTGTTCTTGTAGCTGATGGCCGCCAGCGTCGGCATCTTGGCGATGAGGCGGTACACCGTGCGCAGCACCTCATGCTGCGGGCGGTGCGGGTCCTGGCTCTTGGGGTAGAAGGTGCTCAGCGAGTTCACCATCGCCGAGAGGATGCCCATCGGATGGGCATTGCTCGGGAAGAACTCGAAGAAATGCTTCATGTCCTCATGCACCAGCGAGTGGTACCGGATGTTCCCCTCGAACTCGTCCAGCTGCTTCCGGTTCGGCAGGTCGCCGAACAGCAGCAGGTACGCCACCTCGATGAAGCTGGCCTTCTCGGCGAGCTGCTCGATGGGATAGCCCCGGTAGTGCAGGATGCCCTCCTCGCCATCGAGGAAGGTGATGGCGCTGGTGGTGGCACCCGTGTTCTTGTAGCCGAAATCGAGGGTGATGTAGCCCGTTTCGTCGCGCAGCTTGCTGATATCGATGGCTTTCTCGCCTTCGCTCCCCTGGATCACCGGGAATTCATAGGTCTTGCCGTTGAGGATGATCTGCGCTTTCTCGCTCATCGCCGCTCGTTGAAAAGGTGGATGTGGAATGAATGGCCGCTAAAGTAGCATGCGAACAACGTCGCCGGGCGAAGGTTCATCAGGATACGTGCGGGCCCGCTCAAGGCCATGCCGATCCCGGCTTCCGGCAAGGTGGGCGACAACGGGAAAGCCCCATCACGGGGGCTTTCCGCGCGACGGCTTCAGGCCCTACGGCGCGGTCCAGCGGCTCTTGAAGCCGTTGAGGAAAGCCTGGTACTCCTGGCTCTTGTAGTGCCCTTCGCCGAAGTAGACCAGGATCGGCTCGATCTGCTCCGGCGTCATGTAGCCCTGTACCGGTGCCAGCACATTCAGGTCGCTGTCCAGGTAGACCACGGTGGGATAGGCGATGCGACCCTGCACATTGGCGATGGCCATGGTCAATTGGTGGGTGCCGTTGCGGCCGCCCACCATGCCGGGGTTGAAGTCCGGGTTGGTGAACTTCTGGCCCTTGAAGGTCACGGGTTCGCCGCTCTCCGCGTTGAACTTCACGGGATAGAAGTGCTTGTTCACGTACTCGGCCAGCTTGGGGTCAGCGAAGGTCCTGGCATCGAGCATCTTGCACGGCCCGCACCAGCTGGTGTAGACGTCCACGAAGAGCGGCTTGGGGGCCTTCTTGGCCTGGGCCTGGGCATCCTCCATGCTCAGCCAGCGGATGCCCTTGGCAGGTGCGGCCGTTGCGGCGGTCCTGCCCGTCTGGGCGGCCAAGTGAAGGGGGGCGAGCAGGGCTGCCAGGAGCAGCACGCGGGCGGGGCGGAGGGCGTTGCGCATGGTCAATGGATGACGGGGGCTTTCAAGCATCGTGCCGGGTTCGGGTCAGTGGACGCCGCGCATCAGGCGGCGCACGAAGGGAGAGATGGCCAGCAGGGCCAGCCCCGCTACGAGCGCATACAGGGCCAGCTGCTGGTAGCCGTCGGTATAGGACTGCAGCTTCTCGATGTTGGTGGCGGTCTCGTCGGCCAGGCTCATGCCCGCGCCGAGCAGACCGGCCACGTATTGGCCATAGGCGCTCGCCAGGAACCACATCCCCATCATCAGCCCCTGCACGGGCTGAGGCGCAAGCTTGGTCATCAGCGACAGGCCGATCGGCGATAGGCACAGCTCCCCGAAGGTGATGACGAAGTAGCCAAGGGTGAAGAGGTCAAGCGAGGTGAGGCCGTCCGGGCCGGCCAGGTGGATGGTGGCGTGGAAGACGAAGAAGGCCAGGGCCAGCAGCAGGAAGCCCATCCCGAACTTCACCACGCTGTTCGGCTCCATGCGCCGCTTGCTCAGCCACACCCACAGGATGCCGATGGGCGCAGCGAACAGGATCACGAAGAGCGAGTTCACGCCGTTGTTCACCACGTTGGGGTCCATCGGCAGGCCCAGCAGCGAGTGCCGCAGGTTGTTGAGCGCGAAGAGGCTGAGTGAGCCGCCGCTCTGCTCGAAGAAGGCCCAGAACAGGATGGAGAAGAGGATGAAGACCAGGGCGGCGAGCAGGCGCTTGTTCTCCTGGGCGGTGAACCGACGCATCTCCCAGGCCAGGTAGGCCAGGGTGGCGGGCCCGATGATGTACATGAACAGGTCCGTGTACCGCGTGTTGGTGACCAGCAGCAGCACCAGGGGGATCACGAGCAGGGAGCCGACGTAGGTGGCGATCTCATAGAAGCGGCGCCGGTTCCGCGGCATGTCGGCGTGCAGCGGGCTCAGGCCGATGGGGCCCAGGCTGCGCCGGGTGAGCAGGAAGTTCACCAGGCTGATGGACATCACCACGCCCACCAAGGCGAAGGCCAGGCGCCAGCTGTAGTACTTGCCCACGCTCACCATGATGGCGCCCCCGAGCAGGGCCCCCACGTTGATGCCGGCATAGAACAGGCTGAAACCCGCGTCGCGCCGGCTGTCGTCAGCGTGGTAGAGCTGGCCCACCATGGTGCTGATGTTGGGCTTGAAGAAGCCCGTGCCGATGATGGAGAAGCAGGTGCCGATGTAGAAGTGCTCCTTGGGCGAGACGGCCACGATGAGCCCGCCGGCGATCATCAGCAGGGCGCCCCAGAAGAGCGACTTCTGGAAGCCGAGGATCCGGTCGGCGAACACCCCGCCGATGAAGGTGAAGGCGTATACGAAGGCCTGGATGGCGCCGTACTGGAGGTTGGCCGTTGGGTCGTCGAGGCCGAGGTTGCTCACCATGAAGACGGTGAGCATGCCCCGCATGCCGTAGAAGCAGAAGCGCTCCCACATCTCGGTGAAGAACAGGCTCCAGAGCTGTCGCGGGTACTGGCCCTTGAAGCCCCGGATCTCGGCCAGGGAGGGAGCGGCGGCTGCCATGCGTGCGATGCGCCCTGCGCCTTAGCGGATGCCGTGGAAGAGGCGGTTCACCAAGGGGCTCATCACCACCAGGAACAGGCCGATGCCCACGGTGACATAGCCCATGGTGCTGTATACATCCACGTAGGTGGCCAGGCTGGCCGCGGTGTCCACGGCTTCGCCTTCGCCGCTGCCGTGCTCGGCGCCGGTGAGCTTGGCCAGCATGCCGGCTGCATAGTTGGCTCCGGCGATGCTCAGGAACCAGGCGCCCATGGCGGTGCCGGTCATGTCCTTGGGCACCAGCTTGGTCACCATGCTCAGGCCGATGGGGCTGAGGAAGAGCTCGCCCGTGGTGTGCAGCATGTAGAGGAGCGCCAGTGTCCACAGGGGCACCTGGTACTCGATCGCCAGCGGCGCGGCCAGCAGCACCACCAGGTAGCCGAGCCCCAGCTGGGTGATGCCGAGCCCGAACTTCATGGGGATGCTCGGGTCCTTGCCGGCGGTCTTCAGCTTCACCCACATGATGGAGAACACCGAGCCGAAGAGCAGGATGAAGGCCGGGTTGAAGAACTGCGTGGTCGCGGCCCCCATCTCCCAGCCGAACACATGGCGGTCCACGTTGCGGTCGGCGAAGAGGGTGAGGCTGCTGCCCGCCTGCTCGAAGCAGGCCCAGAACACCACGTTGAAGAACATGAGGATGATGAAGCCGAACATCTTGTCGAGCTGCTGCTTGCCGTCCTTGATGCCCCGCATGATGAGGCTTCCGATGACCAGCACGGCCACGGCCAGCAGCACATAGCCCGCGATGTCGGTGTTGCGCAGCAGGAAGTAGAGGACAGGGATGAGCGCCAGGCAGCCCAGGATCACCGCGGTGAAGGGGCTCAGCGGACCGTACTTGGGCTTGTGCAGCGTCTCCGGGGAGGGCGGGGCGCTCACGTGGCCGTAGTGCCGGCTGCCGAGCTGGAAGATGAGGATGCCCGCCAGCATGCCGATGCCGGCCAGCGCGAAGCCGGCACGGGCACCGTAGATGTTGCCCACTTCGGCGCATACCGTGGTGGCCAGCAGCGCGCCCAGGTTGATGCCGATGTAGAAGATGGTGAATCCGCTGTCCTTGCGCTTGTCGCCGTCGGGGTAGAGGCGGCCCACCATGGTGCTGATGTTGGGCTTGAACAGGCCGTTGCCGACGATGATCACGGCCATGCCCCAGAAGAGGAGCATCTCGGTGCCGCCCACGATGATGAACTCACCGATGGCCATGAGCACCCCGCCCAGCAGCACCGCCAGGCGCGAGCCCAGGATGCTGTCGGCGATGCGGCCGCCGATCACCGGCATCACATACACCAGCGCGGTGTAGGCGCCGTACACCGCGAAGCCCATGTTGTCGCCCATGGCCAGGCTCTTCACCAGGTAGAGCAGCAGCAGGGCGCGCATGCCGTAGTAGCAGAAGCGCTCCCACATCTCGGCCATGAAGAGCCAGTACAGCCCCTTGGGATGGCCGTGGGTGGGCGGTTCGCCGACAGGGATGGTCATGGTGTCGATGCTCGAGCTCATCGGATGGGGTTGGAAGTGAGGTGCGCCAAGGTAGAAAAGGGGCTGAATCACGGTGGCCCGGCGGGCAAGGGGGAGGGGGCGTCGTCAAGTGCTCAGCGTCCCGTGGGGACGCATATCCAAGGATGCCGAAGGGAGCAGGGGCCTGTGCGCTCAGCGGTCCATGGACTCGGGCGGCCGATTGAACAAGGGCCTGGGGGCGCTGACTACAGGTTGCGCAGCAGCCAGGCGGTCATCATCTCGTAGAGATGCAGCCGTGTGGTGCCGCCGTAGATGCCGTGGTTGCGGTCGGGGTACATGAATTGATCGAAGGGCTTGTTGGCCTTGATCAGCGCGTTGGTCATCTCGGCGGCGTTCTGGTAGTGCACGTTGTCATCGGCCAGGCCGTGGATCAGCAGGTAATTGCCCTTCAGCTTGGCGGCGTGGAACACCGGGCTGTTGTCGTCGTAGCCCCTGGCGTTGTCCTTGGGCAGGCCCATGTAGCGCTCGGTGTAGATGCTGTCGTAGTAGCGCCAGTTGGTCACGGGCGCCACGGCGATGGCGGCCTTGAAGAGGTCGGCGCCCTTGGTGATGCACAGGCTGCTCATGTAGCCGCCGTAGCTCCAGCCCCAGATGCCGATGCGGTCCTTGTCCACCCAGGGCTGCTGGCTCAGCCACTTGGCGGCGGCCATGTGGTCGATGGTCTCGTACTTGCCCAGCTGGCCGTAGGTGATGTGGCGGAAGTCGCGCCCGCGATGGCCGGTGCCGCGCGGATCCACGCTCACCACGATGTAGCCCTGCTGCGCGATCAGGCTGTGCCACATGGAGGCGCGCCCGCCCCATTGGTCCACCACCTGGTTGCTGTTGGGGCCGCTGTACTGCGTGAGCAGCACCGGGTAGCGCTCGCGGCTCTGGAAGCCCTTCGGCTTCATCATCCAGCCGCGCAGCTCCACGCCCTCATCGGTGGTGAAGGTGAAGAACTCGCGGGGCTGCATGCCGTAATCGGCGCAGGTCTTCGCGAGCTTGGCATTGTCCTTCAGCACCTTCACCTGCTTGCCGTTGCCCTCGTGCAGGGTGATCACCGGCGGGGTGTTCAAGGTGCTGCGGGTGTTGATGAAGAAGCGGAAGGCTGTGCTGAACTCCGCATCGTTCACGCCGCCGGCGGGGGAGAGCGCGATCACGCCCTTTCCGCTGAGCGGCGCGGCAAGCACGTCCTGGTTCTCAGGCGCGCTCTTCGCGGCGGTGAACACCACGCGCTGCCCTTTCTCGTCGATGCCCTTCACGCCGATCACGTCCCAGGCGCCGCGCGTGAGCTGCTGCTGCGCGCCATCCTTCAGGCTCACCCGGTAAATGTGGTTCCAGCCATCCTTCTCGCTGGTGAGGATGAAGCCGCTGCCATCGGCCAGGAAGTGCAGGTCGTCGGTGACCTCGATGTAGGTCTTGCTGGTCTCCTTGTACACCTCGGTGGGCACGGGACGCATCTTGCTACCGGGCGGCGGCAGTTTCACGGTGAGGATGACCTTCTCGTTCTGAAGGCGGTTCATGCGCATGAACCAGGGCTCGCCCTTGGGGGTGAAGCCGAGGCGCGGCACGTAGATGTCGGTCTCCTCAGTGCCGAGCGGTATGCTGTAGGTCAGGCTGCCGCTGAGGTCGCGCAGGTGCAGGGAGACCTTGCTGTTGTCCTCGCCTGCCTTGGGATACTTGAAGCGGTACTCGCTGGGGTAGAGCTGGCCCTTGTAGTAGGTCATGTCGAACTCCTTCACGCCGCTCTCGTCGCTGCGCAGGTACAGGAGCTTGCTGCCATCGGGGCTCCAGGCGTAGCCCTGCACCAGGGTGAATTCCTCCTCGTACACCCAGTCGGTGGCGCCATTCAGCACCTTGTTCCATTCGCCATCGGTGGTGATCTGCTCTTCCTTCATCGTGGCCAGGTCCACCACGAAGAGGTTGTTGTCGCGCACGAAGGCGGCCTTGCTGCCATCGGGGCTGAAGGTGGCCAGGCGCTGCTTGGCCTTCTTCAGGTCGCTGAGCGGCACCAGCTGCTTGCTGGCGCGGTCGAACACGTAGTTGTAGGCGAAGGAGCTGTAGCGGTAGATGGGCTCGCCCTCGGTCTCGATCATCAGTTTGCGCTCATCGCCGCTGAAGCTGTAGCCCTCGATGGCGATGGGCTCCTTGCCGCCCGCCGGCACCAGCTCGCTGGCCCTAACCAGCGTGGCCACCTTGGCGCCGGTGCGGTAGGCGTACTGGTTGATGGCCGGCTGCCCGCCATCCTCTTCGAGCACGGTGTAGTGCAGGCCGTCCTTCATGCTGGCCAGGCCGCCCACCATCTCGGCGCTGAAGAGCGGGCTGGCCCAGATGTCCTTGTTGGTGAGGGCTTGCTGGGCGGTGGCCGCGGCGCTTGCGAGGCCGATAGCGGCCGTGAGCAGGAGGGTGCGTGCGTTCATGGTCGGAGTTGAGGGGCAGGCAAGGTAGCGGGGCGGGTGGTGAAAGGGGACGGCGGTGCGGCACGGAGCGAACGATTGGGCACAGGGCGTGCCGCCCGCACCGCATCCACGATGGCCTGGCCCTTGGCCCACCGCCACCGTGCGTATGGTGCAGGCCGCCGGGTGAAGGGGATTGCACCACGCATTGGCTGCGGGCCCGTGTTCCCATGGCAACGCGATGGTGAGGGCCCGGGAGCCCGGTGCCGGGCGAGGTGCTTCCGGGAAGCGCTGCAACAATGGCAGATGGAGGATGCGCGGACGGCGGTGCGATGCGCGCGGACGACGTTGCGAGCGACGCAGGTGCCGCGCATAGGGAAGCCAATGGCGCTGCGACCCGATCAGGTGGCGCTATCGGTGTAGCAGACGGCGCACCGACCTTCGCAGAACGGCGCTATGCCGCCCGCAGATGCCGCGCACGGCGAAGCAAGCGAGGCTCGCGGTGAAGCAACCGATGCTAAGCCCCGCGCAAACGGCGCTGGGACCCGAGCAAGAGCCGCTGCGAGGGCAGCAAACGGCATTGAGCCTGAAACAATTGCAGTTGTCGGGGTGACAAACGGGGCTGTACGGGTAGCAAGAGGGATTGCGACCCTAGCAAACGCCGTGGCGGGTGACACAATTGACATTGCGACTGAAGCAATTGCAGTTGCGCGGGCCGGAAGGGAGGGTAAGGACGGGATGGCTGGGAATGGCTGGGGAGTACCGGGTGGACCCGACAGGCTGGGTGGGCAGGGTGGAGCGGGTGCGGTGGTTGGAGAGACTGGACACCGTGGCCTGGATTGTACAGGGATGGAATGGAATGGCATGGGCGAATGGCCTTGGGCGCTAGGCCCTTGCGGTTGAGGGGTTCGGAGGCCAGTGGTTCGCGGTTGGTGGGCTGGGCGGCGCACGGCCACCGGCGATGGGTTCACCGGTACGATGGCTCAGGGTTCATTGCTCGTCCGCCCGCACCGCATCCACGATGGCCAGGCCCATGCCCTTCTTCACCATGAGGATGTCGTAGTCCTTTTCCCAATGGAAGAGGGAGCGGCCCTTGTGCGTAGGCTCATGGTCGAGCAGCTCGGCGGTGGAGCGTGCCTGCTTCAGGCGTAGCAGACCGGCCCGAACGAGGTCATCCCACATGAAGCCGCAGGCGCTCATGAAGGGCTCGAACTCCGCGTGGCCATGCTTGAAGGCGAGGAGGCCCATGCGGGCGGCGCGTGCGGTGAACCATGCTTCGGAGAGGGACATGGCATCTTCACCGAATTAGTAACGCCGCTTGTGTTGATAGGATTGCCCGGATACAGGACCTAGATGCCATGAGGGAAAACGATTGCCAGAGCGTTAACAGCGAGGGACTTACAGGCTATAAGAAGAGCTCATTAGGAAGATGGAATTGATCCGGATTGGTATCAACGGATATGGATAGACGATTCTGATCCACATCGAACAGGTTCAGGAAGCCGTCACGTGTTGCGTTACGATTCTGCAAGACGAGGCGCTTTGGCTTGGGGCCGTCGTCGAATGCAGCAATGAGCCTCTTATCGATGAGCCGATTGAATGCAGGAAAGGAATACCCTATGATCACTAGGACTTCGGCCTCCCTAAGTGCCGCTTCACCCATGCGTATCGCGCCCTCGGCGACAGGCTTTGCCTCCCAAGCGAATGTCAAGCGTTCCTCAAAGCCCACCCTCATCTTCTGGCCGATATGGTCTGCTTTGCCGTATACCTTGAACAAGCCGGTAATCCAGTCCGGAAAGAAACCTACATGCGACCTGTACCAAGGATGAAAGGAGCTGCCCCGCTTCTCTTGGCCTGCAATACCGTTCAGATGGGCCAAGAAGAAGTTGCCTTCGTCAATCTTGTGATGACCGCTTGAAGGATAGATCTTGCAACGCTCATGCACTTGATCGAGTGCACCTGGCTTGAAGTATCGACCAAGTGCCAGTTCCACTTGGAAGTCGTAGTTCCAAGAGATTACCTTGACTCTTGGATTAAGGCCTAAATCATTGTTCAGCAGGACAGCCAGCCAGCCCATGTACCGAGGGTCAAGGTCATAGGCGGCGCGATACTCCTCTAGGCCCAGCATTACCGGTGGTGGTGCGAACACTACCGCTGGTGCAAGTACGAAGTACATCGATAGATGCAGTTTCAGTTCTGCCAGCTCATCGGCTTTATCCGCTTGCAAGTACAGTGATCTGGCGTAGGTGTCGAGCGAGCCGTAAGAGATTGACAAGTCAGCCAATTCCTTGAGCTTCTTTTCATAGGCATTAAGCTCTTCACGAATTTGGTCATCCGGACCATATATTCTTCGTAGCTGTTCAGCTTGAACAGTTAGCGCCTGTGGCATAATGTTCACCGTAGGCAGGGCCTTCGCGCTAGCTCCTGCGCCGAGCCAGTACACCACTCGGGGGCCTGTTTCACTGAGCATGATTCATTCCTTAGTTTGCTTCTTCGCTTTCGCCCCCGCCAGCAACCCCGCCGTGTACTTCTCATACAGGCCGAACAGGTACTCCACCCGTTTCGCATCCCTCTCGAAGGGCTGCGCGCGGTAGCACTTGTCCACGGCCTTGTCCAGCGCAGCGTGGGCTCTTA
>ERZ761607.4347-NODE-4347-length-12609-cov-15.690139_pt1 | contig 12609 bp, 22 predicted proteins | sample MGYA00511164_ERZ761607 | MGnify/ENA primary metagenome ERZ761607 (study PRJEB28899, sample SAMN02445080) | bioreactor sludge metagenome | biome: EBPR sludge | place: Australia: Brisbane, Thorneside Wastewater Treatment Plant | collected 2011-06-22 ...
GGGAGGCGAAGAAGTTGATATCTACCTTGCAACGCTCATAGATATCCGAGATATTCGCATTGATAATCTCGAGCTGCTGAGACTTCTCTGGGGAATCTTCTGCTTCCTTTACGATGTCTGTCATTTTTCTTTTCCCTTTTCCTTCTCTATTCTGCTAACCAATCCCCAGCCTCAAACTGCTGGATTCTTCTAAGGTTATCCTGCCTAGTCCACTCCGCTCTCTGCACAAATCCAGGCCCGTGTGGTCTTAACAAAGCTTCCAACTCTAGAGGAACGTCCCATCTTCTTGCATCCATGGAGCCCATCTGCCTATACTTATAAGCCAAAGGAAACCCAAGGAATTCCCCCCGTTTCTGGTCTGTAAAACGTTTAATCTCCCTAGCCATGGATTCCGGAATCGGCCTGTTCTCAACTCCTAGAGCTTCAATGACATCTCCAGTTCTAGTATCCATCCTGATTGTAGCAACTGGAAGCCCTTCTGGCCTGTAAGAAAAGATTCTTTCATTCCCACTTTGCAGTCTTTTCCAGTATTGATCTCCGGAATCCTCTGCAAAACCCTTGGTAATCTGCTCTCCTGTGATAGGATGCCACTTGGGAAGGAACTTGCCAGTCTGAGGATGAGCACCACCCGCTCCTACACAGTTATTCATGAACTCAGTCTCTGCACCTAGGTCCTGCTGAGTCTTAAGCTCGACGAAACCCTTAGGGAGACCCTGTTCTTTGTTAAGCTGGGCAGAACGGGAGACTGTGAAGTCTTTAATTACTGAGGCTTCCTTGAGCTGAGCTGCCTCTACTTTCTTACCTATGGAAACGAGTTGTTCGAGAGACTTCTTGGAGAGTTGATCTGGAGTGAATTTTGAATCCTGTAAGATTTCTGCAAGGTTCATAGAGCCTTGACGAAGATCCACAGCCGCGTCTAAAGGGCCTACCTTAAAAAGGGGCTCCTTAGTAGCTAGCGAATCCCTATAGGCATAGATATCAGCCTGTTGAATCCTTAGCCGTTCATCCAGGTACGAAGGCTCCCTTTTTCCTGCAACTACTAGCCTCTTCGTACGGGCAGCTAACTCCGTAAAGCTACGAGCTTTTGGGCCATAGCTGGACATAGGAACTTTTTCTACGAACAGGTCAGCAAGTAGCTTATCAGGAGTTCCATAGGGAGAGCCTTTTACATGTCCTAGAAAAGGGTCAAGGGGGAAGTCAGAAGCTCCATATTTTTGCAAGGCTTTATCACTGATCTTATCAATGATATCCCCCGATAGGTTAGAGGGTCTGGAGGGGGAAGGAGTTAGCAGTGTTTTAATATCCTTTAAAACCGAAGGAAGCAATTTAGAACCCACAGGTCTAAAGGCTCCTACCATTCCATTCCCTGCAAGGACTTCTACCCAGGCCATTGGATCTTCTCTACTTTTATCTACAAAGTTGGAGGCGTCTTCCACGGCATTGAAGGATTGCTTCTCCACATGGCCTACTGGGTCTGTAACAAGATCTGTAACTTGCTTCTTAAGAACCCTAGTCCGGGAGTCTAGCCATGCGGTAACGGCGGGCAGAAGTTCCATGCTTTTTCTTCTCCTTCTCTTTCTTGACTTCGTTTTTAATTTCCAGGTGCTGGGCAAACATGCGGAAAAGTCTCCATCCTGCAAGAATTACAAAGAGGATGAGGAAGATATAGAAGTATTCCACTTTAAAAACTCCTTCTTAGGAGAGAAACTAGTAGGACTTTCACCACAGCTGGGGAATCTATATGCACCTCGAAAGGAGACTTATTTCCCCAGCTCCGAAGCTAAGGGTTGGATTCCCCAGCCGGAGGCTGGAGTCCTACTGTTTTACTTGTTGCTAATGTCAGAACCCCATTACCTACAACTAGTAGAGAAAGGGAAATATTGTTGATGACCTCTGCCGAGACCTCGAAGGGAAGCTTAACTCCATAATAGTCCAAGAAGTTGAAGAGCATTGTAAGCCCTCCGCTGATAGCTGTCAAGAGGATTTGTCTCTTTTTCCACTTCGCAGGATTTTCTACTGCATTTCCTAGGGCTAGGACTTTAAGAAGTTCTCTCATCCCTGTTTCCCCTGCTTTTTCTCCCGAAGGGAGGGGAAGAGTTCCTGAAGAGCTTTACGCTGTGCTTCTTTGTAGGCTTGTGCGCTCATGGTTTTCTCCTCTAAGCTGGGTGAAAAGAGCTGTTACATTCTGGGAACTCATTGGAGCAAGTTCCCTGTCTTCGATTGCGATAATTTCTTTTTCAGAAGTTCTCTGAATTGCCAACTGTTGAAACTCCCTAAGGGCTTGCATTGGCAGGGCTACTTGAACTACTTGTCCGTTAAAAACCTGAGTTCCGCCCATTGGGAGAGTGTTCTTCCTGAAGCTTTCACACCTTGCAATGATCTCGTAAGTCTTGGCAAGCTCCATGAAGCTAGCCTCTCCGCTTCGCTCCGAAAGGGCATTCAAGAGGTTATTCTTAACTGCTAGCTCTTTAGCTTTGATTACTTCCTCTTCTTGGTTTTCCTGCGCAGCAGCGAGCTGCTTTTCCTCAATCATTTTTTGTACTTCTGGCGTAGCCAGGAGCTGGGAAATGCGTCCTGGAGAGACTCCTAAGATTGAGGCTACTTGTCCTGGCCTAACTCCCATTGAAAGGAGGTCGATTGCTTTTGCTCTATTCATTTTCTTCCTCCCTTTCTTTTGAAGTTTCAGCGAAGCTGGGGGGTTTTCCACCGTAGGTGCGTAGGTGGGTGGTTGAAAAGAATTATAGCAGGATCAGCGTAGCTGGGGAAGGGGATTGAAAAAATTTTAGGGATTTTTGAGGGACCCTTTTGATACACGCGCGCTGGCCAGACTCAAAAAAAAGCCCCCACTGGGGGCTTTCCTTGCCTTGCTTCCTCTCGAAACGCATCCTATCCCCTAGCCATACTGGCTGCTGTGCCGAGCATGCTATCCTTGTCGCTGTCGTAGCAATCCGCCGGAGCGTACAGTTTGCCGCCTATATAAAGGCGAGCAACGTATTCGCCATATCCTGAATCTCGATAGACCTTCACTATCCGGCCTTCAGAACCCTGTAGTGTTGCGATTAGCTTCATGCTCATGGCTTGCTTCCTTTCATTGAGGGATGGTAGAGACTCAATTATAGCAGTCTCTACCATCCTTGCAAGAAATTTCGTTCAGTTTCTCTCTATCCAAGCGGGAGCACCGTAGTCCCTGGCACTCCAGCTACTTGTAGGACACTCGTTTCGATGATACCCAGCGGGTAACCTTGTAGGGGCATCCATATCGCTACCATGTTTTGCAGCCTGTATCATCGCTATACGTGCTGCATACCCGTCGCTGTATTGCCATATGAAAGCGCTCTTACTCATGATCCTACCCCCCTGTTATCAGTCTGGCCATTCGTCAAGGGCCAGCTTGAACCTGTCGTCCAGACCAAGTTCCTGCAAGGCTTCCCACGGCTCCAGCTCGCCGACTTGTACCTTGTCTCTCGCCATATTCAAGGCGGCTTTGGCTTCGGTATCCGTAAGGCCATGCATGACTTTGAGACGCCTAATAGCGCAACTGTAATCGCCATAACACATATCAGTATCCTCCATCCTTGATGCACTGTCGGATAAGCTCCATCGCTTCTGCACTATCTGCGCCCTCTATCCATTCAGCTTGCGCGCTGCCGTGTTTGCCCTTGCTTGCTGCGATCTCTTTTAAGATACTTTGCTCCAGTTGCCAAATGCCCTTCTGGACTTGCTCGTCAATCAAGGCTTTGCAGACTTTGCTTCCAAGGGAGTAGCCCTCAGACTGAAGTAGGTACAGGATGTTACGAAGTGGTGTAGTTTTCATGACGCCTCCTACTCGTTGTCTAGCTTGGATAAGGGGATACGATATCCCTTGAGAGCAAGTGACATTCTGCCTGCTTGTGTGGTTCCGAATTCCAGATTCTTAAAATAGTCACTAGCTTTGCAAAACCAAATCCCCAGCGTGCGGCCTTTCACCTCATAGCGCACGCTGGTTGCTTGCACTTTCAAGCGGTAGATTTTGCCGTTTGCCGTGATCTTGAAATGGCCATAAGCGTCTTGCTGCCAGTCGGTATTCATCATACCGACGATAAATTGCTCTTTTTTCATGATATTTCTCCTTCCTTTCTTTTCCTACAGTTGAAAGTAAAAAGCCCCTTCCTCTCAGACTGCAAGGGAAGGGGCATTGTTTGTTACTCTTCCATCCTTACTATTGGATGGTCACGCCAAGAGCGGATTCCAGACCCGGAATCATCTCCTTGCGATCCTCAGGAGTAAGAGCTTTCACCTCCTTACCCACGTCCAGATTGGTCTGGCCAGGGAGCTTGCCGAAGAAGCGAACGCAAGCAGTGACGAAGGAAATGGTATTGTTCTGGGTAGTCATGATATTTCCTTTCTGGAGAATGGGGAAAAGCAGAATTGCCTTCCCCTATGAAACATATTAGCGGAGCTAGACAGGGAATGCAAGAACTTTCTTATTCGTCAGTGAGACCTTCGCTGACCGTTTCGCAGCATTCGCTCAGTTCCTCGCAGATGCCTCCATATTTGACGACATCCTCATCCGAGAGCGTAGCAATGAACTGGTTCAAACGCTTGAGGAAGATTGCCTTCGTGCCAGCGTCAATCGCAGCCAGTGCTGGCGTGGTATTCTTGCCGACCGGCAGAACCGCAAGGGCTTTCAGATTGGCAGTGAAACCTGCGCTCTTGCCCAGACTATCCGCAAAGGCATTGAAGGCGTCCTTGAAGTCACGTTTGACCGTGAAATGAGCACCGCGGATGCCGCCGGACGACGTTACAAGTTCCTCCAAGGTGGTCCAGGCACTCTGACCGGCGCTGTATTCGACGCTCTGTGTGTCAAGGCGGGAAGTCAAAGCTGCCCGGGTTGCTGTACAAATGGCGTTGTAAAGCCACTTCATTTTCTTGTCTGCGTAACCTTTAAGAGCATTCGTCGCTTCGTCTCGGACTTCGACGGCTTCGATTCCGAAGTCGGCCAGCGTCGGCTGAAGATACTCAACATCGCCGATCTTTTCTCGGACGTTTTTCCCATCCTTGCCTTCGACAGTTTTCGAGATGCTTGTAGTGATCTTTTCCATTTTAAAACTCCCGTTAAAAGAGGTGTTACGAATTCTGCAAGGGCGAATCCCGTTGCAGTTCAAACATTGTGGGGCTTTCGCAAGGGGAAGTCAAGCGAAATTTGCAGACTCTTCTCTACTAGACGCAAAGTTTTTCCCTAGAACAAAGTTTTTTGATAAACAGAATTTTCAAGTAAAACAGAATACTCTATTCCCGAAGAAAAAAAAATCCGTCCCTCAGAACTCCCTCGGCTTCGCTTCGCTGCGCCGAACAATGAAATTATTAAAAACACGAGTTTAAATCAGCCCTTCCAGAAGTTTTAAGACACGAATTTAAATTGGTTTATTGGAATGAATTAATTAAAAATTTGAATAGGTTAAATAAAGTATTGGAAATTTTGAGGCAAAAATCGCAAAAATCGCAAATCTCGCAAATCTCGTGCGTGTCACCTCTTGGGGGGGGGCCGAGTGCGGTTTTTGGGTCAAAATCCCGTATTCTATTCCTATGAGTATTCTATTCTATTGGTTATTCTGCGAAGCAGGAGATATTGTTATTGCTATTCCGGGATATAGGGGTAGTAAAATATTTTTTAAAATTTTGAATACCTTAAATATATACCCCTTGTAATAAGCAAATCTCTTCATTCAGCTCCTACTTTCTTACCATTCTTACCAATGTCTTTCCTCCAGCAAAGCTGGAGTAAGAACAGAATACAAGAGTAGAGATATAACATTGTGGGAGGGGCGAAAAACGGCACTTGAGGCGCCCCAGAAGGGTGACACGCACGACACGCACGACACGCACGACACGCACGAGCTTCGACCCCTCGCTAACCCGTTGAATTTTCACGATTTTTTCAAAAATTTGCATTTTCACGATTTTTCGCGTAAAATCGACGCTCGGGGGTCGAAAATTTCCCTTCCGTCGCAACAAGACTACTTGCTCAATGAAGAAGAATCTACCAAAGGAAATACACAAATGAATCACTCAGACTTTTCTAACCAGCTTTCTCCTTTTGCTGAAAACCCCGCAGAAGTATTCCAGTCCAAACTTCACACTTGCACTCCTTTAAAACCCGAAATAGGACAGGAGCCTATTCGCTTCCCAGCATTCCCCAGCTTCGCTGGAAAAACAGTAATAAAAACTAAACCTGGAAGTGTAGTTTTCGGATTGAAAAGAGAGGAATCAGCAATTGCAGTATGCCCGATAACAGGAATAGCCCTGACAATCGGCATTCCCTCTTTACCTTTTACCCTGACTTACGAGAATCCGATAGCGAAAGCAAGAAACGCATTCAGGATCGCAGCCCTTCCAGCTTCTGAACTTTTCACTATTCCTTCTGACATCATAGCAGGTACCTTACTTTCTTTACTCTCCTCAGCTTCCCTCATTGAAGATCACAAGACAGCATTACAGAGAAATGAATCCCTAAGAGACAGCTATCATCCTCAACAATTAGTAGGGATGCTTCAGGCAGTTTCAAGGATTCTCAATGCTCTCAGCAAACCAGAGAGGATGAAAAGGTTTCTCTCTGAAAATCCCAGAGTATCCTTCAATGAGAAAGCTCAATTAGAGCTTACAATTAAAAGCTGGCATGAAACAGTTTTTCCGACTGAGAGGAAAACTGTTACTTCCTTGCTTGATGAACTTCTGGAAGAGGAGAAAGCAGAACAAAGAAGGAAGAAGCAAGAGGAAAGAATAACAATCAGGAAGCCTAAAAACAATATCTCTCTCTCCTTGAGAAGCAGGATTAAGTCAATTGCACAGCAATTGGGGAAGGCAGAAGTAATTTCTCAAAAGGCTTCTTCAATTTTCCAATTTCTGGGAACCGGACAAAACTGGAAATCTTTGACAAAGGATAACAAGAAATCCTACCTGTCTTATCTCTCAGTTCGATTCGCGGAGAATGAGATTGAAGAGTACGACGAAGATATTGATACTCTTATTTCCCTCGTGAAAGCGATTCCAGTAGATGATGCTTATAATGCATTAATTGAGGAGGATGATTCTATTTCTAATTATGCTGATAAGGATTCTGGGAAAGTAGCCCCAAAAATGATGACAATCAAAGAAAGACTTGCTGCCATCGCAGCGAAAACTAAAGGCAAAGGAGAATAAGAGATGACTATTATTAAATACTTGAATACTGAGCAGAGGATTATCCGCAATCGTAAGAATAAGGATACCAGTGATATTTTCTACAATACCATGAGTGATTATGCAAGAGAAAATATGAATGTACTAATGAGATTTCCTAAAGGGCGCAATTTCAGTGATCTTGAAGATACCGTTATGAGTCTTGGCTATGTATAATAAGAAAAATAGGAACATCTATACTTGGACGCCTTCTGAAAATGTCCTAAACTGCTTCCTGCGAGAGCATAATCTCCTAGAATCAGAGATAAAAGATGGTTCTATCTTAAACAGGAATCATCCTTACAGAATCATCTTCGACAATCAAGATGAAGGACTGGAGATTTTAGAGCAGCTGCCTATGAAGGTTCTAGTTTCTTTCCAGCTTTTCCAAGGGCAGGAAACTGTAGCAATTATCAGGAAGCTGAAAACTCCCAAAGAGAGAAAGGTAACTTAAAATGAAAACCAGAAGCCCTCACTACTCCCATATTCAGATCCGTGTATATAGATATATAAGTCTGAATTATCACTATTTTCACATTCATAACACGGCTATCCACGAGTACCTCCGCCAAGCTAATAGATTTTATGACGACCGGTTTTGGTATGATTTACATGATACTACTATGAGTTTAGGCTATGTCTAAAATGAAAACGAAAGAAAGGTAACCTAAAATGAAAACGTGGAAAGAACTCCTAGCGGAAAAGAAAGCGGCCAACTCCAGTGTCGCTGAGAACCCTTCTTACAATAATCTAGCCAAGACACTAGAAACTGAACAACCTGTTAAGACTCTGACAATAAAAGAAAGACTGGCAGCAATAGCAGCAAAGAAACATCCTCCGGCGCAGCCGTCGGAATCCCCCATTTCGAATGCAAGCAGTTTCCCTAAGACAATGATAGTCTCCATGCTCTCGGAAGAGAACAAAGGGAAAGAGGAAAAGAAAGAGTCTTTTTCCCTGTCTGTAGAATATGATTCCGACCAGTTGAATGCAATTGAACTTGCAAAGTCAGGGAAAAGCTTCGTTCTAATTGGTGCAGCGGGTTCAGGTAAAACCACAGTAGAACGTGGAATCATGTTGGCCCTTCTTGCTCAAATGAAAGAGAATGAAACCCATGACTTCAGAATCCAAGGGACAGCCCAGAGAATAACATCCGCAGCAATTGCTATCTCAGCGCCCACAAGAATTGCATCCGGAAATTCAAGAAAAGCAATCTGCAAAGATCCTACCCTGGCAGAGAGATGCTTTTATAACGTGACGACTAACCACAATCTCCTAGAATACTATCCCGAGTTTTTCTTCGATGCAGAGAAGGACAAGGAGAGCATGCGTTTCGTTCCAAAGAGAACCAGAAGTAATCCTCTTACAACAAAGACAATAATGTTCGAAGAGGCATCAATGAATGACCTCCTAATCTGGGGGAAAATCTACGATGCTATGCAAGCCGGAACTCAGTGCATTTTCATCGGTGACATTAATCAGCTCCCACCCGTATTCGGCCCTTCCATCCTAAACTATGCCTTGGTTCAGCTTCCGATCATTGAGCTGAAAACAATCTACCGGCAAGCTGAGGGTTCTTCGATCCTAGACAATGCACATAGAATCCTTAAAGGGGAAAATGTAAAGACAGATGTGGATTTTCAAGTCTTGGAAGGAAAAAGTGACGTTCAGTATGGGCAAAGGAAACAATGCCAAGTAATCATGAATCAAGTAGCAGTCTGGCTCAAGCAAGGCAAGTACGATCCTGAACAAGACATTTTCCTGACACCTTTCAATGTTCAGCCTCTAGGCTCAATCCACGTGAATTCCTGCCTGGCTTCCCTGATCAATCCTAATGTAGATGTATGGGAGATTATTGCAGGAGTGCGGAAACTCTACGTAGCAGTCGGTGACAAAATCATGTACAACAAACAGATTGGGGTCATCAAAGAGATAGCCCATAACGGCTTATACAGTGGCAGTCCGAAACCGAAACATCATTCAAAGCATCTCTCTCGCTTTGGCCATTATCTTGCTGGTGCCAATTCCCTAGAAGCTCAGGATGAAGAAGATAGCGGCTTGGCCTCTTTTAACATCAATCTGGAGGAAATGGATAAGGAGGATGTTAAAGAACTCTCCAGACAGGCTTCTGCCGTGGTAACAATTGTCCTGACAGATACCGAGGAAGAAGTTAAACTTTCCAAGGTAGGTGATTTGTCGGAGTCCAGCTTTTCCCTCGCCTATGCTCTGACAGTTCATAAAAGCCAAGGATGTGAATGGAGAAAAATGTTTTTGCTTCTTCATAAGGATCATAGTCTTATGGCATTCCGGGAACTTCTTTATACTGCAGTGACAAGGGCAAGAGAACAAGTAGTAATCATTGGCAAAATGTTCATGGTAGATAAGGCAATCTCCAACCCGAGAATCAAAGGGAACTCCGTCAGAGAAAAGGTGGAATATTTTAATGCTAACTTACAAATGCAGGAGGGAATATTCTGTGAAAAAAGATAACGTTGCGTTGAAGCCACATATCTCCGTCAAAGAAGGAACTTACAGCTGTAGATATCCCCTTGTGAGAGCAACTAATGGTGCATATACGTTAAGTTCCCTACTCAGACATGCTATTATAGGGAAAGGAGCCACTCCCCTAATAGCCTATAATCATTGGAGGAACAATGAGTGAGAAAGAAGCCTGCATAATCCTTTGCTCCAAGAATCCCTTTCCCTCCACAAATGGTGACCATTTTGACTTCCCTAGCTACATAATAACCTGGCTCCTAGGGAATAAACATCACTATGGAACGCCAGTTGAAGGAAGGAAAATTCATCCTTATGAGGGCAATTCAGTAACAAATTACATAGCCTACCTCATGGGACTTTCTCATGGGGAGGTTTTAGATATCATTGCAAGATTAAAACAGGAGAAACTATTATGACAATTGAAGATGATTTGGAATTTCCACCTTTCCCGGATGAAGAGGGGGAAGGGACAGAGGATATTACTTTCGAAGATATTTACGGACAGGCTTTACTCTCCCCTGTAAGGATCACCATTCCCCATTCTGAAATCCAGAAAGTAAAAAATGGGGTGAAGAATCACAAGAGCCGTTTAATGAGGAAAGCCTCCGACAACGGAATAGAAATGGAGAAAGAGAAGCTTGTATTTGAAGTAGATGAAAATTCCGAGGAAGGGGAAGGCTGGGTAGATTTGACTATCTCCATCCATAAGCCGGCTTCCGTGCGAGTGAAAAGAATCATTCCTATCAAGGCAATCTCACTGACAGACGAATAAGGAAAGGGGAAAGAAAATGTATTACACTTGCACGAATTTCAAAGGATTTGTTCTTCAATCCGGAACTTCCGCAGTAGTATGTGCAGAAAGTAGAGAGCGCGCAGCCCTTGCACTGGAAGTAGAACTGGAAAAACTGGGGCTTGCTCAGAAAATCCATCCAGACAACATGATTCCTCTTCACGATAATGAGGAAGAGGAAACAGTTGAGATTCTTTTTGACGGGGAGCTTTGAAAAATGGAAATAACTGAGCAACAAAAGCAACTAACCCACGAAATCCAAGTCAGAATCCAGCAGCTTTCCGACCTTTCAGGAACAGACTTAAAGGAAGAGATGGATGATCTAAGGGTTACGCTCCTGAAGAACCCAGCGGCTTGCTCCCTCCTAATCCCAGAAGATTTGGGAATGGCAGTGGCTTCTATTAAAAGAATGGTAACAGTAGCAGTAGAAGCCAAGACAAAAACTCCTGCAACACGAAAGGGGAAGGAAAAAGTACCCCTCTCGTTGAACCTCTCATTGGAGGATGATGATGATTAAACTAATCCAGATCACCTTGACTCCTGCGGAATTTCTTCCTCTACAACCCCTAGTAAATAATATCCCTTACGAATCCTGGCCTCTAAGTAAGACTCATAATCTCCAGATTGTCTCTTATCTCTCGGCAATTGCCATGATGAAGCATGGAATCCTACCTGAAGATGTGAACAAGCCGAAGAGACTAACAAACTTTGAAATGAAGTTTGACCTGAGAAAGCAGAAATATACATACAAAGCCACCCTTGCTATTGAAATTCCTGAAAACGGAATACCGGAGAATGAAGATGATCCGACTATCTCATAGTGCCCTAGAGGAAATGCTTACCTGCGAACGCAAGTTCCAGCTAAGTCGTCTTTTAGAAAGGGAGAATGAACGGACTGTAAATGATAACTTCTGTTTCGGGCACGCCTTTGAAGCTGGATGCGTTTCCTACATCCTAAATCAAGACAAGGAAAAAGCTCTATGGGAAACCTGGCTAGCTTACCCAGAGGTAACACTAAGGAAAGATAAATCAGTCGAATGCGTGGAGGTTCCTGACTCGATAAAAAAGACAGACCTTGTAGCAATCAACATGGTTCAGGCAGCTTTCCCTTATCTGGACACTTTCCTAGAAGATTGGGAAGTTGCTACCTTCAATGGTAAGCCTGCAAGCCAACTCTCGTTCCGAGTAAATATCGACGAGACTTTCTACTTTGTAGGCTATTTGGACCTGGCAGTTAGGAATAAATATACAGGGAAATACGCGGTCTGGGATGCTAAAACTACTGGTCTGGCGATTCATGACCTTTCCCCGGTCTATGCCAACTCCCTTCAGCTGATTTTTTATAGCCTTATCCTAGACAAGATCGTAGGGGAGGATTACTCAGACTATGATGTGCAGTATTTCGTAGGAAGAGTAGGGGCAGGTAACGGATTTCAGCCTCAGATCCTTCCACTAACCTTTGCAAAGTCCCTAAAAGATCGCTTAAATTGCTTCATCACATTGGGATTAGATGTAGAAAGACTAGGAAAGATGAAGGCTATGGGAATTTTCCCACAAAGAGGAGCAGCCTGTTTGAAGTATAACAAACCTTGCTTCCATTTCGGAACCTGTGGCCTTCATGCCCTCGACAAAGAGAAGGCAATTGAAGAAGATACCACGGATTATCAATTTGTTTTCAACCTGGAAGATTTGATTCAGGATCACATGGAAAGGATAAACTAAGATGAGAATCGCTACGAAAGACGAATATGAAAAAAGAGGTGATACCACTCAGGTAAAAGCTGACCTAAGTAAGGGAATTCTTGATCTGACCTATGTTCAAGTTGCTGACAGGGAGTGGGAAAAGGCAAAGCCCTTTGCTCAAGGTTACTGGGCAGGACTTGGAGCCGCCAATTGTGGGATGGGACCAGAGCAATTTAGCAAGTCTCAAGCCTTTACAGAGACAGAAGAGAAGGATATTCTGGAAGAACGGCAGGGAACCCACGGGGAATTCAAAGACGTAGCCCCTATCTCCCAGACCTTGAAGATATACTTCCGAGCGCAAAGTACCTGGGATGCCCTAACACTTGTCCAACAAGAAGCCCTAGATAACATCGCGCAGAAAATTGCAAGAATCTTTGCAGGTG
>ERZ761607.4348-NODE-4348-length-12609-cov-5.161861_pt1 | contig 12609 bp, 6 predicted proteins | sample MGYA00511164_ERZ761607 | MGnify/ENA primary metagenome ERZ761607 (study PRJEB28899, sample SAMN02445080) | bioreactor sludge metagenome | biome: EBPR sludge | place: Australia: Brisbane, Thorneside Wastewater Treatment Plant | collected 2011-06-22 ...
CCTTTGTCGGCCGTTGCCATTGTCTTCGGTGAAGCGTGTTTCAAGATTATGGTCTGGTTGCCGATCTTTAGCTGCCGCGATGGCCCGTCCGTCAAATACACGATCCGTGCGGGCACTTGCGTCGAAAGGCCCAATGCATTCGCGGCCTGAGCACCGGTGATCTTGAGCCTGCTATTATTCTTACTCGCGATCTCCTTCGCTACCCCGTCTATTGAGGGGCTAAGTACGCCAAGTTCCGGGCTGATCTTCGGGTAATCGTAGATCCCACTGCCAACGCGGCGGATCGCCCCTTTCCGGGCGAGGCGGCTTAAGGATTTATCGATCGCGTCACGACCGCCAAGATCCAAAAAGTGCCTGGCGGAAAATGCCCAACCTCTCCCCTTGCCTCGGATTCGGTAAAGCATTGCATTTTGGATACTTGAGGACATATGTTGCTCATGTAGCTGTCAGAAAATATACCATAGTTTTCTGACACAATGCTAGAGTTTTCTGTAAAAGATGATACCAAATTTTGACTGATCGAAATGTTCAGGGATATTTTTGAATGACGATGGCAGCAGCGAAGAAAACCAAACGCCCTCTCGCGATCTGGTTCGCCCAAGCGCTATTGATTTTCTATTTGCTTATCTTTGCCGCTGTACTGGTTACAGGGTCGATTGCCGATATTGGCGTTTCTTATCTCCCCGAAGGAATTTTCCCGACAAGCGTCGGAACGTTCTTGTCGCATTCTCTCGGAGTACTGATGGTCTTGTACGCGGCCTATTCGTTTATCTTACTGTGCTTCCGAGCTCAAGCCGGGCGATGGCTCACCGTCGTGTTTTTTGCAATCCAGCTTTTTTCGTTTCTCGCATTCATGATGAGCGACGAAGAACTTAAAAGTGTTTGGTATTTGCAAGACCCGGCTAACATCCTCACGCTTATCTTCTTGATAGCCTTTGTCGGCTTTCCCTTGCTACTTGCCCTAATTCTGTTGATCTTTAGCCCAAAGGCGAAGCTCTTTTTCTCGCCCGAGCTTGAGAGCGAAAACGAGATGAACCACCTACCACCACCGCCGCCGGAATTCGACTAAGAAAGTCCTGCATCCTCGACCGAATATTCCCACGAACAATTCTGCAAATTTGTCGTAAAGCTTCGTCGGTGTTTTGCAGTATTTAGATCACATAAATATAGGAACAGATAACAATGTCTATTACTCGTTTGCAGAACGTGCCGCTGCTTTCGCAGCCGTCCACGGGAGTCTGCTGGTTCAAGTCGGCACAGATGGTCTATGCCTGGTCAAAGGCGACCGGAAAGGGCTCGATGAAGGACCCGATGTCCGTCGCCGATTTCAAGTGGCGATATGAGACCAACCGCGACTGGTGGTCCGGGCAAAACGGCATGCTCGCCACGGCCTTTGGGATGAAGACCCACTCGAAGGTCGATATGTCGCTCTCGGGGCTCAATAGCTTCTTGCCGACCCACGGCCCCATCTGGACCGGGCTCCGCAAAAACTGGGGCGGCCACAACCACGGCCACGTCGTCGTCATCTTCGGCGTCGCCGATACCGGCGTCCTCATCAATGACCCTGAGCCGATGCACCGCGGCACCGAGATGTGGCTCACCTGGGACCAGATCAACAAGGCCATCGCCGGCATCACCGACGCCGATTACCAATTCCTAACCGCCGCCTAAAAGCCATTACTGATCATCATGCGGCTCCCACCGCTCCCCATTGACATCCCCCGGACTTCTGCTTATATTTCCCTTGTTCGGGAACAAAGGCCTCTCACAGCCTGCCTGCGAAAGCCCTTCTGCCCCGCACTCTCAAAATAATCAAATCAAAGGAGTTAACCTGCTATGTCTGAAACCGGACACGCTCGCAATATCGAACGTTTCGCTCAGCTTATTAACTTTGTCGATGGCTACGGAGCCGACTACGACCCCGCAAACCCGGCCATCGCCCTTGCCGCGCTCAACGCCAAAAAGACCGACGCCGAAACCAAGATGGACACCGTCACCGACGAGATGACCACATGGAAGATGGCCGTCAACGATCGCCAGGAGGCCTTCGAGGGCATACGCAAGCTCGCTACCCGCATCGTCAATAGCCTCGAGGCCTCCGGCGCCTCGCAGAAAGACATCGACGATGCCCGCACCTTCAAGCGCAAGCTCGACGGCGCCCGTGCCCAGGCCCTCGTTGATGACCCCAACACGCCCGAGGACGAGAGCCTGGGCAACTCCGTCTCTCAGCAGAGCTACACCCAGCTTGTCGAGCACTTCGATAACCTGATCGCCGTCGTCAATGGCTCCGGCTTCTATAACCCCAATGAGACCGAGCTCCAGACCGCGACGCTCACCGCCTATTCCACCGAGCTGAAAACCCAAAACGCCAACGTCGCCGCGGCCGCCGTGCCCTTCAGCAACGCCCGCATCGCCCGAAACAATACCCTCTACGCCGAAGGCACCGGCCTCGTGGACCTCGCCCTCCTCGTCAAAAAATACGTCAAATCCCTCTACGGCACCGACTCCCCCCAATACGCCCAGGTCTCCGGCCTCGAATTCACCCGCTACAAGCTCTAACCCCGGCGGCCAACAGACACAACGCGGACTCCCACCCGCGTCACCCCCAAGTACCCACCGACCACTACCCACTCACTATTCACTATTCACTATTCACTATTCACCACTCACTATTCACTATTCACGATCCACTATTCACCACTCACCATTCACCACTATCCCCAACCGCGGCTCCGCCGCATCGCAGAGCGGAGAGGCTCGCCTCTCCGAAATTCACCCCGACAACCCGCCCATTCGCCAAACCCACCCGCAAAAGTTCCTATTGAACCTTTTGGTCGCTTGTGCTAAGTTAACCGCAAAACCGCAGAATCGCCCCCAAGTGCCCACATCTCCGCACCCAAACGGCTACTCTGCCAGCAACACAATCAGGAGTAAATTATGAGCGAAGGTTCGAGCTGGAAAATTTGGGATTTGCACGTTCATACGCCATCTTCGATAGTTCAGCATTATGGCGGCGATAATGATGATGCCTGGGAGGCCTACATTACAGATCTGGAGGCTCTTCCCGACGAGTATAAAGTTCTAGGTATAAATGACTATCTGTTCCTTGATGGTTATGAAATTGTCCGTAAGGCCAAGGATGCCGGGCGGCTTACTAACATTGATAAAATTTTTCCGGTAATCGAATTCCGCGTTGACAAGTTTGGGAACGTCAGCATAGACGATCCTTGGAAACGGGTCAATGTGCACGTAATATTTGATGATTCTGTTTCCGTAGCCGAGATCAAGGAGCAATTTCTTTCTGCGATTCAAACTTTCAAGAAGCTTTCACCAGACATAAGCGGTCATTGGGCCGGCACGATTAATGAAAAGCGATATTTAGAGGATTTTGGAAGGAAGATTAGAGAAACGTCCCCTGTTGCCTTATCGGGAAGTGACCTAGAAATCGGATTCAACAATCTCACTTACGATTTCGACAAGATTACGGAGCTTCTTCGGCAACCAGCCAGCTGTCTAGAAGGCAAATTTTTGTTGGCGGTCGGAAGAACGGAATGGGAGGCTTTGCGATGGGACGCAAGTGCAGCCGATAAGAAGCACATAATAAACGAGGCCGATTTTGTATTCTCTGCTTCCGTATCGCCGGAAGCCCTGACGATTGGACGAACAAAGCTCGCTGAACAAAGTGTCAATGACTTGCTACTCGACTGTAGCGACGCACACCATCTAAGTACAAGTTCCGATAAGGATCGAATAGGTAATTGCTTTACATGGATCAAGGCAGATTCCTCGTTCGAAGGGCTAAAGCAAATTCTCTACGAACGTTCTAGGCTTCGAATAGCTTCGAGCCCTCACGTTCCCCCAGCTAAAAGAGTCAGAGCCGTAAATCTTTCGTTCCCAGCCGGATCAACGATATTTCGCGAAGAGAATAAGGGCAATCCGAGCAAGCATAGTACGTTCTGTCTTAATGGAGATCGAACAGTTTCGTTCAGCCCTTACTTTACATGCGTAATCGGCGGACGAGGAAGCGGCAAGAGTACCCTTCTCAATTTAATTGCCCATAAGGCCGGTGCAAGCTCGAATTTTTTTGAAAGAAATAAGATAAGGACCCCGGCCGGAAGCACTTCAATTGAGGACTTTGTGGAGATCAACGGATCCACTGATATTGAGTTTATAAGCCAAAATGAGATTGAAGGTTTTGCTGAATCGGGCGAGCTAACTGACGCGATATATGAAAGGCTCGCTGGCCTAACTGATGCAGGTTCTTTTTCCCAAGCTGAGAGTTTATTAGAGTTTTCGCTAAGGGATATAAACAAGCAAATTGACCTTATTAAAGAAATTCAGTCGGTTGAGGCCAGTGCCGTCCAAATAAAGTCGAAACTCAACGAGGCCGAGGCAATTACTTCGTCATTGAGTAGCAAGGAATACACGGACCTTGTTGCTAAGATAGAAAAGAATAGCCAAGAAGTAGCTGGTTTAGAAGCATCTAAATCGAGATATATTACATTTGTTGTTGAGTTAACAGAATTGGCCAGGAAACATCCTGCTGTGGGCGATGCTAAGAATGCTTACGACACCGCCTTAAATTCGTTGGCCAGTGAACTTTCCGATTTATTGGGCAAATCGATCGACTTTTCGCAAGTAGAAAGGGAACTCGTCACGAATAAGACTCAGCTAGATGAGGCGAAGACTGATCTAACAGACTATCTAAACGCCCATGGCGTTTCGGAACAGAATCAGGCAGATTTCCAGCATGCTTCCGAACAATTACCCATTCTCCGTTCAAGATTGGAAAGGCATGAGGAAAAGAAGGCATCGGTTCAAGCCGAAATTGATTCGCTTTTGGCTCTTGGGACGCCCGAAAGAACTGCCGACGCCAGCTTTCGAGCGGAGATCGTGGCCGCATTTCAGCCTTTGAACGAAAAACTAAGGTCGATTACGACAAACGCGAACGTCAAGGAAATCCGTTTCGAATTTGAATTCGATCAGGCTCGGGCAAGAGAGGGAATATTCGAAGATTTTTACTCAGAGTTTGAAAGGTTGAGACCTGACGACCTAGGCACACAGAGGAATAGCGTAAGAGACAATCTGTTTTCCACGCGACCAGAAGACTTAGGAGAGATTGAAGAGTACCTTCAGGAGCTAGAGAATCGTGACGACTCAAACTCGAAGAAATTTGTTCAGACGGTGTTCAGCGATTCAAAGAACTTTGATATTTATAAACTGATTGTACGCAGTCACCTATCAAATTCTTTTTATTACAAACGCATTGTCGGATATTACGGGGATCGAGAATTGAGAAGTTGCTCATTTGGGCAAAGGTGCACAGCCGTAATTGTTGCTCTTATAATGTTCGGAAATAAACCGTTAATAATTGACGAGCCGGAAGCTCATCTTGACAGCAAACTAATTGCAGAATATCTGGTCGGGCTCATTAAGGAACGAAAATTGGAGCGCCAGTTAATCTTCGCAACTCACAATGCAAACTTTGTGATAAATGGTGATGCCGAACTCATCAATATTTTGGAGGTTGACGATGGTCATTTGACAAATATTACGGCAACAACGATCGAGAATCTAGCGACAAGAGAAACGCTATTGAACCTCGAGGGCGGAAAGGCTGCGTTTGAACAACGCGATCGACGACTCATTCGAAATTAGGAGGATTAAAAAGCGTTCTGATTTATTTGTTGACTTCATTCCACATTGTTATTACTCGAGGGCAAGTTGCCGGCGGGTGTTGTTTCGAAAAAGAAAGAAGTTGCCCAAACTTCATAAGGTAAAGAGACAGACGCGGTTGCCGAAGGGCGGCTGCGGACGTTAAATTGCCGAAACGGACGGCGTAAAGGCAGAGAGGAACGCCGGAAAGCCTTGACCGCCGAAACACTCGAGTACGTTTACCGAATAAGCGGATCGCCGATTCCAGATTCCCAATTCACCTTTCATCATTCCAGATTTCGCATTCCATAGACAACATAAAGATTCACGGGGTATATAATTACACAAAGTGAATATATTTTTGCATGTTTGGGGTATAAATATGCGTTTTGGGGCTGTGTTTTTGTAGTTTTGGAATATGTTATTGTCTTTTGGGGTTATATTATTGCTTTCTTGGGACATATTTTTACATTTAGGGGCTATGTTTTTGTATAAAGGGGCTATATAATTGCGAGAAGGGTGCTTGTTATTGCGAACTGGTTATGCTTAGGCTGGATTTGAGGTATATTTTTGGGGTTCGGGGGTATCGGAACCCGGTGAAGGAGCTGGTCAAGCTCGGGCTGAGCCCGCCCACGGCGAAGAATCTAGTCAGCGGGAAGACGGCGTCGATACATACACGGCATCTGGAGGCGATCTGTGAGTATTTGCGGTGCACCCCGAACGACCTTTACGCCTGGACGCCGGAGGGCGGGGCGTCCGCGGCGGAGGGGCATCCGCTCCGCGGGCTCATCCGCGAGGGTGACGCCGCCGAGATCGCCCGAGCCTTCGCCGAGATCCCCCTCGACAAACTAAACGAGGCCCGCGATCTCCTCGCGAGCCTCAAAAATAACGATTAAACCCCAAAAAGAGTTTATTCGAGGGCGTTCTGCGAAAGAAATGCTTCCATCGCGTCGCTCGGGAGCGGGCGGGCGAAGTGGAAGCCTTGGCCGGATTCGCAGCCGAGGCCTTTGAGTTCGGTGATCTGGTGGTCGTGTTCGATGCCTTCGGCGATGGTCCGGAGGTTGAGCGAATCGCCCATCATTATGATCGCCTTGGCGACCGCGTTGCCCTCGGAGCCGACGCCGAGCTTGTCGATGAACGACTTGTCGATCTTCAAGATATCGACCGGGAAACGCTGCAGATAGCTGAGCGAGGAATAGCCCGTACCGAAATCGTCGATGGCGAGCCGGACCCCGAGTGCTTTGAGCTGCTCGAGCTTTTCGATGGTCGTTTCGGCGTCTTCCATCATAAAGCTTTCCGTAATCTCAAGTATCAGCGAGGCGGGCCTCAAGCCGCTCTCGCCGAGGGCCCGGCGAACCGTATGGACAAGGTCGCGCTGATGGAATTGGCGGATCGAGATATTTACCGTAACGGAAAGATCTTCCATCGCCGGAAATTCCATCCGCCATTTCTGTATCTGTTTGCACGCCTCAACGATCACCCATTCACCGAGCGGGACGATCAGCCCGGTCTCCTCGGCGAGCGGGATGAACTTCATCGGCGGCACAAGCCCGAGCCGCGGATGCTGCCAGCGGACAAGTGCCTCCATACCGGTCACCCGCGACGAACCGAGGTCGAAGATCGGCTGATAGTGGATGATGAATTCGTTCTCCTCGATGCCGCGGCGAAGATCGGCCTCTAGCTCGACCCGCTCGACCAGAGCTTCGTGCATCTTCGGTTCAAATATGACGTAGCGGCCTTTGCCGTCGCTCTTGGCGAGGTACATCGCGAGGTCGGCGTTGCGGAGCATTGCCTCGGCGTTCGTTTCCTCGTCCGAGGCCGTCGCAATGCCGATGCTCGTGCCGACGTAGATCTCCTTTCCGCCGATGTCAAAGGGCTGCTTGAAGACCTCGAGGATGCGCTCGGCGATCATCACCGCCTCACTCGTCCGGTGGACAGATTCGATCAGAATGGCAAACTCGTCGCCGCCGAGCCGGGCGGCCGTATCGGTCGTACGCAGGCAATCCTGCAGCCGTTCGGCCACCGCGACCAACAGGCGGTCGCCGGCCGCGTGGCCCATTGTATCGTTGATCGACTTGAAATTATCGAGGTCAAGAAATAGCACCGCTAGCGAGATCGAGTTGCGCGAGAGCCGCTTCAGGGCGTGGTCAACGCGGTCGCGGAAGAGCGCCCGGTTGGCGATCTTGGTCAGCGGATCGTGAAGCGCCTGATGCGTCAGCTGATCTTCGAGCCGCTTGCGGTCCGTTACGTCCATCATCGAGCCGAGCATGCGGACCGGACGTCCCTCGTTGTTATAGACAACGTAGCCGCGGTCGATCACGTGGGCATAGCTGCCGTCGCGGCGGCGGAAGCGGTACTCGCTCGCCCAGTTGGTCTTTCCATCCGCGATGTGGCGGTGAATGTCCTCGGTTACGCGGTCTTCGTCCTCGGGATGCAGCCGCTCCTGCCAGGCATCGACGGTCGCGCCAACCTCCTCGGGCAGATAGCCGAAAAGCTTGCCAAAGCCTTCGTTCCACCAGATGGCGTCAGTCTCGAGGTTCCAGTCCCAAACGGCGTCGCTCGTCGCCCGCGTCACGAGCTGAAAGCGCTCATTGCTTTGCCGGAGCGCCTCTTCATTCCGCTTGCGCTCAATGGCTATCGCGATCTGGTCGGCGACCGAGGTCAGCAGCTCCATGTCGCGTTTGGAATAGGTGTCCGAGTTCTCGTAGTCCTGCACAACGAGCACACCGATCGGGCCTGAAAGTGTGACGAGCGGAACGCCGAGCCAGATGGGCGAATCCGTCCCAACCGATTCGACCTCGCCGGTCTCGATCAGTTTTTTGACGTCAGCGGACGAGAGCAACATCGATTCGCCGCGGCGGAAAACATATGCCGAAAGGCTCCGGCCGATCTTGAGCGGTGCCGGCATCGGGTCGTATTTGTCGACCCAGAACTGCATCGTCAGCATGTCCGTCTCGGGGTCGATGAGGGCGACGAAGAAGTTTTCGGCGTAAACGATCCGTTTGATAGAGGAGTGTACGAGCTTAAGAAATTCTTCAAGGTTTGCGGTGGTCGTAACGCCGTGGATGATTCGCGAAATGGCCCGCGACTCGGCCTCAAGCCGCTTGCGTTTCGCAATATCGCGTGCGACGCAGACGATGCGGTCGCTGCCCGTTTGCGGGTCGAAAACGCGTGCCGCCGAAAGCGAGACGGCAAAGCGAGTGCCGTCCTTGCGGACGCAGTGCGTCTCTATCCGCTCGGCCAGAATGTCGCGGGCGAGAGCGCGGTCAAAGATCTTTGCGAAGTATTTTCGCCCGCCGGAGAGAATGCTGACCGGGCTGCCGACGAGTTCGTTTTCGGCGTATCCGGTCTGCGAAACCGTCGCCGGATTGACGCGCTCGATCGTCCCGTCGCGATTGAGAACGAGTATCGCGTCGCGGATCGAATTGAAAATGCTGTCACCGAGAGTGTCGGGTTGCGTAATGCTGACGTTGAGCAGCGACGCGCCCGCGAGGATCGGCGGCAGCTCAGAAGAGAGAGCATCGCCGGCGTGAGGCTCGGAGCCGTTATTCTGAAGTTCCATTTGTGAAGGGACTATTCCTCTATTTTGAGATAGGTGGAACAGGGAGACGGCCAATCGCTATACGCGGAAAAAACCAAGGCCGGGAAGCGGGAATAACGGACGGCGTGCAAAACACGCCAACCTAAATGATGCGGCATCAGCCGCACCGGTGTCAAGATTTTTGTTCTTTCGGTCAGATGAGGAAGCAAACAAAACTAGGCTGTCCGAAAGGCACGGCCTCATCTGTGTGTTTCGGATCTTCTTCTGTGAATTCTGTGGTTCCGCCCTGTTCATTATCGGCGAAACCACTGAACACACAGACGAAAGACACAGAAGGACGAGCTTCAAACAGCCTCTCGACGTATTCGCTGGCGACTTATTCCTTCGGCTCGGTGTTCCACCAGTATTGCGGCGGAAGCGGCTTCTGGGCCGGCCAGATCTGGTTGAGCGTTTCTGCTTCGTAAAGCTCGCCGCCCTTCATCACGTGGCTGATCGAGTCCGTATTGCGGATATCGGTCAGCGGATTCTTGTCCATCACGATCAGGTCGGCGATCTTGCCCGTCTCAAGCGAACCGAGGTCGCGCTCGAGCCCGATGGCCTCCGCTCCGAAGATGGTCGCGACGCGGAGCGTATCCATCGTTGACATCCCGCCCGACTGCATCGCCCATATCTCCCAGTGGACGCCGAGGCCCTGAAGCTGTCCGTGGCCGCCGATGCCGGCACGCCCGCCTGCTTTTAGGACCGCGTTCGCGTCGGCCGCGATCTGCTTAAAGCTATACTCCTCCGGCCGGAACCATTGGCTGCGACGGCGGAGCATTCCGTTCAAAAGCTCCCGCGGGATGTAGCGGGCCAACCGCTTGTTGCCGAGCACTTCCGTATTCTGGAAGTAATAGTTCTCCGCCCACGGCCCGCCGTATGCAACGAGAATGGTCGGCGTGTAGAACGTCTGCGTTTGGGCGACAAGCTCGATAACGTCCTTATAGATCGGCTGGAGTGGAAGCGAGTGCTCGTGTCCCGAATACCCGTCGATCATCTGCGAGATATTGAGCTTCATGTCGAGCGCACCTTCCGTGGTCGGCGAGATCTTGTTGTCGTAGCAGGCCATCGCGACCCACTGCCGGACGTTGCGGTCGCCGACGACGTATTGCTTGAGCGTATCGGTCTGATAGGCGTCGCGGTACCGCTTGATGTAAAGATCCGCAGCCTCCTTGCTGTCGATGCCGACGCTCGAGAAAACGCCCGGCCCGGTCGTATAAACACGCGGCCCGAGTATCTCACCGCTTTCGACGAGGTCGGCATAGGCATAAACGTCGGTCGTCGAGCTCTGCGGGTCGCGGGTCGTCGTAACGCCATAGGCGAGATTGGCAAGATACTGCCAGACCTGATCCTGATGGAGGTCACGCGGCGGCCACATGTGGGCATGGACATCGACGAAGCCCGGGATGATCGTCTTGCCCGTAACGTCGATAGTCCGAGCACCGGCAGGTATCTGCACGCGGCCTTTCGGCCCGACGGCGGCGATGCGGTTGTTGGTAACAACAATGTCGCCGCGTTCGATCACCTCATTGCCCTTCATCGTGATGATGCGGGCACCCGAGAGCACTACTGTTCCCGAGGGCTTCGGCCTTGCCGCGGTCACCTTTACGGCCGTCGTTTCCGGCTTTTCGGCATCAACGCCCTGGCGATAGAAGTTCGTGCCCCACGACCACGTCACCGACCTGCCGTCACGCGACCAATCGATATAGTCGCCGCCAAGCGTTGACATCTTTTTGAACGGTACATTGGCCGAAGGCCCTGCGAGATTTACGTTGATAGTATCGCGGCCCGAGCGCGGGACCGTGACGATATAGTGGCGGCCCTGCAGCTCAACGAAGACGCGGCTGCGGTCCGGCGAGATTCGCATCGCACCGGCCGAGGGTTGCTGCGGCGGCGTTCCCTTGCCGGTTACGCGCATATGCATCCGGCGGTCCTGGCCATCAAGCCGGATGGAGGCAAGCCCCATAAACGTCGTCAAATAAACCCGCTCAGGGTCATCGGAAAAATGCGGAAAGCGGCCGCCTTGCGTCGGGGCGATCTGCACCGCCTGCCCGCCCGAGGCCGGAATATATTTGAGGTCCGTCCCGGTCGAGCCGCTGACGCCCGTCACCTCGCGTTCGCCATGGTGCCCGTGAAGAGCGGCTTCCTCCGGCGACATGAATTCGTGCCCCTCGCGGATGTCCGCGAAGAGGTGATCGTCGATTGCTCCGGTGATGAAGACGATCTTGCTGCCGTCAGGCGAATAAGCCGGGTAAGAATAGAACGCGGCCTTGTTGGTCAGTTGCCGCGGCGTGCCGCCATCGGGCGAAACGGACATTATCTGCCCGCCCTGCCGCGACCACGTAACATAAGCCAATGAACGGCCGTCGGGCGACCAAGCCGGCATGAATTCGCCATCGGTCGCGGTCGTCACACGACGCGGGCTGCCCGAGGGCAGGTCCATCACGTAGAGCTTGCTGAAGGCAGTAAAGGCGACCCGCTTGCCGTCCGGCGAGAGTGCCGGATAGCGGATCAGCCGTGCCTCGACCGTCGGGCTTTCATCGACCTTGTACTGAAAGTGCACACGCGGGCCGATCTCGATATCTACATTAACCGTGAAAGGAACGTCGGTCGCTTTACCGGTGGCAAAATCAACTCGGGCGACCTTGCCATTGACCGGAACGATCAGCGAGCGGCCATCGGGCATGAAGTCATAGCCCGGATAGGTGTCGCGCGTCGCACGCGATTCCTGATCGTCGCGGGTGACGTTGTCGATCAGCCAGCGTTCCTGGCCGGTCTCAAGATCGCGGACGCGAAGTGCGGTTCGCGTCTCGAACCGGGTCGCGTAAACAAGGTAACGGCCATCGGGCGAGAGCACCGGCCGCATCGCCGAGCCCTGGGCGTTGGTCATCCGCGCAACCTCGCCGGTATCGCGGTCAAAGCGGAAGATCTGCCAGATCGGGAAACTCGCGTTGTAATTGAACGGGCCGGTCCGCTGTGCGTAGTAGATATACTTCCCGTCGGGCGAGAAAACGGCGCCCATTCGGTTTTGCGGCGGCTGCGGCGGCGGGCCCTGCTGTCCAGGAGCCGGCAGCGGCGGTGGCGGCGGGCCGACACTCACGCCCGAGCCGCCGTCCTTGTGATACATATAGGGATGAAACGCCCCGATCGATTGATCTGACCGCGATACGACAATGTAATTACCGTCCTCGCTCCACGAGGGCGAGACATACATTGCCCGAGGGCCCTTGGTCACCTCTTTCGGCTCGGTGCCGTCGGCCTTCATCACCCAAAGATTATCCGAGCCGCTACGGTCTGTCAGGAACGCGATCATCTTGCCGTCCGGCGAAAACTTCGGCTGGCTCTCGAACGACATTCCGCCGTGGATCTTGGTCGCC
>ERZ761607.4350-NODE-4350-length-12603-cov-11.512671_pt1 | contig 12603 bp, 6 predicted proteins | sample MGYA00511164_ERZ761607 | MGnify/ENA primary metagenome ERZ761607 (study PRJEB28899, sample SAMN02445080) | bioreactor sludge metagenome | biome: EBPR sludge | place: Australia: Brisbane, Thorneside Wastewater Treatment Plant | collected 2011-06-22 ...
GAATTATACACTTACTTTATTTTCACGTAAATTAATGAAAATTAGAGACTTAATAAAAAAAATATAAAAATACTGCTTACTTTTGATGAATTTTAATTTGTGAAAATTACAGAATAAAAATAATTTGCATCAGACAGCAAAATTAATATGTTAAACTCAAAAAATCAAAATACAGACAGCTACAAAAATTTTCACTTTAAATTTCAAAGGGTAAAAAGGATAATATATTCTTTTTATGCTGTCGGGGAGGCAGTAAATATTTGCTGCCTCTTTTTTATAAACCAAAATTTTATAACAATGAAAACAATTATTTTTACAATCGCAGTTTTATTTTTCAGCATTGAAATATCTTATTCACAGAATATTCAATGGACAAACTATCTTTCAACCACAAACCTTTTCAAACCCGGAAATACCACAATGGATAATTCCGGAAATGTTTATGTCACAGGGACAGGCGGAACTTCGGGTATTTCTGTTCCGAGATTCTGGAAATTAAATTCTTCAGGAGTAGCGGTATATACTTTGTCATTTTTAGGACCTTTTTATACTACGCCAAACCATAAAGGTACTACAGTAAACAGTTCTTTGAATGATAATCTCGGAAATCTTTATCTTGCGGGAGCAACGGACAGTGCAAATTTTAATTCTAAAGGTTATATAAGCAAATGGGGACCAAACGGAGATTCGCTCTGGAAAAGATATGCGGGAATAAATGATACGCTGGGATATGTAGAATGGCATTCAATAAAATTTGACAATCAGGGAAACTTAATAGCAGGGGGGTTAAACTACGGATTAGGAGCAACACCAGGAAACTGGTTTTTTATAATTGCCAAGTATAATACAAACGGAGATGTGATTTTCATCAGAAGATACAGACCTGTTCAGTATGATGAAATAGTTCCTACAGATATAAATATAATGTCAGATAATTCAGGAAATATTTTTCTTGCCTCTACTATAAAAACAACAATGTCAAATTATAATTTTGCATTAGCAAGATTTAGCAGTTCAGGGAATCCGTTAGGAGTAAGTTATTATGATAACGGTGGTTCGGATTTTTTGACATCGTCCGTAATTGATAACTCCGGTAATATTTATTTATTCGGAACGAGTGCAAATATGTCAGGAATGCAGGATGGTGTTGCATGTGTGAAGTTTAATAATTCAGGTGTTCAGCAGTGGGTATTCAGAACAGGAACATTGTTTACAAGAGCAAGCAGAATGACAACGGGAGTAAACAATGATGTTTATATCACGGCAAAAATCAGCACCGATGCACCGTTTTTTGATTACGGAGTTTTGATAAAAATAAATGCAACAACCGGAGCAGAAGTTTTCAGAAAAACAATGGATGCACCATCAATTTCTGATAAAATGTCAGCGGTAGCGGTTTCAATGGCAGGGACTGTTTATTGCACTGGAGTATTTGGAGATGGTTCTGCGAATAATACAATTCAGACAAGGGCATATACAATAAATGGTGATTCGCTTTGGAGTGTGAATTCTAATTCGAATATTGATCAAAGTTTAAATCCGGTAATAGTAGTAACGGGTGCAGGAAATAGTATTCTCGTAAGCGGATCGAATGCAGTTTCAACTAACAATATTCAAGCATTGGTGATTAAATTTTCAACATTGACAAGTGTAGGCGGTGTATCGGAGATAGCGGAGGGATTTAACTTAAGTCAAAATTATCCAAATCCATTTAATCCTGAAACAGAGATTAAATTTTCTATAAATCAATCCGGGTTTGTAAAGATGGCAGTATATAATTTGCTCGGAAAAGAGATTGCAACCTTAGTAAAAGATAATTTGAAATCAGGCGAATACAGTGTGAAGTTCAATGGTCAGGGTTTGAATTCAGGGATTTATTATTACGTGTTAGAATCAAACGGAAACCGCGAAACTAAGAAAATGATGTTGGTGAAGTGATTTGAGGTTTAAATTAAATGAAGTTAGATTGTGATTATCAAAAGGGGCTAATGCCCCTTTTGTTTTTTATAGTTAATTTTAAAATTTATATTTATTTTTCATTTATATAACTAAAAATTGTTGAAAAATATATATTTATTATTGCTGCTTATTATGTTATGCTTTGTGAAGAGCAGTAATTCGCAAACTTTTGATCCAATTAATGACAATAAAATTTCTTACCGTAATGAATTCAACATACTATATGGATTTGAGGAAAAAATTGAATATGCCAAACATTGGTTATCACCAACACTTTATTTTTCAAACTTAAATAATAAAGTTTATTTAACAGAACTTTTTAACTTTGTTAAATTAAATAATTCAAAGATTATTGAGCTATATATAGATTCTTTGAATTATTTAAATATAAGTGATATACTAATGCAATTTGATGTAAGAATTATATTGACACCAAAAGACTGGTCAACAAATGGTACTTGTACACTTAGATTATGTGATACTATGGACGCATTTAATTATTTTGACTATTTTCTAAAATCAGGTTACTTTGAGAAATTGGATTTTTTTCCAGTAAACCGATTAAATGATAATTTTTATGACCAATAAATCTTATTTCACGAGTACCATTTTTCTTGTTTGTGAGAATGAACCTGAAATAATTTTATAATAATAAACACCGGAAGGAAAATTAGACATATTAATATTTAATGAATGATTACCTTGATTGTATTTTTGGTTGTTAATTGGTTTTATTACTTCCCTGCCGTTTAAATCAATGACGTTCAATGAAATTTCAGAATTAACCGGCAAATAAAATGAAATAGTTGTTACCGGATTGAACGGATTAGGATAATTTTGATTTAAGACATACGAATTAGAAATTATTTCAGATGAGTTACTGATGTCTGTTAAATTTGTATCGCCAAATACAACACCATTCAAAACACAACCGGTTAACGTAGCAAAATTTTGACATGGTGGAGGTTCACCAGAGCAATAGTTTGTCAAACCAACATCAGACATATAACTTGCATTTGCATAAATTAAGCCATCATGAAGAAATACTTTTCTATGTTTATTTGAAAAACCTAAGATACCAACTGGATATGACGTAAGAATACATCTTCTTAAAGAATATGGGTTGATAAAACAATTTACTTGCCTTCCGACTGCAGAACCTAAACTATCAATAATTTTATCATTCGGAAAAATACCGCATCCATTACCTTCGGATCGTTTTATCAAACAAGTGGAAGAAGAGTCATATCTCACCCAGCCATTATATATCATTAAATTTGGGGCTAATATGAAAAAATATTTTTTCCCTTCAATAAGAGTGTCTTTTGTAATTTTTACTTTAAATTTAAATGAACTTGGAGGAAGTTCTGTATAACTATAATAAGTCCATTCATTTCCGACTTTAAGCGGGAAATATCTGTGAGAAATGGTATCCTGTGAATAGGAAACCGAAGATGCAAATATGAATAAAAAAATGGCGATGTGTTTCATAAACGTAAATTTTAAATAAACTTAAAAATAAAACTTTTATTTATCAAGGACAGATTTGAGGAAAAGAAATGTAAGTTTAAAAATTATTTCGAGCTAATGAGGGGAGTTGAACCCCTGACCTATTGATTACGAATCAATTGCTCTACCAACTGAGCTACATTAGCTTGTGAATAAAAATAAAAAATAAATAAATTATTTCATATAGAATTAATTTAACTTTGTAAAGAGTGTGGGATTTTTATTCCGATGGGTTGGGATAAGGATGGCGGGGGTTTAATTATTTCACCGCGAATGTAAGGAAAGACTTCACCGCGAATGAGAAAGAAGATTTCACCACGAATTCTCACGAATTTAACAAATTACACGAATTAAAGGATTGGATTTAAATGTTATACTGGATTCAAGACGAATTCAATAACTAAGAGATTCTTCGGTCGCAAGCTCCCTCAGAATGACAGGGGGTGGATAGTTTGCAAGGGATTCTTCTCCTGATGAATCGGGATCAGAATGACAGGGAGATTTATAAGGTATTTTTTGAATTCGCAGGAGTCCCTTTCAGGAGACTCCTGCGGGAGAGTGGAGAAATAAAAATTAGATTCTTCGGTCGCAAGCTCCCTCAGAATGACAATTGCTGATAGAATGACAATGAATGAATTCATTTGAGGGATTCTTCTCCCGATGAATCGGGATCAGAATGACAGGGGTGGTTTTATTAAGTGTTTTGTGTTCGAAGGAGTCCCTTTCAGGAGACTCCTGCGGGAGTTAAGGGTGAATTATTTTGTGTGGGATTCTTCGGTCGCAGGCTCGCTCAGAATGACAGGGGGGTGGATAGTTTGCAAGGGATTCTTCGGTCGCAAGCTCCCTCAGAATGACAATTACTGACATAATGACAGAAGGATTTTTCTAAAAATCTTATTATAAATTTAAAATCCCTGATTTTTATAAAATGTAATTAATCAAAGTATTATTACTACTATTTGATATTAAAATTGCTTAATTTAAGAAATATATTAGTATTTAATTATAGTTATGATATCAAAACTATAAAAATACCAATAAAACCACAATTTCAGTAATATGAACAATTATTACATCTTAAAATTTATTTGTACGTTTTTTCTAATTGCATTTACAGGGTTATTATCTGAAGTTTCAGCTCAGAGTTACAGTGGCGGAAGCGGGACTGTTATGGATCCATACTTAATTTCCAATAAAAGTGATTTAGAATATTTATCAGAAAATTCAGGAGAATGGGGTAAACATTTTAAACAAACATCTGATTTAACATTTGTTGATGCAGATTTTCAAATTGGAGGAAATTTTTATAATGGCGGAAGTTTTTTTATTCCTATAGGAAACCTGACTATAAAATTTACAGGAAGTTATGATGGAAATAATAAAAAGATATCCAACTTAAAATTTAACGGAGGAGCGACTTTTTATGTTGGTTTTTTTGGATACACAACTAACACATCCCAAATAAAAAATTTAACATTACTTAATGAACAGGTAAATGTTAACTCCGGACAATATACCGGTGGACTTGTAGCATGGAATGAAGGTTCAATAACTGATTGCTATGTAGATGCAGTAATAGACGCAGCGACAAATGTTGGAGTTCTTGTAGGAAACAACAGAGGACCAATTCTAAGATGTTATGTAACCGGTTCAGTGAATGCCGGCAACCGCGTAGGCGGACTGGTTGGCGTTTTAGGAGCGGGAGGAAGTATTAGTAATTCATTTAGTAGAGCATCAGTTAGTGACAGAGCAGTACAAAATTTATATGGTGGATTGGTCGGTGATTGCGGCGGTAATATTACAAACTGTTATGCGACCGGACTTGTAGATGTACCGAACAGTTTTCGTGGTGGATTAATTGGCAGAAGAATTACCGGAACTGTCTCGAATAGTTACTGGGATACAATTACTACCGGTTTATCTACATCAGATGGTGGAACAGGTAAAAATACAACACAAATGAATACCCAATCAACATTTAACACTTGGGATTTTACGAATGTTTGGGGAATAAACGGAAGTATAAATTCAGGTTATCCGTACCTTCTAAATAATGTTCCACCGGTATTAGCACCAACGACACAGGCATTTGATTTAGTTTTCAGCAGTGTTCAAAATGTAAATTTTACAATAAACTGGACGAATGGAAACGGTTCCGCAAGGGCTGTTTTTGTTAAGCAAACTAACACAGGAACTGTCTCCCCTACTGATAATACAACTTACACAGCAAATTCAATCTTCGGTTCAGGAACTCAAATTGGTGTTTCAGGATGGTATTGTGTTTATAATGGGACAGGTTCGAATGTGACAGTAACTAATCTTTCACCGGGAACTGAATATAGAGTGATGGTGTGTGAATACAATGGTGGAGCAGGTAGTGAGGTTTATAATATATCGAGTGCAACAAATAATCCGCGGAACCAAACGACATTAAATACATTCCCTGTTGTAACAAGTTCAGCAGCAACAAATATTTTATCTTCATCGGCTGATTTGAACGGATCTGTAAATCCAAATGGATTAGCAACGGACGGATATTTTGAATGGGGCACGGATAATACTTTAACAACTTTTAGTACAACATCGACTCAATCAGTGGGATCAGGTACTTCAGCCGTAAATATATCGGCTAATTTAACAGGTTTAACGCCGAACACAACTTATTATTTCAGGGCTGTTGGAGTAAATTTAAGTGCAACAGTTAAAAGTTCAATTTTGAATTTCACCACTCCTGCAGCATTACCGACAGTTACAACAATTGCAGCAACGAATATTACTGTTTCATCCGGAACATTAAACGGAACTGTTAATCCGAACCTTGGAGCGACTGACGGATATTTTGAATGGGGTACGGATAATACTTTAACAACTTTTAGTACAACTGCAGTTCAACCTTTAGGTTCAGGAAATACACCTGTTGATATAAGTGAAAACTTATCAGGCTTGCTTTCAGGAACGACATATTATTTCAGAGCAGTGGGAAGTAATTCCGCGGGAATAACGAAAGGTTTAATATTAAGTTTTACAACGAACATTCCGGGTTTATCTCAATGGGAACCGTTTGAAACGCTTTTCCTTCATTCACTTTACAGTATATCTTTTGTTGACGGAAATCCTTCAACAGGCTTTGCTGCAGGTGAACAAGGAACAATTTTAAAAACCACAAATTATGGTGTGAACTGGACTACTGTTCTTTCAGTACCCGGCAGATGGTTTAATTCAGTACAGATGTTTAATTCAAATGTAATATACGGAGTTGGCACATATGGAATGATTTACAAATCGGCTGATGGTGGTAACACCTGGACTGATCAGTCTATAAACGGATCAGATAAACATTTCAGGTCAGTATATGTAGTTTCAGCAATAGAAGCTTATGCAGTTGGATTTGCAGGAACATTTTATTCAACAACAGACGGAGGTTCTACTCCTTGGGTTCAGAATACACAAATCCCATGGTCAATGCATTCAATAGCGATGTCACCTAATTTTTCAGTTTCAGGAAATGGAATTATAGCCGCAACAGACGGGTATTTATACAGAAGAACAGGTTTTAGCGGAACCTTGAATCATATTAACATAAGACAAACACTTGGAGTTTATGATTATTTAAATTCGGTTGTATGGCTTGATGATAACAACGCGATTGTAGTCGGTAATAACGGAAGAATTTTGAAGACATCAAATGCGGGTGCTTCCTGGACAATAAAAACAAGCCCAACGGGTAATCATTTAAGAGCGGTTGAAGCAATAAATTTTGGAGCAGGAGAATTTGTAGTTATAGCGGTTGGAGACAACGGTACTATAATTAGGTCGCATGGATTTGCCGGAACAGTTGGAAACAGCTGGACGGTTGAATCATCAAATACTACTAAACATTTATACGGAGTATCATTACCGTCACTTGCTTATGGGTTTACTATCGGAGAGAAAGGTCAGGGCGACTCCCCTCCCGGACCGGCGTCTTATGTTAATCATAATTTAACAATAAGTACAACTACTGTAACACAGATTAACAGTGTAATACCTGAAAGATTTGAATTAAAACAGAATTATCCAAATCCTTTTAATCCGATTACAAAGATAGATTTTTCAGTTCCGAAAAATGAGTTTGTCACAATTAAGATTTATGATGTTTCAGGAAGAGAAATATTCACATTATTAAATGAAACTAAAGCAGCAGGAAATTATTCAGTGTCATTTAATTCACAAAATTTATCAAGTGGAATATATTTTTATATGATGAGAACAAATGGATTTGTTCAAACAAGAAGAATGGTACTGATGAAGTAGGAATAATGTATTTTCGATAAGGTTTGGTGGAATACTCTATTAAATAAGATAAGCTCTTTCCTAAAAAATAAATTATTAAAAAATTTATATAAGGAAAAAATAATTATTCATTAAGTTCTTTTAGATATTCATCTATTTCTTTTAAAATTCGGTGTTTCTCACCATAAATATTTATATAAATTTCTTTTGCCTGAATAAAATAATCTTTAGATTTTGCAAAGTCATTCTTTGCTTTATAACTTTTACCGAGTTCTAATAATAAAAAAGCATTGAAATGATGTTTGTTACCTACAGTTGAACTGAAAATATTTAAAGTTTCATTGAAAATATTAATCGCTATATCAACTTCACCCCTCTTCATATGTATAATTCCAATATTGGAAAGAGTTACTAATGTAAGAGAATGTAATTTGCCAAGTAATTTTAATCTCAAGTTATATGCTTTATTGAAATATTCATACGCATTTACCAAATCTCCACTGAACATTAATTGTTCTGCTAAATTATGCAATGCAGTCGCATATTTCGGATGATTTTCTCCTACAGCAGATTGAACAATCTTAAGTGATTTTAAAAGTAAGTTTTTTGCTTCTTCACTTTGACCGGTATTCATATAAGTATGAGCAAGATTATTCAAAGCAACTGCATAGTGAACATGATTTTCACCAAGAATATTTTTATATATCTCAACAGCCTTTAAATGAAGTGGAATTGCTTTTTCAAATTCTTCTAAGTTACTATAAACAATCGCAAGATTATCAATTGTATCAGCATATCTTCTGTCATTTTCACCAAGAATTTTTTTCCTTATTTTAATACTTTCTTCAAATAATTCTATACTTTTGTTAATATTTCCTTTGTAATAATATATCGCTCCGAGATTATTTAATAAAGCCGAAAATGATAAATTATCTGCACCAAGAAGTTCTCTAAGTGAATTAAGTTTATCTTCGACTAATTCAATTGCACGGTCATAGAGTCCGAGATTATAAAGAACTGAGCTATAAGTTTTAGTTGCTTCCGCAAATTCCAAAGTATTTTCACCTTTGGTGTCTTTTATATATTTCAAAAGCTCTTCGAATACAGGTATAAGTGAATTCCATTTTGCAGCATCAATAAATATTTGAGATTCACTAATAGTCCATTTAAAAAATGTATTATAGTCTAAAACGAATTTTGCATGATAAAATGCCTCGTAAAAGTTTAATATATCTTCATTTACAATATTTTTTAGTTCAAGATTTTTTAACTTAGCAGAATAATAATCATACATTGTCTGATGAATTTTAAACAAAACCGGATTTTCCATAACTTCGTTTAAACCTGTCCTCATAAGTTCGTGAAGTTTATATTTTTCATAACCGTTTACATCATCCTGAACTTTATGAATAAAAGAAAATCTACAAAGAATTTTCATAGAAGTAAGTGGATATCCTGTTTTAAATTCGGAAACAAGTAAACTAAAAATATCAAAATTCCATTCTCTCGGAACTGAAAGCACTTTAAGAGTTTCAATTTCGTTTTTATCCAGATATTTTAAAAAACGTGTTAAGACTTCTTTTTGAGTAGTTGCAAAATCTTTTATTTCCGGTTCAACTGAATATTTATCTTTAAAAGAGTAAAATGTATCTACTGCGAGGTCGAGGAAATATGGAACTCCACTGCTCGATTTATAAATTGTGTTTTTAATATTTTCATTTAAGATACCGGCATTAGTTAAATATTCCTTAGAATCATTTTCAGACAATCCGTCTAAAGAGTGATATTCAATAAAGTTTAACCAGTCTTTATCAATTTCTTGCCATAGTAATTTTTCCCTTCCCAAAATTACCCATAAGATACCGGGAAGTTGAGAAACGAGTTCTCTAACCCATTCATCTTTTATAAAATAACTTCCTTCGAGATAATTATTTTCCCAAAGACCTTCATAAGTATCAATAAAAATAACTGCTTTCTTATTATGAGAATTCAAATAATCTTTTAAATCAAGTGCAAAATACATTGGCAGTCTGTCAAGAATTTCTTTAGATGATAAAGTAGAAATATTGAAAAGCTCTTTTTGTCCCCTTTTAGTCCACCAACTTTTGAGATGTTTTTTTCCTTTATGAAAAGCATCAGCAAGAGTGGGTATCAAACCGATTACCGGTACACCACCAAGTCCGGAGAGTAAACCGGATATTATAGAACCTTCTTCAAAAAAAGGCAGATTATCTTTTGTAATAGAAATTTGAGGATGTGTTTTTTGCCAATAGACTGTATATGCAATATCAAAAGCAATAAATTCGATACCGAATTTTTCTCTTAATTCTTTTCTCATAAGGAAGAGAGAAGTTTCGGGTTCTCTGTAAGCTATTGTTTCAAAATCAGTTCCCGACCAGACGAATTCATTTTTCTCAGTTTGAAGAATTTTTATAAATTCTTTTTTTAAAGTTGATTTACCAATTCCACCGACTCCAAAAAAATTCATAACGTTAATATCGTCAGATTTTAGAGATCTGATTTTTTCACTGAAAGAATTTTTTAAATCCATTCTGTCGGTAAATAACTTTTGATAAGTACCAGAAGATGATTTTGTAGTTCCGTATTTAGGTTTTATAGGCAATGAATAACGCCATTAAATTAAAATAAATTAATATTAAACGTTCAAAATATACATTTGATTGATTGATTTAAAAAGTTATAAATATTTAAGCATAAAAAAAACTCCCGATAAAAATTTACCGGGAGTTTTTATTTGAAATGAAAACGATTCTAAAATTAAATTTTAGTATCTGTATAAGTCAGTTTTATATGGACCGTTTATATTGACGCCGATATAATCTGCCTGTTCGTTTGTTAAGGTTTCAAGTTTTACACCGATTTTTTCAAGGTGAAGTCTTGCAACTTTTTCATCAAGATGTTTTGGAAGAACGTAAACTTTGTTTTCATAATTTGAATGGTTATTCCAAAGTTCAATCTGTGCCAAGACTTGATTTGTAAATGAGTTTGACATTACAAAAGAAGGGTGACCCATCGCACATCCAAGATTTACAAGTCTTCCCTCGGCAAGGATTATTATATCTTTTCCGTCTATGTTATATAAATCAACCTGAGGTTTGATTTCAACTTTTGTATTACCGTAGTTATCATTAATCCATGCCATATCAATTTCATTATCAAAGTGACCGATATTACAAACGATTGCTTTATCTTTCAATGCTCTGAAGTGTCTTTCAGTAACGATTTTGAAATTTCCTGTTGCGGTAACAACTATATCTGCTTCTTTAACTGCTTCATCCATTGTTGTAACTTTGTATCCGTCCATAGCTGCTTGCAAAGCACAGATAGGATCAATTTCAGTTACGATAACTCTTGCACCGGCACCTCTGAGAGAAGCGGCAGAACCTTTACCAACATCACCATAACCTGCAACAACTGCAACTTTACCCGCTAACATAATATCTGTTGCTCTTCTGATAGCGTCAACGCAAGATTCTTTACATCCGTATTTATTATCAAATTTTGATTTTGTAACAGAGTCATTTACGTTAATTGAAGGAAGCGGTAAAGTACCGTTTTTCATTCTTTCGTAAAGTCTCATAACACCTGTAGTAGTTTCTTCTGAAATTCCTTTTATACCTGCGACAAGTTCAGGATACTGATCAAGAACCATATTTGTTAAATCACCACCATCATCAAGAATCATATTGAGCGGTTGACCGTCAGGAAAAAATATTGTTTGTTCAATGCACCAGTTAAATTCTTCTTCATTCATACCTTTCCATGCATAAACAGGAATTCCGGCAGCGGCAATTGCTGCGGCAGCGTGATCTTGAGTTGAAAATATATTACAGGAAGACCAGGTAACTTCAGCACCGAGTTCTTTAAGAGTTTCAATTAATACAGCGGTCTGAATGGTCATATGTAAACATCCGGCAATTCTTGCACCTTTTAAAGGTTGTGATTTTTTATATTCTTCTCTGATAGCCATAAGTCCGGGCATTTCTGCTTCCGCAAGACGGATTTCTTTTCTGCCCCATTCAGCAAGATTTATATCTTTTACTTTGTATAATGGTTTTACTTTGTTTTTTTCGAGTGTTTCGCTCAAAATATGTTATCTCCTTAAAAGTTTGATTTTAAAGATACAACATATAGAAATGAATTAAAATTCAAATATAAGTGGAGGGGGGTGAAAGGAACGATATTATAGGAAAAGTTTTACCACGAATTTTCACTAATTATGCGAATTACACAAATGGTTACGGGATAGGCAACACCACGAATCTCGCTAGGTCGGGACAGGTTATAACGAATTGAAACGGGAAAAGTATCACCACGAATTTTCACGAATTAGACGAATTACACAAATGGTTACGGGATAGGCAACACCACGAATCTCGCTAGGTCGGAACAGGTTAACACTATTAGAAACCGGAAAAGTATCACCACAAATTTTCACGAATGTTACGAATTACACAAATGGAAACGAAAGGCATTAATAAGAATCCCGCCAGGTCGGGACAGGTTATAACGAATTGAAACGGGAAAAGTATCACCACGAATTAGACGAATTTCATAAATGATAGGTCTGTTATTCGCAGGAGTCCCTTTCACGAGACTCCTGCGGGAGAGGAAATTATAATATTGTCATCCTGAACGAAGTGAAGGATCTAAAATTTTTAATATTGAGAATATAATTTTTTTAGAAATGTTAGGGATACTAATGGGATTCTTCAGTCGCTTCGCTCCCTCAGAATGACAGAACCGTTTGTAATGAATGTTTTGTTATTCGCAGGAGTCCCTTTCAGGAGACTCCTGCGGGAGAGGAAATTATAATATTGTCATCCTGAACGAAGTGAAGGA
>ERZ761607.4352-NODE-4352-length-12601-cov-5.387135_pt1 | contig 12601 bp, 9 predicted proteins | sample MGYA00511164_ERZ761607 | MGnify/ENA primary metagenome ERZ761607 (study PRJEB28899, sample SAMN02445080) | bioreactor sludge metagenome | biome: EBPR sludge | place: Australia: Brisbane, Thorneside Wastewater Treatment Plant | collected 2011-06-22 ...
CCGATGAACCCTGCCCGCCCCCGCCGCTTCCACCAGCTCGACGTCTTCACCGCGGTGCCGCTGCGCGGCAACCCGCTGGCCGTCGTGCACGACGCCGAGGGCCTGGACGACGCGACGATGGCCGCCTTCGCGCGCTGGACCAACCTGTCGGAGACCACCTTCCTGTTGCCGCCCACCGACCCGGCGGCCGACTACCGCGTGCGCATCTTCACGCCCGGCGGCGAACTGCCGTTCGCCGGTCACCCGACGCTGGGCAGCTGCCATGCCTGGCTGGCCGCCGGCGGCCGCCCGCGTAGCGCCGGGCAGGTGGTGCAGCAATGCGGCGTCGGCCTGGTCACGGTGCGGCGCGACGAGACGGCCGGCGGCCGGCTGGCCTTTGCCGCGCCGCCGCTGCGCCGCAGCGGGCCGTTGGACGAGGCGCTGCTGGCGCGCATCGCCGCGGCGCTGGGGCTGGAACGCAGCGCCCTCGTGCAGCACCAGTGGGTCGACAACGGGCCCGGCTGGTGCGCCGTCATGCTGGCCAGCGGCGCCGCGGTGCGCGCGCTGATGCCGGACCTGGCGGCACTGGCGCTGTCGGACCTCAAGCTCGGCGTCGTCGGCGCCCAGGCCGCGGGCGAGGACACGGCCTTCGAGGTGCGTGCCTTCGTGCCGTCGATGGGCATAGGCGAGGACCCGGTCACCGGCAGCCTGAATGCCGGGCTGGCGCAGTGGCTGATCGGCGCCGGGCTCGCGCCGGAGCGCTATGTCGCCGCGCAGGGCAGCGCGCTCGGCCGCGCCGGGCGCGTGCACGTGCAGCGCGAAGGCGAACACTTCTGGATCGGTGGCGACGTCGCCGGCTGCATCGACGGGACGGTGACGCTGTGACGGTGTGGGTGGACCACCTGGTGGTGGCTGCGGCCACGCTGGCGCAGGGCGTGGCCTGGTGCGAGGCGACGCTGGGCGTCGTGCCCGGCCCCGGCGGCCGCCACGCGCTGTTCGGCACCCACAACCGGCTGGCGAAGATGGCCAGCGAGGCCTTCCCGCGTGCCTACCTCGAGATCATCGCCGTCGACCCCGACGCGCCGCCGCCCGGCCGCGTGCGCTGGTTCGGGCTGGACGACCCGGCGCTGCAGGCCGAGCTGCAGCAACATGCGCCGCGCCTGGTGCACGTGGTCGCGCGCTCGACGATGCTGGACATGCACCGCTGGGGGCTGATCAACGTCGGGCTGCAGCCGGGCGACCCCGTCAGCGCGCACCGTGAAACGCCCGAGGGGCGGCTGGCCTGGCAGATCCTGGTGCGCGCGGATGGCCGGCTGCTGTGCGGCGGCGCGCTGCCGACGCTGATCCAGTGGCAGGGCCGGCACCCGACTGCGGCGATGGCCGCGAGCGGCCGCGCGCTGCAGGCGCTGACGCTGCGCGGCGTGCCCGAGCGTGCGCGCGACGTGCTGCGGCTGCGCGGCGTGCAGGTGCTGGCCGACGGCACGCCGGCCCTGTCGGCGACGCTGGCCACCCCCCGCGGCGAGATCGTGCTGGAGAGTGCATGAACCCGACCGAGGAACTGTTCCGCGAGGACGCCACGCTGACCGAGTGCCCGGCCACGGTGCTGTCCGCCGACGAGCAGGGCGTGGTGCTCGACCGCACGGTCTTCTATCCGCTGGGCGGTGGCCAGGCCGGCGACGCCGGCGTGCTGGTCGCGCCCGACGGCACGACGCTGGCGATTGCCGACACGCGCAAGCACCCGACGCTACTGGGAGTGATCGCTCACCTGCCAGTGGCGGGCGCCGATACGAGTACCTTCGCGCCCGGCACCAAGGTCGTCGCCCGCATCGACGTCGCACGCCGCCGCGCCCACATGCGTTTCCACACCGCCACGCACCTGCTGTGCGCGCTGGTGCCGCATGCGGTGAACGGCTGCTCGATCACGGCCGGCTATGCGCGGCTGGACTTCCACACCGCCGAGCCGCTGGACAAGGAAGTGCTCACGGCCGGCATCGCGCGCCTGGTGCGTGAGGCGCATGCCGTGCGTCACCGATGGATCGGCGAGGACGAACTCGACGCCAACCCGCAGCTCGTGCGCAGCATGAGCGTGCAGCCTCCGCGCGGCCTGGGCCGTGTGCGCGTGCTGGAGATCGAGGGCGTGGACCTGCAGCCCTGCGGCGGCACGCATGTGGCCAATACCGCCGAGGTCGGCGATGTGATCGTCACCAAGGTGGAAAAGAAGTCAGCGATGACCCGCCGGGTCATCCTCGGCTTTGCCGTGCCGGGCGGCAGCCCGGGCTGACTTCTTGGGGAGCGCTCATGTGCGCGCAGCGCACGTGAGCGATCACCAAAGAAGTCGCCGATGACCCGCCGGGTCGTCCTCGGCTTCGCATCTTCTGCGCCCTGAAACGACAAGAGCGCCCCGCGGGGCGCTCTTGCTTGCGAGCCGGGACCGGATCAGGCCTGGCGGCGGCGCATGAAGCCCAGGCCGGCGAGGGCCAGGCCGACCAGCGCCAGGCTGGCGGGCTCGGGGATGCGCGAGATCAGCAGGAAGTCCTGGTTGTTCGAGTTGCGCAGCACCGCGATCGAGTACAGGCTCGTCGTCACGGCGCTGGCGTTGGCGAGGAGCGTATTCGCCGCCGTCACGACCGACGCCGCATTGCTGACCGAGAAGAGGCCGCTGCCGTTCGTGACGTTCAGCGCATTGTTGCCCTCGTAGATCGACTCCCACACCGCGACCTGGATCGCCGCCGACTGGGTGGAACTGGTCGGCAGGTTCACGCCGCCGAGGGACGTGAACAGCTTGCCCAGGCGATCGACGATCGTGGCGCCGGACGACGGCAGCGCCGGCAGCACGCTGCTGAAGTAGCTGGCGCCGCTGACGATGCTGTAGCCGGACAGGTTGCCGAAGCTGAAGGTCTGCGTCAGCTCGACGCAGTAGGTGTAGAAGGGGTTGGAGTTGTAGCCCGGCGCATTGCTCAGCGAGCCGACGAACGCGCCGGCGCTGGTGTTGAACGCCGGGGCCGCCCCCTGCACGTTCACGCTGCCATTGGCAAAGCCACTCAGATTCAGCGTCACCGCTTGCGCCGACAGCGCCGCGATCGCCAGAGCACCACCCACCGCGGTGCGCAAAGCCAGGATCCCCATGTGCCTCTCCCTGAACTGCCTCTAGACCATCAGGCACGCCCCCTGCGCACCCGCTGAAGCGACGTTACGTTCCGTGACAAGGGCAGGCAATCCCGCGACCCGGGGGGCGAAGCGGCGCTGAGCCCACCCTCATGCACCAACTTCGCGCAGCAGCGACTCGGCCTGCTCGCGCAGCGGCGCCGGGATGCCGCTGCTGGCCAGCCGGCGCAGTTCCGTGCGCGCCTTGTCCTTGTCGCCCTGGGCGACGTAGATGCGTGCCAGGTGCAGCCGCAGCAGCGGCTCGCCGGGCGCGAATTCGATCGCGCGCAACTGGTTCTGCACGGCGCGGTCGAACTGGCGGCTTTTCGCCTGCGCAGCGGCCAGCGTGTCCAGCAGTGCCGGCTGGCCGGGCGCCAGGCGCACCGCGCGCTCGGCCAGCGCCAGGGCCTCGGCGGGCTGGCGCTCGGTCAGCAGCGCGGCCAGGTTGTTCATCAGCAGCGGGTCGTCGCCCTGGATCGCCAGCGCACGGCGGTAATGGCGTTCAGCCGCAGCGGCGTCGCCGGCGGCCTGCGCCATCTCGGCCAGGTAGGTCAGGAAGTAGGCGTCGCGTGGCCGGGCTGCCAGATGCCGGGCCTCGAACTGGCGCGCGGCGGCAGCCCCTTCGGCGCCGCCGGCCAGCAGCGTGCGGTGCAAGGCCGCGGCGACCTGCGGCGTGGCGTCGGGTTGCGCATAGGCCTTGCGCCACGCAGCGGCAGCGGCGTCGCGCTGGCCCAGGGCACCCTGCACCTCGGCCTCCAGCTGCCAGCCCAGCGCGGCCGTCGGGCGCCGCTGCTGCACGCCACGCGCGACGGCCAGCGCCTGCGCGTCTTGGCGGTCGGCCAGCGCCAGCGCGATGTTGCCGCGCAGCACGGCCGGGTCGTCGGGCTCCAGCGCCAGCGCGCGCGCCATCGGCTGGCGGGCAGCGGCGTTGTTGCCGGCCAGACCATGGGCGGTGGCCAGCATCAGGTGGGCCTCGCCGAGCTGCGGCCGGAGCTGCACCAGCTGGCGCAGGGTCGCCGCCGCCTGGTTGGCTTCGCGCACGGCCAGCTGCGCGCGGGCCAGCGCCAGCATCAGCGCCGGCTGCCCGGGCAGCGCGGCATGGGCCGCCTGCGCGCGCGCCAGCGTGGCCGCGGGGTCGCCCAGGCGCTGCTGCAGGTCGATGGCGGCGATCCAGTTCCAGGGGTCCAGCGGGTCGGTCTGCACCGCGCGGTCCAGCCAGGACCGCACCTCGGCGGCGCCGCCGCCGGCGCGCAGCGTGATCTCGGCCAGCGCGGTCATCGCCAGGCCCGACTTCGGCTGCCGCTTCAGGTAGGCCTCGTAGCGCTGGCGCGCGGCCGCGAAGTCGCCGGCCTCGATGTCCAGCGCGGCCAGCGCGTCCACCGCCAGGCGCAGCGTGGCGTCCTTTGCCAGGGCCTGCTCGTAGGCGCGGCGGACTTCGGCCTGGGCGTTGCGGCCGCCGCGCGCGCCGGCCTGGTCCGCCAGCACACGGCCGCGCAGGTAGTGCGGCAGCGCCTCGTCGGGGCGCTTGGTGATGGCGGCGTCCAGCACGCGCAGCGCGCTCGCGCGGTCGCCGCGCCGCACATGCGCGGCGACCAGCGCCAGGTCGGCGGTGATGCCTTCGCGGTCGGCGTCGGCGGCGGCCTGCAGCTCGCGCAGGCCGGACTCGACCTCGCCGCGTGCGATCAGCGACCGCGCGGCCTGCGCACGCAGGCCCGGGGCATCGGGCTGCAGCGCCTGGGCCTTCGCGAAGGCCGCGTCGGCGGCGCGGAAGTCACCCAGGCGCGCGTTGGCCTGGCCGGCCAGGCCCCAGGCGCGAGCATCGGCCTCGTCGCGCGCCAGCAGCGGCTGCAGCGTCTCCAGCGCGCGCTGCGGCGTCGCGCCGACCTGCAGCGCCGCGAGCTCGATGCGCGGCTGCACCCAGCCCGGCGCCAGTGACACCGCATTCGCCAGCAGCGACTCGGCGCGTGCGCCGCCGCCCAGCCGCGCCTGCGCCATGCCGGCCAGCAGCATCAGCGCCGGGTCGTCCTGCGAGCGCTTGATGATCTCGTCGGCCATCTCGGCCGCGCGCGCGTGCTCGCCCTTCAGGAAGGTGACCAGCGCGTCCATGTAGTCCACCGACGGCAGCCGCGGCAGCACGCGGCGCATCGTGGCCACCTGCTCGGCGGCGGCCGCCAGGTCGGGCTGCGCGATCAGCGCGCGCACGAGCCCGAAATGCGCCTCGGGCAGGCGCTGGCGCAGCGACAGCGCGCGGCGGTAGGCGGCGACCGCCGCCGCCGGGTCGCGCGCGGCGAGCAGGTCGGCCTGCAGCACCCAGGCCGGGGCATGGTCGGCGGCGCGCGCGACCAGCGCCTCGGCGGCCTGCAGCGCGGCGTCGAGTTCGCCGCGGTCGGCCTGCACGCGCACGCTCATGACCTGGGCCTCGGGCGAGGCGGGTGCCATCGCCAGCGCCTCCGCGGCGGCGCGCGCGGCCTCGTCGGGGCGGTTCAGGTCGCGCCAGGCCTGCGCAACCAGCACGCGCAGGCGCGCGCCGGCGGCGGCATCGGGCAGGCTGGTCGCGGCCCAGGTGTCGACCACCTCCTGCGGCCGCTTCTGCGCCAGCCGCAGCGCGGCCAGCGCCGGCAGCAGCTCGGTGTCGGGATGGCCGAAACGCTGTGCACGTTCGAGTTCGATCGCCGCACCTTCCAGGTCGCCGGCGGCGAAGAGCGCACGGCCGAGCACGAAGCGCGCGGCGGCCGACTCCGGCTCGTCCTTCAGCAGGTTGCGCGCGGCGATGCCGGCCGACGCGTACTCCTCGCGATCGAGCGCGCTGCGTGCGGTCTGCAGCAGCTCGTCGGCGCCGGGGCCGAAGCAGCCGGCCACGAGCAGCGCCGCCGCGGCCAGCGCGAGCAGCCGCGGGCGCAGGGACGGAAGCGGGCGAACGAGGGAACGGCGAACGGCACGGGCCATGACTGCAAGCGGATGTAAAGGCCGCGCAGTATCGACGCCGCGCGCCGCGGCGGGCAATCGTCAGGGTGGAGGCCGGGCGCCCTGCAGGGCCGGTCTCCCGTGACCGGGTTCACGGATCGTGCCGGCGTGCCGGCGACCGTGCAGTCCGGGCGTCAGCTGCGGAGCGCGGGGCGAACGACGCCCGCAACGCAAACCGGCGTCGCCGGGCGCCGCGAACCCCGTGCGGGCCGGGCTGGGTGCAGCCCGGCCCCGGTGGCGCTCAGTTGCTGTAGCGCTCGGCGCGGAAGTCGTCGTGGCAGGCCTTGCAGCTGCCGCCGACGGCGCCCATCGCGGCCTTGACGGCGTCCAGGTTGCCGGCGCGTGCGGCGGCGTCGAGCTTCTTCACTTCCTCGGCCATCTTGTCGGCGGCGGCCTTGAACTTGGCCGACTCGCGCCAGATCTCGGGCTTGGCGCGGTTGGGCATGCCCATGTCGGTGTTGGCGCCGAAGGCCGTGAACGGCAGCGTGGACATCGCGACGACGATGGCGGTGTTGTCGGCCGCCACCTTGGCGTCGAAGGGCACGCGGCCCTGGGCCATCGCGCCGACGCGGCCGAGGTGGTTGGCCATCACCGTGAAGGCCGACTGGCGGTACTTGATCGCGTCCTCGGGCTTCTGGAACTGCGCGGCGGCGGGCAGGGCGGTGGCCAGGCCGGCGATCACGACGGCGGCGGCGAACAGTCGGGGCATGCGGTCGACTCCGATGGGCTGGGGTTGAACAAACCTGGCGGCGCGCCGGACCGCGTGGCCCGTGGCGCACGGATCAGTGTACGCAGCAGCCCCGGCCGGCACTCCGGCGCTTCGGGTATGCCCCAGTGCGGCGACCGGCATCGCCGGCAGCACGGCGAGTCGCGGTATGGTTCGCGGTGCGTGCGCCTGCGGCCCGCTGCCGCCGGCGGGCCGTTGCCCCGCGCCGCGCCTGCGCCACCCTCCACCGATGAACGATCCTGCCCTGCAGCCCGTCCGCGTCTGGGACCTGCCGACGCGCCTGTTCCACTGGCTGCTCGCCGCCGCGCTGGTCGGCTCGGTCGTCAGCGCCAAGATCGGCGGCGCCGCGATGACCTGGCATTTCCGCTTCGGCTACCTGGTGCTCGGGCTGCTGGTCTTCCGGCTGTCGTGGGGGCTGGTCGGCGGGCGCTGGTCGCGCTTCGCCAGCTTCGTCTACGCGCCGGGCACGCTGCTGCGCTACCTGCGCGGGCAGGCGCGGCCGGGCGAGCACCTGGACGTCGGCCACAGCCCGCTGGGCGCGCTGTCGGTCTTCGCGCTGCTGGCCATCGTCGCGGTGCAGGTCGGCACCGGGCTGGTGGCCGACGACGAGATCGCCAACCTGGGGCCGCTGAACCGCTTCGTCGCCACCGCCACCGCGCTGGAGGCCACGGCCTGGCACAAGAGTTATGGCCAGTGGCTGGTGATCGGGCTCGTCGCGCTGCATGTCGCGGCGGTGCTGGCCTACCTGTTCGTCAAGCGGCGCAACCTGATCGGGCCGATGCTGGTCGGCGACAAGCCCTTGCCCGCGGGCACGCCGGCCAGCGCCGACGGTCTGGCGCAGCGCCTGCTGGCGCTGGTGCTGGCGCTGCTGGCGGCAGGGGTGGTCGCGTGGGTGATCCGCCTCGGGCAGCCCGCGTTCTGACGTGGACGACGGGCCGCAACTCGACATCGTGCACGCCGAGCAGCCGGCGCAGCTGCTCGCGGTGCGCGAGCTGTTCACCGAGTATGCCGACTCGCTGGCCATCGACCTCGGCTTCCAGGGTTTCGAGACCGAGCTGGCGTCGCTGCCCGGCGTCTACGCATCGCCGGCCGGCGCGCTGCTGCTGGCGCTGGTCGACGGCCAGGCGGCCGGCTGCGTCGCGATGCGGCCGCTGCCCGACGCGGACTTCCCGAGTGCCTGCGAGATGAAGCGCCTGTTCGTGCGCCGCGCCTTCCGCCGCTTCGGGCTCGGGCGCCTGCTCGTGCAGCGGCTGATGGACCTGGCGACGCAGTCCGGCTACTCGACGATGCTGCTGGACACGCTGGACGACATGGAAGCCGCGCGCGAGCTCTATGCCTCGCTGGGCTTCGTCGAGATCCCGCCCTACTACTACAACCCGGTGCCGGGCGCGCACTACCTGCGCGCCGATCTCGACGCCCCCGGCACGCGCTGGTAGCCCGCAACTGGTAGCGTGCCGACCCCATGACCCCGCCGCTGATTCCCGGCAGCCCCGAATTCGAGGCCCTGCTGCACCGCATCCGCTTCCCCGGCGACAGCGACCCCGGCGAGACGCGCGAATGGCTGGACGCGCTGGCCACGCTGGTGCGCGAGAGCGGCCCCGAGCGCGCGCGCTTCGTGCTCGACGCGCTGCAGGACGAGGCGCGCCGCCACGCGCTGGCCTGGCAGCCGCAGCGCCAGACGCCCTATGTCAACACGATCCGCGCCGAGGAACAGGCGGCCTTCCCGGGCCAGCTCGAGATCGAGCAGCGGCTGGCCGCCATCATGCGCTGGAATGCGCTGGCGATGGTCGTGCGCGCCAACCTGCGCCACGGCGAGCTGGGCGGGCACATTGCCAGCTATGCCAGCGCGGCCGACCTGTTCGAGGTCGGCTTCAACCACTTCTTCCGCGCGCGCAGCGAGCGGCATGGCGGCGACCTGGTGTTCTTCCAGCCGCACTCGGCCCCGGGCGTCTATGCACGCGCCTTCCTGGAAGGCCGCCTGAGCGAGGCCGACCTCGAGCATTACCGGCAGGAGGTGGCCGCGGCCGGCGAGCGCGCCGCCGGGCGCGCGGTGCGCGGGCTCTCGAGCTACCCGCACCCCTGGCTGATGCCGGACTTCTGGCAGTTTCCGACCGGCTCGATGGGGCTGGGGCCGCTGTCGGCCGTCTACCAGGCGCGCTTCCTGCGCTACCTGGAGCACCGCGGGCTGCTCGCGGCGAGCGACAGGACGGTCTGGGGCTTCTTCGGCGACGGCGAGATGGACGAGCCGGAGTCGCTGGCCGGGCTGAGCCTGGCCGCGCGCGAGCGGCTGGACAACCTGGTCTTCGTCGTCAACTGCAACCTGCAGCGCCTGGACGGCCCGGTGCGCGGCAACGGCCGCATCGTCGACGAGCTGGAGACCGTCTTCGCCGGCGCCGGCTGGAACGTCATCAAGCTGGTCTGGGGTTCGGACTGGGACGCGCTCTTCGCGCGCGACCACACGCAGGCGCTGGTGCGCGCCTTCGCGCGCACGGTCGACGGCCAGTTCCAGACCTTCAGCGCCAACGATGGCGCCTACAACCGCGACAAGTTCTTCGGCCAGAGTCCGGAACTGGCGGCGCTGGTCGCCGCGATGACCGACGACGAGATCGACCGCCTGCACCGCGGCGGCCACGACCTCGTCAAGATCCACGCCGCCTATGCCGCGGCGGTGGCCCACCGCGGCGCGCCGGTGGTCATCCTGGCCAAGACCATGAAGGGCTACGGCATGGGCGCGGCCGGCCAGGGCCGCATGACCACGCACCAGCAGAAGAAGCTGGAGGGCGACGACCTGGTGGCCTTCGCGCACCGCTTCCGGCTGCCGATGAGCGACGAGGACGCGCGTGCGCAGCGCTTCTTCCGCCCGGCCGACGACAGCGCCGAGATGCGCCACCTGCGCGAGCGCCGTGCTGCCCTGGGCGGTCCGATGCCGGCGCGCCAGGCCGAGGCCGACCGGCTGCCGGTGCCCGCGGTCGAGGAGTTCGCGGCCTTCGCGCTGGGCGCCGACGGCAAGGAGATGAGCACCACGATGGCGCTGGTGCGCATGCTCGGCAGCCTGCTGAAGGCGCCGGGCCTGGGCCCGCGCATCGTGCCCATCGTCGCCGACGAGGCGCGCACCTTCGGCATGGCCAGCCTGTTCCGCCAGGTCGGCATCTATGCGCCCGAGGGCCAGCGCTACGAACCCGAGGACGCCGGCAGCCTGATGGCCTACCGCGAGTCGCGCGACGGCCAGATCCTCGAGGAAGGCATCACCGAGGCCGGCGCGATGGCCTCGTGGACCGCGGCGGCCACCAGCTACAGCACGCATGGGCTGACCATGCTGCCGCTGTACATCTACTACTCGATCTTCGGCTTCCAGCGCGTGGGCGACCTGATCTGGGCCGCCGCCGACCAGCGCGCGCGCGGCTTCCTGGTCGGCGCCACCTCGGGCCGCACGACGCTGTCGGGCGAGGGCCTGCAGCACCAGGACGGCTCCAGCCTGCTGGTCGCCGCCACGGTGCCCAACTGCGTGGCCTACGACCCCGGTTTCGCGTACGAGCTGGCGCTGATCGTGCATCACGGCCTGGAGCGCATGCTGGCCGAGCGGCACGACGTCTTCTTCTACCTGACGGTGACCAACCAGAACCATGCCCAGCCGTCGCTGCCGGCCACCAACGACGCGGCCGCCGACATGTCGCTGGTGGAAGGCGTGCTGCGCGGTCTGTACCGGCTGCCGGCGGCGACCGTGGGCGCCGCCATGGCCGAACCCGACGGCCCGACCGCGGCGCAGTGCACGCTGGTCGGCAGCGGCGCCATCCTGCACGAGGTGCTGACCGCCGCGCGCTGGCTGGCCGAGCACTGGGACGTGCAGGCCGAGGTCTGCAGCGCGACCAGCTTCAGCGAACTCGCGCGCGAGGGCATGGCCATCGAACGCGCGCGGGTGCTCGGCGTCGACGACGGCGCGCTGCCCTGGGCCACGCGCGTGCTGCTGCAGACGCAGGGGCCCATCGTGGCCGCCACCGACTACGTGCGTGCGGTGCCCGAGCAGCTGCGTGCGCTGGTGCCGGCCGGCCGCCGCTACGTCACGCTGGGCACCGACGGCTTCGGGCGCAGCGACAGCCGCGCGCTGCTGCGCGAGTTCTTCGAGGTCAGCCCGCGCCACATCGTGCTGCGTGTGCTGCAGGCGTTGGCCGACGACGGCGCGCTGCCGGCCGAGGTGCCGCGGGCCGCGCGCGAACGCTACGGCATCACGCCGGGGCGGCACCCCTGGTCGCAGTAGACAGCATGACCGCCGGCGGCCGCGGCTCCTGCGCCGGCGGCCGGCACGGCGTGCGGCATCATCGCGATCCATGACCACCCTCGAACTGACCGCCGGCGCGCTGCGCCTGGCGCTGCGCCCGGACCTCGGCGGCGCCATCGCCGGCCTCTGGCGCGACACGCTGCCGGTGCTGCGCAGCAGCGAGCCCGATGCGCTGGCTTCGTCGCGGCAGGCCGGCTGCTACCCGCTGGTGCCGTATTCCAACCGGCTCGGCTACCGGCGCTTCCGCTGGCTGGGGCAGGACCATGCGACGGCGGCCAATTTCGACGAACTGCCGCACTCGGTGCACGGCGTGGCCTGGCAGCGGCCCTGGGAGGTGCTGGCGTCGGACGCGACGAGTGCCGAGCTGCGCTACCGGCATGCCGCGGACGCGCACTGGCCGTTCGCCTTCGAGGCGCGCCAGCGCTTCGTGCTGACGCCCGAGGCGCTGGAGGCCCACCTGTCGGTCCTCAACCTGCATGCGCAGCCGCAGCCGGTGGGGCTGGGCTGGCACCCGTACTTCCCGAAGCGTTCGCGCAGCCGGCTGCACATCGAGATCGCCGAGCGCTGGGACAGCGACGCCAGCGGCCTGCCGACGCGCAAGGTGGCGCAGCCGGGCATCGACGGCGACGTCGCGCACCTGGCCTTCGACCACTGCTTCGAGGGCTGGCGCGGGGCCGCGCGCATCCGCGACGAGAAGCTGTCGCTGAAGCTGACGTCGTCGCTGCCGTATCTCGTCGTCTACACGCCGGAGGTCAAGCCCCACTACTGCGTCGAGCCGGTCAGCCATGTCAGCAACGCCATCCACATGGCCGACCCGCTGGCGCATGGCCTGCGCGCGCTGGCACCGCAGGCCAGCCTGGACGCCTGGATGAAGCTGGAGATCGCCCCCGCATGACGGCCGAGCTGCATGCGCTGCCGGTCCCGCCCTGCGGCCTGGGCGAGTCGCCGTTCTGGCACCCGGGCGAGGGCGCGCTGTACTGGATCGACATCCCCGGCCGTGCGCTGCACCGCTACGCACCGCCCGTGGGCGAATACGGCGCCGATCACCGGCGCTGGGAGCTGCCCAGCGAGCCGGGCAGCATCGCGCCGTTGCCCGGCGGGGCGCTGCTGATCGCGATGCGCGACGGCCTGTTCCGCTTCGACCCCGCCAGCGGGGCGCGCGAGTTGCTCGCCAAGCCGCCCTACGACCCGGCGCAGGAGCGCTTCAACGACGGCCGCGCCGACCCGCAGGGCCGCTTCTGGGTCGGCACGATCTACGAGCCGCGCCAGCCCGCGCGCGCCGCGCTGTACCGCTGGTCCGGCGGCCGGCTGGACCGCATCGCCGGTGACGTGACGGTGAGCAACGGCCTGGCCTTCGGCCCCGACGGGCGCACGATGTACTGGGCCGACACCACCGCGCACCGCGTCGACGCGCTGGACTTCGACGGCCACGACGGCAGCCTGTCGCGCCGCCGCGTCTTCGCGCAGTTCGAGACGCGCGAACAGGCGCAGGCGGCCGGCCGGCCCTATGG
>ERZ761607.4355-NODE-4355-length-12590-cov-5.410770_pt1 | contig 12590 bp, 8 predicted proteins | sample MGYA00511164_ERZ761607 | MGnify/ENA primary metagenome ERZ761607 (study PRJEB28899, sample SAMN02445080) | bioreactor sludge metagenome | biome: EBPR sludge | place: Australia: Brisbane, Thorneside Wastewater Treatment Plant | collected 2011-06-22 ...
AAGCACGAGGAGACGCGAGCCACCTTCAGCCACACCGCTGCCGGCGCGCCCGCCGTGATCATCAAGGACATGGCCGAGGCGCAGGAGCTGGGCCGCATCATCTCCGGGGAACTGCCTGCATCGCGCTTCCACGAGCTCTTCGGCACTCGGTGCACACCGGGCTTCGACCCCGCCAGGGACCTCCAGCGCATCGGCGTGGTGAACCAGACCACCATGCTGGCCACCGAGACCCTGGCCATCGCCGACCACCTGAAGCAGGTGATGATCGGCAAACACGGAGAGGCCGAGCTCAAGGCCCACTTCGCCGACACGCGCGATACGCTCTGCTACGCCACCAACGACAATCAGGACGCCACCAACGAACTGCTGAAGGCCGAGGCCGACCTGGCCCTGGTGGTGGGTGGTTACAACAGCAGCAACACCAGCCACCTGGTGGAACTGCTCGAGCACAGGTTTCCCACCTACTTCATCAAGGACGAGGGCGAGATCCTGAGCGCGGAGACCATCCAGCACTTCAACTACCCGGCACACAAGCTGCAGAGCACGGAAGGCTGGCTCCCCGCGAAGCGGCCGCTCACGATCATCCTCACCAGCGGCGCCAGCTGCCCGGATACCCTGCTGGACCGGGTGATGCTGAAGGTGCTGGGCTTTGTGGAGGGCGTCCGGGATCCGGCGGAGGTGGTGGAGGGAATGATGACTTGATCCAGGTGGATATCGAGGGCGTACCAATCCGGTTCAGCCTTTGATCGCCGCGCAATGAACGCTGGTATGGCCCGCCCCTCTTGGACCAAAGGCCCTCGCCAGACGCTCTTCATCCTTCTGGGCACCTTGCTCATCGGTTGCAACCAGCGACCAGTGCCCCCGAAGCGATACCATACGGATGCCTCGAACCAGGCATCCCTTCCCGACTGCTTCATGCTCTATCAGGACCTGTTCCGCGCGGACTCCGTTGACTTGGAATCCCTGGGTCGGTTCGCATTGACAACAAGCACCATCGGCCACTTGGAGATCCGCTCGCAGCGGCTCATGGTCGGGGACCCGGTAATCCTGCACGATTTGGCCCCTTTGGCCTTGCCGATACCCAATGGCTATCACCCGATCGACCTCGTTGAGGTGGCGAACCCGAAGCACATTGGTCATCGCATGAACGCATTGATCAGGCTGCGCCTGAACGATGACCCTCCGGAGAATTGGAAGTTTGCGAGCACTGACAGCCTATTGATGGACACGGCGGACGTTCGATCGGATAACTTCCATGGCTTCAGCGTCGATGCCGGATCGGCCCTGCTTTTCGACGCTAGACATCAGAAACGCCTGCTGGATCTAGACTTCGACAGGCTTTGGACCGACTCCACGAACGTGAACCCGGATGTCTTCTCCTTCTCCACCAACGGCGATGGGCGATTCCCGGCCTACTGGGGATTCAACGAGCAGGGCGAGCCCTGCCAGCTTATCATCGACCTGTTGGTGGTCCGTTGCAGATGCACCTGACAAGGCCGTTCTCCGACCCAAGTTCAAGCCGAAGATCGCCCGCGCGCCACATGCTTCGAGCCGGAGCCGATCGTGAGTCTCTACATCGAGGACATTTCCTGCTACATCGCCTGAACTGATCGCGGTGGTGAAGGAGAAGTTCGAGGAGGCTTGGCGCAGGGGGCTGCTGGGCCCCACCTCTGGCAACTAACCGCTCAATCCATAACGCAACGTCCAACTCCTGCCCCAACTGGGCCAGCACGCCGAGCAACACGTCCAGCAACGGATGGAATGCAAGCAAGTGGTGATGTCACCGCCATCGATGACCGTGAATCGGCTGCATCGGCGAGCGGATGGGGGCGTTCTGCGTAACGCCGCTGGCCCACCGACAGCTCCATTCAGGCTTCCGGTTTGACCGCCCTGAGCATCTCCCGCTTGCCTGGCGGGCCCGTCAGGCGCTCCACCCGGAAGCCAGCCCGCTCAAGCGTGCGGCGCACCTCTCCCTTCGCGCAATAGGTCACCAGCAGGCCGCCTGGCCGAAGCGCGCGGTGCATCCGCTCGAACACCTCCAGCGTCCACATCTCCGGCTGGTGCCCGGGTGCGAAGGCGTCGAAGTACACGACATCATAGCTCCCTGGCTCCTCGAACTGCTGCACCGGCAGTTCAACCTTTCGGAAGCGCAGCCCGCCGAAGGCCTCCTGCCATCCGGCCGAGGGATCGGTCATGCGCGCCATGAACGGCTCATGAAGGCCTGGCCATCCAAGGTCGGTGCAATGCCCGAGCCCTTCCAGCACCGAAGCCTGAACCGGATGGGGCTCCAAGGCCGTGTAATCCACCGAGAGCTTGCCTTCCAAACAGCGCACCCATGTGAGCAGGAGGTTCAAGCCGGTGCCCAGTCCCACCTCCAGCACATCCGCATGCGCACGGCCCGCATGCTCCAGGCCACTGCGGATGTAGACGTGCGTGCTCTCCACTACCGCCCCATGGATGCTGTGGTAGTGCTCACCGCCCCAGGTCAGCGTGCGCGAGCCATCGCCCGTCCGCACGGCGGTGATGCGCTTCGCTCCTGCTCCTTCGCCATTCGGCATACCTCGGCCAGGGAGCGGTCGCCAACGGTTCGTCACCGCCCCTACTTTCGCAAACCTACTTTTCCTTCCCATGCGCTCGATCCGCGGCCTTCTCCTTCCGCTCACCGTTCTCCCCTTCTGCTCAGCAGCCCAGCACTGGGTTGACCTGATGCTGGATGAGCAGACCAATGTCCAGGAGGTGAAAGCGGCATTCGATGCGCACTGGCAGGGGCGGACGGTGGCGCGCGGCAAGGGCTGGAAGCAGTTCCAGCGCTGGTACTGGTTCATGGAACAGCGCACCTACCCCACCGGCGAGCGCCTCGACCCCGCCATCCACCTGCAGGCCGCAGCCGAGGTCCGTGCTGCACGCGCCCAGCGCAGCGCGGTGCGCGACGCCGCCGTATGGGCGCCGCTCGGACCCACGAACTGGACCAGCATCTCGTACAATCCGGGCAACGGCCGCGTCAACATCATTGAGACCGACCCGAACAACCCCTCGGTGCTCTATGCGGGCACGCCGAGCAGCGGGCTCTGGCGCAGCGAGGACCACGGCGGCAGCTGGCAGCCGCTCTTCACGGACCTGCCTTCGATGGGCGTTTCGGGCATCGCCGTGCATCCCACCGAGCCGGGCCTCATCTACATCGCCACGGGCGATGGCGATGGCGCCGACACGTACAGCGCCGGTGTACTGAAGAGCACCGACAACGGCGCCACTTGGACCCCAACGGGCCTCAACTGGAGCATCGCCCAATCGCGCACCACCCGGGCGCTGCGCATGGATCCCAGCGATCCGGCCAGGCTGTATTGCGCCGCCAGCAACGGCCTGTTCCGCACGGTGGATGGCGGTGACACCTGGCAGATGACCATCAACGGCAGTTTCCGCGATGTGGAATTCAAGCCCGGTGACCCGACCCAGCTCTATGCCTGCACCGACCGCTTCTTCCGGAGCGTTGCGGAAGGCACTTCGTTCACGCCATCGAACGTGACGGGCCTTCCCGCTCCCGAGGAGGTGGGACGGATGGCCATCGCGGTCTCAGCGGCTGCCCCGGAGATGGTCTATGCGCTCTGCAGCCGCGAGGACGACAGCGGCTTCCTCGGGCTCTACCGAAGCACCGATGGCGGCCTCACCTTCAGCCTGCGGTCCGACTCCCCCAACCTCTTCGGCTACGGTGAGAGCGGCAACGACAGCGGCGGCCAGGCCTGGTACGATATGGCGCTCGCCGTCGACCCCCTCGATCCGGAGGTGGTCTATGTGGGAGGCATCAATGTGTGGAAGAGCACCGATGGCGGCGCCACCTGGCAGATCAAATCGCATTGGGTGTTCCCCTCCGAAATCGGCTACACGCACGCCGACATCCATTCCCTCGACATCCGCAATGGCAAGCTCTACTGCGGTTCGGACGGCGGCGTGCACGTCAGCGATGACGGCGCGGCCAACTGGACCGACCTGAGCGCCGGCCTCGACATCATGCAGTTCTACCGCATGGGGAGCAGCGAGCTCCTTCCGCAGCTCGTCATGGCCGGCGCGCAGGACAATGGCAGCAACCGCCTGCTCAACGGCGCATGGACGCACGTATTCGGCGCTGATGGGATGGAGGCCGCCGTGGACCCCTTCAATGCCAACGTGGTGTTCAGCTCCTCGCAGAACGGCGGCCTTCGCCGATCGGACAATTCAGGCGAGGATTGGACCTCGCTCACGGACGACATGTTCGAGGAGGGGGCCTGGGTGACCCCGTTCGCGCTCGACCCCACCGTGCCGGGACGCATGCTCTCCGGCTTCAACAACCTGCTCTACTCCGAGGACCAGGGCGACAATTGGATCGCCATGACCAGTTGGCCCACGGACCAGTTCGTGCGCTGCCTCGCTTTCGCCCCCAGCAACAGCGATGTGTGGTACGTTGCCCGCAACGACCGCATGGAGCGCCTCACCGATGCCGGCTGGGAGGTGACCGACATCCGGCCTGGACTTCCCAACCTCAGCCCCACCTCCTTCGCCGTGGACCATGACGATCCGCTGCATGTGTGGGTCTCCTTCTCCGGCACGAGCAATGGGAACAAGGTGTTCGAGAGCACCGATGGCGGACTCACCTGGGCCAACCGCAGCAGCGGGCTGCCCAACACGCCGGTGAACTCCGTGGTGGCGCAGCCCGGTTCGCCCAACGGGCTATATGCCGGCACCGACCTCGGCGTCTTCTACCGCGATGATTACACCGGTGCATGGGAGCCCTACGGAACGGGCATGCCAAACGTCGTGGTGAGCGAACTGGAGATCAACATGAGCAGCGGCAAGCTGCGCGCGGCCACGTATGGCCGGGGCATCTGGGAGGCCGACCTGTTCATCTCCCCCTTCGCAGGCATGGACGGCCGACCGCGCGAGCCTGCCTTCCGGGTCATCCCCTTGGATGCGGAGGGACGGTTCGCCATCCAGGCCGGCAGTGATGCCGGACGGTTGCAGAGCGTGCGCGTATTCGATGCCACCGGCCGCGCAGTGCTTATGGAAGGGCGCTCCGCCGACCTCTCGGAAATCGACCTGCGGGGCGCGCGTGCCGGCGCCTATCTCGTGCAGGGCACCTTCGAGCAGGGCACTTGGTGCCGGCGCGTGGTGCGCTGAGCGCCTAGAGCACGGTGAGCTCCGTCCGGCGATTCAAGGCCTTGTTGGCATCGGTATCGTTGGGCGCCACGGGGCTCGTCGCGCCGTAACCAACGGCCACCAGGCGGGCAGCATCCACGCCTTGCGCAACAAGGTGGTCGCGGACGGCCTGCGCACGCGCCTCCGACAGCTTCTGGTTGAACGCCTCGGCACCGTCGCTGTCCGTATGCCCAGCGATCTGGAGCCGGAGCGCACCGTTGGCCCGCATCAGCTGCACGAGCTGATCGAGTTCCGCCTTGGAGGCGGCCTCGAGCTCAGCGCTGGCTGTGGCGAAGAACAGATTCCGCAGGGTGGTGCTGCTGCCTGACTTCAGGGGCTCGAGCTCCACATCCATGTCCATCCGCAAGGCGCCGCCGCCTTCGGGCACGGTGATTCGCTCGCTGTGCACCAGGTGGCCCTCGGCCTTGATGAAGAGCGCATAATCCCTGCCGCCCGGCACAGCCGCCATGTACTCTCCGGTGGCTGCATCACTCCGGAACCGGGCCACCAGCGAAGCGTCCGTGAGGTCCATGAGCTCCACATCGGCTTCCATGCCATTGATGAACTGGAGCGAGCGGATGCGCCCCTTGACGAGCACCGTGGTAGGCGCAGCGGTCATGACCGGCGCTCCGCCCGCGCTCGCCACGGGCTCGCCCATGGGCGCATCGGCCAGGAACTCGACCTGATAAAGGTCGTCCTCCCCATGCCCCGATGAACGGAAGGAACTCAGGTAGCCATGCCTGTTATCGGCGGTCAGCACGAAGAAGAGGTCATCATCTGGCGAGTTCACCGGCCAACCCATGTTCTCGGGCTTGGTCCAGCGGCCGTTCTCGAGGCGCGTCCGGAAGACATCGTAACCGCCCATGGTGCTGTGGCCCTTGCTGCTGAAGTACAGCGTTCGGCCATCCGGATGAACGAACACCCCCTCCTCGTCGTGGATGGTATTCACGGTAGGGCCTAGGTTCTCGGCAGGGCCCCACTGGCCCGCTGCGGCATCCCAGCGGCTGCGATAGATGTCCTGGCCGCCCACGTTGTCGTCAGGCCGCTCGCTCACGAAATAGAGCCACTGGCGATCGAAACTGTACCAGGCGCTGCTCTCGTGGTGAGGCGTATTGATATTATCCCCCAGGGGCTGCGGCGCCGACCACGCATCGCCACGGCGCGTGCATTCGTACAGGTCTCCCGTGCCGTCCTGGTCGCGGTAGATGAGCATGGTGCGCCCGTCGTTGAACAGGCCCACGCTCGCATCGTTTCCGGGGGTGTTAACCGGCTCGGGCAGGCGCTGTGCAGGCCCCCAGCCCATGTCGCCACGGCGCGTGACGTAGACATCCTCGAAGTAATCCCCGTTCACCTTGTTCACCTTGGCGGCGGGCTCCGATGGCCGGCGCGAAGTGAACAGGAGCAAGCTGCCATCGGCCGTCATCACCGCCCCGTAGTCGGCTTGCTCCGTATTGATGGCCTCCCCCATATTGGTTACCTCAGCCCTTACCGGAGCAGCCATAAGGGCCTTGCCGTTCCGGCATTCGGCGATATGCTTATCGGCCGTGTTGTACAGCGGGTCGGGGTCTTGAAACGGATTCTGTGCCTTGTGGCGCTGGAATGCGGCCACGGCATCGTCCCACCGCGCATTCAGCTGGAGCGCGTAGCCAAGCAGGAACTGGAGCCGGGGGATGCCCGGATTCACTTGAGCGGCCTTCTCCAGGAACGGCAGTGCCTTGTGGCGGTGCGGGCCGTTGAGCTGGCATAGGCCCATGCGCATGTTGGCCTCGGCGTCATCAGGGGCCAGGGCGAGCGCCGCCTCGTAGAGCGTCTCGGCATGCACGAATTGGGCACTGCCCTCGCGCTCCGCCCGCTCCGCGCGCTTGAGCAGGTCCTGCATACGCTTGTCGCCGGGCTGTTCCTGGGCTTGCGCGCCGGCAGCAGCCAGCACGGCCAAGGCCGAGTAGAGGTATCCGCGCATGTTCATGGCTCGGGGTCGTTGAAAAGCGCTGTTCATACGTCATTCCCGCCTCAAGGTTCGGGGCCTTGGGCCCTGGGCTATGTTTGCCCGCCGACCCACGGCATGAAACGAACCCCGCATGGCCAAGAAGCAGCAACGGGCAAAGGAGCCCAAGAGCATCCTCACCAAGGATTCCCTCACCTTCCTCGAACGGTACCTCAACAACCCATCGCCCACCGGCTTCGAGAGCGAGGGCCAGAAGCTCTGGCTGGACTATGTACGCCCCTATGTGGACACCCACCTCGTAGACCCCTATGGTACCGTGGTGGGCGTGATCAACCCGGAGGCGAAGTACAAGGTGGTGATCGAGGCCCATGCCGATGAGATCAGCTGGTTCGTCCACTACATCACCAAAGAGGCCTTCATCTACGTACGGAGGAACGGCGGCAGCGACCACATGATCGCCCCCAGCAAGCGCGTGAACATCCACACCGAGAAGGGCCTGGTGAAGGCCGTGTTCGGCTGGCCGGCGATCCACGTGCGCAACGGCAAGACCGAACTGGTGCCGACCACGGACAACATCTTCCTCGATTGCGGATGCGACAGCAAGGAGGAGGTGGAGAAGCTCGGCGTGCACGTCGGCTGCGTCGTCACCTTCGAGGATGAGTTCATGGTACTTAACGGCCGCCACTTCACCGGCCGCGCATTGGATAACCGCATCGGCGGGTTCATGATCGCCGAAGTGGCCCGCCTGCTGAAGGAGAACCGTGTGCGCCTCCCTTTCGGCCTTTACATCACCAACAGCGTGCAGGAGGAGGTGGGTCTGCGCGGTGCGGAGATGATCGTGGAGCGCATCCGCCCCGACCTGGCGATCGTGACGGATGTGACGCACGACACCCAGACCCCCATGATGAACAAGGTGCAGAGCGGTGACATCGCCTGCGGCAAGGGGCCGGTGCTCAGCTATGCCCCGGCCGTGCACAACAACGTGCTCAAGCACATCGTGGGAGTGGCCCAGAAGGAGCGGCTGCCTTTCCAGCGCCTGGCAGCCAGCCGCGCCACGGGCACGGACACCGATGCCTTCGCCTATGGAGCCGCTGGTGTTCCCAGCGCCCTCATCAGCCTTCCGCTGCGGTACATGCACACCACGGTGGAGACCGTCCACCGGCACGACGTGGAGAACGTCATACGCCTGATCTATGCCAGCGTGAAAGCCCTGAAGGCCGGACAGGACATGCGGTACTTCCGGTGATTGCCCCGGTGGGCGACGAAACCGGCCGCCGACCGATGCAAGTGCGTGCGATCGCTGCCGAGGAGACGCACGCGCTGCGCCTGCTGGTGCTTAGGCCGGGCGGCAGGCTGGAGGATTGCCGCTGGCCGATCGACGCCACGCCCGAGGCCTTCCACCTGGCAGTTGACGATGGCAACGACCGGATCTGCGTGGCCTCCTTCCAGCCCGCCGCGCACGGAGCCCTTCCGGCGCTTCGCCCCTGGCAGCTGCGCGGCATGGCCACCCACCCCGGCCATCGCGGACAGGGAGCCGGCACGCTGCTCATGGCTGCGGCTCTTGAGCGGCTGGAGCGGGCCGGCGCCGATGTCCTATGGTGCAATGCCAGGCTGGCGGCCGTCCCTTTCTATCAGCGGCTGGGCTTCCGCATCGAAGGAGCGTTGTTCGACATTCCGGGCATCGGGCCGCACCACGTGATGTGGAGGTCGATTTGAGCGATGGCGGGTAGCTTCGCCCCATGCCCCCTGCGCGCGCCGACAGGCTGCTCCTCCTCGCGCTGCTGGCGCTCAACCTGCTGCTGAAGCTGCTGTGGCTAGGGGTGAATGAGCTGGCGCACGACGAACCCTTCACGGTTCACTGGTCGCAACGGCCCTTGACCGAGCTCTGGGCCATGTTCCGCACCGAGAACAACCCGCCGCTGTACTTCCTGCTGATAAAGGCCTGGAGCGCAGGGGTTCCCTTTGAAGCCGCTTGGCTGCGCATCCCTTCTGCCCTGTTCAGCGCATTGGCCGTATGGCCGCTGTTCCTGCTGGCGCGCCGATACGGCGAGCGCGGCGCGGCCATTCTCGCTGCCGCGCTCTTCACCTGCAGCAACTACCACTATGGCTTTGCCCACGAAGTGCGGGCCTACAGCCTCTTCACCCTGCTTACCATCACCGGCATGTGGCTGCTGGTGCGTGCTGCGGACCGACCGGACGATGGAATACGGTCGATGCTACCCCTCTCCATGCTCAACGTGGTGCTTGTATACACGCACTTCTTCGGCTGGCTGGTGGTCGGACTCCAAGGGCTGCTGGTGCTCATTCTGCCCGAGCTGCGCTCCCTGCGGCGCGGCTTCCTGCTTGGCGCAGCGGTGACCATGGGCGCATTCCTGCCCTACGCCCTCATCTTCCTGGAGCGCATCACGCAGAGCGTGGGTAAGGGCACCTGGCTCAGCCCGCCCATGCCCGAGGAACTCTACAACATGCTGTGGCGATGGAGCAATGCACCAGTGCTCACCGTGGCCTTCCTGGCGCTCATTGTGGCCGCCGGCTGGAAGGACCGCCTGCGTTCGTCCGGCCTGCGGTTCGCCGCGCTCTGGTGCTTCGTGCCGCTGCTGGGCATGTTCGCAGTGAGCTTCACCGTGCCCATGTTCCTGGACCGCTACCTGGTGTATGCAGCCCCCGGATTCGCGCTGCTGGTGGCCCTGTCCGCAGAGTCCCTGTTCCAGCGAAGGGTGGCACAACGCAGCGTGATGGCCGGTCTTGGCCTGGGCATGGCATCCACCTTCACCCCGTGGAAGGACACCGGGGCGCACCCCAGTCGGGTGGTGCAGGTGGAACAGGAATGGTGCAGTGACGGTTGTTCCGTGGAGGTGCTGCCGCAATGGTACTGGCTCACCCACCTCGCGGCCAAGGACATCCGCAACCTGAAGCGCGACTTGCGCAGTCACCTCGGCCAAGCAGACCCGGCCACCGCCCCGGTGCTGGGGGCGCGGCACCCTTCGCCACCGCTCGATACGTCCCTTGCCGCAGTGGTGATTGATGCCGGCGCCCACCTGTCAGACCCTGGGCGCCCATGGTACCAGCACCTGCGCGCCATCTATGCCAAGGTGGATTCCGTGGAAGCGGATCGCAAGGTGCGGGTGTACCGCTTCCACCATTGAGCCGGCCCAACGGTTCATCACACGGATGCACCGCTCGTGGATCGGTGCCTTATCCGACGCTGCTGCGGACCACCTTTGCCGGTCCAACAACCCACCCCAACCACCAACGCATGCTCCACATCCTCCGTGGCCTGAAGGCCGCCCCCCTGGTCGCCGGCCTGGCCCTGTTCTCCGCCTGCGGCGAGCGCGATCAGGCTGCCTCGGTCGTCGCCCCGCCGCCGCAGCTTCCCATGAAGGACTTCTTCAAGAACCCGGAGAAGGCCAGCTTCCGCATCAGCCCGGACGGGAGATACATCAGCTACCGCGCGCCATGGAAGAGCAGGATGAACCTATTCGTCCAGCGCATCGGCGACAGCACGGCCACGCAGGTGACGCATGACACCATCCGCGACATCGGCGGCTACTTCTGGAAAGGCGACCGTATCGTGTATAGCCGCGACATCAACGGCGATGAGAACTTCATCGTGTTCAGTGCCAGCATCGATGGCACCGATGCCAAGGCCCTCACCCCCCAGCAAGGTGTGCGTGCCGGCACATTGGACGATCTCCACGGCGTTGCGGGCATGGAGCAGCACATCATCATCCAGATGAACCAGCGCAACCCGCAGGTCTTCGACCCCTACCTCTGCAACGTGGCCACCGGCGAGCTGAAGCCGCTCTACGACAACAGCAAGGACAACTTCGAAGGCTGGGTCACCGACCACAACGGCGTGATCCGCATGGCCACCAAGACCGATGGCACCGACCAAGTGATATACTATCGCGGCTCGGAGCAGGACCCCTTCCTGGAGTACATGCGCACGGGCTTCAAGGACAGCTGGAACCCGCTGATGTTCACCTTCGACAACGCCAACCTGATCGTGAGCCACAACCTCAACGGCCGCGATAAGACCGCCGTGGTGGAATGGGACCTCGTCGGAAAGAAGGAGACCAAGCTCATCTTCGAGAGCGCCGATTACGACGTGAGCAACGTGGACTACAGCCGGAAACGCAAGGTGCTGACCATGGTGACCTGGACCGGCGCCAAGGAGGAGCGTCATTTCCTCGATGAGGAGACCAAGGCCATGTACGCCAAGATGGAGGCCAAATTCCCCGGCCTGGAGTGCTGGGTCTATGGCGCCGATGACAGCGAGACCAAGTTCATGGTATGGGCCGGCAGCGACCGGCATCCCGGCGAGTACCACTTCTATGATGCCGCGGCAGACAAGCTGGAGAAGCTGGCCGTGCTGCGTCCCTGGATCGACCCCGCCCAGATGGCCGAGATGAAGCCCATCACCTACACCAGCCGCGATGGGCTCACCATCCATGGCTACCTGACCTTGCCGGCAGGCCGTGAACCGAAGAACCTGCCCGTGGTGATCAACCCGCACGGCGGCCCCTGGGCCCGCGACGAGTGGGGCTTCAACCCCGAGGTGCAGTTCCTGGCGAACCGCGGCTATGCCGTGCTCCAGATGAACTTCCGCGGCAGCACCGGCTATGGCCGCGAGTTCTGGATGAAGAGCTTCAAGCAGTGGGGCAAGACCATGCAGGACGACATCACCGATGGCGTGGAGTGGCTGAAGCAGCAGGGCATCGCCGACAGCACCCGCATCGCCATCTACGGCGGCAGCTACGGCGGCTATGCCACGCTGGCCGGCATCACATTCACACCCGACCTCTACGCCTGCGCGGTGGACTATGTGGGCGTGAGCAACATGTTCACCTTCATGAACACGGTGCCGCCCTACTGGGAGCCCTTCAAGAAGATGATGTACGAGATGGTGGGCGACCCCAAGGCCGACAGCCTGCTCCTGCGCGATGCCAGCCCGGTCTTCTTCGTCGACCGCATCAAGGTGCCGCTGTTCATCGCACAGGGCGCCACCGACCCGCGGGTGAACAAGGCCGAGAGCGAGCAGGTGGTGGAGGCCCTCAAGGCCCGCGGCGTGGAAGTGCAATACCTGGTGAAGGACAATGAGGGCCACGGTTTCCGCAATGAGGAGAACCGGTTCGAGTTCTATGAGGCCATGGAGAAGTTCCTCGACCAGCACATCGGAGCTGGTGGCAAGGCGGTTGCCAAGGCGGCCTGACGCGCCCCTCCCCTAGCATCACCGAGCCCGGACCGCCTAGTCCGGGCTCGGTCGTTCTTCCCCTTTCCGGACGACCCGATTCGACGCGCCTAGGACAAAAGGCTCCAGGATTGGATTCCCACGCTTCTTGACCAAGGGCAACGAACCGTCCCTGGCGGTCGTCCTTTACGGTGAATCCCACGTTTCCGGCAGGTCAAGCCATCCATCAACCTGCTACCTTTCCGCACCTTGCCCACGCCCCCTGTCCATGAAGCTCCGTTATCGAAC
>ERZ761607.4357-NODE-4357-length-12589-cov-3.880724_pt1 | contig 12589 bp, 9 predicted proteins | sample MGYA00511164_ERZ761607 | MGnify/ENA primary metagenome ERZ761607 (study PRJEB28899, sample SAMN02445080) | bioreactor sludge metagenome | biome: EBPR sludge | place: Australia: Brisbane, Thorneside Wastewater Treatment Plant | collected 2011-06-22 ...
GGGACTGCGCGCAGTCCGGATGACCGGTGGAGGTGGCACAGCGCAATGGCCAGGGCGTCGGCAGCATCCTCTTGTGGCACCTGCTTCAGCTTCAACAAGGCGGTGACCATGCGTCCGATCTGGTCCTTGGAAGCGGCGCCGAACCCGGAGAGCGCGGCCTTGATGTCGCGCGGTGCATACTGGAAAACGGGAACACCGGCCCGAGCTGATGCCGCGATCACCACCCCGCGGGCCTGACCGAGAATCATCGCCGTGCGGGCGTTACGGGCAAAGAAGATGCCCTCGATGGCGACCGAGTCGGGTCGGTGTTCCTCGATCAGTTCGGTGATGGCGGCATCGATCCTGCGGAGGCATTCGCTCACGGAAAGGCCTGCGGCATTCCGGATGGTCCCGCAGGTGAGGAATCCCGGAGTAGCGACCGGTCCCTCAACGACACCCACCCCGGAGGATCGGAGGGACGTATCCACGCCGAGCACCCGGGCCATCGCCCCGACCTCCGGCGCAGCCTTCATGCTCAATTCGAAACGGCCTCGAGGATCGACTCCTCGATATCGAAGTTGCTGTACACGTTCTGCACATCGTCAAGGTCCTCGAGGGCACTGACGAATTTAAGCAGCGCGGCCGCCTGGTCCTTGTCGGTAACCTTCACCTCGAGCGACGGGATCATCGTGAGTTCGTTATCGCCCACCTTGACCCCGGCCTTGCCGAGGTTTTCGACGACCTGGTGGAAGTTGCTGAAATCGGTGATGATCTCGAACGTTCCGCCTTCGCGCGTGACGTCCTCCGCTCCTGCCTCCAGCGCCTTCTCGATCAACGCATCCTCCTCGATGGAGGCGGCGTCGACGAACACCTGACCCTTGCGGCTGTAGTTGCGGGATACGCTTCCCTGCTGGCCGAGGTTGCCGCCGTACTTGTTGAAGACATGGCGCACGTCCGCAGCGGTACGGTTCCGGTTGTCGGTAAGGCAGGAAACAATCAGTGAAACGCCTCCGGCGGCAAAGCCCTCGTACACTACTTCCTCCATCGCATCACCGGCAATTTCCCCGGTGCCCTTCTTGATGGCACGGTCGATGTTGTCGTTCGGCATATTCACGCCGCGCGCCTTGGTGATCAGGGAACGCAAGGTGATGTTACCGTTCGGGTCGCCACCGCCCAACCGGGCTGCCACGGTAATTTCCTTCGCGATCTTGCTGAAGACCTTGCCCTTGACCGCATCCGATGCCGCTTTACGGTGCTTGATGTTTGCCCATTTGCTATGTCCAGCCATACCGGTAGTCCTCGTACGTGAAACCATTGCGCCACGGCTCTCCAACCGCGACGATCAAGATGCCACTATGCCAAAGTCCGCGCCGGATTCAACTCCCGTGTGTTGTCCGGATGGGCAATCCCGGCACACCGCTATTCGTCGGCATGCTCGTGCTTGACGGCGGAGGCAATGATCTTCTGGGCGATCTGAGCGGGAACGGAATCATACCGCGCGAAGGATGCCTCAAAGACGCCTTGCCCCTGGGTCAGGCTCCGCAATTCAGCGGCATACCGGAAGATTTCCGCCTGGGGCGCTTCGGCGGTGATCGTCTGCATGCCGGCATTGACGTCGATGCCCAGGATGCGTCCGCGCCGGTGATTCAAGTCCCCGGTGATGTCCCCCATATATTGCTCCGGAATGGTGATGGTCATGGTCATGATCGGCTCGAGAAGAACCGGCCGGGCCTTGACCGCACCATCGGAAAACGCCCGCGAACCGGCGATCTTGAATGCCACCTCGGAGGAGTCCACATCATGGTAGGTCCCATCCGTGATGCGAACCTTGGCATTGATCACCGGGAACCCGGCCAGCACACCGCGATGCAAGCCTTCGAGCACGCCCTTCTCCACGGCAGGTATGAAATTGCGTGGAATCGCGCCGCCGACGACCTCGTTCACGAACCATTCCGGATCCTCCGCATCCCGCGCTTCCACCTTCAGGTACACCTCGCCGTATTGACCGCGTCCACCGGATTGCTTCTTGTGCTTGTAGTGCCCCTCGCCGCGACCGGTAACGGTCTCCTTGTAGGCAACCTTCGGAATCTGCAGGTCAACATCCACGTTGCTGCGCTTGCGCATCCGGCTGACCGCGATATCGAGATGGATGTCGCCCATGCCCGACAGAATCAGTTCGTGCGTTTCGGTGTTGCGCTCAAGGTGCAATGTCGGATCCTCCTCCACCACCCGGTGCAATCCGATACCGATCTTGTCATCATCGCCCTGGGTCTTCGGCACCACCGCCACGGACATGACCGGCTGGGGAAACTGGATGGGCGGCAGCAGGATGTCCGACCCGGGCGCACAGAGGGTATGATTGGTTCCAGTGGCCTTCAACTTGGCCAGCGCGACTATGTGGCCGGCGGTGGCGACCCCGACCGTCTCGTCCTTCTTGCCGTTGAACAGGTGAAGCGGGCCGATCCGCTCCTTCTGGTTCTTGACCATATTCAGCACTTCGGAGTCGGCGCGCAAGGTCCCGCCAAACACACGGACAAACTGCAATTGACCAATGAACGGGTCGTTGACCGAACGCCATACCAAGCCGCAGAAGGGTGCATCGGGATCAACCTTGACGGGCTTTCCGCCGGCATCGAGCAGCTCGCGGTCGAGCGGGGACGGAAACAGGCGCGACACTTCATCAAGCAGTTCGGAGACCCCCACCCCTTTGAGCGCTTCCGTCTCGAAGACCGGCACCAGGTGGCGCAGTTTGACCGCGACGCGCAGGCCCGCCGTGAGTTCATCGTGGTTCAGGTGCTCGCCGCTCAAATACTTCTCGAGCAAGGCCTCGTCCTCCTCCGCCGCATCCTCCTCAAGCACACCCATCGCGGCTTCGGCCTCCTCCGCCAACTCATCCGGCACCTTGCCTTCGGCCAGGATATCGATGATGGCCTGGCGGTTGTGGGTCGGCAACTCTACCGGCACGCACTTGCGCCCCCAGGCTTGCTGTATCGCAGTGAGTACCGTATCGAAGCGGGCGTTTTCCTTGTCGAGCCCGGTGATCACGATGCCGCATGGAAGCTTGAGCGCCTCACATAAACGCCAGGCCCGGATCGAACCTACCTGGATCCCGGACACGGCATCAATCGCGATCAAGGCGGCATCCGCCACGCGAGCCGCCGCCACCGCCTGGCCAAACAGATCAAGGTAACCCGGCGTATCGAGCAGGGTCAGATCAAGGGGTTGCCCCTCCTTGGTGGTCGTGCGGATATGGAACGGTTTGGCGAAAATGGAGATCTTGCGCTCGCGTTCCTCTTCCGTCCAGTCGGCCATGCTGGTTCCATTGGCGGTAAGACCAAGCCGGTCGTTTTGTTTGGCATGGAACAGGATGGCATCGATCAGGGAGGTTTTGCCGCTTCCGGTGTGGCCCAGAATCACGACATTGCGGGTGGAGGTCACAGGCGACTGCGTCATGCTCATTCCCTTTCGTGTGTCCGACGGCTCATCGCCACCGGTGAACGAGTGATACACCACGCAAAGCACGCCGGGCAAGGATATTGCCTGACGAGATGACCTGTTGCCGTTCTAGGCAATTCCCCGATGAGGCGCAGGTCACCGCACGGTTATCCGAATTGTGCCCGGAACTGGCGCAGCTCTTCCTTGACAGCATCCAGCTCTGTGCGCAACGCGGTGGTTTCCGCCTCCAACCGGGCCAATCGATCGGCCGGCCCCACCCGGTCATGCATGGAACCTCCAGAGGTCCGTTCGTCCAGGACGGAATCAGCCGGACCGGCGGCCGGTGCGCCACCGAGCAGGTGCTGGTAACGCGCTTCCTTGTGTCCCGGCTGGCGGGGCAACAACACAACCCAGGGTCCGTCCTGACGCGATTCAAGTTCCTTGAGTGCCGCCAGGACCTCATCGGAACCTGTGAAGGAATGGATACGTTCGGCACGGTTGCGCAACTCGCCGACCGTCTGTGGACCGCGCAACATCAGTTCGCATAGCACCGCCCGTTCTGCCGGGGTGAAAAAAAACTGTTCGGTCAGCCGTTGCCGGAATTTCGGCACCCGGTTATCCGCACCGGATACCAGCGCGGCCAGCCGTTTACTCTCACGCAGGAGATCGAGGTGGAAGGACACGGTGGACTCGTCGTAGGCTGTAACCGGATCGCGGCACGACTTCTGGTTACAGGCGTTGACCAGTGCATTCAGGGTCATGGGATAATAATCCGGCGTCGTGACTTCCTTCTCCAGCAGGGCTCCGAGAATCCGGGTTTCCTCGGGTGTCAGCATGATATCCATGGTCTCATCTCCAATTGTCCAATCCCTGGATGGGTTGTGTTACGGTTCGTCCAATCCCTGGAGGTCAGCCTGGGAAATGGGGAGCGACCACGTTGACGATGGACGCATGCACCGCGCTCGCACTGGCAATCACCCCACGGTTATCCGCCAAGGTGCGTCCACGGCTGAAATCGAGTGGCACGCCGCGAACATCGCGAACGGTTCCACCCGCCTGCTCGACCAATACGGCGCCGGCGGCATGGTCCCAGATCTTTTCGCGGTATGAAGACTTGGTCGGCAAGCGGAGGTATACGTCCGCCTCTCCGGCGGCCACTGCGGCGTATTTGGCCTGGCTATCCATCCGGACCGGCGCACGATGAAGACCCAGGGCTCCGGCGATGAGGGCGGATACATCGTGCGCGGAATGCCCCGACTCAACGGACTCACACATCACCAGATCATCGGTGCGATGAACCGGTGACGTCCGCAGGGCATGTACGTCCCCTCCTGCGATCGGTTGTGCGTAGGCGCCCGATGCCGTGGCGTGGCAGATCCAGCCGGTTGCCGCTCCTCCATCCAACACGGATAGGCGAAGACGCGGACATCCGAGAACACCGAGCACCGGACGCCCCTGCTCGATCAATGCCAGTGCGATCGCATACTGATCCCCGCGCAGGAATCCCTTGGTACCGTCAATAGGATCCAACGTCCAGAACCGGCCCTCCGCACCCCCGGCATGACGTCCGCGACCGATGTGCTCAACCACGGAAGCCGCAGTCCAGCCGGAGGACGCCTCCTCCAACGCCCGCATCAACATGGCTGCAAGCACGCGATTGCCGGGATTCGTCAGGTCATCTGCATCCTCCTCCGCCACTATCGGATCGCCGGGATACGCCGCGGCCAGCGCACGGTGGATGATTGCCTGCACCCCATAGTCCGCCACCGTCACCGGTGACGCATCCGCCTTGGTCATCGCACCGTCCGCGGTAAGCCCCGCCGCAACATGCTCCGCCAACGCAATGGCCTTGCGCACCGCACTCAACGCCGTTTGAAGTTCAGCCTCGTACATGCTCGCCTCCGTGCGGATCCGGCGCAACCACGACCGGTATCCGCTGGCCAAGACATAACAAACGCCACCGCGTCAGGGAATCACTTTTCCGTGCGGATCAACACTGGCACCGGTAGCATCGCGTTCCAGCCGGCGCCGCATGCCATCGCTGGTCAGATGCTCCAAGGCTTCGGAGGTGGCATGGACGTGATCCGCCGGCAGTTGGACTTGATGGTGCAGATAAACCTCCCACAACCGATGATCCCGAATCACGATGGCCGCTTGACGTTTCCCTTCCCCGGTCAGATGAACCGCATCATCCGCCACATAACCGATCAGTCCGTTGCGCCGCAGCAACCGCCGGATACGCCGCGCCTGCGTGGGCCCGAGTCCGATGCGCGCGGCAAGTTCAGGCCACCGCACCACAGGCCCCTTTTCGCCATGTTCCTCGTGCCACCGGTACAAGGCTCCAAGCACATCCTCGCACCGGATACGGTCTCGCAACGATCGCTGATGGGCCCAGCGCGCCAGGACCCCGTTTTCCGGCGCAACCAGGAAAACGCCCACAAACAGGATGCCAGCTGCCACCGCCATCGAACCGGACGTCGAGGTATCCACGAATCCGAAAATCGGCGGGATACCAATCGCCATGACATGCCCACCGATCGCGCTGAGCATGGCCACCACGGCACTGGCAGCCAACACCCCTGGCAGCCGCCGTGCCAGCAAGGTCCCGCACACCCCCGGCACGATCAACATCGCTATGACAAGGATACTGCCCACGCTTTCGAAGGAGGCCACGGCGGTCACCGCAACCAAGGCCATCAGCAGGTAGTAGATCCGACGCGGCTTGAACCCCAACGCGGCCGCCGCTTCGGGATCAAACGACGACAGGACCAATTCCTTGTAGAACAAGCCGATGACCACCACGTTGATCGCCAATACGACCAAGCCGATCGCAAAAGCCCGCGGCCACTCCCAAGGACCGACGGGCACGGTATCAAGCGGTGACAGCTCAATCGCTCCATACAACACACAGCCGGGATCAAGATCGACCGAGTCCGCCGCCCGTACGATCAAGAGCAGACCAATGGCAAACAGGGTTGTGAAAATGACACCCATCGCCGCATCCGCTTCCATACGACCGTTCGTCCGGATCCATTCGGTCAGGAAGGCCGTCAACAATCCTGCGGCAACGGCTCCCGCGAACATGGGCAGTGGATGGCGGTCGCCCGAGAGCAGGAACGCCACGGCCAGGCCGGGCAGCACGGCGTGGCTGATGGCATCTCCCATGAGGCTCATGCGACGGATGACCAGGAAGTTACCCACAAGTGCGCAGGACATGGCAATGACCATGCCGGTCAACACGATCCAGGTATCGATCATGGACCAGTCGCTCATGCCGGGCCCTTTCGCCAACCCGCCTCTTCCGTATCCGTCAAGGGATGCGGACTGGAGGGCAGTTCCGCCCCGGATAGCCTTCCTGGCAACGTGGCTTCCAACTCGCGCACCATCGCCGCTCCCAATACATGCTCGATCTCATCGGCGTCCCGGTCGACATGATGGGGATCGACCTCCGCATGCTGGATCAGATACCACTCCCACAACCGGTGATTCCGCACCAACTGGCGTGCATGGCTCATGCCACGACTGGTCAATCGCACCAAGGGCCAGGCATCCAGTTCCACGTCGCCATCTGCAGCCGCCTCCCGCAACACCCGCTGCAACCTCGCTTCCGACCAACGCCGAACCGCAGCCAGATCCCCCGCTGAAACGAGGACCGAGCCCGTTCCCGCATGGGCATGGAAGCCCTGTACTCCTCGCTGCTCCCATTGCTCATAGACCGCCCGCAGGACATGGTGCCGCTCCGTGCGGGCGGCCAGGCGGATGCGCCGCCATGCTTCCGGAACCAGGCCGCGACGCCGGCCAAACAACAACCCGATCAGGAAGAGCGTCGAACAGGACAACACGATGACCGAACCGGCCGGCACACGCGGGTACAAGGCGCTCAGGGCCGCACCCGTCACGCACGCCAGCGCACCCAGCCCCGACGCGATGATCACCATCGACCCCAATCGATCCGTCCAGAACCGCGCGGTGACCGCCGGGGTGATCAACAAGGCAATCATCAGGATAAGACCGACCGCTTGAAGCCCGATCACCGTCACCACCACGACCAGCCCGGTAAGCAAGGCATCCACCCGCCGCACCGGCCACCCTTGCGCCCGGGCGAATTCAGCGTCAAAACAAACCAGCCGGAACTCCTTGAAGAAGGCCAGACAGATCACCGTGGCCGCAAGGGCGGATCCCGCGAGCAACCAGGCATCCGATGCCAGCATCGATGCAGTTTTGCCGTAGATGAAGGACTCCAGCCCGGCTGAAGACCCGGACTTCATCCGCTGGGTGAACCCGAGCAACACCACCCCGGCGCCGAAAAAGACACTGAGTACGACCCCCAGGGCCGCATCCTGCTTCACCCGCGCATGGGTGGTGATCGCGTGAACCGCGGCCATGCCCAGCAACCCGCTGATCAGGGCACCGGTCAACAAGGCGAGCCAGGATTTACCATCACCTCCCAGTACGGTCAGCACCATGAACGCGGCCACGATGCCCGGTAACGCGGCGTGACTGACCACATCGCTGATCATCGCCCGTTTGCGCAAGACCATGAACGACCCCACCGCCCCTGAAACCAGACCGAGCAACAGGGAACCAAGCAACACCACCCGGGTGTTGTAGTCGGCCAACCCGGTCAAGCGGCGCAGATCATCCCATGGAAACTCCACCATCATATCATTGCGGCGATCGGGCAACCGCTTCGGCCGCCTCATCCAGCAAGGTCAACCGACCGCCATAGGTCTTGTGCAGGTTGTCCCGGGTGAATACCGAGCCCGTGGGACCAACAGCCACAACCCGCATGTTCAACATGATCACCCAGTCGAAGTAATCCGCGACGGTCTGCAGGTCATGGTGCACCACCAGAACGGTCTTGCCGTCTTCGCGCAAGCGACGCAACAAGGCAACAATCACCTTTTCCGTCGCGGCATCCACCCCCGCAAACGGTTCATCCATGAAGTACAAGTCCGCCTCCTGGGCCAGTGCGCGCGCAAGGAATACCCGTTGCTGCTGCCCGCCCGATAACTGCCTGATCTGCCGCTCGGCATAATCGGCCATGCCCACTTGATCGAGAGCTGACCGCGCGGCCTCCCGGTGCAACCGCGAAACCGGACGGCACCAGCCGATCCGTCCATACCGCCCCATCGTGACCACATCAAGCGCACTCACCGGAAAGTCCCAGTCCACGCTTTCGCGTTGCGGTACATATGCGACCCGTTGCGACTGCTCCCGGTAAGGCCGTCCATAGATCATGACTTCGCCCGAGGCCTTCGGCATGAGATCAAGCACCGCCTTGATCAGCGTGCTTTTACCGGCACCATTCGGGCCGATGATCCCGACCAGGTTTCCCTCCGGGATATCAAAATCGACATCCCACAAGACCGGCTTTCGGTGGTACGCCACGGTCATGTCATGGATGGCGAGCGGATGCGCCGGGGAGTGTTCATGACGGGAAACGGCAGGCATACCGGTCATGGCAACTCCTCCCTCGACCATGCCGCGAATCCACCTTCAGGAACGGAACCCCCGAGGGCACCGGCGATGACGTGAATGTTGTGCTCGATCATGCCGAGGTAGGTTCCCTCCGGCGTTCCCGGCGCACCCATCGCATCCGAAAAGAGTGAACCGCCAATGACCACCGCGTGGCCCCGGGCGCGGGCGCCCTCGACCAGTGCACGGACATTCTTGTCGGCCACACTCGTTTCAACGAAAATCGCCCCGACTCCTCGAGCCACCAGCACATCGACCAGACGGTTGATGTCGTGCAGTCCCGCTTCCGATTCGGTGGAAAGCCCTTGAATTCCCATGACCTCAAGCCCATAAGCCCGGCCGAAGTAATGAAAAGCATCGTGCGCCGTGATCAATACCCGTTTGGTCAACGGTATCGACTCCGCGACTTCACGCACATACCGATCAAATGCCTCCAGTTGAAGGGCCGCAATCGCAGCCCGCTCCCTGAAGCGCTCGCCGTGTTCCGGACGTAGCGCGGCCAGGGCATCCGCCACCGGCGGCAAGGCCTCCGCCCATAAACGCACATCCATCCACACATGCGGGTCATGATGGCCTGCCTCCTCACCCGCGAGCAGCCGTGCTTCACCAATTACCTCCGCCACCGCAACCACCGGCTTGCCGCGCCCCCGCACCCGGTTCAACACGTCCGCCATGCGACCCTCAAGCAGCAACCCGTTGTAAAAAACAACATCCGCCCGCTGCAAGAGCACTACATCGTTGCGGGTCGGTTTGTAAACATGCGGATCAACACCCTCCCCGATCATCGTAACCACATCCACCTCGTCCCCGCCAACCATGCGTACCAGGTCCGCCACCATGCCCACCGTGGCCACAGCGAGCACGGGCTCCCCCCGGGCTACCGTAAAGCCAAACAAACCCAACCACAGCATTAGGATACACTTCATGATATTGCCCCGCACTTTGAGTATTCAAAGTAGAAGGTATCACAGTACCTTACACATGCCAATTGGAATTATCGTACGTCGATCTTGCCCGCCACGCGCGCACTCAGGCTGAGGGTCTTTCGGCTTCCATCGAACCGTACCGTGATCGATTCGGCCGGGTCGCACCGCTCCATCACCTGGAGCACCGCACCGGGGATCAATCCAACCGAACGTGCATAGGAAAGGAACCGTGGGGACTGGTCGTTGATGCGCGCGATGGTGATTCTGGCACCTTCGGTCGCAGTGGCCAGACAGGTGGTGGACACCGGTGACATGGCCCCGTCATTCGCTGGAATCGGGTCGCCATGCGGATCATGGGTTGGCCGGTTGAGCAAGGCATCCATTCGATCAAGCACCTTGTCCGAGATCGCATGTTCCAGCCGTTCCGCATCCTCATGCACTTCAGACCAATCCATGCCCAGAACCTTCACCAGAAATGCTTCCGCGATACGGTGACGTCGCAAGACTTTCAAGGCGAGCTGTTCGCCTGTATCGGTAAGACGCACTCCTACCCGCGGTTCATACACCACCAAGTGATCATCGGCCAACGCCTTGATCATGGTCGTGGTTGTCCCGGGCGTTATGCCCAGCGCTTCGGATATCCGCCCCATCGGGGCAACTCCGCCACGTGCATCCTGCTGGATCAGATATACCTGTTTGATGTAATCTTCCACCGTGCTGGTCGGCATGGTAACTACTCCCGGCTTGTTGACGCGAAGAACCGTACAACATACCTGGGCGAACGCCAACGGCGATCAGAATCGCCAGACGAAAGGGTCACCCTCGTTTTCAATCAACTGCATGGCCGATTTGCTGGCGATGCGGTCGCGGATGGGCCGGTCCCCCCATGGCTGGCGCCGGAAAGACTCGAGATTGATCCGAATCCATGCCGGCTCGACGGCATCAAGCCATGGTTCGCCACACGCCTGATCCGAATTGCACCCCCCGACCACCAGTCCTGTCGCCGCCCAATCCACCGGGCATTCAAGCAGGACCTGCTCCAGACTTGCGTCCAGCTTACCGGCAACCACGACTGCGTGATGCCCGCGACTGGCGCGGATGATCAACGTCGATTGACCCGCCGAGCGGTACACCGGAATACCCTGCGGCCACAACCGCTCGACCACAAGATCGCCCGCTTCGGCAATGCATGCATTGGTTGACCATGGCTGAACCCGGTCACTGCCCATCCGTTCCGCCCATCGCTGGCGGTGTGTCTCGAACGTAGATTGCCGAATCACCGGTTGCGGATGCCGGATCGCCCGTACATCCATCGCATCAATCAGTGCGGTAAGCCCGCCATAGGCCTCGCTGTTGGCCCGGGTAATCCAGACCGCATCGATCCGGTGAATGCCCCGGGCCCGCAACGCCCGGATGACGCGGCGATGCTGGTAGTACGGGCCCGCATCAAACACAACCACCTGATCACCCGGCCCGTCGAGAACGACCACTTCCCCCTCACCCGCCGGTACCGATACCAGCTCGATCGTATCCGACCAACTACGCCACCCCATCGACCCGATCACCATCGCCGACAAGCAGGCCACGGCAACGCCTCGTCGCCATCGTTGGCCAACCGCCGCCATGATCACCATCAGGTACCACAATGCGACCAGTGCCAGCGGCCAGGTCGCGACATACCAGCAACCTCCCGGCAAACGCGCAGTCCACAGGATTCCCCCCAGCAGCACCGAGGCAAACACATCGTGGGCGTGATTGAAGGTAACCGCCAGTTGGTACGAGAAAAATCCGGACAAGGCCGCCAGGCACTCGGTTAATAGCAGCAGGAAGGACGCTGGACCCATGAACAGGTTGACCACCAGCGAAACCGGACTAAGGATGTTCGACAAGACGATGATGAGGGGAAGCGTCGCCAACCAGGCGGCCAGCGATACCGAGAACGCCGCCGTGATACCCTCTTTCACGCTTCGCCACCATCGGTGCGACGAAGGATCATCCACCTCCCACGGATCGCCGGCCATCATCCGGTCCAGCCAGCCAACGATCATGGGATACAAGGACACCAGCCCTCCGACCGAAACAAAGGAAAGGACAAAGCCGGCATCAAATAGTTGCATCGGATCGACGGCGAGGATCAGCAGCGCCGCGCCTGCCAGCGCACTCAACGCATCCGGTTTGCGCCGGAACAGGTACGCTGAAAAAAACACCACCGCCATGATGGTGGAACGGACCATGCTGGGTGCAGCTCCCGTTCCGACCGTGTAACAAACCAGCAGTGGCGCGACCCAGAAAATCCAGCGCTCGCGGGTTACGCCGGCCGATTTCAGGATCAGACCCAGCAGGAAAACCAGTATTCCGACATGCATGCCTGACAAGGCAATGATATGCAAGGTGCCGGTGCGCAGAAATGCGTCATGCACTGTGCGGTCGATCTCTTGCCGAAAACCAAGCAACATCGCCCGAGCCAGTGCCACGGATTCCGAGTCCTCGGGCAGCCCCCACCCCAGCCGATCGTGCGCGTCGGCGCGTCGCGCATGACACCAGGCGGCGAATCGTGAACCCGTGCCCTCGGAAATCCGCTCGGAACGCCGCGGATCGGCATGCATGACGGCCAACACACCCCGACGCTCCGCCAGCGGCCGCCGGTCCGCCCGGATTGTTCCATGCCAGCGCCACCGATCCCCATACCTCGGTGCCCCTCCATCCTCGCCATCGAGCATATACATCCGCACCATTCCGCGAAGGGGTTGGTCCCCCAGCCATTCCACCTC
>ERZ761607.4363-NODE-4363-length-12585-cov-35.659457_pt1 | contig 12585 bp, 10 predicted proteins | sample MGYA00511164_ERZ761607 | MGnify/ENA primary metagenome ERZ761607 (study PRJEB28899, sample SAMN02445080) | bioreactor sludge metagenome | biome: EBPR sludge | place: Australia: Brisbane, Thorneside Wastewater Treatment Plant | collected 2011-06-22 ...
CAGAACTATTTTTTTACCGCAGAATCATCCGATTTGCAAAAATGTCCAGTAGTATTGTGTATTTTATTCTATTTTTCCAACTTTTTATACAAATTCGAATGCTTCTTTTTCTGTTTCTTTGGGCACTTGCACCGGAACAGGATACTTATTGGTGAAGCACGCCGTACAATAATTAGGAGGTATAGAATTGGTTTCTCGGACGGCCTCCAACAGCCCTTCTTCGGAGAGGTAGGCCAATGAATCAACCCCAAGCCATGCCGCCATGCCGTCTATGTCCTCGAATTGGTTAGCGAAGAGTTCATCGGGTGTTGGGAAATCCATACCATAATAGCACGGGCTAATCACGGGTGGGGAGGTCACCCGAAAATGCACCTCTCGTGCACCAGCTTCTCGTACCATTTTGACCAATTGGCGGCAAGTGGTACCGCGTACAATGGAGTCGTCCACCATCACCACAATCCGGTCTTTTAGAACTCCTTCGACGGTATTGAACTTAAGGCGGACTTTGAGTTCTCGTGCGTTTTGCCCGGGAGAAATGAAGGTGCGGCCCACATAATGGTTACGGATAAGGCCAAACTCGAATCGGAAATGATCCCGCTCTCCTTCATGGCAGTAAATTTTATTCAATTCCGTAGCATATCCCATAGCCGATGTGTTCGAGGAGTCCGGTACAGGGATCACGATGGTGCGTTTACCTTTGGAATCGAAAGGTGCTGGGGCTTCATGCGCTAGGGTTTTGCCAAATTTGCGCCTGACCTTGTCCACCATCTCGCCAAAAATCCGGGAATCGGGCCTCGAAAAGTAAACATATTCAAAAATACATTGTGCAGTTTGGGAGGTCGGCTTCAGGAGATAGGATTCAAAATTTCCGGTTTCACAGGCTTCCTTTTCCATAACCAACATTTCCCCTGGTTGAATTTCCCGTACATATGTGGCCCCCAATAAATCGAAAGCACAAGACTCGCTGGCTACGCACCAAGCAGGTTTTCCCTGATTATGGGCTTCATCAATCCGACCCAACATCAGCGGGCGAAACCCGTGGGGATCACGCACGGCGATTAGTTTGTCGTCGGTCATCAGGATCAGAGAAAATGCACCTTCAACTTGTGAAACCGCATCCAAGATCTGGTCTCGTTGTCGGAATTGTCGGCTTTGAGCGATCAGATGAAGAATTACCTCGGTGTCGGAAGTGGTTTGGAAAAGGGTTCCATTTAGATCAAACAGTTGCCTTAACTGGGTGGCATTGGATAAATTCCCGTTGTGGGCAATAGCTAAATTCCCATTTCGATAATGTACCACAAATGGCTGAATATTGGCGGCATTGGTCGAAGATCCACTGGTGGAATATCGGTTATGCCCGATTGCCATATCTCCGGCAAGCTTGTGCTGGAAAACAGCGTCGTCTCGGAAAACATCGGTCACCAATCCGAAATTACGGATGGCTGGCATAATGGCGCGTTTGCGTGCCGCATCATAGGCTGTGGTCACAATACCAGCGGACTCTTGGCCCCGGTGTTGGAGGGCATGAAGTCCATAATAGGTTTTTCGTGCCGCATCTGCCGCATTGATAATTCCGAAAATTCCGCACATAGGAAAAGGCTTAATTGGTGGATGAATAGTTGGTTTTGATTCGGATCACCCCGACGGCGAGAAGTATGCCAGCGGCATCTGCTACCAGATCCCGTCTGCTAAAATAGCGAGATTTACTTCGCTTTAGGTCATAAATTTCTTTAAACAATCCGATCAATGCCGTAGAGCCTGCCGAGAACTTTAGGGCTTCGGACTCAGAAAGGGCTATTTTATTCACCAAAACATACTGATTGCCCAGCACCAGTAGGTAGCTGAAAACAAGGTGTTGCACTTTGTCGAATCCCAGCCAAGGATCGTGTGGCTTGGTATCCGTAGGGATCGGGTTATAGGTTTCCTGTAATTGCACCGCCAATAACCGATTAGGTGTTGCATAGGCGGTGGGCACATCCGGATCTCTACGAGCGGCGGATTGGGCCTCGGCTTGTGCAGGAATGAGCAGGAAAAGAACAACGACCCATTCTAAGATGGTGTAAATAGCCGAAAAAGATTTTTTGGATTGCGTGGTAGCACTCATGTCACTCAGGCGTCGTGGTTTCGGTTAACAGTTCTATCAATACTTCGTCTATACGGTGTTTCGTGATTTTTTTAACTGTCATTTTTAAATGATCCAGTGCGATGAAATCGCCCTCTTGTGGGAAATCGCCAAAACGATGAAGGAACAGGCCTGCAACCGTTTGAATGTCTTCTTCTTCCTCGAAGGTAAACGGAATTTCGGCCTGAAGGTCGTCTATGTGCATACGTCCTCCCACCAAAAAGGCCCCCTTCTCGGTTTTCCGAAAGAGAATTTCCTCCTCGTCGTCCAACTCATCCCGAATATCACCCACAATTTCCTCCAAAATATCTTCCATCGTAACCAAGCCTTCTGTTCCGCCATGTTCGTCAATGACAATGGCCATATGGAGGCGTTTCTGGCGGAATTCCTCTAAAAGATTGCTGATTTTTTTGGATTCTGGTACATAAAGAGGTTCGGGGCGCATGAGTTTTTGCCAATCCACTTTGTCTGGAAGGGGGGCATTGTTCATTAAGGGCAAAAAATCTTTGGCATACACCAAGCCTACAATCTGGTCTAAGTTGGATTCATAGAGTGGATATCTGGAATAACCATGCTCCCGTACCAGATCTAATACCTGCGAAAAGCTGAGATCGGTGGATAATGCGACCACATCTAATCGGCTTGTCATTACATCTCGGACGGTGGTTTCATTAAACTCTGCAATGGAATGGATCATATCGCGCTCCATCGCGAGAATTGTTCCGTGTTTTTCACCAATGTCTGCCAGATATTTCAGGTCTTCGGCGGTCAGTCCGCCATTGGAATAATCCATCCGCTCATTGATTCGGGAGGACAGTGGTGCAAGTAGTCGTCCGAAAGGGGCACTTAGCCGGACGGCCCAGTACACCGGCAATGACATAAGGCGGCAATAGGCATGTGCATAATGGTGTGCCAACATTTTTGGGATGATCTCTGCAAAAGCCACGAGCAAGAGCGCGAGTAAAATCACCTCTACAAATAAACTCCATTCAGGTGGAATGCCCTGTCTTAACGCAAACTGGCGGGTTATTTCAGTTCCTAATAACACCAATGCGACATTGGCCAAGGTGTTGATGGTAAGGATAGACGTGAGGGTTTCGCCAGGCGTGGTAACAAGGTGTAGTATCCGGCGGTGCAGTGTCGAGGAATCTTCGGTTAGCCGACGCTTTTCCCTATCGGAAAGGGATAGAAAAGCAACCTCTGCACCGGAAAGCAGTGCGGAAACAATGAGAAGTGTTACAAAGGCGGTGATCTCTAAAAAGAAACACCACGGGGTTGCAACAGAGAAAATCGCCCAGTCTAAATAAGCAGAAGGGTAAGGGTCGTCCAAAGCCGGAGAAGGTAAATCCTTCGTTTTGTGAAACATAAGACCTGATAACAGGCCGTCTGCAAAATCATTTACAATGAATGATCTTTAAAGTTAGTAATAAAACAGGGTGGGTATGCAAGCGCCTCTTATGATTTTTTTGGAGAAATAGCGTTTCCGAAGGGGTCTTTCATACCTTAATACCGATAATATTTCTGAATTATCCGTTAATGCCGCCTCACGAACGGAGGGGAGGGTTAATTTTGAAATGCTTTTTAAAGTATGCGGTATCAAAGATTATTGCAGTTATGAGAATAGAGGAAGGCTGGGAGCAGATTCGTCCCAATCCGGAAAGTGTTTTGACAGTAGGAACTTTTGATGGGGTTCACCTCGGCCATGCAGCCATAATTCAGTTTTTGAATCAGAGGGCACGAATGGTACAGGGGGTAAGTACGGTGGTTACGTTCGACCCACATCCAAGGGAAGTGCTAACCGAACAGCCCCAAGGGTTGCTTTCAACCATTCCAGAGCGGGCTGCATATCTGGAACAACTGGGCTTAAACAGGATGGTGGTTGTCCCTTTTACCCGTGAGTTTGCCGAGACCCCTCCGGAGGAATACATTCGCCGGTATTTAGTCGGTAAGATCGGGTTAAAGGCATTGGTGATTGGGCATGATCACAGATTTGGTCGCGGGCGCGAAGGAGGATTTTCTTTGCTCCGTCACAAAGGTTCAGATTTTGGTTTTGAGACCTACGAAATTCCGGCACAAATGGTCGCGGATGAGGTGGTTTCCTCTACGGTAATCCGTCGTTATTTAGAAAAAGGGCAGGTTGCAGAGGCGGCACGGCTGTTGGGAAGGCCCTACGAGGTGCGTGGATTGGTGGTTACAGGGCGTAAATTGGGGCGAACCATTGGTTTTCCTACTGCCAATGTGTTCATCGAGCATCCGCGAAAAATATTACCAGTAAATGGCAGTTATGCTGTGACAGCCACCTTAGCAAATGGTGCATATTTTCAAGGCATGGCCTATATCGGAAGGCGGCCTTCTATTGAGCCCAATGGAGAACGAGGGTTGGAAGTAAACCTGTTCAACTTTTCAGGCAACCTGTATCAGCAAACAATCAAGGTACATTTCCATGCCTTTATACGCCCTGATAAACGGTTCGGTAATCTGGTCTTGTTGCAAGAAGCGTTGAAGAAAGATGAGGTGGATTGCAAAGCATACTTCTTATCCTTATCTTAATTGATCTGTATAAATTTATTCACAAAAATCTTCTTCCGGATAGACGATTCGGAAGATGGAGACCTGATCATGACAAAAGAACAAATTGCCGAATTGGTAAAAACCTACGGTGGCGACGAAAAAAATACGGGCAAGACCCATGTACAGATCGCCATCTACACCAAACGCATTGCCGAAATTACCGAGCACCTACAAAAAAACAAAAAAGATCATGCCGCCCGTCGTGGTTTGATCCAACTCGTAGGGAAACGTCGGAATATGTTGGATTATCTTCATAAGAAAGACGTAGAACAATATCGTCAGATTCTGAAAGACCTCGGTATCCGTAAATAATCGATCCAAAAATGGCAGCGGCTTCTTGGTGGGAGTCGCTGTCTTTCTTTTAACGGATTCACCTGCTTGCAAAGGCTTGTTTTTGGTAAATCATACAAGTTGTAGCGGGCAAAGAATCCATGTGTTGAACGAATCACTAAACAAGCTGCGTTGTAATGTTGATGTTTCCCAGGCTTATGCTTGTGCCCTCTATGTTGTGAACGCGCGAAGGAAAAAACATGAATGGTATTAACCAAATACTAAACCTCGGTAATGGCCGGGAATTATCTATTGAAACCGGACGCTTGGCCAAACAAGCTGACGGCTCGGTTGTCGTCCGCTTAGGCGACACGATGGTCCTCTGTACTGTTGTCGTAGGACCTCCTCGAGATGGGATTAACTTTTTCCCACTGACGGTTGAATACCGTGAAGGATTCTCGGCGGGTGGGAAAATTCCGGGCGGCTTTATCAAGCGTGAAGGCCGTCCAAGTGAAAAAGAAATTCTTTCAGCACGGTTAACCGACCGCTGTATTCGGCCTATGTTTTCGGACGGGTATCAGGACGAAGTGCAGATTATGCTTACTGTACTTTCTGCTGATGGTGAAAATGACTCTGATGTGATTGCGGCTACGGGGGCTTCGGCAGCCCTGATGTTGTCAGGGGCGCCGTTTCATGGCCCGGTTGCGCAGGTCCGGGTTGCGCGTATTGGCGGGGAATTTGTGGCCTATCCCACCATTTCTCAATTGTCCATGAGCGATATTGATCTGGTGGTGGCAGGTACTGCCGATTCTGTGGTGATGGTGGAAGGGGAAATGAAAGAGGTGAGCGAAGAAGATATGATGGCCGCATTAGACTTCGGACACGGGGTAATCCGTGAAGTTGTGCAGGCACAATTAGATTTGGTCGCTCAAGTAGGGGAGATTGAGCCAAAAACCTATACACTCAACCGTTTGCCAGAAGATTTGGTGGCAAAAGTGGCCAGTTTGTGTGGACATGAAATAGATGAACACCTCAACCAACCTTACAATAAAGCCAATTTTTATGGGGGTATCGAAACGATCTCTCAGACGGTAGTGGCTTCTTTGCTTGGCAAAACTGATGAAGAAGCGGGTACGGTACAGGCAGATATAACCGAAGAAGGTTGGACGCTTAAGCAAATCAAGGAGGCTGTAGATGAGGTGGAAAAAGACGTAATGCGTAAAGCCATCCTAAACGATGGTCGCCGAATTGACGGTCGTTCGCTCTCGGATATTCGCCCGATCTGGTGTGAAGCGGGTTATTTGCCCCGCGTACATGGTTCTGCCATCTTTACCCGTGGCGAAACACAAGTATTGGCCTCTTGTACCTTGGGAACCGATAAAGATGCACAATCCATAGACCAACTGTTTGAAAACCAAGATCGTCGGTTCTTTTTACACTATAACTTCCCTCCTTATTCTACCGGAGAAGCAAAACCAATCCGTGGCACAAGTCGCCGCGAAATTGGTCATGGCAAATTGGCAGAACGTGCCCTTTCTTATATACTGCCTTCTATTGATGATTTTGCTTATACCATCCGCATCGTGTGCGAAGTTCTGGAATCAAATGGCTCTTCTTCTATGGGCTCGGTGTGTTCGGGTATGATGGCTTTGATGGATGCAGGTGTTCCGGTTAATAAAATGGTGGCCGGTATTGCTATGGGGCTGATTGCCGAAGATGACCGTGTCGCTGTGTTGTCGGATATTTTGGGTACCGAAGATCATCTCGGAGATATGGACTTCAAAATTACGGGTACTGAAGACGGGATTACGGCATGCCAGATGGACATCAAAATCAAGTCTCTTTCCCGCGAAACAATGGCAACCGCCCTGAACCAGGCCAAAGCTGGACGTTTGCACATTCTGAATAAAATGCGGGAGACTATTTCGGAACCACGCGAAGACCTCAAACCATTTGCACCACGTCTGACCGTCATCGAAATTGATGCTGATTTTATTGGCGCGGTGATCGGGCCGGGTGGAAAGGTGGTACAAGGCATTCAGCGCGAAACTGGAACCGTGATTTCCATAGACGAACGGAATGGTAAAGGGTATGTAACCATTGCCGCCGTGGATGGATTGAAGGCCGAGGCCGCTGCCAAAATTGTAAAGGGTATTGCCTCTAAGCCTGAAGTAGGTGATGAATTTGAAGGCCCTGTCACCCGTATCCTTGAGATCGGGCCTTTGATTGAAATTCTCCCTGGAAAAGAAGCCTTACTCCATGTTTCTGAAATGAGCTATGAATATGTGAAGAACGTGGAAGATGTAGTGAAAGTAGGGGATATCCTGAAAGTGAAGTTGATAGATGTATTGCCAGACGGAAAACTGAGACTTTCTCGCAAACCCTTCCTCGAAAAGCCCGAAGGCTATGTGGAGCGGGAGCGTACACCGCGCCCTCCACGCCGTGATGACCGTCGCGACGACCGCAGGGGCGGTGACCGCAGAGGTGGCGGCGACCGTCGTCGCTAATCCAATACACTCATGAACTACAAGAGGCTTACAAATATTTTTTGTAAGCCTCTTTTGTATTCATCCTTTTTATGATCAGGTGTATCATAACGAGTACCAACGCCCCCACCAGTAGATTAAGCTAATGCATCCTTCTAAAAGCAACCTGATCCGAGAGATTCAGACTACCTTTACACAATTTCAGATTTATATTGAGAGCCTGCCGGAGGAAATCTTATTCCGCAAACTTCATCCGGATAAATGGTCCATTGCAGAAAACGTAGAACACCTGAACATCTGTCTGAATCAGACCAATCTGGGCCTTCGGTTGCCCAAGATGTTGCTGAAACTCATGTCTGGCACTTCCCAGCGTGATTCTCTTACCTATGAAATGCTTGTTGTGGCCTACCGGAACGTATTAAAATCCGGAGGACGTGCCCCTGAACGTTATCAGCCACAAGAAACCGGCGATCGCGGAACCTTGCTTAGGGCTTTCGCCGTGGAAGTGGAGTTGCACCTAAAGATTTTAAGAAGCAAATGGAAGGATGAGCAGATGGACCTGTTTCTCATGCCCCATCCTTTGCTCAGAAAGATCACCGTTCGGGAGTTGATTTATTTCACCATGTACCATATCCGGCACCACCGCCAAGCCATCGAAGTGATGGTGGAGCGGATGTATAATCCCGGAGATGGGGTGTCTATAGAACCTCCCTTGGGGCCGAAAGTGACTGCCGATATTGGTTGAAAATACCAGACTTGGAGACAATTCCAAGATATTGTCCGTTTTCGATGACGGGTAGATTCCAACTATTGGTTTCTTCAAATTTTTTCATGACGCTTTCCATGTCCTCTTGTACCTCTAAGGTTACAGGAGGACGTGTCATGACATCTTCTATCACGAGCCAATGATAGAGTTCTCGGTCGAAGATCACATCTTTCACATCATCCAGCGTGATGACCCCCACGAATCTGCCGGAGCGCTCTACAACCGCAAAGAGATTGCGTTTACTGTTACGTATGGCCTCTACCAAGTCTTCCAGTGTTCCATCCGGATAAACAGTGGCTACATCTTTTTCTAATAATTTGGTTAGTTTAAGCCTGGTAAGCACGTTATGGTCTCGGTCACTAGTGAAAATATCGCCCTTGGTTGCTAATTTTTTGGTATCCATGGCGTATTGCTCAAAGTGTCGTGAGATGAACAGGGCCACCGATGCAACAATCATCAAAGGAATAAACAAGGCATAACCACTCGTGATTTCGGCGATAAGAAAAATGGCAGTCAGAGGCGCGTGCATGACGCCACTAAGGATACCCGCCATACCGACAACCGTAAAACTGGCTTCTGGTAGCCGAATCCAGTGAAAGTAATTGATAAGTCGGGCAAAGAAAAATCCCAAATAAGCCCCAACAAACAATGAAGGCGCAAAGTTCCCTCCATAGCCACCGGAAGCCAATGTGATGGCTGTTGCAAATACTTTCAGGAGGGAAATAGCGGCCACCAATATCAACAACACCCATTCCGTCTCGGGAAGGTCGGGCAGGAAGGGATGTTGTAACAGCATTTTGGGATTATTTCCTGCGAGAAACGTAAGACTGGAATATCCTTCTGAAAACAAGGGAGGTAAAAAGGTACACATGATGATCAGGGCCAGCCCGCCCAAAGCAGCACGTCGGTAGGGGTGATGCTTGTATCGTAAAAAAAAGCTCTCGATCCAATGGGTAACGCGGGCATAGTACACACTCTGGAGTCCCGCCAGAATTCCAAGCAATAAATAAAAAGGCAGATGGTACGCTTCGAGGTTATCCGAAATGCTAAAGGCAAATAAGATCCCTTCGTTTAGGAGTAATTTAGAAAACAACGCCCCAGCCGCAGATGCAATTAATAATGGAATAAAGTGGCTCACTGCTGCTTCGGTGAGCAATACTTCGATGGCAAACATAACGCCTGCAATGGGGGCATTAAATGCGGCGGCAATGCCCCCGGCTGCACCTGATGCCAGCAAAAGGGTTCTCTCAGGGTAATTGGTCCGATAGATTTTACCATAATTGGCACCAATCGCCGATCCGGTGGCCACAATGGGGGCTTCAAGCCCAGCCGAACCTCCAAAACCAACCGTAAGGGCACTTGCAATGGCATGTAGATAGGTGTTCACACGGGGAATGAAGCTGGACCGCTGCGCAATGGCATATAGCACACTGGGGACGCCACGTTCCAGTTTCCCGTCAAAAAACTGCTGAATGACCCAAACCGTCAAGAGGATTCCCACAAACGGGAAAAAGACATAGGTCCAACCAAAAACACTGACACTGCTTAGAAACTGCTGGATATAGTGAACAGACGATTTGAGCAAGACCGCAATTGCACCGGAAGTAATGCCCGTAAGTGCCGCAAGAACCATGATAAACTGTCCTCGGCTGAGTCGTTTCCGCGTCACATTGAGGATCGGTTCGGTGTAGCGTAGCCAAAACATAGCAGTATGGAGGGATGAAATTGCCCTTTGCGTTATCAGGGAGGCAGAAGGTGTACCGAATACCGGTTAAAAGTACGGTATTTTTTTACCCAGAGGGGTTAAATTATCGCATTTTTACGGATTTTGGATAGCGGGAGGAATTTTTGTAGAATATCGCCCTCTAACTGGATAACTTAAGGGGTCATGAACCGTGAAACGGCGAAGGCGGTAGAGTATAACGGGTGTGGACGAATAGAGAAACGTTACTGTTGCCTCAAATCTTAATTGTAAAAAACCGTTATCGTCAGAACTTTTCAAAGACTTCCAAACGAATCTTATCCGAGATTTGGTATATTCATCGCTCTATCAAAAAAAACAAAGAAATATGACGCAAAAAACAGTACTGGCCAACGGAATTCGGGTGGTGACGGAGACGATCCCGACGGTTAGGACCGTATCAGTAGGGGTTTGGGTGGATAGCGGTAGCCGTGATGAGGTACAAGGTGAAGAGGGTATGACGCATTTCATCGAGCATATGGTATTTAAAGGGACCCAAAAACGAAAAATGAAGCAAATTGCCGCCCATCTGGAATCGGTGGGTGGGTATTTAAATGCTTTTACAGGTAAAGAAAATACGTGTTATTACGCCCGCGCATTGGTAGAGCACGCAGAACGGGCCATAGACTTGTTAACAGACCTTGTTTTTTTTCCAGTTTTTCCGGCATCAGAATTGGACAAAGAAAAGGAAGTGGTGGTAGAGGAGATGAAAATGTACGAAGATGATCCCGAAGAGTCTATCTTTGACCAATTTGAACGGGCTGTTTATGGCGATCAGCCAATGGGTAATCCTATAATTGGGTTTCCTGAAACGGTAATGGCTTTTACCCAAAGCCAGCTATTGGCATTTGTTGAAAACCGCTATCAGTCGCAGCGTGTGGTTGTGGCTGTTGCCGGAGCCATCTCGCATGAAAAAGTGGTACGTCTGGTTGAGAAATATACAGCAGGGGTGAAACAATCGGAAGCAAGTTTCCCAGAGCGGATATGGTATGCAGAAGCCGCGCAAAGAAAAGAAAAACCCAAACCGATTCAACAAGCGCACCTGATTTTGGGAACCACTTGTGCGGGTTTACGCGATGAATCCCGCAGGAATGTACTTTCGGTTTTGAATACAATGCTAAGTGGCGGAATGTCTAGCCGACTTAACCTAAATATTCGTGAAAAGTACGGTTATTGTTATAGCATCTATTCTAGTCTGAATGTGTTTTCGGATGTAGGAGACTTTAGTGTGTATATGGGTACAGATCCCACCAAGATTGATCGTGCCCGAAACCTGATACATCGTGAATTGGCCCGTTTTGTGGAAGAACCCATTCCCATTCGTTTGATGGCACAGGCAAAAAAACAAATCAAGGCTGGTTTGATGTATGAGTTGGAAGGAACAACGAATTGTATGATGCGCATTGGTAGAATGGAATTGTATTTTGGCCGCTTTTATTCGCCAGAGGAAATATCGGAAGCGGTGGATGCGGTACAGGCCGAGGAAGTGAAACAAGCGGCACAAGAACTTTTTATACCAGAAAAATTTGCCGAAGTGGTCTATTTACCTACGCTGAATCAGGAATGAAACATGGACTATCGCATCCAACTTACGGAATTTGAAGGCCCCTTAGACTTGTTATTGTATTTTATCCGTCGCGACGAAATAGATGTTTTTGATATTCCGATAGCACATGTCACACAAGAATTCCTGCAATATGTTCAAGCACTGAAACTGGTAAACTTGGATGTGGCCGGAGAATTTGTGTATATGGCCGCTTTGCTGATCAGTATCAAGACAAAGATGTTGCTGCCCAGGCAAGAGGTGGACGAAGAGGGTGAACCTTTAGACCCTCGGCGTGAATTGGTGGAACGTTTGCTGGCTTACATCCGATTTAAGGAAGGAGCGGTACATTTGGAAACTGCATACGAAGCCCGTAAAGACCAGTTTGTACGTGGAATGGCTGGAATGGTGCAAGAATATGTGGAACCAACCGAAGCCGTGGAGTATCGTGTTTCTGTTTTTGGCCTCATCTCAGCACTACAACGGGTCTTGCGTCAGGTTCAGGAGGCTCCACCCATACATGCCATTGCGGCAGAAGCCCATTCGATCGAGGGTCAAGAAGCATTTTTGGTGGAAAAAATGCAAAGATCGAGGCGGCTGAGTTTTGTAGATACATGCGTTGGAAAAAGCAAATCCTTTATTATTACTACTTTTTTGGCTATTTTAGAGATGGCCCGGAAACGCATGATCTGGATTATTGAACGCACCACCGAGGCCGATTTTTTTATAGAGCCGTTTCAAGAAGGATTGCACGTGGCACTGGGGCTTGAACCCGACGTTGCGGACGCAACCAGCAAAAAACAAAAAAAACAGTTCGATAAAACGGGCGTTATTCTTTCTGATTCAGAAGGATGATTTTCATCGCCTTAGGCCATGTTCACGCAGTCACTGTGGGATCTCTGCTAAAAGCAGTGCTGTGCCGTGTTGCGAGAGGACTCAAAGCCGAATGCGTCCAAACCGCTCCAAAAAAAGGCAGGCGGCAGCGCATAATAGCAATTATGTATGTAATTTAGCGTCCTTCACCAAATATCGTCCTTATGTCACTTTTGTTTTGGATCATCGCAGGATTCTGTTTAATGGAAATAG
>ERZ761607.4364-NODE-4364-length-12582-cov-41.766903_pt1 | contig 12582 bp, 6 predicted proteins | sample MGYA00511164_ERZ761607 | MGnify/ENA primary metagenome ERZ761607 (study PRJEB28899, sample SAMN02445080) | bioreactor sludge metagenome | biome: EBPR sludge | place: Australia: Brisbane, Thorneside Wastewater Treatment Plant | collected 2011-06-22 ...
AGGCGCGAACCTCGAGCGTCTCGTTGTCGATCACCAGCGCCGCCATCGATACCCGTGGCGGCAGGATGCCCAGCCGGGTGGCGAGGATTTGCTCCACCATCTGCTGCATGGCGGCGTCGACCGTGCTCTCGATGCGCGCCGCGTGCGGCTGCAAGCGCCGCAGCCGCTCGGCCAGGAGCGGCGCCAGCAGGGGTTCGCGCACGGGCTGCGCGATCACCGGTTCCTGGCGCGCGTCAGCAATCGCGCTGGCACTCCAGCGGCCCGCCATGCGCGCCAGAACCTTGTCGCGGGCGAGCCGGGCGCGCTCGGGGTGGCGATCGGGCCGCAGCAGCGACGGCGCCTGCGGCAGCGCGGCGAGGAGCGCCGCCTCGGACTCGCTCAGCCGCTGCGCCGGTTTGCCGAGGTAGGCGCGGCTGGCCGCCTCGACTCCTTCGAGGACTCCGCCCATCGGCGCCAGGCGGAGATAGATTTCGAGGATCTCGCGCTTCGAGCAGCGCAATTCGATCTGCAGGGCACGTACCATCTGGCGCAGCTTGCCGGCCGGCGTCCGCGGTGTCGGTTCGAGCAGACGCGCCACCTGCATGGTCAGCGTCGAACCACCGGAGACGATGCGGCCGTTCTGCAGCCAGAGCACGCCGGCACGCAGGAGTGCCCATGGATTGACGCCCGGGTGCCACCAGAACGCCCGGTCTTCGAAGCCGATCAGCGCTTCGATGTAGCGCGGCGACACTTCATCGAAGCGGACCGGATGCCGCCAGATGTGCTCGCGGTCCGGGAACGCGCGCAGCGGCGTGCCGTCGCGCGCCAGGACGACCTGCGCCTGTGGGGCCTTGTGGCCTTGCAGTGGCGGCGGGAAGAGCTGGTCGGCAAGCAGCAGCAGGGTGAGCAGAGCCGCCAACCACCACCTGGGCCGGTGGCTCATTGTCTGCCGCTGCCGCCATCCGTTCCACTGTCGCTGGCGATCAGCAGCACCTCGTCGCCGCCGGCAAGACCATGGATCTGCGGCTGGTACATGTCTTCCGCATAGGTGGGCGGAACCACGAAACGACCCGGCGTGACGGCGCGGACGCGGTAGAAGAACTGCATCTTGCCGGCGAGCCGCGCGGCGACGACGAAGCGGTCATCGCGAAACTCGACATGCCTGATGTCGCCGTTCTGCATGGCCTGCCGCGGATCGATGCCATCGATGCTGATGGCCGACTGCTCACCCTGTACCAGGTTGGCATTCTCGATCTCGAGGCCGGCCGGAACGTGGTCGACGATCAGACCGTTGGCGTAGCGCCCGCTGCTGCTGACCTGCAGGCGGACGATCGCGCTCTCGCCGACACGCAGGGTCCGCTTGCCGAGCGGCTGGCCGTCGGCGGTGAACCAGTCGCGCCGGAGGTCGAAGGCATCACGCCGTGCCGCCGGCAGTCGCGCCGGGTTGCCGGTCAGATTGAGTTCGACGAACAGCCGCTCCTTGTGCGTGTTCCTGATGCGCACCCCGCCAGCCACTTCGGCTGCCGACAGCGCCTGGAACTGCGTGCCGCGACCGCCGATCGCTTGCGCCTCGCCGGCCGAGAGCAGTTCCGCAGACCATTCGCTGGCGGTGGGGCCGGTGAACTCCCGACCGAGGAGGAAGAGCGCGAGCTGCTCCTGCGTGCTGAAGTGGCGCCGTTCGTCGACCGCAGCGGCGACCTGGCGCAGCAGGTCCTCGCGCCCGTCGGCCTTGACCTGGTGGCGGTCGAGCAGGACGTGGATCAGCGCCCAGTCGCGCAGGTTGCTGCCGTAGTCGCCCCACCAGGCGCCATCCGGTCCGCCACGCGGCTTGCGGATTCCGGCATCGATCGCGCTCGCGGCACGTGCTTCGTCACCCATCAGCCGCAACGCCAGCCCGAGCTGCACCAGCGCCAACCCCGAGTGCGCGGCTGCGCGCGATTCGTGCAGCTGGCGCAGCGTCGACAGCGGCGCCCTGCCGTGGCGGGCGAGCACATAGGCGCCGTAGGCGAGGACCGCGAAGCGTCCGGGGCCGGCGTAGCGATGGTCGTTCCAGATCGCGTTCTGGTTGTAGTTGACGGCTCCCACCGGGAGGCTCGCGACACCTTCCTGCAGCCCCTTGAGGAGAAAATCCAGCGCCCGCTTCTCGACTTCGGGCGGCACGCTGAAGCCCTGTTCGCGCGCGTCGAGCAGGAAGTTCGCGACGTAGGCGGTCAGCCAGTACTGGTACTCGGCGACGTTGCCCCACAGGCTGAAGCCGCCGTTCGGCGCCTGCATGCCGGCCAGGCGGGCGATCGCCTTGTCGAGCATCTCGGCGCGTTGGGCCGGCGTGTAGGCCTTGAGGCTGAACTGCCTCGCCGCCGCTTCGTCGACGAAGATGTGTGGGTAGGCGGTGCTCGTGGTCTGCTCGGCGCAGCCGTAGGGGTAGCTCAGCAGCCCACGCACGGCGCTGCGGACGTCGATCGGTGCCTTGTTGGAGATGGCCAGGGTGGCGTTCACGCTCGGCCGCAGCAGGCCACCCAGCTCCGCTTCGCGCAGTTCGACGCTGTCACCGGGGGCGATCGTCAGCCGCCTCACCACCGATTGGCGGGGAGTCGGCGCCTGAACGAGGAGCGGGAACGTGCGCTCGATCCGCCGCAGCGGACTGTCGACGCGCACCGTCACTTCGCTCGGACCGAGCGCGCTGCCGGCCTCGATCGGGATCTGCAGGATGCGCTTCTGCTGGTCCTTGAGTGCGAACCGCTGTTCGCCGTTCCTGATCAGCAGACCGTCACGACTGCTCAGCGCGAGCCTGATCTCCTGCTCCCTGCCGGCAAGGTTCTGGATTTCCAGCGCCAGCACGGCGCTGTCGCCAGTCGACAGAAAGCGCGGCGTCGCCAGCTCGACGACGAGTGGCGCGGCAACGGTGACCTCCGCCTCCTGCATGCCGAAGCGGTCGCCAGTGGCGACCACCGCCATCAGGCGCAGGCTGCCGTTGAAGTCGGGGACCGGCAGCGAGACCTCGGCCTCGCCCTTGTCGTCGAGCACCACCGGGCCGCTGAAGAGATCGACCAGCCGCAGCTTCTTCGGCAAGCTGCGGGTTGTTTTCGGTGCCGCGTCGCCACCGAACTTCAGCTTGCCCTTCTGGCCGTCCATCTTCTCGATCAGCCGCCCGTAGACGTCGTAAGCGTCGGCTCCGTAACGCAGCTTGGCAAAGAAGAAGGCGAAGGGGTCCGGGCTCGCATAGCGTGTGATGTTGAGGATGCCGACATCGACCGCCGAAAGGGTCAGCAGCGCCTGCTGGCCGGCCGCTTCGGGCGCCTTGACGCGGACCTTGAGGAGCTGCTCGGGTTCCATCTTCTGCGGCGCCTCGAGCGTCACCGCGAGCCTGCGGTTGCCGCGCTCGAGTGGCAGGTGGAGCAGTCCGAGGGCGCGCGCCGGAGTTGCCTTGTCGCCACTGCCGGGCCGCAGGACCATCACCGAAACGTACAGGTCATGCCGCCGCCACTCCTTGTCGATCGCGATGTCGATCGTCCGGCCGTCGGCACCGACCGACAGGCGCCGCACCCACAGTGCCCGGTCACCCTCGACCGTCACCAGCGCCTGCCCGGCATGCGGCGGAACGATCGTCAGTCGTGCCGTCTCGCCAAGCGAGTAGGCGGGTTTGTCGAGCTTCAGCGCAACCCGGTCCGGGCGCACCCCCTGCGCTTCGTCGTCCTTCGCCGCCCAGCCGGCATAGAAGCGGAAGCGCATCGTCTGCCGGGTTGCGGGATCGAGGATCTCGACGCGGTAGCGGCCGTACTTGACCGGCAGGCTGAGCTTGCCGCGGCCACCGGCAGGCAGCGTCACCTGGGTCGTCGCGATCAGCTCGTCGGTTTCGGTGAAGCCCGAGTTCCAGCCACGCTGATCGTCGAAGCGCCAGTAGTAGTTGCGGTTCTCGCGGAACAGGCGTACCGGCAGCGCCGCTCCGGCCTTCAGGTTGCCATCGGCGTCCGCCCGGACGACCTCGAAATCGGCGGCCGATGACTCGCGCGCATAGGCCCCGACGAACAGCGGCCGCACTCCGACCAGCACCGTTGCGGGCCACCAGATACGTTCGACACTGCGCACCACCGGCCGGCCACCGCTTTCCAGCAGGCTCAGCGTCGTGCGCACGACGAACGGCGAGCGTCGTTTGCCAACCGCCTCCAGGTCGACGCCGAGTGCCGCCCGACCCTGTTCGTCGAGGCGCTGTTCCGGCAGTTCGCTGCGTGTCCTGACATTGTCTTCGTCGGCGTCCCCAAAGACGAAGCCGGGCAGCTTCTGTGGCAACGGGTTGCGACTGCGCTCGCTGGTGGCGACGCCGAGCAGGCGGTTGCCGGCCGCCGGGGTACCGTAGAGGTAGCGGCCGCTGACTTCGATCCGCCACTCCTGTTCGCCCGCCAGCCGCTCGCTGCCCGTCGACAGCTCGAGCCGCATTCTTTCCGGCAGGAACTCCTCAACGGCGAACGGCATGCTGGTCGCTGCGAGCCTCGCTGCCGGATCGGCACGCAACTCGAGAAGCCACGAACCGGTAGCGGCGTCGCCCGGCAATTCGATCGTTCGCCGGTAGTAACCCACAATACCGCTCTCCGGGTGCCAGGTCGCGGTCCACTGCGGCTTGCCATCTGGGCGGCGCAGGATCGCCTGGATGGGCTGCGCCGGCACCGGCCGACCATCTGCGTCGCGTGCAATCACCGAAATCTCGAAGCGCTCGCCGGGCCGGTAGAGGTTCCGACCAGCATAGGCGAACAGGCGAACCGGCGAGTACGGCATGCCGGCGACGTCGAATTCGGCGAGATCGAGGGCCGGCTCCTTGAGGGTGATCAGCGACATCTGCTCGCCCTTGCGCGCCAGCAGCACACGGGCAGCCGCCGGCTTCTCGGCGAAGGCGGCGCGGCCGTCGCGGTCGCTCTGCGCGCTGGCGAGCGTCCTGCCCTGACGGTCGATCCAGCTCACCTCGACACCAGCGAGCGCCTGCCCATCGCGCAACGAGCTGACATAGGCGTCGGCGCCGCGGTTGGGATACTGTCGCAGGTGCAGACCCAGATCGCTGACGTAGAAGTAGGTCGTCTGGTAGTCGTCGCGGAAGCGGTTCGGTTGCGACATCACCGCCACGTAAACGCCCGGCTCGCGCAGCGGGGCAATGCCTTCGACCGGGATGAAGGTGACGCTCCGCCGGTTCGCCTTCTGTTCGGTGAGAAAACGCCCGACGAAGCTGCTGCTCGTCATCCGGTGGATCTGATCCAGCTCCCAGTTGCCAACCGCGCCCTTGAGACGGCTGCCGGCGTAACGATGACCGTCGTCGCCGTCGCTCTGCTGGTCGTCGTGTGCCGCGTCGCCGTCCGCATCGGCAGCGCCGCGACCAGGACCAGCCGGTGGGGCGGCAATCACCTGCTCGAGGAACCTCGGCAGTTGATCCGCCTTGACCTTGAGGAACTGGATGTCCACCTCGGGTACGTTCACCGTCGTCACCGGCAGGCCACCAGCCTGTCCCGCCGGCAGGACCATGCCGCGGCTGGCAAAGTAGAAGGCCGGGGCAACGGCCGCCGTCAGAATCGAGAAACGCACCTCGCTGTCGAGCTGGCTGCCATTGCGTGCCTTCAAACCGGGCTGCACGCGGACCACGTAGCGGGTCTGCGGCTTGATGTGCGGGAAGAAGAGCAGGCGAGGGTTGTCGCCGACCACCCAGGCGCCGGCAACCGGCTGGCCGCCGGGCAGCGAATCGCCATTGGCCAGGCGGCGGCTCTCGCCGGACGCGGCGACCGTGGCCGCGCCGACGCCGTCCTCGCCGTCCGCTTCGCCGTCCCGGGCTGCAGCTGCCTTCGCCTCGGCCGGCATCTCGAGCACCTGCAGGAAGCGCTCGTGATCTCCCTTGGCCTCGAGCGGCACGCTGAAGGACACTGCCAGTGCCGGCGATCCATCCAGCTCGCGGTGCGCGCCGTCGATCACGGCGAACGGCGTGTCGCCGGCATCGGCCTCGTCACTGCCGCCAGCCGTCAGGTGCCCGATTGCCATCAAGCCGCCCACCGCCACCACGATCCCCACGACCAGCGCCAGCATCTGCTGCCAGCGGCGCCGCGCGAGCTGCCTTGCTGTCTGCATGTGTCTCTCCCCGGCAATTCGTCGGCGATTCTAGCAGGCATGGATGCGCGATGGCGGCGCCGTGACGAGTCGGCAAGAGCACCCGGGTTGCCGGAATCAGATGTGGCTGCAGCAGCGGCTCTGGATCAGACCTGACCCTCGCTGGTCGAGCAATCGACCTGAAAGACGGCACGGTCCTCCAGGCGAACGGCACTCAGGTGACGGCCCCAGAAACAGCCGGAATCGAGCGCCAGCAGCTTGTCCTCGATGCGCAGACCGAGCGCCGACCAGTGGCCGATGACCAGGACGGCGTCGGCGCTGCGTCGCCCGGGGATGTCAAACCACGGCAGGTGACCCGCGGGTGCGTCCGCTGCTTCTCCCTTGGTCTTCAGGTCCATCGCCCCGCTCAGCGAGCAGAAGCGCATGCGGGTCATGGCGTTGACGATCACCCGCAGGCGGGGCCAGCCCTGCAGCTCATCGCTCCAGCAAAGCGGCTCGCTGCCCCACAGGTTGGCCAGGAATTCGTCACAGGATGGTCCCTGCAGCGCAGCCTCGACCTCTGCCGCCAGCGCCCGCGCGGCTGCCGTCGTCCATTGCGGCAGCAGCCCGGCGTGGACCAGGCAGAAGCCGTCCTCAAGGTGGCACAGCTCCTGCTGTCGCAACCAGTCGAGCAGTTCGTCGCGGTCCGGTGCGGCAAGAACCTCGCCGAGCGTGTCCCCCTTCCCGCGTCGGCCCAGCCCCGCTGCCACCATCAGCAGGTAGAGGTCATGGTTGCCGAGCACGGTGGTGGCAGCAGGACCGAGACCACGCACGAAACGCAGCGTTTCGAGGGAGTGCGGGCCACGATTGACGAGGTCGCCGACGAGCCACAAGCGGTCCCGGCTGCGATCGAAGCGACACTTGTCGAGCAGCAGCAGCAGCGAATCCAGGCAGCCCTGGATGTCACCGATGGCGTATGTCGCCATCTGCCTGTTTCAGCCGACAGCGCTGCATGTCTGCCAGCGCCAGGCATCGCTGCACATCTGCTCGATGCCGCGCCGCGCCTTCCAGCCGAGCAGGCTGGCGGCGAGGGCGGGATCGGCGTAGCACGACGCGACATCGCCGGGCCGGCGCGGGGCGAGGACATAGGGAACCGGTCGACCGCTCGCCGACTCGAAGGCACGCACCATGTCGAGTACCGAGTAACCACAGCCGGTACCGAGATTCACCGTCAGCAGCCCCTTATGCTCACACAGATAATCGAGTGCCGCGACGTGTCCGTCGACCAGGTCCATCACATGGATGTAATCCCTGACCCCGGTCCCGTCGGCCGTCGGGTAATCACTGCCGAACACGTTCAGGTAGGGTCGGACTCCTTGTGCGACCTGCGCCACATAAGGCATCAGGTTATTGGGAACGCCGTTGGGTGCCTCGCCGATCAGGCCGCTCTCGTGCGCCCCAACCGGGTTGAAGTAGCGCAGCCGAGCAACCCGCCAGTCTGCGTCGGCAGCGCACAGGTCCGCGAGGATGTCTTCGATCATCAGCTTGCTGGCACCATAGGGATTGGTCGCCGAACGCGGAAAACCCTCGCTGATCGGCACTGAAGCGGGATCGCCATAGACGGTAGCCGACGAGCTGAAGATCAGGGTTCTCACCCTGGCCTCGGTCATGGCGTGGCAAAGGGAAATCGCTCCACCAACGTTGCAGTCATAATAGCGCAGCGGTTGTGCGACGGATTCGCCAACGGCCTTGAGACCTGCAAAATGGAAGACGGCAGCAATCTGGCCATTGGCAAAAGCCCGTCGCAGGAGGTTCTGATCGCGCACATCACCCTGAAAGAAGGATGGCCTGCGACCGGCTATTGCCGCCACTCGGTCGAGAACCTCGACCCGGCTGTTCGACAGGTCGTCAATCACGCTGACCTCGTGGCCGGCGAGAATCAGTGCAACACAGGCATGCGAGCCGATATAGCCGCAGCCCCCCGTCACCAGGACGTTCATTTTTCCGGCTCCTTGTCGTCAAGGGGAAATCCGCTATTGCCATTGCCAGCGGACGGCAACCGCTTGCGACCGGTGTCCGGATAATCGCCTTCAGGGCAGCTGCCTGCCCTGAAGGCGCCAGCTGCCAGCGGCCCGGCGCAGAAGGCAGTTGGGACCCACGGTCGACGACCAGTGAAGGCGCCAACCAACGAGTCCGGCAACTGCTGTCGGGAGTCTTAGACGAGAAACTCGTTGCGGTGGCGGCCGTCGCTCTCGAGACTGGTGAGCCAGTTCGGGGCCTTGCCACGACCCGACCAGCTCTCGCCGTTGGGGCCACGGTACTTGACTGCCACTGCGACCTTTGCCTTGGCTGGTGCCGCAGCGCCAGCGATCTTGAAACCGAGGTCGGCGGCAGTCAGGCCATGCTCGGCAATCAGTTTTCTTGCCTGCGCAATGGCATCGGAAACCTCCGCTTGGCGCGCCTCTTCAATCTGTTTTTCCAGCAGTGCCCTTTGCGCAAGCAGTTCCTTGTAGCTAGCCATATACTCCTCCTTGAGAAAGTCGCATTTATACACGACTGGTGAATGATTGCAAACATTGTCTGACGGAATGGAGCGGGCAGGCGACGATAGTGGGCGGCACATGGTCGTATCGTGGAATTCGTCGCAAGCGGCGGCGAAACACCTGTCGGCGACGCGCATTCGTCCCCAGATGCCGCCGCCTGTGGTCGGCGGCCGGCATGGCGTCGTGTTTGCCGCCCATGGGCGCAGGCGGTCGCGCGGAAGCAATGATAATCGCCGGCTTTCGCCCGACTTCGCCGCGTCATTGCCGGCGCCATGGCCGCAGGTACTAGGCGGTTCAGCGTCGTGCCGACTGCAGCCGCGGTGCTCAGGAAGCGTTGCTCAGAACCCGGTAGCGTCCGCCGTGGAAAATCAGCGGTTCGGCCAGTTCGTTGCGCGAAAAACGGCTGACCCGGCCGATGAAGATGATGTGGTCACCGCCCGGATAATGGGCCTCGCTGCTGCACTCGAAGCACGCGGCGCACCCTTGGAGCAAGGGCACGCCGCCCATTCCGGCAATGGTGTGCAGGCCCGAAAAACGATCGGCATCCCGGCTCGCAAAGCGATCCGAAATCCATTCCTGGTCCGCCGCAAGGACGTTCACCGCATAATGCCGGGAGCGGCGAAAAGCCTCCAGGCGCGGCGAGTCGCAGGCAAGGCTCCAGAGAATCAGCGGTGGCCGCAGGGACACCGAGTTGAACGAGCTGATGGTCACCCCGAGTGGCTGCCCATCGGGCGCCAGCGTCGTGAGGACGGTGACTCCCGTGGCAAAGCCGCCGAGCGCATCGCGAAAGGCTCGGCAGGTCATCTCGCGCGACGTCAGGGACGGATCAGATGCCGACTCTGGACGCAGGAGCGCCGCGACGGGGTCGCCGAGTTCGACGCCTTCCGGGGTATCAAGCGGCGGACGCATTACGCGGTCGGGTGACGCAGCGGCGGCATGCTAGGATGGGAGACTTCGGCAAGGAGGTGGCTTTCAAGATGCGACACGGCAGCCGGGCTGGCCGGGGTCAGTCGTCATGCGCTTGTTGCCCGGCCCCTTTCCTCGACCGAGTGCGCCGCAGAAGCTGCGTTGACGAACGGAATGGACGTCCATTATGGCTTTGTCGTCGGCCGCTGTCGACACGGCGCTGATGCGTGGGTCTGCGGCGGAGCAATGCATGCTGACCAGGGCTGCCGGCTGGCGGCGTCCGCGCAGGCCGCGGGCCGCTGTGCCGTCTCGTCGATGCTGCCGCCGATGAACGCCGCGGTCGCCGTCAGCAGCGGGTTCGCCGCACGGGTGGTGGCTTGGCAAAAGGCCAATGGGCGCCACGATCTGCCCTGGCAGCAGACGCGCGACCCGTACCATGTCTGGCTGTCCGAGATCATGTTGCAGCAGACGCAGGTGCGCTCGGTGATTCCCTACTATCAGCGTTTCCGCGCTCGCTTTCCGACTCTCGAGGCGCTCGCCGCGGCACCGTTGACGAGTGTCCTGGAAGCGTGGGCGGGCCTGGGTTACTACGCCCGCGCGCGCAACCTGCACCGCTGCGCGCAGACGGTCGTGCGGCTGCATGGTGGCCAGTTCTCCAGCGACCCGCAGATCAACGCGCGCCTACCGGGAATCGGTCGCTCGACAGCGGCCGCGATCAGCGTCTTTGCCTTTGGTCGCCGTGCGGCCATCCTCGATGCCAATGTGCGGCGGGTTCTGGCGCGATGCTTTGCCCTCGACGACAGCACTTCCCCCGCCGCCGATCGGCGCCGGATGTGGGTCCTCGCCGAAGCACTGCTGCCGGCGACCGACATCGAAGCCTATTCGCAAGGGATGATGGATCTCGGAGCAACGGTGTGCGTCCACCGCCAGCCCGCCTGCAACCGCTGTCCGCTGGTATCGGTGTGCAGCGCGAAGCAGCAGGGGCGGCAGGCTGAGCTGCCTGGCAGGGTGACGAAGAAGCCGCTGCCGGAGCGCCGGGAAAGCGTCATCATGCTCACCGACGGGCGCCAAGTGCTGCTCGAGCGCCGTCCGGCGAGCGGCATCTGGGGTGGCCTGCTGAGTCTGCCGGAACTCGCAGCAGGGTCGGCTGACGCGCTGGCACAGCGCCACGGCTGCCGCCTGCTGGCGACGACCGAGTTGCCCGCAATCAATCACCGCTTCACCCACTTCCGTTTGACCCTCGCCATCCTGCGCGCTGACGTGCAGATCATTGGCCGCGCGGCAGGCGAGGATCGCTGGCAATGGCTGCCGCTGGAGCGGATCGCCGAGGCGGCGCTGCCGACGCCGATCATGCGCCTGCTGCGGTCCCTGCGCCCACCTGAAGATCGCAGCGACGCCGTCTCCTAGTTCGTTGCCACATCGTGTCCTCGTCGGCTCGCGCGCCCCGGCAGCAGTCGCCGCCCACGCCGTCAGTCGTCAGCGTGGCCCAGCAACTGCCTGAATTCCTCCACCGGTACCGGGCGGCCGAACATGAAGCCCTGGTAGCCGTGGCAGCCATGGCGATCGAGAAACTCGCACTGCGCTGCAGTCTCCACCCCCTCCGCAATCACTTTCAGGCCGAGGCTGCGCCCCATCGTGACAATCGTTTGCGCGATCACGGCATCGCTCTGGTTGTCCGGCAACCGGTTGACGAAGGCGCGGTCGATCTTGAGTTGATCGAGTGGCAGTCGGGTCAGATAGGACAGCGAGGAGTAGCCGGTGCCGAAGTCGTCCATCGAAAAGGTCACCCCGAGCTCCTTGATGGCGTTCATTCTGGCTATCGTGTCGGCGACATTGTCGAGCACCAGGCTCTCGGTCAGCTCGAGCTTGAGCCGCGTCGGGTCGGCCCGGCTGCGTTGCAGCAGCCCGTGCAGCTGGTCGACGAAATCCGCCTGCCGGAACTGGCGTGCACTGACATTTACCGCAACCTGCAGTTCGCCGGCACGGCCGTCACCGCTCCAGGCGGCGAGCTGCGCGCAGGCGGTCGCCAGCACCCACTGGCCGATGGGGACGATCAGGCCGGTATCCTCGGCCAGCGGGATGAACTTCCCGGGTGGCACCAGACCATGCTGTGGATGCTGCCAGCGCAGCAGAACCTCGGCACCGAAGATCCGGCGCCGCGAATCGACCTGTGGCTGATAGTGGAGAACGAACTGATTCATCTGCAGCGCCAGGTGCAGATCCTCTTCGAGCTGCCGCCGGTCCCTGGCAGCCTGGTTCATGCTGGCGGTAAAGAACTGGACGTTGTTGCGTCCCGCGGACTTGGCGTGATACATCGCTGCGTCCGCATTGCGCATCAGCACCTCGACCGTGTCGCCATCACCAGGGAAGACGGCGATGCCGATGCTCGAGGTCGTGTGCATGCCCTGCCCGTCGATCTGGTACGGCTGCGACAATGCGTGCAGAATCTTCATCGCAACGCGTTCGGCAGCCAGGGCGTCGGCGCGCGACAGCACGACGACAAACTCGTCGCCACCCAGTCGGGCGACGATGTCACTGGCGCGGACACTCCCTGTCAGGCGCTGCGACACTTCGAGCAGCAGCGCATCGCCCACGTGATGGCCGAGCGTATCGTTGATGTTCTTGAAACGATCGAGGTCAAGGAACATGACTGCCAGCGGGCAATTCGCGCCTTCGCGCCGTGCTGCAGCCAGCGCCTGCTCGAGGCGGCCCTGCAGATTGGAGCGGTTGGGCAGCTGGGTCAGGGTATCGAAGTGCGCCAAGTGCCGGATCCGTTCCTCGGCAGCCTTGCGCTCGGAGATGTCGACGAAGCTGCCGATGTAATTCTCGACGCTGCCGTCAACGCCACGAATCGTCGAGATCGACAGCCACTTCGGATACACCGTGCCGTCCTTGCGCCGATCCCAGATTTCGCCCTGCCAGTGGCCGCTGCTGGTGATCGCCTGCCACATGCCGCGGTACTCGTCCGCCGACGCGCGTCCCGACGACAGGAGGCGCGGGTCGTTGCCGCGAACCTCGTCGGCGCCGTAGCCGGTGAGCCTGGAGAACGCGGCGTTGACCTCGACGATGCGGTTGTCACGGTCGCTGACCATGATCG
>ERZ761607.4366-NODE-4366-length-12570-cov-4.690771_pt1 | contig 12570 bp, 9 predicted proteins | sample MGYA00511164_ERZ761607 | MGnify/ENA primary metagenome ERZ761607 (study PRJEB28899, sample SAMN02445080) | bioreactor sludge metagenome | biome: EBPR sludge | place: Australia: Brisbane, Thorneside Wastewater Treatment Plant | collected 2011-06-22 ...
TACTTCCGTGTGTTCTTTGCGCGAATAAGCGCACCGACAGGGGCGACCGTGACTCCCACAGAAGCTTGCGCTCACGCAGAATGTCGCTATGGCCCCCGGAAACCGCGCATGAACATCGACATCGACACCGTGGTGGTGGGCGCCGGCGTGGTGGGCCTGGCGGTGGCGCGTGCGCTGGCCATGCGCGGCGCGGAGGTCCTGGTGCTGGAAGCCGAAGATCGTCCGGGCGAAGGCATATCAAGCCGCAATTCGGGCGTCATCCATGCCGGCATGTACTACCCGACCGGTTCGTTGAAGGCGCGCTGCTGTGTGCGTGGCCTCACCTTGATGTACGAATATTGCGCGCGTCGCGGTGTCGCCCATCGGCGCACCGGAAAACTGATCGTTGCCACCGACGAGGACGATCGTGACGCGTTGCTGGCGTTGAGCGCCCGAGCCGATGCCAATGGCGTCGAGACCCGCTGGATCGATGGCGAGGAAGCGATGCGGATGGAGCCGGCGCTGCGCTGCGTGGCGGCACTCGACTCGCCCAATTCCGGCATCGTCGACGTGCCAGAATTGATCACCGCGCTGATCGGTGACGTCGAACACCACAGCGGGCGCCTGTTGTGCCGCACCGAGGTGCATGCGGTAACGATCGGCCCTGGCTGGTTCCGCATCGACACGGCAGGCGGCGACGCGCTGTACTGTCGTCGGTTGATCAATGCGGCGGGGCTGGGTGCAACCGAACTGGCCGCCCGCATCGACGGCCTCGATCCGCGACACGTTCCGCGCCTGTGGTTCGGCCAGGGCCACTATTACAATCTGCGCGGACGCTCGCCGTTCACACGCTTGATCTACCCGTTGCCGGGCGCGGCCAGCCTCGGCGTGCACCTCGGCATGGACATCAGCGGCCGCTGCCGCTTCGGCCCGGACATGCGCTGGATCGATACACCGAGCTACCAGTTCGACGACCGCCAGCGCGGCGCCTTCGCGGCATCGATCCGGCAATGGTGGCCGGCGATGCGCGATGAGGATCTGACCCCGGACTTTGTCGGCGTGCGCCCGAAGATCGCCGGACCGGGCCAGCCCAGCGCCGATTTCGTCGTCCAGGGCCCGACCTTGCATGGCATCGATGGCCTGGTGAACCTGTTCGGCATCGAATCGCCCGGGCTGACGTCGAGCTTGGCGCTGGCAGAGGAAGTGGCGGCGGTGTTGGGGCGGCACTGAGACTGAGACCGGCATTTCTGCTTCTGTAGAGCGGAGCTTGCTCCGCTGCTTCTGCCGGCTCCCAGCCGAGCAAGCTCGGCTCTACAAGAGCCGGCGAGTCGCTACTCCGGGTTGGGGCGAGCGCTGGGACCCGCATTTTTGCTTCTGTAGAGCGGAGCTTGCTCCGCGGCTTCTGGCGGTTCCCAGCCGAGCAAGCTCGGCTCTACAACAGCCGGCGAGTCGCTACTCCGCGTTAGGGCGGGCGCTGGGACCGGCATTTTTGCTTCTGTAGAGCGGAGCTTGCTCCGCTGCTTCTGGCGGCTCCCGGCCGAGCAAGTTCGGCTCTGCAAAAGCCGGCGAGTTGCTACTCCGGATTGTCGCAGTCTGAACGGCCCGTACCCAGGGTCCTGCTGTTCGGCGTTGTGCACACATTCGCTTCACGTCAGCTGGTTTCAGCTATACATATCGCTACAATCCCTGTACTACCCAACGGAGACTCCGCATGAGTACTGCCAATCCGGTGCTGACACGCAGTGAAATTGCTGCGTTCTCCACCACCAAGACCATCCGCAATGCCTATCTGCTGCTGACGCTGATCATGGGCGTGTCGGCGATGACCGCGTGGTACGCGATCAGCAGCGGCGCCGGCATGATCAACATCTGGCTGTTCCTCGCCTTCATGATCGGCATGCCGTTCGCCATCCACGCGTTGCGCAACAGCATTGCCGGCCTCGGGCTGGCGTTTGTCTACGCCGGGCTGCTCGGCTACTTCCTCGGCCCGATCGTCGGCATCTACCTGCGCATGGATCCGAACATTCCGGTCTATGCGCTGGCGGCGACCAGCGTGATCTTCTTCTCGCTGTCCGGCTACGCGCTGGTATCGCGCACCAACTTCAATTTCATGGGCGGCTTCCTGTTCGTCGGCTCGCTGGTGATCCTCGGCGCAATCGTGGCCAACATCTTCCTGCAGATGCCGATCCTCAGCCTGATGATCTCCGGTGCCGCGGTGCTGCTGATTTCCGGCGCGATCCTGTGGGAAACCAGCCAGCTCATCCATGACCCGGAAGCCAACTACATCGTCATCGCCACCAGCCTGCTCGGCAGCATCTGGGTGCTGTTCATGCACCTGATGCGCCTGTTCTCCTTCTTCAGCGGCGAAGACTGAGAACCGGTGTCGGCAGTTGGTGTTGGTGTCGGAAACAGCAAGGCCCGCGAAAGCGGGCCTTGTACTTTCTGTGGGAGCGGGTTTATCCCGCGAGCTTGTGCTTCCTGTGGGAGCAGGTTCACCCCGCGATCTGCTAGCCGAAGATCGCGGGATGAACCCGCTCCCACAAGTGCTCGCGCTTAGGCGATCACCTCGGCCCCACCCATGTACGGCCTGAGCACTTCGGGCACGGTGATCGAGCCGTCGGCATTCTGGTAGTTCTCCATCACTGCGATCAGCGCGCGGCCGACGGCCACGCCGGAGCCGTTCAGCGTATGCACCAGCTCCGGCTTGCCGGTGGCCGGGTTGCGCCAGCGTGCCTGCATGCGCCGCGCCTGGAAGCTCTCGCAGTTGGAGCAGGAGCTGATTTCGCGATAGGTGCTCTGGCTCGGCAACCACACTTCCAGGTCGTAGGTCCTGGTCGACGCGAAACCCATGTCGCCGGTGCACAACTGCATGGTGCGGAACGGCAGTGCGAGCTTCTTCAGGATGGTTTCGGCGTGGCCGACCATCTCTTCCAGTTGCTCATAGCTGGTGTCCGGCCGAGCGATCTGCACCAGCTCGACCTTTTCGAACTGGTGCTGGCGGATCATGCCGCGGGTGTCGCGACCCGCCGCTCCGGCCTCGGCACGGAAACACAGGGAATGCGCGGTCAAACGCAGCGGCAGGGCTTCGGCCTCGAGGATGCTGTCGCCGACCAGATTGGTCAGCGACACCTCGGCGGTCGGAATCAGGTACATGCGTTTCCACAACCAGCGATGTAGCGTCGACACCATGGCGTCGTTCTTGTGCAGGTCGTCCCACAGCGCCGCGGGCAGGCGCCCGAGCGTTTGCAGGCCAAGGTCGGCGCAGATGCCATTCAGGATTGCCAGTGTGTCCTCCTGGTCATTGCGCACCAGCGCGCTGCGCAGCGCGTCCTTGGCCTTGCCGTCGATGGCCAGATGGCGATTGCTGCCGAGCGGCACCTCGAACAGGTCGTCCTCGAATTTCGGCAACTGCCCAGTGCCCTGCATGGTTTCGCTGGTGACCAGCACCGGCACGTTGTGCTCGACGTAGTGGTGCTCGCCGGTGTGCGTATCCAGCATGAACTGCGCCAGCGCCCGGTGCATGCGCGCCAGCGCGCCACGCAGCACGGTGAAGCGCGCGCCGGATAGTTTCGAACCTGCCTCGCCATCCAGCCAGCCGTGGCGCGCGCCGAGTTCGACATGGTCCTTGACGGCAAAGTCGAAGCAACGCGGTGTGCCATGCCGCCGCACTTCGACGTTGCCGGTCTCATCGCTGCCGATCGGCACGCTCTCGTGGGGAATGTTCGGCACCCGGAGCGCGATTGCCATCAAGCGCTCGCGCAGGCCGGCCAATTGATCTTCGGCGGCGCTCAGTCGGGCTGGGAGCGCCTGGCTCTCGGCCATCAGCGCATCGGCGTTTTCGCCCTTCGCCTTGCGCATGCCGATCTCCTTGGCCAGCCGGTTGCGGCTGGCCTGGAGTTCCTGGGTCGTGACCTGCAACTGCTTGCGCTCAGATTCGAGCGCGTCGAGTTCGGCCACCGGCAGTTCCAGGCCTCGGGTCGCCTTCAGACGTTCGGCGGTTGCTTGCAGATGCTGGCGGAACAACGCGGGATCGAGCATGGCGGGGCCTCGGAGGCAGTCACAAAGGAGCGGGATTATGCCGGGTGACGATTGTGGCGGGGCGGGCTTGAGTGGAGGTTGTCTTAGGTCATGTGGATTGAGTGAATAGTGAGTAGTGAGTAGTGAGCGAGAGCCCGTTCAATCGAGGCTTCGTGCGTGCCGGGTTTTACTCGCTACTCACCATTCACTACTCACTGCTCCTGAGACCATCGTCGACCGCCGCCAACCGCCACCGGCGGGCATACTCTCGACCATCGTACCCAACCGAGGAAACCACATGGGCCTGGAACGCGTACCCGCCGGCCGCAATGTGCCGGAAGAGGTCAACGTCATCATCGAAATCCCGATGAATGCCGAACCGGTCAAGTACGAGGTCGACAAGGAGTCAGGAGCGATCTTCGTTGACCGCGTGCTGACCACGCCGATGCGTTATCCGTGCAACTACGGCTATATCCCGCGCACATTGTCGGGCGATGGTGATCCAGCCGATGTGCTGGTGGTGATGCCGCTGCCGTTGATTCCCGGCTCGGTCATCCGCGTGCGACCGATCGGCATGCTGTCGATGGAGGACGAAGCCGGCGAAGACACCAAGTTGATCGCCGTGCCCACCGAAAAGATCTACTCGGCCTACGCGCATATCCAGTCGCTCGAAGATATTCCGGAGAACACCCGCGACCGCATCCGCCACTTCTTCGAGCACTACAAGGATCTGGAGAAGGGCAAGTGGGTCAAGGTGCGCGGCTGGGAGGGCATCGAAGCGGCCAAGCGCGAAATTGTCGAATCGGTCGAGCGCTATGACGCGCTGGTCGTGAAGCCGGGGTATTGAGGACGGCGGGGTTTGTTGATTCGGCCTTTGGTGGGTCCAGACTTGTCTGGACGCTCCACGGCAACACAAGCTCAAGACGAGAAGCGTCCAGACAAGTCTGGACCCACAAAAACGCCGACCGTGCCAACTTGCTCCAACAAGGGCGCCGAGGCCCTTATGATCGGGCGCAACGCTAGTCGGAAGAGCTACGCCCCGTGACCCAACCCATCGACCTCGCCGCGCTGCGCCATGCCGGCTTCACCCGCGTGCCGGTGGTGCGCCATGTGCGCGCCGACCTCGACACGCCGCTCTCCGCCTACCTGAAGCTGGTCGACGGCCCCGACGCTTACCTGCTGGAATCAGTGGAAGGCAGCGAGACCTGGGGGCGTTATTCGATCATCGGGCTGCCGGCAGTTGAGCGCATCGAGGTGCGTGGCCATCAATGGCGGCGCCTGGTCGACGGCGTCTGCGTCGATCAACGCGAAGTCGCCGATCCGCTCGCCGAGGTACAGACGCTGATTCACAGCGAGCGGGTGCCGGCGCAGTCCGGCCTGCCCGCGTTTGCCGGTGGCTGGGTCGGCTACTTCGCCTTCGAAACGCTCGGCTATGTCGAGCCCAAGCTGGCGCGCGATGATCGCCCGGACCAGCTCGGTACGCCCGAGATCGTGTTGTTGCGCACCGAGGAACTGGCGGTGTTCGACAACCGCAAGGGCCGGCTGTCGCTGATCGTGCATGCGGCGACCGACGAACCCGGCGCGATCGAGCGCGCCGAGCGCCGCCTGGATCGACTGACGCACCGGTTGCGCGCGCCGGCACCCGGCTATCCGGAAGTGCTCGACCCCCAGGCGCTCGACGAGGCGCACTTCGTCTCCGGCTTCAGCCGCGAGGAGTTCGAAGCCGCGGTGCTGCGCTGCCAGGAGTACATCCTCGCCGGCGATGCGTTCCAGATCGTGCTGTCGCAGCGTCTGTCGGTGCCGTTCCGGGCGCGCCCGATCGACGTCTACCGCGCGCTGCGTTCGCTCAATCCCTCGCCGTACATGTATTTCATGGACCTCGGCGACCTGCATGTGGTCGGCTCGTCCCCGGAGATCCTGGTGCGCCTGAAGGAAGGCGAGGTGGTGGTCCGCCCGATCGCCGGTACGCTGCCGCGCGGCGCCACCGCCGCCGAAGACGAAGCCAACGCGCGCCGCCTTCTCGAAGACCCGAAGGAATGCGCCGAGCACCTGATGCTGATCGACCTCGGCCGCAACGACGTCGGCCGCGTTGCGCAATCGGGCAGCGTGCGCCTGACCGACCACATGGTGATCGAGCGCTACTCGCACGTTATGCACATCGTCTCCCAGGTGGTCGGTCGCCTGCGCCCGGAACTCGACATCATCGACGTGCTGCGCGCGACCTTCCCCGCCGGCACGCTGTCCGGCGCGCCGAAGATCCGTGCCGTTGAGATCATCCAGGACCTGGAGCCGATCAAGCGCAATCTCTACGGCGGTGCGGTCGGTTACATCAACTGGCACGGCGAGGCGGACCTTGCCATCGCCATCCGCACCGCGCTGATCAAGGACCACACACTGCACGTGCAGGCCGGCGCCGGCATCGTCGCCGACTCCGATCCGGGCAAGGAGTGGGAGGAGACGATGAACAAGGGGCGCGCGGTGTTTCGCGCCGTGGCCGAAGCAGTGCGCGGGCTGTAGAACCGGGCTGCCGCATCCTGCGCGGTGACCGCTCCGGTCGGCGCGCTGGCCTCGACCGCGCGCCGATCGTGCGCATGCCGGCGGCGCTATCGCGGTCAGCGACCGCCGAGTACCTGGATGCAGCGCGCGCGGCCTTCGGCGTCGAGTTCGGGGTCGAGCTGCAGCGACTGCAGGTCGTAGCCGCCCTTGCCGCGCGGCAGATAGCGGATGCTGCGCTCCTGGTCGCCATCCAGGACCACGTATTCGATTTCGATCGCGGCATTGCCGATCTCGCCGGCGGCGCGACGCAGCAGCTTCATGCCGTCGCGCAATCCAGCCGCATGCGCCGGTGAGTCGGGGTCGGTTCCGCTGATGATGTTCTGGTTGGCCGAGGTCGCGTCGATGTCGAAGCCGCGATGGAACTCCGGGACCTGCCGGGTGACGATGTTGCCGCAGGGCGTGAACAGCTTCTCCGGCAGCACGATCGGCACCCCGGACTCGATGTGCTCGCGCAGTCCGTCGGCGACGTCGAGGCCCATTTCTGCCGCCACCTCCCGGAACAGGGCGACGGCCGTCAACTCCGACCCCGCCTTCGCGCGATCGCGCATTGCGTGGACGAGGTCGTCGAAATTCTGCTCGCTGCTCGCACGCAGTTGCGCATCCCACAGCGTCGCGACCAGCCGCCCGCGCTGATATGGCAGCTGCTGGATATGCGAGTCCTTCCAAAAATCGCTGACAACCCGCGCGTTGGGCAAGGCGCGCCCCGGCGAGACCGCGTAGGCGGCCAGCATCTCGTTCAGGTCCACCGCGAATTCCTGCGGACTCCAACTGCCCTCCTTGACCATCAGGCGCGCGGTGTAGAACTCGGTGAAGCCCTCCGAGAGCCAGTAGTCGGCGGCCTCGTCGGTCGCCGGCAGATTGCCGATCCGGGACGGAATCCAGGTGTGCAGCGCCTCGTGCGCGAGCAGGCGCGCGATCCTTCTTTCGTCCACATTGGGTGTCGCGAAGAAGGCGAAGGCGTCCTCAAGTCCGGTGCCGCCAAGGCTGAACTGGCCGGGCTCCGGGATAACGAGATTGGTCATGCTCACCAGGAAGGGCGCGTCGGCGTCTTTCCAGAAGCGCCGGTGGCCCTGCGTGATCCGGGCGACGCTGGCGAGGAACTGCTCATCGGCAAATTCCCAATCGCCGCGAATGGCGACGCGCAGGCCGTCGGACGGATTGCTCACGATGCGATAGTCGCCGCCGACGCTGATGCTGGCCCTTGCCTGGCCGAGGGTGAGGCCGGCGTGTTCCAGGTCGGATGCGAAGCTCCAGCCCGGCGGCAGGCCATCGACGCGAATCCGAGCGGTCGCGCTCTCCTCGAGTTCGGGCAGGATCAGCGCCGCGTTGCCGATCAGGTGGAACCAGGTTGGCTGGATGATCGGCCGGTACGGGTTGCCGTCAGCGGCGGTCGGCGGTCCCTTCTTCCAGTTCTGCACGATGCGATAGCGCAGGTGGATGCGCGAGCCCGGCGGGTGACGCAGGATCCGCGCCGACGGCGTCTCGCCGTCGGCGATCTCCGCCCCGGCGATCACCTGGATGTCCTCTAACTCGCGCCACAGTTCCTCCTCGCCGCCCCAGGAATCGGGCAGGTCGAGCAAGGTCTCGCCATCGGCATCGCCAGCAAAGCGCAAGTCCACCTGCACCGCCGTCAGAGCTTGCTCCGAGAGCAGCGGCGTAAGCTGGTACTCCACGTCGGCGGCGGCAACGGACTGTGCGAAGGCCAGAGCCGACGCGAATACCGGGAGCTTCATCGGTTGTCGATCCTTGGGAGAGGTCGAGAAGCTAATCCGCACGAAGGCGGCGGGCGAGTACCGGAAGTCGTGCCGGTCCACACACGACATGCACTCGCGCAGTCCGATAATCGAAACCCGTCGAGCGCCGGGCTTCAGGAGCACACCGTGATCACGCGACGCGAATCGCTGAAACTGACCGCAGCCGCAGCCGCGCTGCTGGCTTTCCATCCGCGCGCACTGTGGGCCGAAGCCGGCGCGAAGACGCTGATCACGCGGGCGATGCCGAAGTCCGGCGAGAAGCTGCCGATGGTCGGGCTCGGCAGTTCCGCCAGCTTCGCCGAACTCGCGCGCGGCAGCGACCATGCCGCCCTGCGCGAAGTCCTGCGCGCGATGGCCGATCACGGCGCCACGGTGTTCGACACCGCGCCGAGCTACGGCGCCTCCGAGGAAGTCGCCGGCAAGTTGGCGCAGGAACTCGGCCTGACCGAGTCGATGTTCTGGGCGACCAAGGTCAACGTCGCCGGACGCGGCGGCGGTGGCGCCGATCCAGCAGCGGCGCGGGCGCAGATCGAATCCTCGTTCGCGAAGCTCGGCAAGAAGGTCATCGACTTGATCCAGGTGCACAACCTCGGCGACATCCCGGTGCAACTCGGCATCCTCAAGGAACTCAAGGCGGAGCAGCGCATCCGCTACATCGGCACCACCAGCACGCGGCCGGAGCAGTACGCGGAACTGGAGAAGGTGATGCGCGAGGAACCGCTCGACTTCATCGGCATCGATTACGCCATCGACAATCAACTCAGCGCCGAGCGCATCCTGCCGCTGGCGGCCGAGCGCGGCATCGCGGTGATGGTGTACCTGCCGTTCGGTCGCACCCGCCTGTGGGACCGCGTGCGCGGGAAGGCGCTGCCGGAGTGGGCGGCCGAATTCGACGCCGCCAGCTGGGCGCAGTTCTTCCTCAAGTTCGTGATCTCGCACCCGGCGGTCACCGTGGTCACGCCGGCGACCAGCAAGGTCAAGCACATGATCGACAACCTCGGCGCCGCCATGGGCCGGCTGCCGGATGCGGCGATGCGCAAGCGCATGGTCGAGTTCGTTGCCGCGCTGTAACGATCTGAGTCGCCTCACTCTGAAGTCGGAGCGCGATTGCCCCTGCGTATTGATCTGGCCGCCATGGCCCGCACGTAAACTGCGCGTCTGGCGCCGCTCGGCGCCCGCAGGATTGTCGAGGTAGCACCGATGTCGCATCCCTTTTCGCGCGGCCTGCTGGCCGCGGCGTTGTATGGCGCCGCCCTGGCTCCGGCCGCGGCCGCCGAAGTTGTTCGCTCCGCCGACGCTGCAGGCGACACGGTGGCCGGCGCAGAACCCGATTCGAATCAGACCTGGACCAGCGAGGCGATCGACGTGACCGCGCGCGGCACGGCGGCGGACCTGCCGTCCGCTCTGGCCACGGATATCGTGACCTGGCAGGACTCGGTGGCGGCGCCGGTGGACTTTCAGGACCTGATCACGCGCTTGCCGGGCATCGGCTCGACCGGACAAAACGGTTTGTTCGAAACCTTTTCCATCCGCGGCAGCGGCGGCAGCGGCATCCTGGTCGTGGTCGGCGGCACGCCGGTCACCGCACAACGTCGCGCCGGCGTCCCGGTGGCCTTCGTCGAGCCCTCGCTGCTCGGCGAGATCAACGTGACCCGCGGCCCGGCAACCGTGCACTTCGGGCCCGGTGCGCTCGGCGGCGCGATCTCGATCGAGCCACGCTGGTTCGATGGCAGCACGTTCTCCGGCGGCTATGCCAGTTCCGGCGACGACACGACGCTGATGGGCGGTTTCGGCAGCGATTCTTTTTCGGTCGGCGCCGCGCGCCATCAGGCCAACGATGCCGAGTCTGCCAACGGCACGCCGCTGAACAGCAGTTACGAACGCGACAGCGCCAGCCTGCAGTACCGCACGCGCCTCGGCGATTTTGCCTTCGATGGCCTGCTGTTGCCGTCGCGCACCGACAATATCGGCAAGTCCAACTCGCGCTATCCGGCGCGCGACACCACCTACCCCGAGGACGACCACACGCTGGGGCGACTGCGCCTGCGCCACGACAACGGTTTCGAGCTCAGTCTGCATGGTCACGACCAGTCGCTGCTGACCTACAACCAGCGGCCGGGAACAGCCGACACCTATGCCTACATCGAAAGCCTGGATATCGGCACGACGGTGCAACAGACGATCGCGATTGACGCGTTCACCTACAACTTTGGCGTGGAGTACCTGGGTCGCCGCGATGTCAACGGCTTCGATGCGCGCGGCACGCTCGACAACCGCACCTTCAGCCTGCGCAACGCCGAGGAGGACTCCTGGTCCGTGTTCGGCCTCGCCGATGTCGACGTTGCGCCGGAACTGGCGCTGGAATTCGGTGCGCGCTTCAGTTCGCTGGACCAGGAACAGCGCGGCGCCAGCGGCGACGATTCCGACAGCGCCTTCACCATGGGCGCGGCCTGGACGCCAACGGACAGCAGTCGCTGGACGCTGAACCTGTCCTCCGGCTACCGTTTTCCGACGCTCGAAGAACGCTTCTTCAGTGGCGTCACGCCGCAAGGCGAGATCGTCGGCAACCCCGACCTGTCCTCGGAAAGTTCGCTCGGCGCCGATCTCGGTTACGCCTGGCAGTCGGGCAACTGGGGCACGGAAGTGCATGTCTGGCAAACCAATGTCGACGACCTGATCCAGTTGTTCGCGATCCAGCCGGGCGTGAACGGCTACACCAACGTCGGCAGCGCGAAACTGCATGGCGCCGAAGGTGTGCTCAGCTGGATGCCGACCGCAACGCTGAAGCTCAGCGCCAGCGGTACCGTGGTACGCAGCAAGGACCGCCAGACCGGCGGCCCGCTGTACGGATCGCCACCGCCGACCGCGACGCTGGAAGCGAAGTACGACTATGCCGACTTCACTTTCGGCGCCTTCTACAGCCATCGCTGGCCAATGCAGCGCCCGGGTTTCGAGGAAGTCGAGCGCGATGCGGTGAATCTGCTCGACCTCGACGTCAGCTACCAACTCAGTCCGGCGTGGAATCTCAGGCTTTACCTGCGCAACGCTCTCGACGAGGACTACGTCGCGACTGCAGACGAATTGTCGGCGCTTGGGCAGGAGCGCTCGGTCGGGTTCAACCTGGTGTGGAATTCGCGCTGACCCAAGCGCGCGCTCCAGGCGCGCCGCCACCGCCGGATATTGCACACCTTCGCCGCGGGAGCATGCGCGTCGCTGCGGCGCGACAGGCACGTCCGCGAGCGCATTCCTGCGGCGCCGCAAGGTAGCATCTGCGCATCTGGCCAGCTTTGAACGAGCCCCTGCCCTTGCGCTTTCTCGCCGAACTCAAGCGCCGCAATGTGATCCGCATGGCCGGGTTGTATCTGGTCGGCGCATGGCTGGCGGTGCAGGTGGCGGCGACGTTGTTGCCGGTTTTCGAGGCGCCGGCTTGGCTGATGAAGGTCCTGGTCGTCGCGCTGGCTTTCGGTTTCCTGGCCGCGCTGGTGTTTTCCTGGATCTACGAACTGACGCCGGCGGGCCTCAGGCGCGACGAGGAACTGGTTTCTGGAAACGAACCGTACGCGGGCACGGAACGCCGGCTGCGCCTTCGCGGCACGCTGCCCGCGCGTGGCAACGTCGCCCAGTAGTTGTGCGCCTGCATATGCAGGCGCCGTTCCTGCGCGCCCGTGCTGACCGGCGGCAACGCCTTTGCGCGGCGAAGCGCTGAAACCTTGCTGCCGAGTGTCATGTACGCGCTCCCTGAATACAGTGCGCGCGACCCTGCCCCAGCAGGCGTTAACAGCTTGGAAACGAGCGCGCCTGCTCAGCTTGCCGCGACGGTCTGCTCGATCGCGCCGAAAATGCTGTGGCCGGTGCTGTCGTCGACCCAGATGCGGACGCTGTCGCCATACTTGAGGAACGGCGTTTCGGGCTTGCCCGACAGGATCGTCTCGACCATCCGCACTTCGGCGAGGCAGGAGTAGCCAAGGCCGCCCTGTGCGATGGGCTTGCCCGGCCCACCGCCTGCGTCACGGTTCGAAACCGTGCCGGAGCCGACGATCGAGCCGGCTTCGAGATCGCGCGTTTTGGCGAGGTGCGCGATCAGCACGCCGAAATCAAAGGTCATGTCGACATGCGTTTCGGCGCGGCCGAACGGCTGGCCGTTGAGATCGACCTTGAGCGTGCCGAGAAGCTTGCCGCCGTCCCACGCGGCGCCGAGCTCATCCGGCGTCACGAACACCGGCGAGAAGGCGCTAGCGGGCTTGGACTGGAGGAAGCCGAAGCC
>ERZ761607.4368-NODE-4368-length-12554-cov-5.429474_pt1 | contig 12554 bp, 11 predicted proteins | sample MGYA00511164_ERZ761607 | MGnify/ENA primary metagenome ERZ761607 (study PRJEB28899, sample SAMN02445080) | bioreactor sludge metagenome | biome: EBPR sludge | place: Australia: Brisbane, Thorneside Wastewater Treatment Plant | collected 2011-06-22 ...
GGCTACGGAGGTGGTGGCGGCGGTGGCGGCTACGGTGGTGGCGGCGGCGGGCGCGGCGGCTACGGTGGCGGCGGGCGCGGCGGCTATGGCGAAGGCGGCGGCCGTGGTGGTCGCGGCGGCCAGGGCGGCGACGGGTACTGATCCCTCCAGATGACGCAGGCGGCGCGAAGCGCCGCCGCGTCATTCTCCGCGCCGGTGCTTGCGGCCGCGTCGCGCGAACAGCTTGTCGAACAGCGGTGCGGGCAGCAGGCGCAGTCCGCGTGCCACCCACCCCATCTGCCAGGGGATCACGCGGCGGCTCGCGCCGGCGTCGATCGCACGCTGGGCGCGCTCGGCAAAGGCTTCGGCGCTGATCAGGAACGGCATCGGGTAGCGGTTGCGTGCGGTCAGCGGCGTCGCGACGTAGCCGGGCAGCAGGGTCACCACCCGCACCCCCGTGCCGCGGCACTCGACGCGCAGGCTCTCGCAGTACGAGACCACGGCCGCCTTGCTCGAGCAGTACGCGCCATGGCCGGGAAAGCCGCGGATCGCCGCGACGCTGGCGATGCCCACCAGCGTGCCGGACTTGCGGTGGCGCATCGGCTCGACGAATGCGTGGAACGTCGCCGCCAGGCCGACGTTGTTGACCGCGTAGGTCTCGCGCATCACCTCCAGGTCCTCGCGGTGGCGCGTGTCCATGCCGACGCTGATGCCCGCGTTGGCGATCACGACCTCCGGAAGGCCCAGCTCCTCCATGCAGCGCCGCGCGGCCGCGATGATCTGCTCCGGCTGTGCGATGTCCGCCCCGTAGGCGCGCAGGCGCGCCGGGTCGAGCCCGTTCGCCAGCGCCCACTGCTCGATCAGCTCGACGCGCCGCGCGACCAGCGCAAGCCGCCAGCCGAGCGAGGCATAGCGCGCGGCCAGCGCCTGGCCGATGCCCGACGAGGCGCCGGTGATGAACACCAGCGGCGCGGCAGCGGTTGCGGTCATGGTGGGATCCCCTTGCTCAGCTGCAACACGGCCTGCATCGGCGGCTTCAGCTCGAGCACGCGTTGCGGATGGTCCCACACCAGCCCGCCGGCGCGCACGACACTGGTGCCCACGCGCAAGAGGACCGGCTGGTCGGTGACCACCCGCTGGCTCTGCGCGAAGTAGTGGAGGAACTCGCTGTCGATCTCGACGGTTCGGCCGTCGGCGAGCGAGCCGCGCACCTGCGCGCCGCCCAGCAGCCGAACCTCGGTGGCCTTGCCGTCGGTCAGCGCACGCCGGGCCGTGGCCACCGTCCGCGGCCGGCCCGGGCTGTCGGCCGTCAGCCGCAACTCCTCGATCTCGACGCGATCGTCGATCGGGTAATGGTGCAGCTGGCGTCCGACCAGCGTGAGCTGCAACTGCCCGTCCGCGGCGAAGCGCTGCACCGTGAAGCCCCGCAGGGTGTAGTCGGGTTCGGCGCTGGCGACTTTCGGCGCTCGCGGCTGCAACGGCTGCGGCGAGTTCTTCACGAGCCACCAGGTGCCCAGTGCCAGGGCCACCATCAGCAACAGCGGCAGGTACGCCGTCAGCGCGTCGCGGACGCGCACCGGCCAGGGCAGGCGCACCGGGCGCGGAGTCCCGGGCGCCGGGGCGGCGGCGTCGGATCCCAGCCGGATGGGCACCTCCGGCAGGTCGGGCAGGTTGAGCTCGAGGCTGCCGCTGCTCATTCAGCGGGCGTCCAGCGTGCGCAGCTGTTCGTCCAGCAGGGCCGCGTAGCGGCCGCTGGCAACCAGCAGCAGGTCGCAGAACTCGCGCACCGCGCCGCCGCCACTCGGCGCCGCGGTCACGTGGTGGGCCACCGCCAGCACCTCGGCATGCGCCCGCGGCGGCGCGCAGGCGAACGCGCAACGGCGCAGCAGCGGCAGGTCCGGCCAGTCGTCACCGATCACGGCGACCTCAGCCCAGCCCAGGCCCAGCGAGGCCAGCAGGGACTGCGCGGCCGCGAGCTTGTCGGCCGCGCCGTACACCGCATGGCGCAAGCCCAGGTCGGCCACGCGGCGGCGCAGCGCCGCCGAGTCCCGCCCGGTGACGATCAGCGGCTCGATGCCGGCCGCGGCCAGCAGCTTCAGGCCATGGCCGTCGAGCACGTGGAAGGCCTTGAAGACCTCGCCGCTCTCGCCGATGTACAGCCGCCCGTCGGTGAGCACCCCGTCGACGTCGACGATGGCCGCGCGCATGCCCAGCGCGCTGCCTTGCGCGCGCAGCAGCACCTCGGGCGGGAAGTTCAGCGCGGGTTGCATGGGGCCGGCCGCCGTCGCTCAGATGACCTTCGCGCGCATCAGGTCGTTGCTGTTCAGCGCGCCGACCAGCCGGCGCCCGTCGTCGACGACCAGCACGCTCGTGATGCGGTGCTGCTCCATCAGCGCCGCGGCCTCGACGGCCAGCGCGGCGGCGCGGATGCAGCGGGGCGCGCGGTGCATCACGTCGGCGGCCTTCAGGCCCAGCAGTTCGGCGCCGCGCTCGATGAGCCGGCGCAGGTCGCCGTCGGTGAAGATGCCCAGCACCCGCTCCTGGTCGTCGACCACCGCGGCGAAGCCGAGCCCGCCGCGGCTCATCTCGCGCAGCACCGCGGTCAACGGCGCCTGTGGCGGCACGCGCGGCAGCGCGTCGCCGGTGCGCATCAGGTCCTGCACGTGCATCAGCAGGCGGCGGCCGAGACTGCCACCGGGATGCGAGCGCGCGAAGTCCTCCTCGACGAAGCCGCGCGCGTCGAGCAGCGCGACGGCCAGCGCGTCGCCCAGCGCCATCTGCGCGGTCGTGCTCGCCGTGGGTGCGAGATTCATCGGGCAGGCCTCCTGATCGACCGCACTGTCGAGCAGGATGTCGGCGTGGCGGGCGAGCGTCGAGTCCGCGCGGCCGGTCATCGCCACCAGCGTGATGCCCAGCCGGCGGACCGCCGGCAGGATCGCCGCCAGCTCGTCGCTCTCGCCGCTGTTGGAGATGGCCAGCACGACATCGCCGGCGGTGACCATGCCGAGATCGCCGTGGCTGGCTTCGGCCGGGTGCACGAAGAAGGCCGGGGTGCCCGTGGAGGCCAGCGTCGCCGCAATCTTGCGCCCGACGTGGCCGCTCTTGCCCATGCCCATCACGACCGTGCGACCGCGGCAGGCGAGCATCGCCTGCACCGCGGCGACGAAGCCGCCGGACTCGCGCCGGGACAACGCCGCCAGGGCCTCGGCCTCGATCGCGAAGGTGCGCCGCGCCAGCGCGCGCACGCGCTGCGCGTCGAACCGCCCCGGCGCGCCGGGCAGGGGTTCGGTCGTGGGCGCTGCGGTCGGGGGCATTAGCATCGCCATTCTAGGAGTCCCTCTCTCCCGCGGCGCCCGCCTTGGCCTCCACGCTCGAACTCGTCCTTCTGTACCTGATCGCCGCGGTGCTCGGTGTCGTCGCGTTCCGCTCGATGAAGCTGCCGCCGATGCTGGGCTACCTCGTCGTCGGCGTGGTGATCGGGCCCAACGCGCTGTCGCTGGCCAAGGACAGCGCCGCGGTCAGCTACCTCGCCGAGTTCGGCGTGGTCTTCCTGATGTTCGTGCTCGGGCTGGAGTTCAACCTGCCGAAGCTGCGCAGCATGCGCAACCTCGTGTTCGGGCTCGGGCTGTCGCAGGTGGTGCTGACGATGGCCGGGGCCCTGGTCGGCCACCTGTTGCTGATCTGGGCCTTCTCCTTCACCGCGCGCCCCTGGGAGCTCGGCTGGCAGGGCGCGGTCGTCCTCGGCGGCGCCTTCGCGATGTCCAGCACCGCCATCGTCGTCAAGCTGATGACCGAGCGGCTCGAGCTGGACAGCGAGCACGGCCGGCGCATCCTGGGCATCCTGCTGTTCCAGGACCTCGCCGTCGTGCCGCTGCTGGTGGTCATTCCCGCACTGGGCGCCGGCCCGGACGAGCTCGCGCGCAACCTGGGCCTGGCGCTGCTGAAGGCCGTCGCGCTGCTGACGCTGCTGCTGGTCGGCGGCCAGAAGCTCATGCGCTGGTGGCTGACTCTGGTGGCGCGCCGCAAGAGCGACGAGCTGTTCGTGCTGAACCTGTTGCTGATCACGCTCGGCCTCGCGTGGTTGACCGAGCACGCCGGGCTGTCGCTCGCGCTGGGTGCCTTCGTCGCCGGCATGCTGGTCGCCGAGACCGAGTACAAGCACCAGGTCGAGACCGACATCCGGCCGTTCCACGACGTGCTGCTCGGCCTGTTCTTCATCACCATCGGCATGAAGCTGGACTGGCGGCCCGTCCTCGACCAGTGGCTGCTGGTGCTGTTGCTGACCACCGCGCCGGTCATCGCCAAGGGGGCGCTCGTGGCGCTGCTGGCGTACGCGTTCCGCGCGACACCGGGGGTTGCCATCCGCACCGGCCTGTACCTCGCGCAGGCCGGCGAGTTCGGCTTCGTGCTGCTGACGCTGGGCGCGCAGCAGCAGCTCATCGCGCCGGTGTGGATGAGCCCGGTGCTGGCCAGCATGGTGCTGTCGATGCTGGCCACGCCGTTCATCGTGATGTACAGCAACACCATCGTCAGCCGTCTCAGCGCCAGCGACTGGCTGCTGCAATCGGTCGCGCTGACCTCGATCGCCCGGAAGTCGATCTCCGCGCAGGGCCACGTGATCATCTGCGGCTACGGCCGCAGCGGCCAGAACCTGGCCCGCTTGCTCGACCAGGAGCGCATCCCGTACATCGCGCTGGACCTCGACCCCGATCGCGTGCGCATGGCCGCTGCCGCCGGGCAGAGCGTGGTCTTCGGCGACGCGGCGCGGCTGCAGAGCCTGATGGCCGCCGGCCTGGCGCGCGCCTCGGCCGTCGTCGTCAGCTACCCGGACACGGCCTCGGCGCTGAAGATCCTCGGCCACGTGCACGCGCACGCGCCGAAGGTGCCGGTGGTCGTGCGCACCGTCGACGACACCGACCTGGACAAGCTGCGCGCCGCCGGCGCGACCGAGGTCGTCCCCGAGGCGATCGAGGGCAGCCTGATGCTGGCCGGCCACGCGCTGGCCCTGGTGGGCGTGCCCATGAAGCGCGTGTTCCGCATCACCCGCGATGCGCGGGACGCGCGCTACGGTCTGCTGCGCGGCTACTTCCACGGCGCCGACGACGACACCGTCGAAGAGCGACACCAGGCCCGGCTGCTGAGCGTCACGCTGCCAGCTGCCGGGGGCTACATGGGCCGCCGCCTGGCCGACCTGGCGCTGCACGCGACGGGTGTGCAGGTGCTGTCGGTGCGGCGGGCCGGCGGCGCCGTGGTGCCGGCCGATGACGCTCTCGTCCTCGGCGGCGGCGACACGCTGGTGCTCTCGGGCCTGCCCGAGGCGCTGGCACTGGCCGAGGACAAGCTGCTCGGCAACACCTGAGCGCGCAAGGCTCGCGCAGTCGCCGTCGGCCGTGCGGGCGGTGCGGAACCTGCCGGGCGGCCGGCGAGCGACGACCGGCTCTGGCCTGTCGTGGTCGCGCTGCGGCCTATCATCGCCCGATGGCCGACCCCGATACCCGCGACGCCCTGATCGCCGATCCCGGCGCCTACATTCGTGCGCACGTGCGCACCGTGCCCGACTGGCCCGCGCCGGGCGTGATGTTCCGCGACATCACCCCGCTGCTGGCCCAGCCGCGCGTCTTCCGCGTGTTGATCGACCAGTTCGTGCACCGCTACTTCGAGCCGCGGCCCGACGCCATCGCCGGGCTCGACGCGCGCGGCTTCATCATCGGCAGCGTCGTCGCCTACGAGCTGGGCGTCGGCTTCGTGCCGATCCGCAAGAAGGGCAAGCTGCCGTTCACCACCGTCGAGGAGACCTACGAACTCGAGTACGGCAGCGCGACCGTCGAGGTGCACACCGACGCGGTGCGCCCGGGCAACCGCGTCGTGCTGATCGACGACCTGATCGCCACCGGCGGCACGATGATGGCCGGGCGGCGGCTGCTCGAGCGGCTCGGCGCGCAGGTCGTCGAAGGCGCCGCCATCGTGGACCTGCCCGAGCTCGGCGGCTCGCGCCGGCTGCGCGAGAGCGGGCTGCCCCTGTTCACGCTGGTGGACTTCGAAGGTCACTAGCCCCGCTCGGCGAAGGCCCGCCCGCTGCTTCGCGAGATGCGTCGACGATGCGCCGCCTGATGCAGGCTCCCAATCTCGCGCTGGCCACGCTGTGGGCCGACCAGCTCACGGCGGCCGGGTTCGCCGCACGCGTGATGCGTGCCCATGCGAGCAGCATCGCCGGCGAGATCCCGCCGGACCAGGCGCTGCCCGAGGTGTGGATCAGCGACGACGAGCGGCTGGAAGACGCACGGCGGCTCTTCGACCAGTGGATGACCGCCGCCGAGCGCCGCTGGGCGTGTCCGCAGTGCGGCGAGATCGTCGAGGGGCCCTTCGAGCAGTGCTGGAACTGCGGCGCCGCGGCGCCGTCCTAGCCGGCGCGGGATTCACGGCGGAGGCGGTCGAGGCCTTCCGGCCGCCGCACGCGCCGACGCCAGGACCAGCGCCACGCCGAGCGTGAGCGCGGTACCCAGCGGCACGTACCACGGGAAGGCCAGCTGTCCGAGCGGCGCCAGCCACGCCAGCCCCGGGACAGCCGCCAGCCGCGCCGCGAACACCACACCCAGCATCAGCAGCATGGCCAGCGCAGCGCCGGCGACGACGTCGCCGCCCGTGACGGGCACGCGCCCGCCGAAGGCACTCGGCGAGGCCAGGACGAAGGAGGCCAGCAGCGCCCCGTAGGTCACCGACGCCACCGACAGGGCGAGCACCACCGCCGGCGTGTCGCGCCCGGCGGCGAGGGCGTGGAAGCCCAGCGCCACGCCAACCAGCGCCACACCCCAGCCCAGCGAGACCGCGCGGCCGACACGCAGCAGGTGCGCCGGGTCGGCTCGCCGCGCCGGCGCGGCCAGGGGCGCATACAGGTCGAAGGTCAGCGAGGACGCGAGCGCGCTGATGGACGAGCTGATCGTGCTCATCGCCGCGGCCAAGATGGCCGCGACGACCAGCCCCGCCAGCCCGGGCAGGTGGCGCGGCAGCTCTTCGACGACGAAGCGGGGAAAGAGCGTGTCGCCGGGCACGCCCGCGCCCGCGTGCCCTGCCGACCACAGGGCCGTGCCCACCAGCAGGAACAGCGCGAACTGCGCGATGACCAGCACGCCCGATCCGACGAGCGCCACGCGTGCGTCGACCAGCGAGCGCGTGGCCAGCAGGCGCTGCACGATCATCTGGTCGGTGCCGTGGCTCGCGGCGGCCATCAGCGCACCGCCGACCAGCCCGCCGAGCAGCACGTAGGGCCGCGTCAGCGACCACTCCGGGTCGACGACACGCAGCTTGCCGGCCGCCGATGCCGCCTGCCAGGCCTCGGCCAGCGAGCCGTGCGCCTGCGCCGCGAGCGAGGCCGCGACCACCAGCACCGCGGCTCCGCCGGCCACGTAGACCACGAGCTGCAGCGCGTCGGCCCAGACCACTGCCTTGAGCCCACCGGCGAAGGTGTACAGCAGCGTCACCCCGCCCATCACGACGATCGCGGTCGGCACGTCCCAGCCGGCCAGCATCGCCAGCGGGATCGCGCCGGCGAAGACGCGCACCCCGTCGGCGAGCAGGCGCGTCACCAGGAACGTGGCCGACAGCATGCGCCGCGCGCCGGCGCCGAAGCGCGCCTCGAGCCGCTGGTAGGCCGTCTGCTGGCGCCCGTCGACGTACCCCGGCAGCAGCCACCACGCCACGACGATGCGCCCCAGCAGGTAGCCGAAGGCGAGCTGCAGGAAGGTCAGGTCGCCGCGCGCCCCGAGGCCGGGCACCGAGATCACCGTCAGCGCCGAGGTCTCGGTGGCGACGATCGACAGCATCACGGCCCAGGCCGGCAGGTCGCGCGCGCCGAGGAAGTAGTCCTCGCCGGTGCGCGCGCCACGCCGCGACACGGCCAGGCCCACGCCGAGCGTGAGCACGAAGTAGGCGGCGATGACCGCGTGGTCAGCGGGCGTCATGCGGCCTCGCCCGGAGCCCGGCGGGACACGCCACCGGGCGCGGCCCGCACGAGCCCACCGCCGCTCTCGCGCCGACACGGTGCCGCAAGGGGCTGCGGACCGGGAGGCCGGTGGGCATCAGGGACGGGCATCGGTCGAAGCGGCGCTCGCCCGTCGGGGCCGGCGACAGCGCAGCGGGCGCCGCCGGCACCGAGCGGCGTCCGGCATTCTCGCGGAAGGCGTGCGTGACGACACCCGTCGCGCGCGTCGTGCCCGGCCGATGACGCGACGGCCGACGGACCGACCGGCGACGCGCGTACCCTGCCGCGGCGTGCACCGGCCGGGCGAGGCTACTTCGATGCGGCAGCGGGTGAATCGCGGGGGAGGCTTGTGAATCAAGCTCCTCGCGATTCGTCGCGGTGGATGTGTACTCATGCGTGTACTCAAGGTCCGCTTGTCACGCGGCATGCGCCTCGGGTTCGCGCCGAGAGGAACAGCGAACCTCTAACAAGGTGGGCCCTTTGCTCGCATGGTGAAGGCAGCCTATCGCATGAGGCCGGCTTCAGCACGAGGCGCAGCAGGGCGCTCGCGCCGGGGGCCACCTTGAGTCTGCCGCGGCAGTCATGGGGATCCGCCAAGAAATCGCACGCCGGGCGTGCCAATCCACGCCGTGAATGAATATCATCCATGTCGTGAAGACCCTGCCCCGCCTGGTGGACGACGCGCTCGCCGCGCGGCTGCGCGTGATGCCGGCCGTGGTGCTCACCGGCGCGCGGCAGACCGGCAAGAGCACCCTGGTCGAGAAGCTCGTGCCGGGCGAACGGCGCTACCGATCGCTGGACGACTTCGATGTGCGCGGCGCGGCGCGCCGCGACCCCGAGGCCCTGCTGGGGGGCGACGATCCGCTCACGCTCGACGAGGTCCAGCGCGAGCCGGGCCTGCTGCCCGCCGTGAAGCGGGCCATCGACCGCGACCGCCGGCCCGGGCGCTTCCTGCTCACCGGCTCGGCCAACCTGCTCCTGATGCGGCAGGTGTCGGAGTCGCTGGCCGGCCGCGCGAGCTACCTCACGCTGTGGCCCATGACCCGCCGCGAGCAGCTCGGGCTCGGCCGCGCCGGGCGCTGGGAAGAGCTGCTGGACGCGCCCGACGCGCAGTGGCGCGACCTGCTGGAGTCCGGGAACAAGGCGGGCGACGACCCCGAGGAAGACTGGCAGGCGCTCGCGCTGCGCGGCGGCTTTCCCACGCCGGCGCTGGAACTGACGACGCCGGCCGACCGCGCCATCTGGTTCGACGGCTACGTGCGCACCTATCTCGAACGCGACCTGCAGGACTTGGCCTCGATCAGCGCGCTGCCCGACTTCCGCCGCCTCATGCAGGCTGCCTGCCTGCGCGTGGGGCAACTCCTCAACCAGACCGAGCTGGGCCGCGACGTCGGCCTGCCCCAGCCGACGGTCCACCGCTGGCTCAATCTGCTGGAGACCTCGTATCTGCTCGTGCGCCTGCCGGCCTACGCGGTGAACCGGACCAAGCGGCTCGTCAAGTCGCCCAGGATTTTCTGGGGCGATACCGGCGTCGCGCTGCACCTCGGCGCCGCAGCGCCCTCCGGCGCACACCTCGAGAACCTGGTGCTGCACGACCTGATCGCCTGGCGCGATGCGCGGGTGGACCGCGTGGAGCTTGCCTACTGGCGCACCACGATCGGCGAGGAAGTGGACTTCGTGATCGAGGCCGGCGGCAAGCTGCTGCCCATCGAGGTGAAGGCCACCGCGAAGCCGCGCCTTGCAGACTGCGCGCACCTGCGCACCTTCCGGCAGGAGTACGGGCGCAAAGCGCGCGCCGGGCTGCTGCTGCACACTGGACGCACGGTCGAGTGGCTCACCCCAGACGTGCTGGCCGTACCTTGGTGGAGAGTGCTGTAGCCGAGGACATCCCGAACCGCGTCGCAGCGGATACCGCGTACCAGAACGCCAAGAAGAACTCGGACAAGCAGAACGCCCGCATCGAGCACGACAAGGCGCTCGCGCGCGTGATGACGGCGGTGCTCAAGGACGACACGGAGCTGTTCAAGCAGTTCATGGACAACGAGTCGTTCCGGCGGTGGATGACGGATACGGTGTTCGGGATCACGTATGAGGAGAGGCGGGCCGGCTGAACCTTCGCCAGGGGATGTGCGCGCACGCGATCGCGCCGACACCTGCACCGGCTCGCTCATGTACTGACTGGGGCTCTTCCTCGTCAGTCTTCTCCTTTCGGTGGGTTCGCACGCGTTGCCGTCGTCGTTTCAGGTCAGTGTTTCTGTCCGTCCCGATCGCCGAGGCGAGGCGGGAACAGCGAGGGACGCGGGACACCACTCCCGCTCTGTGCCGTTGCCGCATCGCTGGCCGCCGCAGCACGCGGTATGGCCGCCGAGCACCTACTTGCCAATGCAGAACCGCCCGAAGATCTCGCCCAGCAGGTCGTCCGGCGTGAAGTGGCCGGTGATCTGGCCGAGCGACTCGTGGGCCAGGCGCAGTTCCTCGGCCAGCAGCTCGAGCTCGGGGTCGGCGCGCTCCAGGTGGCGTGTCGCCGCCTCCAGATGCCCGGCCACGCGGTCCAGCGCCTGCACGTGGCGCGCGCGCGCGGTGACCAGGCTTGCCGAGGCCGCCTGCCAGCCGGCGTGCCGCAGCAGCGCGGTGCGCAGCTCGTGCAGGCCGTGGCCCGAGCGGGCCGACAACGCCAGCGCGCCCTCGGGTGCGGGGCGGGCCTCCGGGGCGTCGAGCTTGTTGTAGACGTCCAGCCGCGGGACTCCTTCGGGCAGGCGTTCGGCGATCGCCGTCTCGCCGGCGTCGTAGTCCGCATCGCCGATGCGCGTCAGGTCGTGCAGGACGAGCACGAGGTCGGCGGCCGCGATCGCCCCCCAGCTGCGGCCGATGCCGATGCGCTCGACCTCGTCGGCCGCCTGCTCGTCGGCGCGCAGGCCGGCCGTGTCGGTGATGTGCAGCGGCACGCCCTCGATCTGGATGGACTCGCTGAGCCGGTCGCGCGTCGTGCCCGGGACGGGCGTCACGATGGCCAGCTCCGCGCCGGCCAGCGCGTTGAGCAGCGAACTCTTGCCGACGTTGGGCTGCCCGGCCAGCACGACGCGCAGGCCGTCGCGCAGCAGCGCACCCTGGCGCGCCGCCTGGCGCGTCTGGTCGACGGCACGGCGGATCGCCTCGAGCTGGCCGCGGGCGTCGGCGCGCTCGAGGTGGTCGATCTCCTCCTCCGGGAAGTCGAGCGTGGCCTCGACCAGCGTGCGCAACTGCACGGCGCGCACGGTCAGCTCGTCGATGCGCCGCGAGAAGTCGCCCGACAGCGAACGGCCGGCCGAGCGTGCGGCGGCTTCGGTGCTGGCGTCGATCAGGTCGCTGACGGCCTCGGCCTGCGCCAGGTCGAGCTTGTCGTTCAGGTAGGCCCGCAGCGTGAACTCGCCGGGCTCGGCCAGTCGCGCCCGCGGCAGCGCCGCCAGGCAGCGTGCCAGCAGCCGCTGCAGCCCGACCGGCCCGCCGTGCGCGTGCAGCCCCAGCACGTCCTCGCCGGTGTAGGAATGCGGCGCCGGGAAGTGGATGGCCAGCCCCTGGTCGATGGCCGAACCGTCGGCGTCGCGGAAGGGCAGGTAGGTGGCGTGGCGGGGCTGCAGCGCGCGCCCGGTGACGGCCTCGATCAGCGGCGCGAGGTCGCGGCCCGACGCGCGCACGATGCCCACCGCGCCGCGCCCGGCGGCGGTGGCGATGGCCACGATCGGCGAATCGCGATCGCCCAGCGACTGCAGGCTCATCCGGTCTCCACGCGTGCTGTCCGACCCGACCGCGTCTTGCGGCGCACCGCTGCCGGGCCGGCCGGCTTTCTCCGCCGGCACATTGTGCTCCGCCTCGCAGCCGGTGTGCGGCAGCTCAGCGCGCAGGGGCACCGGCACCGCCGCCCGGTCGTCCTGTGCGGACCCCGAACTGCGGACCCCGAAAGACAGCGCCCCGCGGTTCCGTCAGGAAACCGCGGGGCGTATCGGCATTGGCGCGGGTGGAGGGGCAGTCGGGCCGGCATGGCCCGGCTGCCGAGCTCCTGAGCCGGTGCTCGTCACCGGGTCGCCCGCATGGGTTGCATCGTCGTCGGCTTCGACGGCGGGCTCAACCCCGCAATGCAGTGGCGCGGGGCTTCGGCGTGAGTGATGTCACGCGAGCCCCGGACGGTCTGTCGTCCAGGCGCGCGCGGCCTACTTGCCGAGCACCCCGAGCTGCTTGTTGATGAACCACTGCTGCGCGATCGACAGGATGTTGTTCGTCAGCCAGTAGAGCACCAGGCCCGCGGGAAAGATGAAGAACATCACCGAGAAGGCGATCGGCATGATCCACATCAGCCGCGCCTGCATCGGGTCGGGCGGCGTCGGGTTCAGCCAGGTCTGCAACAGCGTCGAGCCGGTCATCAGCAGCGGCAGGATGAAGTACGGGTCCTTCGCGCTCAGGTCGGCGATCCAGCCGATCCACGGCGCCTGGCGCATCTCGACGCTGGACAGCAGCACCCAGTACAGCGCGATGAAGAACGGCATCTGCACGAGGATCGGCAGGCAGCCGCCGAGCGGGTTGACCTTCTCCTCGCGGTAGATGCGCATCATCTCCTGCTGCA
>ERZ761607.4369-NODE-4369-length-12551-cov-442.404209_pt1 | contig 12551 bp, 10 predicted proteins | sample MGYA00511164_ERZ761607 | MGnify/ENA primary metagenome ERZ761607 (study PRJEB28899, sample SAMN02445080) | bioreactor sludge metagenome | biome: EBPR sludge | place: Australia: Brisbane, Thorneside Wastewater Treatment Plant | collected 2011-06-22 ...
ATCGCCAAAAACTGATTGCTGACGGGCTTGCTGCCGGTGAGCGCGGCAAGCACGAGCTGGAGCTGGCTGGCAAACGTTCCGCCGATGCCCTGCGCGACGCCAAGGCGAAGGCTGCCGAGATCATCGCAGCCGCCGAGAAGCGTGGCGCGCAGATGGTCGAGGAAGCGAAGCTCGCGGCCAAGGTCGAGGCCGACAAGGTCGTTGTCGCGGCCAAGGCGGAGATTGCCCAGCAGGTCGAGCAGGCCAGGGCAGAGTTGCGCGGCCGGGTTGCCGACCTCGCGGTGGCGGGCGCCGAGCAAATCCTCAAGCGTGAGGTCGATGCCAAGGCCCACGCCGAGATGCTGGCTGCCCTCAGGCAGGAACTCTGAGATCATGGCCGAACTCGTTACCATCGCGCGCCCCTACGCTGAGGCGGTATTCCGCATTGCGCTGGAAAACAAGGAGCTGGCAGCCTGGTCCGAGCGGCTGTCGCTGCTTTCCGCGATCGCCTCGGATGAGCAGATGCGCGTCTGCATCGGCAACCCCGAACTGTCTGCCGGACAGAAGAGTGCGCTCTTCAAGTCTCTGGCCGGCAAGGCGCTGGAAGGTGGTGAAGCCAATCTGATCGATGTCCTCGCCAGCAACGAGCGGCTCGCCGCGTTGCCGGAGATCGCTGGTCTCTTCGAAGGGCTCAGAGCAGCGCAGGAGGGCGTCAAGGAAGCCACGATCTACAGCGCCTTCCCCGTTGACGAGCAGCAGCGCAAGACTCTGGTCGGCGACCTGGAAGCACGCTTCAAGACCCGGCTGACAGCCGAAGTGGTCGTCGATCAATCGCTGATCGGCGGCGTCAAGATTGTGGTTGGCGACCAGGTGCTCGATACCTCCGTACGCGGAAAGATCGAGAGCCTGCGGTTGGCGCTCAAGAACTAGGAGAATTTCCATGCAGTTGAATCCTTCCGAAATCAGCGAACTGATCAAGAGCAAGATCGAGAATCTTGCGATCAGCGCCGATCTGCGCACCCAGGGCACCGTCGTATCGGTGACCGATGGCATCTGCCGTGTCTACGGCCTGACCGACGTCATGCAGGGAGAGATGCTCGAGTTCCCGGGCAACACGTTCGGCATGGCGCTCAACCTCGACCGCGATTCGGTCGGCGCCGTGGTCCTCGGTGAGTACGACCAGATCAGTGAAGGCGACATCGTCAAGACGACGGGCCGCATTCTCGAGGTGCCGGTCGGGCCTGAACTCCTCGGCCGGGTGGTCAACTCGCTGGGACAGCCGATCGACGGCAAGGGCCCGATCAACGCCAAGCTGACCGACAAGATCGAGAAGGTCGCGCCTGGCGTCATCTGGCGCAAGTCGGTGTCGCAGCCGGTGCAGACCGGTCTCAAGTCGATCGACGCGATGGTGCCGATCGGCCGCGGACAGCGCGAGCTGATCATCGGCGACCGCCAGACCGGCAAGACCGCGGTTGCCGTAGACACGATCATCAACCAGAGGGGCCAGGATCTGATCTGCATCTACGTTGCGGTCGGGCAGAAAGCCTCGACGGTCGCCAACGTCGTTCGCAAGCTCGAAGAGAACGGCGCGATGGCGTATACGATCATCGTCGCCGCGACCGCTTCCGAATCGGCGGCGCTGCAGTACATCGCACCCTACTCGGGCTGCACGATGGGCGAATACTTCCGCGATCGCGGCCAGGACGCGCTGATCATCTACGACGATCTGACCAAGCAGGCGTGGGCCTACCGCCAGGTCTCGCTGCTGTTGCGCCGGCCGCCGGGTCGCGAGGCGTATCCGGGTGACGTCTTCTACCTGCACTCGCGCCTGCTCGAGCGCGCGGCGCGCGTTTCCGAAGAATGGGTCGAGAAGTTTACCAACGGCGAAGTCAAGGGCAAGACCGGTTCGCTGACCGCTCTGCCGGTCATCGAAACACAGGCCGGCGACGTTTCCGCCTTCGTGCCGACCAACGTGATCTCGATTACCGACGGCCAGATCTTCCTCGACACCGACCTCTTCAACTCCGGCATCCGCCCAGCCATCGACGCCGGCATCTCGGTGTCACGGGTCGGCGGTGCGGCGCAGACGAAGGTGATCAAGAAGCTGGGTGGCGGCGTGCGCCTGGCGCTGGCCCAGTATCGTGAGCTTGCTGCCTTCGCCCAGTTTGCGTCCGATCTCGACGAGGCTACCCGCAAGCAGCTCGACCGTGGCCGACTGGTGACCGAACTGATGAAGCAGCCGCAATACTCGCCGCTCACCATCTCGGAGATGGCGATCACGCTGCATGCGGTCAACAAGGGCTACTTTGATGATGTGGAGGTCAAGAAGGCGCTCGCCACCGAGAAGCAGATGCACGGTTTCGTCAAGCAGAAGTATCCTGAGCTGATCACGAAGATCGAGACGAGCAAGGATCTGGACGCCGACGCCGAGCAGAAGCTGAGCAAGGCGATTGAGGAATTCAAGGCCACCCTGGCCTGATCGAGCGAGGAGATCGCCATGCCTAGCGGCAAGGAAATCCGCACCAAGATCAAGAGCGTCGAGAGTACGCGCAAGATCACCAAGGCCATGGAGATGGTGGCCGCATCCAAGATGCGCAAGGCGCAGGACAGGATGCGGGCAGCCCGCCCCTATGGCGAGAAGATCCGGCTTGTCGCCGGCAATCTCTCGCACGCCCTGACCGACTATCGGCATCCCTTCCTCACCACCCGTGAGCAGGTGAAGTCAGTCGGCCTGATTGCCATCACTTCCGACAAGGGCCTCTGCGGCGGCCTCAATACCAACGTGCTGCGCCTTGCTCTGACGAAGATGAAGGAGTGGGACGCGGAAGGCAAGAAGCTGCGGGTGACGGCGATCGGCAACAAGGGTCTCGGCTTCATGCAGCGTGCTGGTGCCAACCTTGTTTCGCAGCTCACCGGTCTCGGCGACACGCCTCACCTGGAGCGACTCATCGGCCCGGTAAAGGTGCAACTCGACGCCTACATGAAAGGCGAGATCGACGTTCTCTACATCGCCTTCACGCGCTTCATCAACACCATGAAGCAGGAGCCGACACTCTACCAGCTGCTGCCGCTGGGCGGTGACCTGGTGGGCGGCCACGGCAACCGCTGGGACTACCTCTACGAGCCTGACGCCAAGACGGTTATTGACGACCTTCTTGTGCGCTACGTCGAGGCGATGATCTATCAGGCCGTTGCCGAGAACATGGCTTCCGAGCAGAGTGCCCGCATGGTCGCGATGAAGTCCGCTTCGGACAATGCAAAGAACGTCATCAGCGAGCTCAAGCTGGTTTACAACAAGGCTCGCCAGGCAGCCATTACCAAAGAGCTTTCGGAGATCGTCGGCGGCGCAGCGGCTGTCTGACCACGGATAATCAGTTTTTTGTTTAGGGATACGACGATGAGTCAAGGAAACATTGTTCAGTGTATCGGCGCCGTGGTGGATATCCAGTTCCCGCGTGACGCAATGCCCAGGATTTACGACGCGCTGCAGCTCGACAAGGCGGAAGAGTCCGACATGTGCGAGACCGATCTGGTCTTTGAAGTGCAGCAGCAGCTTGGCGACGGCATCGTGCGCACGATTGCCATGGGCTCTTCGGACGGGCTGCGTCGCGGCATGAAGGTCAACAACACGGGCAGCGGTATTGCCGTGCCGGTCGGCAACGCGACCATCGGCCGGATCATGAACGTTCTTGGCCGGCCCATCGATGAAGCCGGCCCGATCGCGACCGACGAGCGGCGGGAGATTCACCAGTTGGCGCCCAAGTTCGACGAGCTGTCGCCATCCGTCGATCTCCTGGAAACCGGGATCAAGGTCATCGACCTCGTGTGTCCCTTCGCCAAGGGCGGCAAGGTAGGTCTCTTCGGTGGCGCCGGCGTCGGCAAGACCGTGAACATGATGGAGCTGATCAACAACATCGCCAAGCAGCGATCGGGTCTGTCGGTGTTCGCCGGTGTCGGCGAACGGACTCGCGAGGGCAACGACTTCTATCACGAGATGAAGGAATCGAACGTTCTCGACAAGGTGGCGATGGTTTTTGGCCAGATGAACGAGCCGCCGGGCAACCGGCTGCGCGTCGCCTTGACGGGTCTGACGATGGCGGAGCGTTTTCGCGATGACGGCCGCGACATCCTCTTCTTCGTAGACAACATCTATCGCTACACGCTGGCCGGCACTGAAGTCTCGGCGCTGCTTGGCCGGATGCCTTCGGCCGTGGGCTACCAGCCGACCCTGGCTGAAGAGATGGGTCGTCTGCAGGAGCGGATCACGTCGACCAAGGTCGGATCCATCACCTCGATCCAGGCCGTCTACGTGCCAGCCGATGACCTCACCGACCCGTCGCCGGCGACCACCTTCCTGCACCTCGATTCGACCGTCGTGCTGTCGCGCGACATCGCCTCACTCGGTATCTATCCGGCTGTCGACCCGCTCGACTCGACGTCGCGCCAGCTCGATCCGCAGGTTGTCGGTGAGGAGCACTATGCCGTCGCCCGCGCGGTGCAGATGACCCTCCAGAAGTACAAGGAGCTGCGCGACATCATCGCGATTCTCGGCATGGACGAACTGTCGCCGGAGGACAAGCTGGCGGTCTATCGCGCACGCAAGATCCAGCGCTTCCTGTCGCAGCCCTTCCACGTCGCTGAAGTCTTCACGGGATCGCCGGGCAAGTTCGTCTCGCTCAAGGACACCATCAAGGGTTTCAAGATGATCGTCGACGGCGAGTGCGACAGCATTCCCGAACAGGCTTTCTACATGGTGGGCGGCATCGAAGAAGTATTCGAGAAGGCCAAGACCCTCTAAGGCGCCGATCGGGCAGCAACATCGTGCCCCTGGTCCTTTCCGATCGGGGGTGCGACCCAGCAAGGAAATACCATGGCAATCAGAGTACATGTTGACGTCGTCAGCGCCGAGGAACTGATCTTCTCCGGTGAGACCGACTTTGCCGTCTTCCCCGGCGAGGCCGGCGAGCTGGGCGTCTACCCGAGGCACACGCCGCTGCTGACCCGCATCAAGCCGGGCACTATTCGTCTGAAGGTCCCGGATCGCGACGAGTACGAGCTGGTTTACGTGTCAGGCGGCATGCTGGAGGTGCAGCCGGAACTGATCACCGTTCTGGCCGACACGGCGATCCGGGCGCACGACCTCGACGAAGCGAAGGCGGCGGAAGCGAAACGTCGCGCGGAAGAGGCCCTGCGCGATCGCACCGCCGACATCAACCTGGCGACAGCCGAAGCAGAATTGGCGCAGGCGGTTGCCCAGTTGCAGGCGATCAAGAAACTGCGCAATCGCCACTAGCGCCTGCGGTCTCGGTCAGCGGGCATCAGGGCAGCCTCAGGGCTGCCCTTCTTTTTGGATGTGAAAGTCGCGACTGCGACTCGCGAATCTCCCTTCGCCGGTGCGCGGGAGAAGGGCCGGTGATGAGGAAAACGGTCATGACTTTCATCCGCAGGCGTGTGTCGAAAGTCATGACCGTTAGCGCGTCGCGCGACCCGCCTCGAGGCGGGCCAGCCGCTTCTCGAGGCGCGCGAGGTCGTCGCGCAGCGTGTCGACGTCCCCGCAGAAGTGCTCGACGTCCCGCCGATGGGCGACTTCCGGTTGCTCTTCGGTGAGATACTCGGCGACCGCTGCGGCCAGCCTGTTCGCCCCTTGCCAGTGCCAGCGCGCGACCTTTCGTCCAAGCTGCAGCCCGCGACGGGCGACGATGTCGCCAAACACCTGCGACAGGTCCTCCTCGACATCCCAGTGCAGGTTGCGAAAGACCAGCCCAAGGGTCTCCGCCAGATCGGCCGAGCCGGCGATCGTTGCCGCAGAGAACAGTGTCGCCCGGTCGCCAAGCAAACGCGCCGGGGCATCGCTGGGGAGCTCGATGCGAACCGTCATGGTCGTCCCGGGAGGGCTTCGCCGCAGAAGGCCCTGCTCGTCGATGGCTACCCGCAGCAACTCGTGCGCTCCAACGTGCACGCTGGCGGTCTTTCCGGCAAAGGTGGCCAGACGCTCGCGTGCCCAGTCGTCTGCTGCCAGCACGTGGTTGACGAGAGGTAGCGCAGCCCTGGCGAACATCGCGCTGCCGGGTCGTTTCAGAACTTGAAGCCGCGGTGCAGGGCGACGACACCGAATGCCAGATTGAAGTACTCGACCTGCTCGAGGCCGGCGTCCTCCATCAGTTCCTTGAGGGCCTGCTGGTCGGGATGGACGCGAATCGACTCCGCCAGATAGCGGTAGCTCGTCTCGTCACCGGTGACCAGTTGGCCGAGGCGCGGGATCAGCTTGAAGGAGTAGAAATCGTAGGCTGGTGCCAGAGGCTTCCAGACCCGGGAAAACTCGAGAACGAGCAGGCGCCCACCGGGACGCAGAACGCGCCGCATTTCCGCCAGCGCGAGATCCTTGTGCGTCATGTTGCGCAGGCCGAAGGCAACGGTCACGCAATCGAAATGATCATCCGGAAACGGCAGCTTCTCGGCGTCGCACTGCGCTACGGAGACGATGAAACCCTTGTCGCAGAGACGGTCACGGCCGCGGGCGAGCATCTCGTGATTGATGTCGGTGAGCCAGATCTCCCCGTCATCGCCCAGTTTCCTGGCGAACGCCAGAGCCAGGTCGCCGGTGCCGCCGGCGACGTCGAGTACGCGCCAGCCGGGTCGCACCCCGCTCCGGGCGATGGTGAACGCTTTCCAGATGCGGTGCAGTCCCGCCGACATCAGATCGTTCATCAGGTCGTAGCGCTCGGCCACGGAATCGAAAACGTCCGCGACGTGCCGCGCCTTCTGGTCCTCGGCGACCTGCTGGTAGCCGAAGTGGGTCGTGTTCCTGTCGCTCGTCATCTTCCTTGCTCGGCAGCGTTGTCGCTGTCAGTGTTTATTGCAGCCGCCTTGAGCCTTGGCGGCGAGTGGCGGCGGTTCCGGGGCATCGCGGCTGCCACCGGCAAGCTGCAGCCGATCAAGGTAGGCCTGCCAGAGCTGCTGCTGGTTCCTGCCCAGGTTGTAAAGCAGATCCCAAGAGTACAGCCCGCTGTCGTGCCCATCCGAGAATATCGGCCGGATGGCGTAGTTGCCGACCGACTCGACCCGTTCGATGTCCACATTGCGCTTGCCGACCTGTAGAACCTCCTGCCCGGGACCGTGCCCGCGTGCTTCCGCCGAAGGGGTGAAGACACGCAGGAACTCGTAGCTCAACTGGAACGACTCGCCATCCTCGAAGCTCACTTCGAGGACGCGCGAGCGCTGATGAAGCCTTATCTCGATCGGGATTCTGGTGCTTGCGTCCAGGCCAGCCATGCGTGTCTCGGTGGTGATTTGCGACGCGACATGATAGCGCAAAAGCAGGCTGGCTGACTGCGGCTCGACTGTTACAGCCAGCGCAGGCGAGCCGGCTGCGGCGCCGGCCACGCATCGGCATGGCGCTGGCGGCAGCCGGCGGCTCGGCTGCGGCCGCGTCGGCAGCGGCGCGCGTCTTGTTGCTCTGGCTAGAAAGTGACGAAGCTTACCCGTTCGAAATCTGGCCCATCGCCTGTCAGGTGCTGCAGCCGGACTCGCGTCATGCCCTGCTCGTAGACCTCGAGCACCCGTTGCGGGCGGTACCAGCCCCTGGGAATGATCAGCGTCGGCTCCGAACCCATCGCCGGCAATGCGGGCAGCAGGAAGGCACGGCTGAAGAGGGCGGATGCGTCGGCGTCAACACCCACCATCCGGGCAGCGATGGCTTGTGGCTTGCCCGGCAGGGCAGCGACACCGGCCATCAGGCTGCCGTCGGCCTCCTGCATCAGCCAGACCACCTGCGCCAGCAGGTACGCGTGGCCATCGTGCGGGCAGAGGGCGAGAAGCTGACCCGCCTCGATCCTGCCACCGGCAAGCGAGCGCAGCAGGCGGAAGCCATTGGCGCACTGATCGAGAACGCTCCAGCTGTCGAGGCGGAGTCCGAGCTGGGACTGGCGGACCTCCAGCATCTGGGTTGGGTCCAGCATGTGGCGAAAGGCGAACAGGTTGTCGAAATCCTGGCGCGAATAGGCGCTGCCGCTTTCCGGCTGAGCGAACTCGCTGCCCGAGACATGGAAGTGCATGCCAGCAAAGCCGGTACTCACCGCCGCGGTTCCGGCAGCATCATGGCGACGGAACCGGCGTCCGGAGCGCATGAGGCACCACGGGCGATGGAGTCGGTTGAGCAGGCGCTGGCACTGTGCGCTGCTGCAGTCCTCGCCGAGACCGAGTTGCGCCGGCGCGACCCTTTGCTGCAGTTGCGCCCTGGCGGCGCTGATCTGCATCGCCAGGCGAGAGCTGTCGAGGCGGCGAAGGTTGTCGGTCCGCTGGCCTGTCGGCGCGCCCCGCAACCCGGCATCGTGCATCAGATCGACGACCAGGGCGGGAAGTGGCTCGCCGTCGACGGGTTGCTGCAGGCTGACCAGCGGCGCCCAGTTGTTCGCCCAGCGGCGTACCAGGCCGAGATCGACGGTGGAAAGACTGTACGGGCCGGCAAGCTCGACCAGCAGCAGGGCGACGGTGGCCGCCATGCAATGCGTGCTGCGGCCATGGCAGTCGAGGGAGTCGGCGACCGGGAGGGTGGCGATGCCCCATTCCTCGGCACTCGCGTAGTATCCATGCACGTTCAGCCACAGCCCTGCGGGCAGTTGCTGGCGAGCCCGGAAGTGCTCGGTAATCGCCATGCCGGTGTAGTAGATGCAGCGATGCAGGATCAGCGCCAGGCGCTCGGCGTGCGCGACGCTGTCGCCCGGGCCCTGCAGCTGCGCGCAGTGGGCATAGGCGCGGGCGGCCTTCAGCCAGGTCGCGACTACCTGCCGGAAAGCCTCTTCCTCACCACGGCCCAAGGGCAGCGCTTTGTTCGTGTAGCGCCGTGCGAGTTCCTCCTCGATGAAGCAGAGGGAGATCCGCGTCTGCTCGAGGAGCTGCAGGTACACGTCGGCGGCTGGCGGGCTTTGCAACAAGCTGTCGAGAAAGCGGTTGAGCTCCCCTTCGGCACGCTCGGAGTTGGCGAGAGGAAGGCGGGAAAGAAGCTCGAACCCGCTCTGCAGGTCGGCGATTCTCAACCCCGCCGGGACTTCCGCAAGAGCTGCATTCATCCTGTTCTCTCCTTTCTGTTCCACGGTCGGCGGACTAACGGGTGCGCAGGGCGTTGATGATCTGGTCCGCCAGGCAGCGCCCTTCGATCTCCAGGCGGCGTGGGGCATGTGCGCGCTGCGGCGTGGCCCAGACCGGATTCGGGAAGTGCCTGTCATCGCGCCAGCGAGGAATCACGTGCCAATGCAAGTGCGGAGTCATGTTGCCAAGGCTCGCAAGATTGATCTTGTCGGGCTGGTAGAGGGCACGAATGGCCTTCTCGACGCCAAACAGGACATGCATCAGGCGTATCCGTTCGTCTTCGCTCAGATCGGTCATTTCGCGCACATGGCGGTTGAGGATGACGCGGCAGAAGCCTGGGTAGTCGGGATCTCCGACGGCCACGACGCGACACAGTTCGCTCTCCCAGATCAACTCACCGCCAGGTGACTGGCACAGCTCGCAATCCTCGACTCGGTGTTCAAGCACCTGCAGACTCCTTGTTGATCTGGTGGCGCTACGGCGCCGGTTTGAGGCGAACGATACGCACGCCGGTCGACGGGCGTTAGGAAATAGGTCACAGACCTGAACAGGGAAAGCAAAGGCTTGCGACAGAAGTCACACGCCGTCGGTCACGTGGCCCTCGCGCGTGCGGCGCCGCTTGCGCGTGGCCGTGCGAGCCGTTGCGTGTCCGCGCTGCCACAGCAGCACGCCGCCTGGCAGGCGAGCGGAGAATGGCGGTTGGCAAGCGGCCGGCCTCGCCGCAGGCCGCGTTGCACGACGGCGATGCGGGCGTCGGCGGCGGCAGGGTGCGCGCGCCGGCGGGGTGTGCGGGCAGGTCCTAGAGGAGGACCCGCTCGATGCCGCCGTCGGTGGCAGCGCGGACGTAGCGCGCCATCCAGTCCTCGCCGAGCAGCCGGCGGGCGATTTCGACGACGATGTAGTCGGCCACGGTATCGGCGTCGCCGTTGTAGCGCGACAGGCCCTGCAAGCATGAAGGGCAGGCGGTCAGGAGCTTGACTTCACCAGAGAAACCCGTGCCGCGCAGCCTGCCGGCAGCCCTTTCGATCTCTTCCTGCTTGCGGAAGCGCACCTGCGTTGAGACGTCGGGGCGGGTCACCGCCAGGGTTCCGGACTCGCCGCAGCAGCGCTCGGAGAGTTCGACCGGCTGCCCCATCAACTGGTTGACCACCCGGATTCCCGACATCGTGCGCATCGGCGCGTGGCACGGATCGTGGTACAGGTAACGGCTGCCGGCGATGCCGTCGAGACGGACACCTTTCTCCAGAAGGTACTCGTGAATGTCGAGCAGGCGGCAGCCGGGGAAAATCTGCTCGAAGTGATACTTCTCGAGCTGGTCCATGCAGGTGCCGCAGGAGACGATGATCGTCCTGATGTCGAGATAATTCAGCGTGTTGGCAACGCGGTGAAAGAGGACCCGGTTGTCGGTCGTGATCGCCCGGCCCTGGTCGGCTTCGCCGGCCGCAGTCTGCGGATAGCCGCAGCACAGGTAGCCCGGGGGCAGAACGGTCTGGGCGCCGATCTCCCAGAGCATTGCCTGGGTCGCCAGACCGACCTGCGAGAACAGCCGCTCCGAGCCGCAGCCAGGGAAGTAGAAGACCGCGTCGCCGTCGTAATCGACGGCGGCAAGCTTGCGCGGGTCGCGGATGATCGGCACGATCCGGTCGTCCTCGATGTCGAGCAGCGCGCGCGCCGTCCGCTTCGGCAGCCCGCCCGGCATTGGCTTGTTGATGAAATGGATGATCTGCGCGCGCAGCGGCGGAGTCCCCAGGGTTGCCGGCGGCTGCCGGGTCTGGGTCCGCAGCAGGCCCAGCCAGGTGGCACCCCGGTGTGCGAGGCGCTGCGCCCGGTATCCCCAGTCGATCATCAGCTTGCGCACGAGCCTGATCGTCGCCGGGTCCTTCATCGTCAGAAAGGCCATCGCTGCCGCCTTGGCGGGGACGAACCTCTTTCGTCCCTGTTCGCGCAGAAGGTTGCGCATGCCGATCGAGACGTTGCCGAAGTCGATGTCGACCGGGCACGGGTTGACGCACTTGTGGCAGATCGTGCAGTGATCGGCGACGTCGCTGAACTCGTCGAAATGCCGCAGCGAGACGCCGCGTCGGGTCTGCTCCTCGTAGAGGAAGGCCTCGATCAGCAGCGACGTCGCGAGGATCTTGTTGCGCGGCGAGTAGAGCAGGTTGGCGCGCGGCACGTGCGTCGAGCACACCGGTTTGCACTTGCCGCAGCGCAGGCAGTCCTTGACCATCGCCGCGATGTTGCCGATCTCGGACTGCTCCATGATCAGCGATTCGGTGCCGAGCAGCGAGAAGGAAGGTGTGTACGCCCTGCTCAGGTCGCCGCCGGGAAGCAGCTTGCCCTTGTTGAAATGACCGGCGGGATCGACTCTCGACTTGTAGTCGCGAAACGGCTGCATCTCGGCGTCGCTGAGGAACTCCAGCTTGGTCATGCCGATCCCATGCTCGCCGGAGACGACGCCGTCGAGTTCGCGCGCCAGGCGCATGATGCGTTCGACGACCGCGTAGGCCGCCTGCAGCATCTCGTAGTCATCCGAGTTGACCGGTATGTTGGTGTGCACGTTGCCGTCACCGGCGTGCATGTGCAGGGCGACGAACAGGCGGCTGCGCAGCACGCGGCGCTGGATCGTCGCGACCTCCTCGAGCACCGGGCGATAGACGACGCCATCGAAGATTCCCGCGAGCTGCGGCCTGAGTTCGGTTTTCCACGAAGCGCGCACCGAGTAGTCCTGCAGGCGATGGAAGAGTGTTGCCGCTGGTGCCCGGTTGCGCAGCGGCCCGGCGCGAATGCCGAAGCGGTCGAAGTGCTTTTCCGCTTCCGCCAGCGGCAGGTCGAGGTGGTCGAGCAGCCATTGCCAGCGACCGCGCACGCTGCTCACCGCCTCGAGAGCGGTACCTCGCCGCTCGCCGACCAGCGCCTCCGCGTCGAGGGCGGCGTCGCCCTGATGCAGCGGCAGGCTGCCGCGCAGGAAACGCTCCAGCGCATCGCACAGGGCCAGCTTGTTGCGTAGCGACAGCTCGATGTTGATGCGCTCGATGCCGTCGCAGTACTCACCCATGCGCGGCAGCGGGATCACCACATCCTCGTTCAGCTTGAAGGCGTTCGTATGACGGGAGATGGCGGCGGTGCGCGCGCGGTCGAGCCAGAACTTGCGCCGCGTTTCGGCGTCGACGGCGATGAAGCCCTCGGCGCTGCGCAGGTTGCACAGCCGTACGACCTCCGAGGCGGCGCGCATCACCGCCGCTTCATCGTCACCGACGATGTCGCCGAGCAGCACCATCTTCGGCCGCCCGGCCGTTTCCGCCCGGCGCTTGGCTTTGGTGGCGTAGCCGACGGCGCGCAGGTAGCGCTCGTCGAGGTGTTCGAGGCCGGCGAGCAGGACCCCGCTTTGCCTGCCGGCCCCGCCAGGCTTGAAGTGATCCGTGATCTCGATGATCGCCGGCACCGCCTCGCGCACCTGGCCGAAGAACTCCAGGCAGACGGTGCGC
>ERZ761607.4372-NODE-4372-length-12535-cov-2.735096_pt1 | contig 12535 bp, 10 predicted proteins | sample MGYA00511164_ERZ761607 | MGnify/ENA primary metagenome ERZ761607 (study PRJEB28899, sample SAMN02445080) | bioreactor sludge metagenome | biome: EBPR sludge | place: Australia: Brisbane, Thorneside Wastewater Treatment Plant | collected 2011-06-22 ...
CGGGGCGAGCCGTAGTGCGCGAGCACCTGCGCGGCCACGCCGTTGATCTGGTGGTTCTCGCGGCCGAGCGCGGCGGCGGCGAGCTTCGGGCCCTCCGCGTCGTCGAGCCAGGCGAGCTGCGCGAGCGCCTCGTTCACCATGTCGGCCTCCTTGGAGACCGCCCACTCACGCCACCGCGGCACCTGGTCGGTCGCCGGGAGGAGGAAGATGTCCTGCTTTTCCTTGGCGATCTGCTCGGGCAAGAGGCGCGCCTGGTCTTGCTTGAACGCGAAGTAGAGCGCCGCGCCGCCGCCGACGAGCGTCACGAGCACGAGCAAGATGACGAGCGGGCTCATGCGGCCGCGCTTGAAGTTGCCGTCTTCGGCCACCATCCCACCGCCTGCCGTAGGTGCCGGGCCAGCGGGGAGATCGTCGTCGTCGGGGGGGAACTTGGCCATGGGGCGCCCAACCTACACAGCTTGGCAGCCAGGCACAATCGAGCCTCGGGGGCCTCGCGGGCCTCGCGTGCAGAGGCGCGGCCCGCTGGAATGGACTAGCCTCAGCGGCGATGAGCAGCGCGCCCAAGCAGGCCGTGTCGGCACGCTCGGCGGAGCCCGAGCGCGGCGAGGGCCGGGTCAGTCACCTCTTCGCCGCGGGCCTGCTGGCCCTCGCGGTGCTGGCCGGCGTGGCGCTCTTGCCGCGTGTCTCGCTCGCGCCTGCGAAGTCGGCCGGGCCTGCGCCTGCCTTCATGTTGCCGGTGCTGCACAACGGAGAGAAGGGCTCGCGGCTCTCGCTCGCCGATCTCGAGGGCCAACCGGTGCTGCTCGACTTCTGGGCCACGTGGTGCGGCCCCTGCGCCGCGCAGACGCCGATCCTCGACCGGCTCGCGAGGCGCTACGAGGCTCGCGGTCTCCGGGTCGTCGGCATCAACGTCGCCGACGACGACCCCGCGGCCGCGATGCGCTACGCGGCGAAGAAGAACCTGTCCTACCCCATCGTGCTCGACGCCGACGGCTCCGTGCAGAAGGAGTACGGCGTGAGCAAGCTGCCCACGCTGGTGCTCGTCGACAAACGCGGCCAGGTGCACCGCGTGGCGAGCGGCCTCGTCGACGAGGCCTCGCTCGACAAGCTCATCCGCGAGATCCTCTGAGCCGAGGCCTGGCGCTCGGCCGGGGGTTGCTCCGAGGCCTCGCTCGGGGGTGCGCCGACGTCGGGCGATGGTAGAACCCGCGCCGATGACGCACCGATCCATCCTCGTCGCCTGTTCGATCGCCGCGCTCGCAGCCGCCTGCTCTTCGGCCCCCGGCCACAGCGAGGCGCCCGTCGTCGCGAAGCCCGGTGGCCCCGCCACGCCCGCACCGACGAGCGACGGCGGCGCCGACGAGCGCGGAGGGCGCGCCTTCGACCAGTGGAGGGCCGACGGCTCCGCGAAGCCCTTCCGTCCGGACGACGCGAAGACCGAGGGCATCGCCGACGGCGAAGGCGGCCCGTCGAACGACGGCACGCTCTCGACCAAGAAGGGCCCGCTCCTGAACACGGGCCACGACTACCGCCTGAAGAACCTCCACGGCTGGGATCTGCGCGGAAGAGCGGGGATCTACGGGCCCAGGTACATGAACAACCCCTACGTGCTCGTGCGCGACTGGCTCTCGAGCAAGCAGAGCGAGGCCGAGATCGCGACGGTGCTCTGCGAGGGCGACGACGAGCAGCCGGCGCTCTGCAGCGTGCTGGAGCGCTCCGCGGTCGACGCGATCGCGGCCTTCGTCGTCGGCGTGCGCGACGGCAAGCTGCCCAGGCCCGAGCAGATCTTCGAGCTGTCCGAGGGCACCCCCGGGAACTACAGGCTCGTCGCGGGCGCAGATCCAGCGCGTGGCAAGGCGCTCTACGCCGATCGCTGCGTGGGCTGCCACGGCACGGCAGGCACCGCGATCCTCTTCGACGAGGGCGAGTACACGCTCGGTAGCCACGCGCGTCAGAAGGCCTACGAGGACTGGCTAAAGATCCTGAACGGGCACCCGGGCAGCGCGATGGGCAGGCAGGTGCGCGGTGCCGACGGCGCCGCGATGGCCAGCGAGATCCGCGACTTGCTCGCTGCGCTCTGCGACCGCGCGGCCTTCCCGGCGACCGGCGCATCCAAGCCCGACGTGCCCGACGGCGACCCCCGCTGCGGCGCCTACCTGCGCTGAGGGCGAGGCGCGCGTAGGCGCCTCGCGACGCCGAGAGACGGCGCCGGCGGGTGCGCGCAAAGCATGCGTTCGGGTGCAACAACTGCTGCGGCGGACTGCCGCAGCGTGTCGCGAGGGGTGCCGGATCGGCGCGAGATCGGCGCGGCATCACTCTTGCCCTAGAGCCTGCGACGCATGGTCGCCCTCCCCGAAAGCGCTGCCTCCGAGGCCGGCCCCGCCCAGGGCGGGGTCTGCCTGCACTGCGCCTCGCCGACCCCGGCCGGCAGCGCGTTCTGCTGTGCGGGCTGCGAGAACGTGCATGCGCTGCTGCGCGACGAGGGGCTCGCGCGCTACTACGACCTGCGCGGCGGCGCCGGCGTGCCGATCCCCACCGAGAAGACCGCGCTCGTCGACGACAAGTGGATCGATCTGGTGGAGCTCGAGCTCGCCGCCAAACCCGGCCTCGCGCCCGTGCAGCTCGACCTCGAGGGCCTGCACTGCACCGGCTGCGTCTGGCTCTGCGAGGAGCTCTTTCGCCGCACCGGCAAGCCGGGCCGCGCGGTGGTCAACCCGGCGCTCGGCACGCTCGACCTCTGGGTGGAGCGCGACTTCCCCCTGCGCGACTACGTCGGCCACCTCGCGTCCTTCGGCTACCGCGCCGGGCCTCGCAAGCGCGAGAGCCGCCGCGAGAGCGATCTCGTGGTGCGCATGGGCGTGTGCATCGCGCTCGCGATGAACACGATGATCTTCTCGATCTCGCTCTACGCGGGGCTCGACGACGAGGGCGGCTCGCTGCGCACGCTCTTCCACTACCTGAACCTCGCGCTCGCGCTCGGCGCCTTCTGGGTCGGAGGCAGCCTCTTCGTGCGTGGCGCGTGGCGCGCGCTCCGCCGCGGCATGCTCCACCTCGACCTGCCGATCGCGCTCGGCCTCGTGCTCGGCTACGCGGGCTCGATCGCCTCGCTCGTCTTCGAGCGCGGCGAGCACGCCTACTTCGACACGCTGGTCATCTTCACGGCGCTCATGCTCGTGGGCCGCTACCTGCGCGAGCGCGTACTCGAGAAGAACCGGGCGCAGCTGCTCGAGGACGCGGGCATCGAGGGGCTGCTCGTGCGCCGCTTCGTCGATCACGCCGAGGGCGGCTCGAGCGTGGAGGTCGTGCCCGTGACCCAGCTCGCGCGCGGCGACCGCCTCTTGCTCGCGCCGGGCGACGTCGCGCCCGTCGACGCGCGACTCGTCGACGCCGAGGCCTCGCTCTCGCTCGAGTGGATCACCGGCGAGAGCGTGCCGCTCGAGGCGAGCCGCGACGCGCTCGTGACCGCCGGCGCCTCCAACGCGGGCGCGAGCGCCATCACCGTCGAAGCGACCCAGGCCTTCGAGGCCTCGGGGCTCGTCGAGCTCCTGCGTGTGCCGCGCGCCGTCGATCGTTACGGCGACGTGTCCACGCCCTTCGAGGCGAGGCTCTCGCGCGTCTGGGTGCTGGCCGTGCTCGCGGCCTCCGCGCTCGGCTTCGGGGCCTGGTGGCTCGCCACCGGGAGCCTCTCCGAGGCGCTCGCCGTCACGGTGGGCATCCTCGTCGTGACCTGCCCCTGCGCCTTCGGCATCGCGACGCCGATCGCGCACGAGGTCGTGCTCGGTGGTCTGCGCAAGAGCGGCCTGCTCGTGCGCTCGTCGAGCTTCCTCGACAAGGCGATCGGCGTGCGCCGCGTCGTCTTCGACAAGACGGGCACGCTCACGACCGGAGGGCTCGTCGTCGCCGACGCGGCCTCGCTCGAGGCCCTCGATCCCTCCCACGCGCGCATCCTCTACGAACTCGCCGCGCGCAGCAGCCACCCGAAGGCCGCGGCCGTGAAGGCCGCGCTGCCCGCGGCGGCGCAGCGCCTCTCGAGCGAGCTCGTGGTCGAAGAGCACGCCGGGCGCGGGCTCTCCGCCACGATCGCCGGGCGCGTCTACCGCCTGGGCTCACCCGCCTGGCTCGGCGCCTCGCGCGGCGATATCGCCTTCGCGGTCGACGAGGAGGTGCTCGCGGAGCTCGGCACCGAGGAGCGCCTCCGCCCGGACGCGGCGCGCGAGGTCGAAGCGCTCCTCGCCGACGGCCTCGAGGTCTGGATGCTCACCGGCGACCAGCGCGAGCGCGCGCTCGCCGTCGCCAAGGCGACGGGGATCGACGAACGCCACGTCGTCGCCGACCAGAGCCCCGAGCAGAAGGCCGCCTTCCTCGAGGGCCTCGACCGCGGCGACACGCTCATGATCGGCGACGGCATCAACGACGGCCCCGCGGTGCGCGCCGCGACCTGCTCGGGCACACCCGCGGCCGGGCGCGCCTTCCTCGCCGCGCGCACCGACTTCTACCTGCTCACGACGGGCCTCGCGCCCGTGCGGCGCGCCCTGCTCGGGGCGCACGCGCTGCGCGCCGCGCTCCGACGCAACCTCGGCTTCGCCCTCTTCTACAACGTGCTCGCCGTGGGCGTCGCGCTGAGCGGCCACATGTCGCCGCTCGTCGCTGCGGTGCTGATGCCGCTCTCGTCGATCGCGTCGATCGCGCTCGCGCTCCGCTCCCTCGCGCCCTGGCGCAGTGGGGCGCCCAGCTCGCTCAGGCTCGGCAAGCGCCCGCCCGTGGGCGGGGGCGCCGGGCCGGGGCTCCGCGCCACGCCCGCGACGGGCCCCAGTCTCGCGACCGCGCCGTCGGTCGCCTTCGCCGAAAGGAGCCAACCTTGGACGTCGTAGTCCTCCAGGTCTTCGTGAGCCTCATGCTCGCGGTGGGCTCGGTCTTGCTCTTCGTCCATTCGGCGAAGCAGCGCGATCACGAGCACGCCCAGCGCCTCGCCCTGCTCCCGCTCGAAGCGGAGACGAGCGGCGCGGCCGAGCCCGCGGCGACGCCGCGCATCCGTACAGCCGAACGGGGTGGGAACCGCGGCCAGCCGACGCTGCCAGCGCTCCAGGAGAGAAGGAATGACAACGAAGTCCGCCTCCGCCTCGTCGGGCAAGGTCACGACGAAGCGGATCGAATACAACGACTCGATCACGCGCTGGTTCATCGGTGCGTCGGTCATCTGGGGCATCGTGGGCATGCTGGTCGGCGTCATCATCGCCACGCAGCTCGCCTTCCAGGGCGCGAACGTCCACGAGTACCTCTCTTATGGTCGCCTGCGGCCCTTGCACACGAACGCCGTCATCTTCGCGTTCGTCGGCAACATGCTGTTCGCGGGCGTCTATTACTCGACGCAGCGTCTCGTGAAGGCCCGCCTGCCGAGCGACCTGCTCGCGAAGGTGCACTTCTGGGGCTGGCAGGGCATCATCGTCTCCGCCGCGCTCACCCTCCCGCTCGGGTTCACCCAGGCAAAGGAGTACGCCGAGCTCGAGTGGCCGATCGACATCGCGATCGCGCTCGTCTGGGTCGTGTTCGCGATCAACTTCTTCTGGACGCTCGCGAAGCGCACCGAGAAGCACCTCTACGTCGCCTTGTGGTTCTACATCGCCACGATCGTGACGGTGGCCGTGCTCCACATCGTGAACAGCTTCGCCATCCCGATCGCGGCGCTCAAGAGCTATTCGGTCTTCGGCGGTGCACAGGATGCGCTCGTGCAATGGTGGTACGGCCACAACGCCGTCGCCTTCTTCCTCACGACGCCGATCCTCGGCATCATGTACTACTACATGCCGAAGGCGGCCGAGCGGCCGGTGTATTCGTACCGTCTCTCGATCATCCACTTCTGGGCGCTGGTCTTCGTCTACATCTGGGCGGGCCCCCACCACCTGCTCAACACCGCGCTGCCCGACTGGGCGCAGACGCTCGGCATGATCTTCAGCGTGGTGCTCTGGGCACCGAGCTGGGGTGGCATGATCAATGGTCTGCTCACCCTGCGTGGCGCCTGGGACAAGGTGCGTACCGACCCGGTGCTCAAGTTCTTCGCCGCCGGCGTGACCTTCTACGGCATGGCGACCTTCGAGGGCCCGCTGCTCTCCATCCGCGCGGTCAATGGCCTCGCTCATTACACCGACTGGATCGTCGGCCACGTGCACTCGGGTGCGCTCGGCTGGAACGGCTTCATGGCGGCCGGCATGTTCTATTGGCTCGTGCCGCGCCTCTTCGGCACGAAGCTCCACAGCCCGCGCCTCGCCGACCTTCACTTCTGGATCGGGACGATCGGCATCCTGCTCTACATGATCTCGATGTGGGTCGCCGGCATCACGCAGGGCATGATGTGGCGCGCCGTCGACGAGGCAGGGGTGCTCAAGTACCAGAGCTTCATCGAGACCGTCATCGCGCTCAAGCCGATGTACTACACGCGCCTCGTGGGCGGCCTGCTCTACCTCACGGGCATGTTCCTGATGGCCTACAACCTCTACCTCACGGCCAAGAGCGGCGAGGCCGTCGACGGTCACGCCGACGTGGTGATCGAAGAGGCCGAGGAGCAGCCCGCCTGGACCTCGATCATCTTCGGACGCCCGGTCGTCATCTCGGTCGTCGCGCTGGGCGTGCTCCTGCTCTGGGGCCTCGGCGACGCGATCACCGGCACGGCCTGGATGGTCATCTTCTTCGTGCTGATCGGCGGCTCGATGCTCGTCTCCGCGATCGCGACGCCGAGCGACAAGCCGACCTGGCACCGCTTCCTCGAGGGGCGCGCGCTGCTCTTCACGGTGCTCACGGTGGTCGCGGTGCTCGTGGGTGGCGTCGTCCAGATCGTGCCTTCGGTGCTGGGGAAGCCCGACCCGAAGACGATCGGCGAGACCCGCCTCGCCTCGGCGCTCGAGATCGAGGGCCGCGACGTGTACATCCGCGAGGGCTGCTACACCTGCCACTCGCAGATGATCCGTACGATGGACTTCGAGGCGAAGCGCTATGGCGACGCCTCGACGATGGCCGACTCGCGCTACGACCACCCCTTCCAGTGGGGCTCCAAGCGCACGGGCCCGGATCTCGCCCGCCAGGGCGGCAAGAACCCCAACGCCTGGCATTACCGCCATTTCATGGACCCTCCGCAGATGGTCCAGGGCAGCCTCATGCCGAGCTATGGGCACTTCGCGACCAACAAGATCGACTTCGCCGACACCGAGTCGAAGCTCCGAGGCCTGCGCTCGGTGGGTGTGCCCTTCAGCGTCGAGCAGGTGCAGAAGGCCGGCGAGCACGCCAAGGCCCAGGCCGCGGAGATCGTCGCCGATCTCTCAGCGCAGGGCATCACGGTCGAGCCGGACACCGAGATGGTCGCGATCATCGCCTACATGCAGAGCCTCGGCATGCCACCCGTTCCCCCGGGGACGGGCGCTCCGAAGGCCGACATCACCACCGCCAGCGCTCCGGCGCACTGACGAGGAGAACCAACCATGGGCCGCCTCATTGGACCGATGTTCGCCGACAGCCCCTTGCTCGCGCTGCCGATCCTCTCGCTCGCGATCTTCCTGGGGGTGTTCCTCCTCGTCAGCTACCGCACCTATCGGCGTAGCGCCGCCGATTACTCGGACCTCGCCGCGCTTCCTCTGGCCGACGACGACTCCGAGCCCCACGTGAAGGGAGACCAGCGATGAGCGCCCCCAAAGGAAAGCCGAAGGCTGCGGGCGCCGGAGCAGCCGCTCCTGCAGACGAGCCGGTGCTCCACGTCTACGACGGCATCGAGGAGCTCGACAACCAGCTGCCGCGCTGGTGGGTCTGGACCTTCCTCGGTAGCGTCATCTTCGCGACCGGCTATTGGCTCTACTTCCACAGCTTCGACAAGGGCCAGCTTCCGAGCGAGGAGTACGCCCAGCAGAAGGCCGTGGAGCTCGCGGCGGAGGCCGAGCGCCTGAAGCGGAGCGGCGAGATCACGCCCGAGCTGCTCAGCACACTCGCGAAGGATCCGGGCACCGTGGAGCAAGGCAAAGCCACCTTCGACCAGGTCTGCGTGACCTGTCATGCCGAAGGTGGAAAAGGCAACATCGGCCCGAATCTGACGGACGACGCCTGGCTCCATGGAGGTGACCCCGTCGCGATCTACAAGATCGTGAACGAGGGCTTCCTGGCGAAGCAGATGCCCGCCTGGGGCAAGCAGCTGGGCGAAGAGAAGACGCGCTCGGTCGTGGCCTACGTGCTCACGATCAAGAACACCAACGTGCCCGGCGGCAAGGCGCCGCAGGGAGACAAGGCCCCCTGAGCAGGCCGCTCCGGGCTGGAACCGGCTCGGCCCGACAGCCGAGCCGGGCGCCTCGCCGGCGATGATGGGGCCCTCGGGGGGAGAGCTGAATTCCGATGTCCGAGAAGAAGCATCTCCCCGTGTTCTCCGAGGCCGAGCAGTTCGTGAGCTCGCTCGATCCCGACGGCCACCGCAGGTTCGTCTACCCGGCCGACGTGAAGGGCCGGTTCCGCAACCTGCGCCTCGCGATCTTCGCGGCGCTCGTCGGGATCTGGATCGCGCTGCCGCTGGTCCACCTCAACGGCAAGCCGCTCGTCCTGCTCGACGTGCAGGCCAGGCAGTTCCACCTCTTCGGTGGCACCTTCAACGCACAGGACATCTGGCTCGTCTTCTTCCTGCTGACCGGCTTCGGATTCCTGCTCGCGCTCGCGACGAGCCTGCTCGGGCGCGTCTGGTGCGGTTATGCCTGCCCGCAGACGGTCTTCCTCGAGGGCATGTTCCGTCCGATCGAGCGGCTCATCGAGGGCAACCGTGAGCAGCGCATGCGCCTCGACAAGGCGCCGTGGACGGCCTCGAAGCTCGCGAAGAAGGTGGCCAAACACGCGGCGTTCTTGCTCGCAGCCTTCTTCGTCGCGCACGTCTTCCTGAGCTTCTTCGTCCCGCTGCCCATGGTCGCGCAGATGGTCATGGGCAGCCCCGCTGCGCACCCGGAGGCCTTCGCCTGGGCCGCGGCGGTCACGGCCATCCTCTATGGCAATTTCGCCTGGGCGCGCGAGCAGGTCTGCCTGATCGTGTGCCCCTACGGTCGCATGCAGGGGGCGCTGGTCGACGACGACTCGCTCGTCATCGGCTACGACAAGTCTGCAGCTCGATTGCATCGGCTGCAGCGCCTGCGTCGACGCCTGCGACGACGTGATGGACAAGATCGGCCAGCCCAGGGGCCTCGTGCGCTACGACTCGCAGCGCTCGCTCGCGGGTGAGGGGCGCAGGTTCTGGAGGCCCAGGCTCGCGCTCTACGCGGTGCTCGGTGTGCTCGGCCTGGTGGCGATGACGCTCGCGTTCTCGAGCCGCATCAGCTTCGAGGCGAACCTGCTGCGCAACCCCGGGCCGCCTTATGTGGTCGAGGGCGACACCGTGCGCAACGTCTTCAGCGTGCACCTCGTCAACAAGGACGACCGTCCGAAGCGCTTCGAGCTCGCGCCGAGCGGTCCCGAGGGCTTCGTCTTCTCGCCGCCGAGCGGCACCGTGGTCGAGCTCGCGGGCGGCGCCTCTCAGAAGGTCCCGATCGCCATCACGGCGCCGAAGGGCCGCGGCGATGCTCGCTTCGTCGTGGTGGTGAAGAACCTCGACGGCACCGAGCAGCGCGCTGCGCAGGCGAGCTTCCTGGGGCCACGATGAGCGCGACCATCGAGCTCGGCGCCGCGCTGGTGATGGGCCTCATGGGCACCGTCCACTGCGTGGGCATGTGCGGGGGCATCGCCTCGGTGCTGAGTGCCGGTCCGCAGGGTGCCTCCCCGCGGGGTGCCAGCCCCCAAGCCTCCTGCCGCAGCCCTGCTGCGAGCGCGGCGGGCGCCATCGCGACCAACCTCGGTCGGCTCGGCACCTACACGCTGCTCGGCGCGCTCGCGGGTGCGCTCGGGGGCGCGTTCCGCGGGGCGATCCCGCTCGCTGCGCTCGGCACCGGAGCGCGCATCGCGACGGCGCTCGTGCTCGTGGTCGTCGGGCTGCAGCTCGCGGGGGTGGGCAAGGGGCTCTCGCGCGTGTCTGCGCTCGGAGGTCCGCTCTTCGCGTGGGTGCGCAGGCTGCTCGCCGCGCCCGCCGCGCCGAGCCTCGGCGCGAGCTATCTGCGCGGCATGGGCTGGGGCCTGTTGCCCTGCGGGCTCGTCTACGGCGCGGCCGCGCTCGCGGTCGTCGCAGGGGATCCGGTGTCGGGCGCGCTCACGATGCTCGCCTTCGGCGCCGGCACGCTGCCCTCGATGCTCGCCGTCGGCGCCTTCGCGTCGAGCTTCGTGCGCCTGGTGAAGTCCGCGAGGCTGCGCGCGACCGCTGGCGTGCTCGTCGCTGCCTCTGGCGCGGTGCACCTGGCGATCGCGGTGCTCCAGGCGGGCGCGCTGCCCGCCGCGCCGCCGGCCGGCGGCGAAGAGCGGCCCTGCTGCGCCTCGCGTGCCGCCGAGGGCGAGGCGGTCGACACCGCAGAGCGCGCGCGCTGAGCTGAGCTTCTGGCCACGCCCGCGCAAGCCTTGCGTCTCTTCGCAGCTGCTGCGCTCGGCGCCGGGGGCCGGCCGAGGATCCCGCAGAGAATTCGCGCGTTCGGGTCGGCACGCTAGCTGCAATGCCCCTCGGCATGGGGGGCGGTGAGGCACTCGCCGACAGCGCCTACCGCGAACCGTTCTTCCGACTGCGCCACAGGAGGCTCGCCATGTCTGCCAAGTACACCGTGCTCGCCGCGATCGATCTCGAGGTCGGCTCCGCTCGCGTCCTCGACGCGGCGCTCGCCCTGGCCTCTCAACACCCCGGAGGAGAGCTGCACGTGTTGGCCGTGAGTGAGCCGATCGTCACCGCGATGGCGACGCCGATCGCGCCCCCGCCGGTCGAGCTGCTCGGCGTCGACATGAAGCGCGTGGTGACCGCTTGCGAGGAGCGCCACGCCGAGTTCCGCAAGGAGCACCCCACGCTGCGCGCACCGCACATGGAGGTCCACACCGCCGTCGGTGTGCCCGCCGACGAGATCGTCTGGCTCGCCGCGCACCTCGACGCCGACCTCATCGTCATCGGCACGCACGGTCGTCGAGGCCTCAAGCGCATCCTGCTCGGCTCGGTCGCCGAGAAGGTCGTGCGCCTCTCGGGCTGCCCGGTGCACGTCGTGCGCGACAAGACCCACAACGCCACCTGGAAGGTGCCGGAGATCGAGCCCGTGTGCGACGCCTGCGCGAAGATCCGCGCCGAGACCGGCGGTGCGCGGCTCTGGTGCGAGCGCCACAGCGTCACGCACGTGCGCGCGCACGTGTACTCTTCGAGGCCAGCGGCCGGCCCGTCCGCCACGCAGAGCTCCACGGGCACCTGAGTCAGGTCGGCCAGCCGAGCTCGGCTTGGCCTACGGTCGTCGACCGCGTCGGGACGGATGAGCACAGTGCACGGAACGATTCACGATGCCGCGCTGGAAGGCGCCGTCGATGTGACGTGGAGCGCGATGAGGCGCTACGTGCACTTCGACGCCGCGGACACGGAGCGACTGCGTGGCGTGGGGCCCCTGCTCTCGGCGCGCTTCGGCGAGCTCGCGGAGGCCTTCTACGATCGCACCCGGGAGCACGACGAGGCGCACGCCGTCTTCGTCGACGAGGCACAGATCGAGCGCCTGAAGCGCTCGCTCGAGGCCTGGCTCTCGAGGCTCTTCGAGGGGCCGCACGACGACGCCTACTTCCGTCGCACCAAACACATCGGCGAGGTGCATTGCCGCATCGGGCTCGCGCCTCGCTACATGGTGCTCGGCATGAGCGTGCTGCGCGAAGCGCTCATCGGCGCGCTCCATGAGCTCGACGCGCAGGGCGCGCTCCAGCGCGACGCGCTGCCCGAGCTCATCCAGAGCGTGAACCGGGCGCTCGACCTCGAGCTCACCGTCATGCTCGAGAGCTACGCCACCGCGCGGCGCGATCTCGAGCGCCTCGAGGCCGAGGCCGCCTCGCGCGCCTCCGCCTCGCAGGAGCTCCTCGAGCTGCGCGCAGCGCTGGGCTTGGTCGACGTGCTCGTGCTCGGCCTCGACGAGCTCGGGCGCATCCGCTTCCTGAACGCCGAGGTCGAGCGCCTCACCGGCCACGCGCGCAGCGTGCTCATGGGCAGGGCGATGATGCGTGAGCTCGTGCCGGAGGGGCTCGTCGACGAGCTCGAGGCGGCGATCTCGAGGGTCACCCACAACGGCAACGGCAGGCTCACGCTCGACGGCAGCGGCGTACGCACGCGCTCCGGGAGGGTGCGCGAGGTGCGCTGGCAGCTCGTGCGCGCCGAGCACACCGGCATGCGAGGTCCCGAGGACGTCGCCGTCTACCTGCTCGGTCGCGACATCACCGAGGAGCGCGAGCTCGGCGAGCGCATCCGCCGGGCCGAGCGCCTCGCCACGGTGGGCACGCTCGCCGCAGGCCTGGCGCACGAGATCCGCAACCCCCTCCACGGCGCGCAGCTCCACCTCACCTTCCTCGAGCGCCAGCTCGTCGGGCACGCGCTCGAGGACCGCGAGGTCGACGAGGCCCTGGTGGTCGTGCGCCGGGAGATCCTCCGACTCTCGAAGCT